>Ga0299914_10002774_pt1 | contig 12178 bp, 7 predicted proteins | sample RVTome_10_FD_201361 | JGI IMG/M metagenome (GOLD analysis project Ga0299914, IMG submission 201361) | Soil microbial communities from uranium-contaminated site in the Upper Colorado River Basin, Wyoming, United States - RVT153D57 (version 2) ... | reverse complement strand
CACGCGCGACAACGCGCTGTCCAGCGCGGCCGCGTCGTCGAGGTTGAACGCGCGCTGTTCCAGCGCGTGTTCGCGCGCGAGCGTCCCCAGCTTCGCCGGATTCCGGCCGGCCAGCAGCGGCCGCAGCTCTGCGGCAACGGCCCGCTCGATGATGAGCCCGCCCGTATAGCCGGTCGCGCCGTACAGCAGAAAGTCGCTCATGAATCCCCCGTGCCGATAGCGTGCGGGCCGGTCACGACGCAGGCCCCGTTCTCACCCGCGCCGCGCCCGTTTTTCCACAGCAATCGGTGGATAAGTACCCCGCTCGCTGTGGATAGGCTGTTGAGAAATATCGAAAAACTGTGAATTGAAACTGTTACAATCGGCTAACTCGTACACGTGGCCGGCGATGCAATATCCGGTCGGCATCGACGTTTCACAACAATCTGGTAGAGGCCGGTAAGACGTTGCATTGCAATATGTTAGGGTGTGACCTGAAAGGCTTGACCGGCCTCCTCCCGGGGTGTATCCTTATGTCAGACGTCAGCAGCTGAGCGGCCTGTTCAACTGCACCGACGTCGCTCTCGAATCGGACGCTTTTCGAGAGCAGCTCACTCGAGAGTTCGGAAAGGGTGGGCCGGCTGCGAGGTAACTGGCCGCAGTCGATACGTCCCGGGCCAGGGACACCGTGTCGCAGGGCCGTGTGGCACGACTCAGAGGGTGGGATCCGGCGCGTCGAGAGACGCACACCGAACCTAGCGGAACCAGACTCTCGCCAGTAAACAGAAACCCCGGTGTAGCGGATTCGTCCGCGGCGCCGGGGTTTTCTGCGTCGCATAGCGGGCTTTGCCCGTGCAGACCGCGTCGGTCAGCGGCCTCGGCGCACAGCCTTGCCGCCTTGCCCCATCTGCCCACCATCGCCATACTTGGGTTCCCTCAACATAACCGGTAGCACCACCATCGGCGCTGATGCAGCTTCGCCTGACCACCCTGGGAGCCGTACGCGTTCACCGCGACGGAACCGAGGTGCCGGATCTGCCGGCGCAGCGGCTTCGAGTCGCGCTGCTGCTGTATCTGGCCGTGGAGCGGGACGTGTCGCGCGAGGAAGTGGTGGCCATGTTCTGGCCGGACCGCGACCTGGCGCGGGGGAAGCATGCGTTGCGTCAGATGCTGTACGAGCTGCGGCAGTCGCTGGGCGAGGGCTGGATCGACGTGCGCAAGGACCGGATTGTGGCGATTGCCGCGGTGGACGCGGCGGCGTTCGAGGACGCAGCGGCGGCTGGCCGCACAGGCGAGGCGCTGAAGCTGTATGGCGGCCCGTTCCTACAGGGGTTCTCGCTGGAGAACCGGACGTTCGAGGGTTGGGCGGATCGACGGCGGGCGCACCTGGCCCGCGCGCATCGCCGGCTCCAGCGCGAGCATGTTGCCCGGCTGGTGGAGGACGGACGCACGGATGACGCGATCGCGGCGGCGCGCGGGTGGGTGGAGCTGGATCCGCTCGACGACGAAGCGGTGCACACGTTGATCGAGCGGCTGGCCGGGGCGGGCCAGCGGACTGCCGCGCTTCAGTATTTCGACAACTACGTGCGCCAGCTCCAGGCGGAGCTCCAGGTGGACCCGCTGGAGGAGACGTCGGCGCTCGTCGCCGCGATCCGGAGCGGGGAGAGCGGTCCGCTGGCAGGCACGAGAATCCAGACACCTGACTCCCCTCCGCTTCGGTTGCCAGGGAAACCGATGCCGGAAGCGTCGCCGGAGTCGCCGGCGCACGGGTCTCCGCCGGACGAGTCCGGCGAACCGGCGCCGTCGCGGACGGCGTCCGGCGAAGCCGCACCGTGGCTGCCGCCATCCGGCGAACCACCCTCGGCGAGCCAGCGGCCGGGACGACCGGACACGCCGGGCGTACCGGCTGCGCCACGCCGAAAGGTCGGCCAGACACTACGCAGCCGCGCGTTCGTTGTGAGCGCGGCGGTGGTCGTGGTAATGGCAGTCGTTTTGCTCGTCCGGTTCGATGTGACGGACCGGGGACGCGGGGTGCTGGTGGCGGATCGGTCAGTGAGCATCGCCGTGCTTCCGTTCAACGACTACTCGTCGGGCAGCTCACTCGGGCCATTGACTGACGCGCTGACGGAAGCGCTGGCGCACAGCCTTGCCCAGAGCAGACTGCTGGATGTGATCTCGCCGAACGGCGTGCTGCTGCTGAGGGCGCAGGGGACGCCCGAGGACAGCCTCGGGCGGATGCTGGGTGCGGACTACCTGGTAGGCGGCAGCGTAAGGCAGGACGGCGATCAGGTCCGCCTGGACGTGGAGCTGCTCGACGGCCGGACCGGCACGGTCATTCGCACGGCAGTCGTGGACCGGCCGTGGGCCGAGAGTCGCATTCTCGTCGAGGATGTCGTGCGCGGGGCGGCGACGTTCCTGCGGCGCGAGGTCGGCCTGGAGGTCGAGACGGAACGAGTTCGTGCCCATACGACCAGCGAGGGAGCATGGCGCGCGGTGCTGGAGGCACGGTCGCTTCAGGCGCCGATCGCGGCCCTGCTCAGAGCGCGGGAGTATGAGGCGGCTCAGCGTGCCCTGTCCCGATCCGATTCCGTATTGCAGATCGCCGCGGACCTGGATCGGCGCTGGGCCGAGCCGGTCGTGTTGCGGGGCTGGGTGCTCGAGCGCCGTGCGTTCTTCGCCCGGGCTGCGGCGCAGCCCGCGGACACCACGTCCGAGGAGCTGCTCGAGGCCGGACTCCGCCTGGCCGACGAAGCGGCGGCGCGCGATGCTGACGATCCGGGCGTACACGCACTCCGGGGTACATTGCTGTATCAGCTCGCGGGTCTCGACGGCCTTGCGGCCGACTCCGTATACGGCCTGCTCAGGCGGGCCGAAGTCGAGCTGGTTCGGGCCACGGACCTGGACCCGGTGAGTCAGAGCTCCTGGCGCCGTCTCGCCGCCCTCCTCTACAGAACGGAACGCTATGGCGAAGCGCGTGTCGCGGTCGAGCGTGCGTACCGGCTCGACCCGTATGCTCCCGAGACGAATACGCTGCTCAACCTCCTGTTCGCGACATCGATCGAGGTGGGTGACGATGTTCAGGCGGAAGGATGGTGCCTCGAGGGGCGTCGCCGGTACCCCGACGAGCTGCCGTTCCTCTACTGCCTGCACGCGCTGCACGCGTGGGCGGACGGCGTCGAGGCCGATCCGGCGGTGCTGCACCGCGCTATCGAGCTGTTCCCGCACCCCTTCGTGCGGGAACAGCCGCAGCTGGCGGCCCGCCTCGAGAGCATGCTCGCCAGCGCATACGCGCGCGCGGATCAGCCGGACAGCGCGCGTGCCGTGCTGAGCCGTGTCGCCCGCGTTTCCGGCGATGAGGGACTGCTGTGGCTGCGCGCGAGTGCGCATGCGACACTCGGCGAGGACGAGGCTGCGATCAGCCTGCTCGGCTCGTACCTCGAGCGCGCCGGCTGGGAGGGACCGCGTATCGCGCGCAGCCGCCCCTTCTGGCGGCTGCGCAACCATCCCGAAATACAGCAGCTCACGGGTTCCGCACTGTCAGACCGGTAGCGACGCTCACTGCATTTCGGGCGAGCAGAATTCCTCCCACACACACGTGTGGTTGTGGAACCAGAAGCAGTCGCCTGGCGCCGACATCGTCCGCAGCACCCACCCCTTGCCCGGTTCCGTCGGCACCGGCGTGCAACGGTCTTCCGTCTCCAGATAGCCGAGCTTCTTCATCAGCGGCGCGCTCCACACCAGCGCATCGACGATCTCGCCTTCACCCTCGTGCTCGAGCGTGAACGTCCTGTCCTCACCCTTCGGGTCATCTGCCAGCCGATACGTCACGACCACCTTCCGGATGACTTTCTGCACCTGCTCGCCGGTCTGTCTCACCGCACGCTTGTCGCCCTTGTCGCCCACAGCCGCCTCCTGTTCCCGGGTTCGCATGTCGGATTCCGCAGCCTAGGCCACGATCTCGGAGCACACGCTACGATATCGCTGGCCCTGTCGCCACCCCGCATGACGCTGTCACTGCTCAATCTGCGCCCCGTCTGACGCCCACGGCCGAAATCCGTCTCCCGCCGGACGGCTGGCAGCGTTTCGCCTGACGCACCCGGATTATCCTTGCTGGCGTGACGGACGAATGGAGACACCACCGGAGGCGGAATGTCGTACGAGACACGAAACGACGGGTTGGCAGAGGACGTGACGACCGATCGCACGGTCAGCTCGGGCCACGCGAAGCGGGGCAGGGTGGGGGTGGCAGGACGATTGGTGGGACTGGCCGGGCTCTGCATCATCGCAGGTGCCTGCGCGGCCGATCCTCCACCTGCGCTCCTCACGATGATCGAGCCTGAGCGCATGGCACTCCAGGACTCCGAGCTGCTGTCGGACAGCGCCAAGGCCGCGATCCGCTCCTATCTCAGTCGTGTAGGCGATGACGCGTGGGGCGATGTCACCGCGAGCCCCGACATGGCCCGACTCGTCGGCGAGTTCAGGGGGCTCACGGCCCTGCTGAATCCGGAGGCATTGCCGGATCCCGGCCAGAGTGCGGCCGTGATGGTCGATGTGCCCGACATCGGGTTCACCGAGTTCCGTGTCGAGCGCGCCAATGCCGGCCCGACCCCGACGTACGTAGGACAGGCGAAGCGCGGGGACATGTCGTTCCTGCTCCTCCAGGATTCAGTCATCGCCGGTCGCATCACGACCGTCGGCGGCGTATTCAACTTCCGCTCCGGTCGGTACGGTCTGATCAATGTCGCACCGCTCGACACCACGCGTTCGCTGCCCGAGCTGCATCTGACGCGCCCCTCCGGGGCCGCGCCGCGCACCTCCGGCACGCGCACCGCTGCCGTTTTCTCAACCCCTTTCACAGGGTGACTCAGCATGACACCACGCGCCATGGGCCCGGCGGGAGTCGACTCCGACGATTCTTCCTCATCGAATCTTCGTCGCAGAATCTCCCAGCTCCTCCACGACAAGCTTCCAATTGCGCAAGTCAGTACGACACAACGTCTGATCGTGCGCCCGTCGTCGCCCATGGCCGTGGAGGTCGAAACGCAGCAACACAGGAAGGGATCATGAGCGCCCAGGCAACCATCCCTCGACGCCCGGTATCGACGATACCCACGACCGCGCGCGGAACCATGACTAACGCCGATCATGTGCTTCACGTCACATTCAGTGATACCGCACTCGTGCTGTACCTCGCCGACGGCTGCGTGCTGTCCGTCCCGCTCGCCTGGTACCCCAGCCTCCTCACCGCCGAGCCAGCCATGCGCGGTCAGTGGAAGGTCGTCGCCGGTGGTGCAGGCATCTACTGGCCAGGCATCGGCCAGCACCTCACCGTAGCCGGCATCCTCAAGGGAAATGCAGCCGCCGAATAGCTCGGGCCGTCCCGGCCATCTTGTCCACACGGAATTGTGGATACGGACGAGCAGCGTGTGGATACGATGTTGAGAATTGCCGAAAAACTGTGAATTGAAACTGTTACAATCGGCTAACTCGCGCGCGTGCGCAGCGATCGAGCAGCGCGCTGCCAGCCATGATTGCGAACAACCATATACAATGTCGTAACGCAATGTGCTGCAACACCATACGGCGGTTGCTGAAAGGCTTGACCGGGGCCTGCGCGGGGTGTATCGTTACGTAGACGTCAGCAGCTGAGCGGCCTGTTCAACTGCACCGACGTCGCTCTCGAATCGGACGCTTTTCGAGAGCAGCTCACTCGAGAGTTCGGAAAGAGTGGGCCGGCTGCGAGGTAACTGGCCGCAGTCGATACGTCCCGGGCCAGGGACACCGTGTCGCAGGGCCGTGTGACACGATTCAGAGAGTGGGATCCGGCGCGTCGAGAGGCGCACACCGAACCTCGCGGAACCATGCTCTCGCCAGTAAACAGAACCCCCGGAATCGTGGATTCGTCCATGTGACCGGGGGTTTTCTGCATCCGTGCGCGTGAAAGCGGCGGACGCGGGCGACGTTGCCGGCGCGCCGCTTTGCCGCTGTCACACCTCCGGGCGATATTCGCCAGGCCCTGATCGAAAGAAGTCTTCATGCCGATCACCATCATCAAAGGTGATGCAGGCCCGCTCTGGGACTCCTGCGTCGACCGCTTCCTGGGCGACGTGGCAGGCTCGACCGGCCCGGCGTCTCATAGCGCGCAGGCGCGGCATGCCGCTCACCTGTGGCTGACGCAGCGCAGCCAGCGCGATCTGCTGCTCGAGACCGCCGTGGCGCGCGGCGTTCCGGGATGGCTTGCGCCGCCGTTCTCGTTCCTGTCCGAGCTGCCGAAGCGATTCCATGCGGGTGCCGCGCCGATCGAGCTGCTGACGCGGCGGCAGCTGATCAGCGCGATCTCGACGGCGCACGCCCGGCGAGCGCAGATCGGTGCTGCGGAGGGCACTGCGATCGTGCGCGGTCACATGCTCGATGCGGTCTTCAGCGAGCTGCTGCCCGAGGGCGTTACGCCCGATCGGATTCAGCTGATGTTGCGGGATACCGCAGCTGACGATTTCGCAGTTCGTCGGGATGGCTGGCTCCTGGCAGTTTACGAGGAGTACCAGCGCACGTTGCGTGATCGTGGCTTGTACGATCCGCGCGCGATTCACGCGATCATCGCTGACGCAATTCTCCGTGGTGCGCTTCCCGAGGCGATCGGCGGTGCGCGCAGGCTCCACGTGTACGGCCTGTACTCGGCTCGCACCCGGCGAGCGCTGCTGAACGCGCTGGCTACGCAGACCGAAGTCGACGTCGTGCTCTACGTGCCCGCGCAGTCGAGAGAGTTCGATGAGCTCGGCAGCATCGAGCATCTGCCGGCCGGCGGCCGCGCCGCAGTTGTGGTGCAGCCGGCCCCCGACGCGACGCGTGAGCTGCAATGGGTCGCCGCGCGCGTGAAGGAGCTGGTGACCAGGGGTACGGAGCCGCATCGGATTGCCGTGATCGCCCGCACCGGACGTGAGGACACGCGCGCGGCGTGCAGTCATCTCGAGAGCGCCGGTGTGCCGTGCACGGCGCGGATCCGGCGGCCGCTGTCCGAGATACCGGTTCTGTCGCTGATCCTCCAGATCTTCCGAGGAGCAGGCGAGGGCTGGACGTACCGTACCGTTCGATCGGTGATCGGCAGCTCATACACACGGCTGCCTATCGACCTGAGGCTGCTCGATGAGATCGCGGCACGCGGTCGGCCGTCGACGCTGGCCGCATGGGAGCAGCAGCTGGCCGGGCTCCAGGATGTAAAGCGAAAAGACGAGACGACGGACCTGGTACACGAGAGCAGATCGGAGCGTATCGAGCGTCACACCGATCGGTTCCGTGAGTTACGGACTCTCCTCGAGCCGCTGTCGGCTGCGCGGACCGAGCATGAGTGGGTGCGGATCACGCGTGAGCTCATCACGCGCGACGCGCTGGACCTGCAACGATCGCTCTGCCGCGTGCCGTACGGCCGTCACGACGTGGTGCGCTTCGATCAGCGCGGGCTGCGCCGGTTCGAAACGCTGCTGCATGAATGGCAGGCCATCGCCGACACGCGGGACGAGCTGTCAGGGGCCGCGTGGTATCGGCTGCTGCGTCGCATGCTCGAGGGGCAGGAGCTGGTGCTGTCAACACCAGGACAGAAGGGCGTGCAGGTGCTCGAGGCGCAGGACGCGGCGCTCGTGCCGTTCGAGCACACGTTCGTGATCCATGTCAACGACGGCGTATTCCCCGTGCACGCGACGGAAGGCGGGATCTTCTCCGAGGAGGAGCGATCCGCTCTGATCGCGGCGGGCCTGCCGCTCGAGAACCGGTCGCTGGCGCTCGATCGCGAGCACGCGCTGTGGAATGCGATCACCACGAGCGGAGCGGTAACGGCAACGTACCGCACCACGGATCCGCGCGGCACGCCGCTGCTGCCGTCGCTCGTGCTTCCGGCACATGATGCGGCGCTGGAGCTGCCGCGCAGTCTCGCCCTGGCGTCCGAGCCGATCACGCGCGATCAGGTGCGGCAGGGTGCGGCGACAGCTCTCCTCAGTGAAGCCGGCGACGTCATCACGGCCGAGATCCACGTGATGCGTCGCGCGATCCTGCACGCGCATGCAGAACAGGCGCGCGGCGTACCGGACCGCACGGCAGCCGCACCGGCGGGCTTGTGGAACGGCGCGATCCGCGATCCGGTGGTTCTCGAGCAGCTGCGTACCAGGTACAGATCGGAGCACGTCTGGTCCGCGAGTCAGCTCCAGACGTACGCGCGCTGCCCTTTCTTCTTCCTCATCGACCGCGTGCTGCGGCTGCGACCGCTGGAGGAAGCGGAGGAGGCGACGTCGCCGCTCATGTACGGTGGCGTTGCCCACGACATGCTGGAGCAGTTCTATGCGACGTATGCTGACGCCGCGCCTGCCTCACTCTCGGCCGAGGCGGCGGAGCGGCTGGAGAGCGTGATCGCCGGCGTCATCGCCCGTCGCGAAGCGGGCCCCGACTGGCTCGGCTCGCCTGCGCTGTGGGGTGTCACGAAGCGCGGCATCGCCGATGTCGTGCGCACGTACGTGGCGTGGGAGCTCGAGTACATGTACAGCAAGGATGAGCGTCCGTGGCGCTGCGAGCATATGCTCGAGGATGAGGCGGGCGAGCCGGTCGTCATCGCGGGACGCAACGTTGCCGGCGGCAGCGTGCACATGCGCCTGACAGGACGCGTCGACCGCGTCGACATCGATCGCAGGGGACGCTACCACATACTCGACTACAAGTCGTCGCGGGTCCCGGCCGCGAAGGGCTATGCCGATGGCGTGCTGCTCCAGGCGCCGTTGTACGCGGAGGCGCTGCGACAGAGTGCCGGTCTGGATGTCGTGCGGGCCCGCTACCGGGCGCTGAAGACGCCGGGCAAGCCGCTGAACGGCGCAGCGATCGATGTCGATACTCCCCGGTACACGAACGCGCTCGCCATCGCGTTCTCGATTCCCGGCCGCGTGCACGACGGCCTGTTCGAGGCCGTGATGGCAGCCAGCTCCGAGTGGGCGACATGGGACCCGGACCTCAGCGTGTGCCGCACGCAGGCCGTGCTCGAGGAAGGCAGCCGGTTCGATGGCTGAGCACGGGTGGACGGAGGAGCAGCGAACCGCGATCCTCACACAGCGCGATGTACTGCTGACCGCGAATGCCGGGACGGGCAAGACGACGACGGTCGTCGGCAGGATCCTGTGGCTGCTCGGCGTCGATGTCGGGCTCGAGCCGTGTGCAGATCCGTGCAGTCTGAGCGAGATCGCCGCGATCACGTTCACCGAGAAGGCAGCGCACGATCTGAAGACGAAGCTGCGGGAAGAGATCGCGAAGTCGCCCCGGGCGCTGGAGCTGCTGTGGCAGATCGATCGTGCGGCCGTCGGCACGATCCACGGCTTTTGCGGCCAGATCCTGCGCGAGCACGCACTTCGGCTCGGTATCGATCCCACGTTCCGGGTTCTGGACGAACGTCAGTCACGGCTCGAGCAGGACGCGATCATCCGTGAGCTGATCCTGGAGCGGCTTGGCGAGCGCGCTGAGGGCGTCGTCGATATCGTCGGCACGTTCACGCTCGACGGCTACACGTTCGCCGCGGGCGCCGTGCAGATCGTGCGGGCGGTGCTGCGCGACCTGCGCTGGCACCAGGAGCGCTATCAGGGCTGGGCCCCGGACGGCAAGCTCGATCGCGCGCGCCTGCGCGAGTTGTGTGCTGCGTGGAGTCCCGTCGCCGACGATCTGACGTGCGATCGCTGCGCAGTCCTGATCGGGCTCGCGCAGATCGCACACAGCCGGTGGCGCGATTATCTCGTCGAGGAGAACGTGCGCGATTTCGATGCGCTGATTCTCGACACCCGCGACCTGCTCACCGGTCCGCATGGTGCTGCGGCACGCACGATGCTTCAGCGCCGGTATCGCACGCTGATCATCGACGAGTTCCAGGACACGGACGCGGCGCAGCGCGACATCGCCTATGCCATCGGCCGCGGCGTGCCGCGCCCGCAGCTGTTCTTCGTCGGCGATGCGAAGCAGAGCATCTACCGGTTCCGCGGCGCGGACATCAGTGTATGGAACGCGGTCGCCAGCGACCTCGGTGCTGATGGCACGCTGCGTCTCACGCGCAACTTCCGCAGTGACGAGCGCGTGATACAGTTCGTCAACATGGCACTGTCAGCCGCCATCGATGACACCGGCACCGCGCTGGACGCCGAGTGCCCCGGCAGTCGTATCCACTATTCCGATCTGGTCGCCTACCGCAGTGACGAGACGGGCGCCGTCGAATGGCTCCAGCCTGACGAGCCGAAAGAGGAATGCGCGTGGGCCGCGGCGCGCATCGCGGAGCTGGTTGGTACGGTCCAGATCACTGATCCCGAATCGGGCACACAGCGTCCGTGCCGGTACAGCGATATTGCCATACTGTATCGCACGCGAACGCAGCTGCCTTCGTACCTCCGCGAGCTGCGTGCGCGCGGCATACCATTCTATGAGCAGGGTCAGGCCGGACTGTCCGGCCGCATGGAAGTGCTGGATGTGATCACGTTCCTGCGCGTGCTTCATCGCAGTGCGGATGACCTGCGCTCGTTCGCGTTCCTGCGCTCACCGTTCGTGGGGCTGCGCGATGAGACGATAGTGCGCATGCGGCTGAACGCCGGGCCGGGCACCCTGCTCGAGCAGGCTGCGCGCTTCCTGCGCGAGGGCGAGTGGTTCGACGCCCCTGAACACGACGACATCGCGCCTGTCGAGCGGCAGGCGCTGGAGAGCGGTCTCGCCCTGCTCGACGCCGCCGGCCGGCTCAAGGACCGACTGCCGCTCGATGAGCTGCTCGTGTGGATCCTCGAGGAGAGCGGCTATCGCGCGCACCTGCACATGCTGCCTGGCACGCGTGAGGCCATCGCAAATCTGCATGGACTGATACGCGTGGCAGAGGAGTTCCGCGACGAGCCGATCGGTGTGTTCCTCGAGCTCTGGGACCGCTGGGACGACGCCGACCAGGGACTGCCGCAGACGCCGTTGTACAGTCGCAGCGACAACGTCGTTACGCTTTCGACGATCCACTCGGCCAAGGGCCTCGAGTGGCCCGTCGTGCTCCTCATCAATGCTGGCGCGCCGTCAGCTGATCGCTCCGCGAACGAGTACTGGAGCGATCCTGACTACGGCCCGCTGCTCTGCCCGAAGAAGGATGATCGCGGTGCGCGCGCGGAGCACCTGCTCGTGCGGCGCAGGCTCGAGGAAGCCGCCGAAGAGGCGCGCCTGCTGTATGTCGCGACGACGCGCGCACGCGACCGGCTGATCGTAGTGGGCGGCGAGAAGCCGGGCTCGTTCGGTGCCTGGCTCGCGCGCGCGAAGCCTCTGCTGACCGCCGGCGTGCAGACGGATGCAGCGCCGGAGGCCGTCACGCCGGCCGTCACTGCCATCGAGCTGGCGTGGCTCGACCGGCTGCGTGAGGGCGATGTGATGCCGTCGGCCGAGCGGGTTCCGCCACCGCCGCTGCGCTGGATCACATCGGCGACCGAAGAGATGCAGCGTCGCAAGGACCCGAAGGCATGGGAGCTCGTCTATGTGCACGGCGTGCAGCCCGTATGGCACTTCGTTCGGCGGATGCGCGAAGGGTCCGGCGCGGGAGCGACGGGCGCTGCCGCGCGGGCTGCTGTTTCCGCCAGCATGCGGGGCACAATCGTGCACGGCGTACTCGAGCGGATCACGGAAGAGGCCGAGCTGCGTGACCTGCTCGATGAGACCATCGGCGACCTGGCCTCGCCCGAGCTCGAGACGCTGATGGCCGAGGGCACACCCTACCGGGTTGCCCTCGAACAGGAGATACGCGGCGTGATCCGCAGTGACGACTGGCAGTGGTACGTCGAGGGCGAGCACTATCGTGAACTGTCGTTTCTGCATCTGGTCGGCGCCCGCGAGTGGCGTACGGGTGCTTTCGATCTGTACCGTCCGGATTCGCCCGGCTGGATCATCGACTTCAAGACACACGATGTCGCTGTCGACCAGGTCGAAACAGTGGCCCGGGGATATGCCGCGCAGGCGGAGTTCTACCGTGCCGCGGCCGGGATACACGGAGAAGCGCGCGTGCGGCTCCATTTCACCAGAACCAACACGATTGTCGACATGTGAGACGGAATGAGGACCAGTACGGATCGGGCGGGGTACCGGACGGGAGGATTCTCATGACAAACTGGAGGGCACTGCATGGCGAAGCGACCGAATTATGGATTCGTGAAGCGTGAGAAGGAACTGAAGC
>Ga0299914_10002773_pt1 | contig 12179 bp, 13 predicted proteins | sample RVTome_10_FD_201361 | JGI IMG/M metagenome (GOLD analysis project Ga0299914, IMG submission 201361) | Soil microbial communities from uranium-contaminated site in the Upper Colorado River Basin, Wyoming, United States - RVT153D57 (version 2) ... | reverse complement strand
CGGGCGGGTCCTGGTCCGCGGGCGCGCCGCACCGATCGTCGGCGAGCCCTCGCTGGAGCACACGCGCATCGACCTGAGCGCGGTGCCGGAGGCGCGCGTCGGCGACGAGGTCGTGATCATCGGCCGCCAGGGCGACGCCGAGATCACGGTCGCCGAGGTGGCCCGGCACCACGGTCTCGGTCTCCACCACGTGGCCACCACCGTGGGGCCGCGGGTGACCCGCGTCTACACCCTTGACGGCACGCCGCTTCGGGACGATCCTCGGCGCGTCGAGCCGCGCAGTGCACCGGAGCTCGTCCCGCGCGCGACAGGAGGACGGTAGCGATGGCCTCACCGCATCCCACGACGAGCATCTCGCCGGGCGAGATCACGGGCCCCCAGACGTGGAAGCGTGACGGCCTCGCGCCGAAGGACTGGCTCCTGCCGCTGTCGGAGGCCGCCGTGGCCGAGCTCGACGCCGTGGTCGAGCGCCTGCGCCGCGAGCCGCGGCCGGTGGAGAGCCTGGTGCCCGAGCATTTCGAGCTGGCGACCTGCGGCGGCCTCATGGCGACCGCCCGCCGCAAGCTCGACGAGATCGGGCTGGCGGTCGTGGACCGGGTGCCGGTCGAGCGCTATGGCACCGCCGGGAACCAGGCGGTCGGCTGGCTGCTCGCCAGCATGCTGGGCCCGGTCGTCGCCCAGACCTGGACCGGCCGGCGCCTGTACGACGTCAAGGACACGGGGCAGAAGCTCGGCTACGGCGTGCGTCGCTCGGTGACGGATCTCGGCCAGCCCTTCCACACCGACGCCGGATGGCTCTGGATGCCGCCGGCCTACGTCGGCCTGTTCTGTCTCGAGTCCGCGCCGGATGGCGGGATCAGCCGGTTCGTGAGCCTGGTCACCGCGCACAACGAGATGGCGCGCCGCTGCCCCGATCTCCTCGGGCGGCTGTACCGCCCGTTCGCCTGGGACCGGCAGGCCGAGCATGCGCCCGACGCGCCCCGCTTCGCGCGCCGGCCCGTGTACGAGCCCGACGGCAACGGCACGCTGATGGCGCGCTGGTACGAGGACTACATCCACAACGGCCAGACGCTCGCGGGCGAGCCGCTCGACGAGGCCGGCCGCGAGGCGCTGCTGGCCCTGCGCGGCATCGTCGACGATCCCGCCAACTGGATCGAGTTCCGCGTCGAGCGCGGGCAGCTGCAGTACATCAACAACCGGCAGTTCGCCCACAGCCGCACGGCCTTCAAGGACGCGCCCGACGGCACGCGCCGTCGCCACATGATCCGGCTGTGGAACCGCGTCGAGGGCACGGCGGATCTCGAAGGAGGAGCGTGAGCCATGGCCGACCTGGTCTTCGGCGGCTGCAACCTCGCCAGCGCGACGCCCGGTTATGCCGAGGCCCCGGCGGGCGCCCGGCGGCGGCGCGAGGTCGTGGTGAACGGCCGGCGCGTCAAGACCGTCGACGTGCACGCCCACTGCGGCGTCCCCGCGGCCATGGCCCTCATGGGGCTGACGCCGGCGCCGAGCCTGCTCATGTCGCAGCCGGCCGACCGCCTGCGGGCGATGGACGAGCAGGGCATCGACGTCGAGGCGCTCAGCATCAACCCCTACTGGTACGGCGCCGACCGCGACGTCGCTCGCGAGCTGATCCGCCTGCAGAACGAGTCGCTGGCCGAGGCCTGCGCCGCGCATCCGGACCGCTTCGTGGCCTTCGCCACGGTGGCCCTGCAGCACCCCGACCTTGCGGTCGAGCAGCTGGACGCCGGCGTCAAGACGTACGGGCTGCGGGGCGCCAGCCTCGGTGGCAGCGTGGCCGGTCTCGAGCTGTCCGATCCGACGTTCCACCCGTTCTGGGCCCGGGCCGAGCAGCTCGGGGTGCTCGTCTTCATCCACCCGCAGGGCACGGCCGAGCTGGACAAGACGACCCGGCTGGCGGGCAACGGCGTGCTCACCAACACGATCGGCAACCCGCTGGAGACGACGATCGCGCTGTCACACCTGATCTTCGAGGGCACGCTCGACCGCTTCCCCGGGCTCAAGATCTGCGCCGCCCACGGCGGCGGCTACCTGCCGTCCTACGCCGCCCGCTCCGACGCGATCCTGACGACCTTCCCGGAGCGCTGCACCCACACGCTGAAGAAGAAGCCGACCGAGTACCTCCGCCAGCTCTACGTCGACTCGATCGTCTTCACCGGCGAGGCGCTCCGCCACCTGGCCGCGGAGACCGGCCCGGGCCAGATCCTGATGGGCACCGACTATCCCTACCCGTGGACGCGGACCTCGGTCGACCACATCCTCGGCGCCCCCGGCTTCAGCGACGAGGACCGCGTGGCGATGCTCGGCGGCACCGCCGCCGGGCTGCTCGGCATCCAGGCCTGACGACGCTCACACCCGGCGCTGCAGGAAGTCGGTCACCAGCGGCCACGTGAGGTCGGCGTAGTGCGGCTGGAAGCCGGCGTTGTCGGGATGCTTGAAGCCGTGGTTGGCGTCGGAGAAGAAGTGCCACTCCACCGGGGCCCCGCTGGCGACGAAGCTCTGCCAGAGCGGGCCCTGGATGGCGGGGGTGGCGATGTAGTCGAGCCCGCCGCAGAACACCAGCGAGGCGCACCGCAGCGTCTTCGCCAGGTGGAACGCGTGGCGCGGCCGGTGCGAGGTCTCGGGCTCGTCGCGGACGGAGGGATAGTAGAGGACGATCGCCTTCACGCTCGGGTGGTCGGCGGCGAAGGGGATGAGCAGGCGACCGCCCATGCAGTGGCCGATGCACGCGGTGCGCGCGGGGTCGGCGCCCAGCCGGTCGATCAGGTAGCGCCAGGCCTCGTCCATCTTGCCGAGGAACTCGGGGTCGGAGTGCTTCGCCTGCAGGTCGGCCCCCTGGCCGATGTGGTCGGTGCCCGGGATGCCGAACATGGTGAACAGGCTCGGCGCCAGCACCGTGAAGCCGAGCTGGGCCAGCCGGTAGGCGTCGACCTTGTAGTCGGCGGTGACCCCGTGGGCGTGGTGCACCATCAGGACGCCGGGCCGGGGGCCCGGCCCGCCGGGCTGCGCCATGTAGCCGCCGATGCCGTCCTGCTCCTGCGTGAGCATGCGCGCGACGATCGTCATCACCGCTCTCCGTTCGTGGGGATGCGTTCCTTGATCGACACGCGCCAGTGGATCCGGTCCTCCTCCGGCGGATAGTCGCCCGCCGCCTTGTGATACGAGCAGCGGTTGTCCCAGATCACGATGTCACCCGTGCGCCACCGGTGGCGATACTCCCCCTCGGGCTGGATCATGCGCTCGGTCAGCTCCTCGATCAGCGCGTCGCTCTCGGCCTCCTCCAGCCCCTCGATCTTCAGGATCTTGCCGGGGTCGAAGTACAGGCCCTTGCGCCCGGTCTCCGGGTGGGTGCGGACGATGGGATGGAAGACCGGGGTCCAGTCGCGGTCCTCCGGGTTCAGCAGCGCCGTCGCCTTGCGCCGGCCCCCGTAGGTGAAGGCGCCCTTTCGCCCCTCCAGGCGCCGCCTCAGCCGGTCCGGCAGCGCGTCGTACGCCGCGTACATGCTGGCGAAGCAGGTGTCGCCGCCCCGGCTTGGCACGGCCAGGGCGTAGAGCTGGGTAGCCTTGAACGGCTCGGCGTCATAGGCGCCGTCGGTGTGCCATCCCTCGGCCCCCCGCCGGTAGATCGCCATGTCGAGCCGGCCGTCGGCGCCGAACTTGTTGACGCCCAGCAGGGTGATCTCGGCATGGTCGGGATGGCGCGTCGTCTTCGAGGGATGCGGCACGACGAGCCCGAAGCGGCGACTGTAGCGCAGGAAGTCCTCGATGCCGAGCTCCTGGTCCGGCACCACCGCGACGTTGTGGTCGAGCCACGCCCGATAGATCGCCGCGAAGCCGGCGTCGTCGAGCGCCCTGACGTCCACCCCCCGGATCTCCACCCCGATCTGCGGCCCCAGGCGACGGATCTCCATCATCGGACCTCCCCGGCCTCGCGGTGCCTGATTCTACTCCCTCGCCGCGTGCTATCGTGAGCCCACCGGAGGGGCCCCATGGACAGGACGCTGATCGCCGGCACGACGATCCTCGACGGCAGCGGAGCGGCGCCGTTCGCCGGCGATGTGCTGGTCGAGGGCCAGCGCATCGTGGCGGTGCAGCGGGGCGGCGGGCTGCCGCGCGAGGACGCGCGCGTCATCGACGGGGCCGGGGCCACGCTGATGCCCGGGCTCATCGAGCCCCACGGCCACGTGAGCTACCCGGATGCCGCCCGCGACGCCGACTTCACGCGGCTGCCGCCCGAGGAGCACGTGCTGATCACCATGCGCAACGCCCGGACCATGCTCGACTGCGGCTACACCAGTGTGCTGTCCGCCGCCTCGGCGAAGCCGCGCCTGGACGTCGTGATCCGCAACGAGATCGCGGCCGGCCGCATCGCCGGCCCGCGCTACCTCGCCAACGGCCCCGAGATCACCGTCAGCGGTGGCCTCGGCGACGACAATGTCCTGCACCTGCCGCACCACGAGACGCCGACCTTCGCCTGGGTGGCGGACGGGCCCGACGCGATCCGGAAGGTCTGCCGGCTGCTGATCCGCGAGGGCGTCGACCTGCTGAAGCTGAACATCTCGGGCGACACCGGCCCGCGCCACAGCCGCTCGCAGCGCGCGGTGATGACCGACGCCGAGGTGGCGGCCGCGATGGAGATGGCCCGGGCCGGCGGCGTGCGCGTGTGCGCCCACGCCCGCAGCGCCGAGTCGGTCAAGATGTGCGTCCGGCACGGCATCGACATCATCTACCACGCGAACTTCGCCGACGAGGAGGCGCTCGATCTGCTCGAGGCCGCCCGCGACCGGTGCTTCGTCAACCCCGCCCTCGGCCTCACCTGGCAGACCTGCCACGCGGCGAGCGAGTGGGGCCTCACACCCGCCATGGCCCGCGAGCGGGGCCTGTTCGACGAGCTGGAGGTCTCGGTCGACACGTTCGGCCGGATGCGGAAACGGGGGATCAGGGTGCTACCGGGGGGCGACTATGGATTCGCCTGGAACCCGCACGGCACCTACGCGCGCGACCTGCTGCTCTTCGTCGACGTCCTCGGCTTCACGCCGATGGAGACGCTCATCGCCGCCACCCGCCTGGGCGGGGAGATCATGGGGCGGGGCGGCGAGCTGGGCCAGGTCAGGCCCGGCTACCTCGCCGACCTGCTCCTCGTCGACGGCGACCCGCTCGCCGACATCGCGCGCCTGCAGAAGCCGGACGCGCTGCGCCTGATCATGCAGGATGGGCGCCTGCACAAGGCGCCCGCCGCCTGAGGCCGCCGACGCATGACGCCCGAGCGCTTTGCCGCGGGAATGACCTTCGACGACTACGTGACGTTCAGCGGCTCGCCGGAGAACCTCGGGCGGGAAGGGTTCGACATCCGGCGGTTCAGCCTGATGAGGCCCCGCCTCGACTGGAGCGGCTTCCTGCGCGACCGCCATGCGAAGGCCCGCCTGACCGACGATCAGGCCGCCGCCATCCGGTGGCTGGCCGCCCAGCCGGGCGGGCCCGCCAGGATCCTGGTGATCTCCGAGGACTGGTCATCCGACTGCCGGCGTGACGTGCCGTACCTGGCCCGCCTGGCCGAGGCCGGGGGCCTGGAGCTGCGCATCTTCACCCGCGACGGCGCCGCGATGCTCCGCAAGGGCCTGCCGGACCCCGCCGCGGGCGGGAACGCCGACCTGGTGGTCCGCTACGCCAACGACAAGGACGGCCAGCGGTTCGCCTCGGTCCCGGTCGCCGTCTTCTTCACGCGGGACTTCGTCGAGCTGTACCGCTACGTCGAGTACCCCGCCATCTACCGCAAGGACCGCGTGATCGGCCACCTGCGCGCCGCCCGGCCGGGCGAGACCGAGGAGCAGGCCAGGGCCCGCGGCGGCCGCGACATCGCCACCCTGCTCGACTCCCCCTTCTTCGACGTCTGGGCCCACGCCGCCATCGCCGAGATCCTCGGCGCGCTCCACGAACGCGTGCTGCTGTCCTAGTGACCGCCGAACTTGCGGCGCATGGCCTGCAGGGCCTTGTACGCGAACTCGTCCGCGCCCCGCGAGCTGAAGCGCTGATAGACCGACGCGCTCAGCACCGTCGCCGGCACGCCCTCCTCGATGGCGGCGAGCAGGGTCCAGCGCCCCTCGCCCGAGTCCGGCACCTCGGCTTTCACCCTGGACAGCTCGGGGTCCTCGGCGAGCGCCGACGCCGTGAGATCCAGCAGCCACGACGCCACCACGCTGCCCCGCCGCCACACCTCGGTGATCTCGGTGAGGTCGAAGTCGTACTGGAAGTGCTCGGGATGGCGCAGCGGCGTCACCTCGGCGCTCGCGGCCTCGCGTCCGTTCTTGCCGACGTTGGCGTGCTTGATGACGTTCAGGCCCTCGGCGTAGGCGGCCATCAGGCCGTACTCGATCCCGTTGTGGACCATCTTGACGAAGTGGCCGGCCCCCACCGGGCCGCAGTGCAGGTAGCCCTCCTCCGCGGTGCTGTTCCGCCTCGCCTCGCGCCCCGGCGTCGCCGGCAGCCCCCCGCGCCCCGGCGCCAGCGCCTTGAAGATCGGATCGAGGCGCCTCACCGCGGCCTCCGGCCCGCCGATCATCAGACAGTAGCCGCGCTCGAGGCCCCAGACGCCGCCGCTCGTCCCCACGTCGACGTAGTGGATGCCCTGCGGCGTCAGCGCCCGGGCCCGGCGGATGTCGTCGACGTAGTGCGAGTTCCCGCCGTCGATCACGACGTCGCCACTCTGGAGGAGCGGCGCCAGGTCGGCGATGAGGCCGTCCACGACGCCGGCCGGCGTCATGAGCCAGATCGCGCGGGGCGGCGTCAGCCCGGCGACGAGGTCCGCGAGCGCCGGGGCGGCGTCGGCCCGGCCATCCGTCTCCGACTGCACACGCGCCCGGGTCCGGACGATGACCTCGGCGCTCCGGTCGTTGACCACCAGTTCGTGGCCGGCCCGGGCGAGCCGGACCACCATGTTCTGTCCCATGCGACCCAGCCCGATCATGCCCAGTTGCACGCGATTCTCCTTTCCGACTGTGGGGATGCTCGATGAGCTCGCCCCGGCGTCAGTTGGACGAGGCCAGCCGCGCGAACTGCCGCCTGAGCGCGGCGACCCGGGCGAGGTAGCGCCCGGTGTCGTGGTCGCCGCAGCGCTGACCCCCGGTGAGCCGGAACCCTCGCCGAGCGTAGGCGTTGCCCGCCCCGGCGCCGCACAGATGGATGACGGCGGCCAGGTCCTGCCGCTGCCGCAGCGTGGCGCCGGCGATCCGGTTGCGCTCGAGCGTGCGCGCCACCGTGCGGTCGAGCAGCGCCGCCGTCATCTCGATCGCGTGGCTGGGCACCACGCGCGTGTAGAGGCCGTTGAACCAGCACGACCGCGGATCGTGCCAGGGGCCGGCCTCGACGACCGCATGCTCGTGAATGCAGTAGCGCCGGGCCTCCTGGAAGGTCGGGTCGGTGATCTGGAACATGCCGACCGCGCTCGACGCGGGTCGATACAGCTCGAACGGGTTCCAGGCCAGGCGCCACCGCCAGTACGTCCGGGCCACCGGATTGCCGCTGCCCTCCACCTGGGCCAGCGCTGCCAGCAAGTCGGGGGTGATGACGGTTGTCGAGTGCTCGTGGAAGAGCGGGCCATAGCGCCGCCAGGTCTCCGGCGGTGGCTTGGCGAGCGAGCCGCTGACCGGGAAGAACAGCTCGGTCGGCTTGCGGACGACCTGGACCATCCAGTTCACCGCCGACCACGCCGCGACCAGCAGGACCGCGCCGGCGAGCAGCCGGATCGCCAGGGGCGCCGCGAGCAGCGCCAGGAGGGCGTGCCGGGCCGATCGCCGGAGCGCTCCGCCGCGGACCGGGCGCCGCCGGCGCACGCGCCGCCGGCGGCGGGTGGCTCGGGCTGTCGTCGCGTGTGCCATCGATGCGGTGCGTCCAGTATGCCCGCTGGGCCCCGAGGGGCCGAAGGTCGAGGAGAGACCGCGGGTCACTCCAGCCGCGTGAGGGTCACGTCGAGGACGCGCTCCGGGCGGCCGGCCTGCTGCCACTGGATGAGGATGGGGCTCTGGTAGACGCCCTCCACGGGCCCCAGGCGCCCGTCGTGGCGCTCGGCCACCAGCAGGCTGATCGACCGGCGGATGCGCAGCAGGCGCGAGGCCGGGACGGCCAGCGTGCGGGCCAGGAGCGACTCCAGGAAGGAGCCGTGCAGGCCGAGGGTGTCCAGGCCCGAGTTGAGCACCCGGACCAGATCGTACTTGGCGTAGCCGAGCGCGCGCCCCGCCACCGCGCGCGGGTTCGCCAGCGTCTGCCGATACTCCTCGGTCATGAACCGCAGCGGGTTGCGGAGCACCGAGTGCAGGTCGTACTTCATGAGGAGCGTCTCGAACTCGTTGATCGTCAGCGCCGCGTCACGCTCGCCGCGGCCCAGCGCGATGTGCAGCCGGCCCTTGCGGACGTCGGCCCGCGCCACGAAGTCGGCGAGCTGCTCGTAGAGCCCGAGCCGGGGGTCCTTGAGGTTGACGGACTCGATCGGATGTCCGGACAGCGGCACCTGCAGCCGGGTCTGGGCGACGACCGCCTCGCGATGGAATCCGATGACGCGGGTCACCCGGCGGCGCGACTTGCCGTCGTTGACACCGTCCAGGTCGACGAAGCAGACCGTCTCGCCCTCCCGGTTGGGATGCGTCACGCACGGCCGGAGCCCGCCGGCGATGAAGGCCAGGTGCGAGTCGCCGTTGCGCGGCTCGACGGCGCGCTGGGCGGGGTCCAGATCCTGACGGCGCTCCAGCCAGTCGTGCGCGTAGCCGGCCCCCTCCGGGAAGATCCTCCGCAGGGTGTCGACGTACGTGGAGATGAGCTCCGGCCCGAGCCGCCCGGCCAGGCGTCGGTCCAGGAAGCCAGCGGTCGTGTGCGCCGACCAGTAGAGGCAGTGGGGGTACGCGGCCAGGGCGTCGCCGTGCTCGCTCGACAGCCGCGACCGCATCTCGACCACGTCGAAGCGCGCGCGGGCCGACAGCTCGACGGTGAGCTCCAGCGGATCGGTGCCCATGGCCCGTCTAGCCCGAGGACCGGGCCTTCATGACCGGTCCCACGACGTCCACCAGGCGGAGCGCGGCGAGCACGCGGATGGCGATCCACGACGGGTCGAGCTCCGAGCGCCGCAGGCTGAACTTCGGTGAGCGCGGGAAGGCGTGGTGGTTGTTGTGCAGGCTCTCGCCGGCCGTCACCCAGGCGAGCCCGCGCGAGTTGTACGCGGTGTTGCCGAAGTTCTGGGCGCCGCGCCAGTGGCCGAGCCCGTTGATCAGCGGCGCGATCACGAAGACGTAGAGCAGCCCGTGGCCGGCCATGGCCGCCACGCCCTGCCACCAGCCCAGGGTCACGCACATCAACGCCGTGCCGACGCCGATGCCCAGGCAGCCCCGCGAGAAGACGTGCCGCTCCCACCAGTCGGGCGCGAGGTCGGGGGCGAACGTGTCCACGATGTGCTGCTGCCGGGCCTCGCGGGCGTAGTAGTAGACGTTCCACAGCTGCACGCGCCAGAAGCCCAGCAGCCGGGGGCTGTGGGGATCGCCCTCGCGGTCGGTGAAGGTGTGGTGCTTGCGGTGCACGGCCACCCACTGCTGCTGGCTCTGCCCGGTGAACAGCCACAGGATCGTGCGGAACGCCAGGGCCAGCCCCGGCCGCAGCGTCAGGGCGTGGTGGGCCAGCGCGCGATGCAGATAGATCGAGGTGGCGAAGTTGGCCAGCTGGGTGAGGACGATCGACGCGAGCGCGATGAGCAGGATCTGGCGAGTCAACGTCGTCCCTTCGGGCGAGGCATGGTCATCCCTGATCCTTTCGCGAGACCGGTCTGGGGGTACGCCCGGGCAGGATTCGCACCGCCTTCCCTGGGCCCATGTGGGCACCCGGGGCGCCAACGGCCGAGACACCAGCAGAGCCCCCCGGCAGCCGCAACATGCTTTCGCCGCCGTGCGTCGCCCATTGATCATCCCATGCAAGTGGGCGATGGCCCACCCGATATCGAGGTGCTCCCCCGGCGCCCCCGGCGTCCGCTCGACGCCTGGTCGATCTCGGTCCACGGCGGATGGTTCCGATCCACGCCTCCCGGAGCTTTGCACGCCGGATGCCGACGAACCCCGTGCATCGACCCATAGTTGCGACGCACCGGGGACCTGGTACGGCCATTGCCACACGAGGCGTCCAGAGGAGGAAGCGCCGTGCCCCTGACCGCCGAGCTGCTGATGGGACTCTTCATCGCCTACGGCTACTGGATCGTGTTCACGGCGATCCTGCTCGACAACGCCGGGCTGCCCATTCCCGGCGAGCTGCTGCTGCTGGCGTTCGGCGTGCTGGCCAAGGACGGTCATCTCGATCCCCTGCTCGGGCTGGCCGTGGCCGCCACCGCGGCGCTCGTGGGCGACAGCCTGGGCTACTGGCTCGGCCGTCTCGGGGGCGCCCGGCTGCTCGCGCGGATCGGCCGAGCGCCGCGATTCAAGCCCGGGCACCTCGCCCTCGTCTTCGGCCGCTTCGTCATCGGCGCCCGGATGCTCGTGGCCCCGCTGGCCGGCGTCAACCGGATGGCCTTCCCGCGGTTCGTGGCGTGCGACGCCCTGGGCTGCCTCATGTGGGCGGGCGTCTTCATCCTCATCGGCTACGCGAGCGGCGTGCGGGTGCAGGTGCTGCAGCAGAGCTTCCACGTGGTGAGCTACGCGGCCCAGGCCACGCTACTCGCCGGCCTCGCCGCCTGGGGCATCAGCCGCCTGGTCGCCCAGCACCGCCGCCGCGCCGCCGTCTAGCCCCGCCAGCCCGCCCCCGCCGGCTCGGCCGTGATAGAGTCGCCTGGAGCCCACGCCGAGCCCGGAGGAAGCCATGAGCCTCTTCAAGCAGTTCACCCACGTGAGCATCACGGTCACCGACGTCGCCAAGGCCCGCGAGTTCTACTCGGGCGTCCTCGGGTTCGAGGAGATCGCCCGGCCGGCCTTCAACTTTCCCGGCATCTGGTACAGCCTCGGCGGCGACCTGCAGCTGCACATCATCCTGAACGACCAGCTCGTGCGGCCGGCCGTCGAGCGCGAGCGGATCGAGGCCCGCTACCCTCACTTCGCGCTGTGGACCGACGACTGCGACGCCACCGCGGCGCGGATCGAGGCGCTCGGTCTCGTCTGCCGGGACGTCTTCTCCGGCCCCACCGGCCTGCGCCAGGTCTTCGTGAAGGATCCCGATGGCAACATGGTGGAGTTCATCGGCCCCTCGCAGAAGGCCGGCACCCGCGTGATGGAATCGCCCGGTACGCATCGGTAGTCGCCATGGCCACCCACGCGCTCTACCTCGTGCGGATGGACGTGGCCCACGACCACGAGCAGCGCTTCAACGAGGTCTACGACCGCGAGCACGTGCCGAATCTCAGAGCCGTACCCGGCGTGCAGCGGACCGGCCGCTACCGGCAGCCCTCGCCGACCGAGCCGCGTTACCTCGCCGCCTACGAGCTGGACAGCCTGGCCGTCCTCGACAGCGCGGCCTGGAAGGCGGCCGGCGAGGCCGGAGGCTGGCCCGGCGAGATCCGCCCTCACACGATGAACCGTCACCTGACGCCGTACGAGTGGGTGGGCGGCAACGCCACGCTCACCGGCCGGACCCCCTACGTCTTCTGGGTCATGATGGACGTCGAGCCCCATCGCGAGGCGCTCTTCAACGAGCTGTACGACCGCGAGCATCTCCCTCTGCTGCTGAAGCTGCCGGGGTCGGTCAACGCCGTGCGCTATCGCACGAGCGCGCCCGGCGAGCCGCGCTACCTCTGCGCCTACGAGGTCGAGAGCACCGAGCTGCCGATGTCGAAGCTCTGGAACGACACCTCGGACATCGGGCGGTGGAAACCCGAGGTGCGGCCCTACACGCACAACAAGCGGTACATCGTCAGCGAGCGTATCCTGGCCGCCTGACGCGGGCAGCTGGCGGTCGACACGTCGGGCGACCGAGAGTACCATCACGGGCGGTCACGGCGCCGAGCGTCGCGGCCGGCTATCGTGATGCACAGCAACACGCAGCTCGAGTTCATCATCGAGGCGGTGCCGGCCCTCATCGGATACGTCGACGCCGACCAGCGCTACCGCTTCAACAACTCCGCCTACCACCAGTGGTTCGGCTGCGCGCCCAGCGAGATCGCGGGCCGGCACGTGCGTGAGGTGCTCGGCGAGGCGGTGTACGCGGTC
>Ga0299914_10002772_pt1 | contig 12186 bp, 10 predicted proteins | sample RVTome_10_FD_201361 | JGI IMG/M metagenome (GOLD analysis project Ga0299914, IMG submission 201361) | Soil microbial communities from uranium-contaminated site in the Upper Colorado River Basin, Wyoming, United States - RVT153D57 (version 2) ... | reverse complement strand
GCGCGCGCCCAGCCCGGCCGCGTCGAGCACGCGCCGCAGCTCGGTTCGCATCGTCGTCTCGCCCCCGCCGGTCGGCGCCGCGACCCACACGGCGCCGCCCGTACCGAAGGCCCGGCCGCGGTCGGGATGGCGCCGGCGGGCGGGGAGGAACCACTCGCTGACGTCGCGGAGGCCGGCGGCGACCGTGTCGGCGTCCTGGCCGCGACGGAGGTGGTCGTCGGGCGCGAACGCGGCCTCGAAGACGGCGAACATGCCGGCGTGCCGCTGCTCGTCGGCCTCGATCCGAGCGATCGTCTCGCGCGCCGGCTCGTCGTCCACCAGTTCGGCGAGACGCTGGTAGCAGCGGGCGGCGGTGAGCTCGAGGCCGATGTTGAGCGAGCAGTAGCGACGAAACGAGTGGTAGCGCAGCTCCTCGTAGAGCAACGGCGGCACCCGGCCGGTGATCCGGGCCCCGGCCAGGAGGAACCGGATCATGGGCGCCCGCAGCGGCGCCGCGGTCGGTGACACGTACTGGCTGGTGCCGCTGATCCAGCCGGAGAGCGCGCCGTACAGCTGGCGCCCGTACACGACCACGGCGGGGAGCAGGCTGCCCCGGGCAAGCAGCTTCCCGCGGAGGTACGTCGTGTGCGCCTCCTCGTCCTTCCACGCCCACACGAGTGCGTGGCGGACGAGTTCCCGGACCTCGTCCGGGACTGGCAGGGCGTCGATCCGGTCGGTGACCAGCTCCTCGCTGTAGGCCACCGTCACGATCTGCTCCCGTTCCAGCGCGAGCGACCACAGACCTTGGCGCTCGGCCGCGGGCCGGGTCGTACCGCGCCGCCGGAGGTCGGCGAGCAGTACCTCGGTCTCGCGCAGCAACGACTGCTGCAGCGGGTTGCGCGGCGTTGCGCCGCGAGCGGGCGCCCGGGCCTCCATCCGCTCAGTATTCCCGTTCGTCCGTAGTAACAAGGACGCCTATGGCGAACTCCGAGTCCGGGCGCCACCGGGTCCCCCGCATCAACCCGGAGCTGCGTGAGCGGGAGTCGGTGCTCCCGCTCGAGCTCTTCTTCGATCTCGTCTTCGTGCTGGGTTTCACCCAGTGCACCGCCCTGATGGTCGCCAACCCGACGTTCGAGGGCGTCGGGCGCGGCATGCTCGTCCTCGCCGTCCTGTGGTGGGCGTGGGTCGGATACGCGTGGCTCACCAGCGTCATCAACCCGGAAGAAGGCGCGGTCCGCATCGCGATGTTCGGCGCGATGGCCGCGTTGCTGATCGTTGCCCTGTGTGTTCCCGAGGCGTTCGGCGACCGCGCCCTCGCCTTCGCGGTGGCGTACGGGATCGTGCGGGCGGGCCAGATCGTCCTGTTCCTGCTCGGCAGCCGGGAAGACCCCCGGCTCCGGCACTCGGTGTGGGGCCTCGCCGTGAGTTCCGCCATCGGCAGCGGACTTCTCGTCAGCGCATCGTTCCTCGACGGCTGGGCGCAGGTCGCGCTGTGGGGAGTCGCCATCCTCATCGACTGGGGCGGGCCGGCGCTGTTCGGCGTCGAGGGGTGGCAACTCGTGCCTGCGCACTTCGCCGAGCGGCACGGGCTCGTGATCATCCTGGCGCTCGGGGAATCGATCATCGCCCTCGGCGTGGCCGCCGAGGTCGAGCTCACCACCGAGGTGATCGCCGCCGGGGTACTCGGGATCGGATTGTCCGCCGCGTTGTGGTGGACGTATTTCGACGTCGTGTCGTTGGTGACCGCGGTGCGGCTGATACGCATGCCCGACCGGAAAACCCGCAACCGCTTTGCCCGCGACTCGTACTCGTACCTGCACTTCCCGATGGTGGCCGGCATCGTGCTCAGCGCCCTGGGAGCCGAGGAGGTCCTGGCCCACGTCCACGAACCGCTCGACGGCGTGCACGCATTCGCTCTGCTCGGAGGCGTGGCTATCTACCTCCTCGGCCACGTGGCGCTCCGGCTCCGTAACGCCCATACGCTCAACCGTCAGCGGTTCGCGCTCGCCCTGCTGCTGTTCGGGCTGATCCCGCTGGCGATGGAGGTGTCGGCGCTCGCCACCGTCATCGGGCTCGACGTCCTCATGTGGGGGATGATCGCCTACGAGAACAGCCGGTACGGCGAAGGCCGGTACCGGCTGCGCCACGGCGAGGAGAACGCGGTCCCGGGCGCTCCCCCTGCCGAAGACAGCAACGAAGACGGCGGCGGCGAAGACCCCCGATAGGTACCGTGCGGTGAAGGGATGAACCTCCAACAACTGCGGTATCTCGTGGCGGTGGCCGACCAGCGCCACTTCGGGCACGCGGCCGACGCGTGCTTCGTCAGCCAGCCGACGCTGTCGATGCAGTTGAAGAAGCTGGAAGGCGAGCTGGGCGTCGACCTCATCGAACGGAACCCGCGCAACGTCTTGCTCACGCCGACCGGCGAGCAGGTCGTCGAGCGGGCCCGGCGGATCCTCGCGGACGTCGACGGCATCGTCGACGCGGCGCGCGACCTGAGCGACCCGATGGGCGGCACCGTGCGGATCGGAATCTTCCCGACGCTCGGCCCCTATCTGCTCCCCCACGTGATGCCGTCGGTGCGCGACCAGTTCCCCAAGCTCGAGGTGCTGCTCGTCGAGGAGAAGACCGAGGAGCTGTTGCGCCAGCTCGAGGCCGGGCAGCTCGACGCCGCCGTGCTCGCGCTCCCGGTCCACCACTCCGATCTGCACGAGGAGCCGCTGTTCGACGAGGAGTTCGTGCTGGCGGTGCCGGCCGACCATCCCCTGGCCGCGACCTCCGGACCCGCACCGACCTCGGTGCTCGCCGACGAACGGCTGCTCCTGCTCGAGGAGGGGCATTGCCTCCGTGACCAGGCGCTCGACGTGTGCCGCCTCGCCGGCGCGGCCGAACGCAACAACTTCCGCGCCACCAGCCTGGAGACCCTGCGCCAGATGGTCGCGGCCGGCGTCGGGATCACCTTGCTCCCCCGCCTCGCGGTGTCCCCGCCGGTGCCGGCGTCCGACGCGATCCGCCTGCGGCAGCTCACCGACCCGGTGCCGAGCCGCCGCATCGCAATCCTTTGGCGCAACACGAATCCGCGCGGTGAGCTGCTGCGTCAGGTGGCCGACGTGTTCCGCGGCGTGCCGATCGATCTCGTGACCCGCGCCGATCCGGCCCGCTGAGCGGATCGCTCCGACGCCGTAGATCTGCGCCTGCTGCTGGCCGACAATCGATCGGATCGCGTTGGACTGGGCGCGTCGTCGCCCGACGACCGGTCGCCGGGGATCGCGCCCCCGCGACACGACAAGATGGTGGCTGTGGGGGCATCGATGAGGGTCTTGATGATCGGCGGCACCGGGCCGACCGGAGTGCCGATCGTGCGCCGCCTCGTCGAGCACGGCCACGACGTCACGATCCTGCACCGCGGGCTCCACGAACGCCCCGAGACCCCGCCCACGCTCCCGCACATCCATGCCGATCCCTACGACGCCGATTCGTTCACCGACGCACTGGGCGACTCGCGGTGGGACGTCATCGTCGCGATGTACGGGCGCCTGCGCATGGTGGCGGAACTGACCGCGGGCCACTGTGAGCGGTTCGTTTCGGTCGGGGGTGTGCCGGCGTACCGCGGGTGGACCAACGCGTGGTCGTTCGACCCGCCCGGTCTTCCCGTCCCCGTGCGCGAAGATGCCGCGCTGGTTGACGAGCCCGGGGCCGACGAGAAGGGCTACCGCATCGTCCGGACCGAATCTGCGGTGTTCGCCGCCCATCCCGGCGCGACCCACTTTCGCTATCCGTACCTCTACGGCCCCTACCAGCCGGTGCCGCGCGAGTGGTCGGTCGTGCGCCGGATTCTCGATGGTCGCCGCCGGATCATCGTGGCCGACGATGGACTTACGCTGCACCACCACTGCTACACGGAGAATTGTGCCGCCGCGGTGGTCGTCGCCATCGAGCACCCGGAGCGAAGCGCGGGGACGATCTTCAACGTCGCCGACGAGGAGGTGCTCACCGTCCGCCAGATGGTGGAGCTGTGTGCGACCGAGCTCGCGGCCGATCTCGAGATCGTCTCGATGCCGTACGACCTGGCCGTGCCGGCGTGGCCGCTGCTCGCTCAACCACTGCCGACGCACCGCGTGCTCGACCTCACGCGATTGCACGATCAGCTCGGACATCGAGACGTCGTTCCCGCGCGCCAGGCGGTTCGGCGCACCGCCCGTTGGTTGATGGAGAACCCACCGGACCGAGGCGGGATCGAGGAGCAGGTCCTCACTGACCCGTTTGACTACGAAGCCGAGGACGCATTGATGGACTCCTGGCTCGCGGCGCGCGCCGCCGTCGTCGTACCCGACTTCGAGGACCCGCCCCGGTGGGGACTCGCCTACAGCGGCCCCGACGGGCGGCCGCGCACGCACGCCGAGTTCGTGGAATGAGCGGACCCATGGAAGGCGTACGCGTGCTCGACCTCTCGATCGCCTTGACCGGCCCGTACGCCGCCGCGCTGCTCGCCGACCAGGGCGCCGAGGTGATCAAGGTCGAACGCCCCGGCATCGGCGACATCGCCCGCTGGGTCGGCGTCATGGTCAACGGCATGAGCTCGCTCTATCTCGTGTGCAATCGCGGCAAGCGGTCGATCGCGGTGGATCTCCAGTCGGCCGATGGAGCCGACATCGTCCGGCGGCTGGCGGCGCAGTCGGACGTATTCGTCGAAAACTTCCGGCCCGGCGTCATGGAGAAGCTCAGCCTGGGCTACGACGACATCCGCGCCCTCAATCCCGGCATCGTGTATGCCTCGCTCACCGGGTTCGGGGGCGAAGGCCCGTACCGTGACCGCAGCGCGTACGACACGGTGATGCAGGCCTACGGCGGGTTCGCGGCGAGCCAGGCCGATCCCAGCGACGGCGTGCCCGTGTTCCTCCGCCAGACCGCGGCCGACAAGGTGACGGCGCTGTACGCATCGCAGGCGATCACCGCGGCCTTGTTCGCGCGGGAGAAAGGCCGGGGCGGTCAGCATCTCGAGTTGTCGATGATGGACTCGGTCGTCTCGTTTCTTTGGGCCGATTCGGCTGCCAACGAGGTGCTGCTCGACTCGGACGGCTCGCAACATTCGAGCTTCGTCGCCGGGTTTCAGCCGATGCGGTTCACCGACGGGTGGGGCATCGTCACCCCTACTGCAGACCACGACTTCGCCGGCATGTGCAGAGCGCTCGGCGTCGAGGGCTTCGACGACCCGCGGGTCGCCACGATCGCCGAGCGAGTGAAGAACCGCGACGTCACGTCCGCGCTCGTCGACATGTGTTACGCCCACGCCGCCAACCTCACCATGGCCGAGGCCACCGCCCGCTTCGAAGCCGAACGGGTGCCGTTCGCCATGATCCTCTCGCCCCAGGAGATCCCGGACGACCCGCACGCCGTGGCGGTCGGGCTGTTCCAACAGTTCGACCACCACGTCGTGGGCAAGGTCCGCATGCCCCGCCACCCGACACGGTTCGGTACGACGCCGGCCGACCTGGCTCTCGGCTCCCCCGCCCTCGGCGAGCACACCGACGAGATCCTCGGTGAGCTCGACCTCGGCGACCGCGTCGCGGCCTTGCGGGAGTCGGGCGCGGTCGCGTAGCGATCACCAAGGCCGAGGGCAGAAATCGCTCAGGCCAACGTTGCGGCGCTCGCCGACGTTCGGCAGTCTGACCGGCATGGTCGAGCACCTCTCTCGCTCACGAAGAGAGATCGCCGGCGCTCGAGCGATGATCGACCGGCCCCGCCTGCTCGCAATCGTTGCCGGGAGGTTCGAGCGGAGGATCACGACCGTCGCCGCCGGTCCGGGATTCGGCAAGACCGCGTTGCTCACGAGCGCGCTGGCCGACAACGAGCTCCAGCCGAATGGTGTCGACGTGTGGATGCAGTGCCAGGCCGACGACGCCGGCGTCGGTGAGCTGGCGCGTCGACTGCTCGCTGCGCTCGGGCAAGCGGGACCCGCCACTGTCGAGACCATCGCCGACGCCGTCTGGTCCCGCGCCCCGGACGACATCGCACTGGTACTCGACGACGTCCACGAGGTCGCGCCGGGATCACCCGGCGAGAGACTGATCGCAGCCCTCCTCGTCGCGCTCCCCCGGAACGGTCACCTCCTCCTCGCCGGTCGTCGTGCACTCCCGTTGCCGGTTGCCCGGCTCCGACTCACGGCCGAAGTTGCAGAGCTCTTCGAAGCCGATCTCGCGTTCGACGACGACGAGCTCCAGCGATTCGCGATCCGCCGCGCCGTCGCGCCGGAGCTCGTCGCCAGCGTCCGGTGGCCCGCGCTCGCCGAGCTCGTCGTCGTCGCCGGTCACGAGGCCGCGACGGAATACCTCTGGGAAGAGGTGCTCGCGCAGCTCGATCCGGAGCGCCTCGAGTTGATCACCCAGCTCGCACCGTTCACCACGGTCGATGACGCGCTCGTGCGCGCCGTCACGGGAACCGACCATTCAGCCCACGACTTGTTCGGTGATCTCCCGCTCACCGTCCGGACTCCCGACGGCGCGCTCCGGCTGCACACACTCTGGGAACCGGTGCTGCGCCGCCGACTCGATTCCGATACCGAGCGTCGGATGCTCATTCGGGGAGCGTCGCACCTGCTCGAGCGCGGCGACGTTCGCCGGGCGTTCACCGCGTCGACCGCGGCATGCGACCTCGAAGGGCAACGCGCCGCGACCCGGGCCGCCATGGCAATGCCCCTCGCTCGTACCCGGCTGGAGGATCTGCGCTTCCTCGTGGAGCGCCTGCCCTCGGGTCCCGACCTCGACGTGGAAGCCGCGCTCCTTCGGGCGATCCTGGCCCTCGAAGGCGTCGAGACGATCGCAATGCAACAGTTCGAAGATGCGGCTGAGCTCGCGCGGGATCGAGGCGACGCAGAACTCGAATGCATCGCCCTCTGGCGCCTCTACCAGTCCGAGCTCTGGGCCGGACACCCCGAGCGGATTCCCGCGATCATTGGTCGCTCGTCCGAGCTCGCGCGCCAAGGCGTCGCGCTCGCGCAGCTGCTCGTCGAGATCCAATCGTCGGTCGAGTTCGGGCGACAGGGACGGCGCGACGACGCACTCCGGATGCTGCGTGCGTCCGAACGACGCGGTCCGGAGCTGAGCCTGGCTCAGACGATCGATCTCCGTGACGGAGTACTCGTTGACCTCGGATGTCCCGAGGAGGTTCGCCCCTCTGGAGTCGCCGACCGAGACCTCTCGGAGCTCACCGGCAGCACCGCTCGCGTGGTGGCCGCGCATGCCGCCTGGCTGCAGGGCGACGTGTCGCCCGAGCTGGCGTTCGAGCTGGGTCGGTACCTGGCATCCGGCATCGGCAATCTCCGCCTCAATCACCAGCGGGTCGCGCTGGCCGGCATCCTCGCGCTCATCGCGGTTCATGCGGGCGAACTCGACGCCGCGGTCGACTACATCGATCAGGGCAAGAAGTTCGTTCGGCATATCGTGGCCGGACACGCCGCAAACTTTCTCCGGGTCGCCGAAGCGTCGCTGGCAGTGGCCCGCCACGACGAGCGCCTGGCCGCGGCCCTGCTCGAGGAGGCCCTGGCGGACGTGGCGATCGAGATACTCCCCCCGCGCTCGTATCTGAATTCGATTGTGATGCTCCACGCCCTCGTTCCCCGCGTCCGCACGACGATCGAGGGTGCGAATTTCGGGCCGGCGCTCACCGCCGTCCAAGACATGGCTCGCGCGCTCACGGCACTGCGTGATCGAGGGGACGTCGCACCCGCGGCCGCCCTGCCGTGGCGGTGCGACACCCTCATTCGAGCCCATATCGAGCCTCCCCACGCCGCAGAGCTGGCCGTCGCCGCGTTGGTCGGTGGTGCGGCCGAGGCTGAACCGGTCTTGAGCCAGCTTCCCGACGTTCGTGAACAGTTGCGTTGGGTCGCGACGCGCCACGACGGTTCGGTCGCCGAGTTCGCTCGCGACCGGCTCCTTACACTGCCCCCGCGGCCTTCGCACCCCATTCGGCTCGAGCTCCTCGGCGGGGTGAGCCTGTACCGCGACGGGGTACGCGTCGTCGACAAGGCGTGGAACCGTGAACGAGTGCGACAGATCCTCTGCTACCTCCTGACGAATCCCCGCACCGCCCGCGGCGAGGTCATGGGCGCGTTGTGGCCGGATCTCGACGAGCGCGGCGCGTCGGCGAACCTCCGAACCAACCTGGGCCATCTGCGGCGGGTTCTCGAGCCCGAGCGCGACCGGGGAGAAGCTTCGTGGTTCGTTCGCGGCGATGGTGAGGCGCTGATCCTCTGTCACGACGGGTTGGAAAGTGACGTCGTCCGCTTCGACGCGATCGTCGAAGAAGCCCGCCATTTCGAGGAGCGCGGTGTGCCCGGCACCGCACTCTCGCGTTACCTGGCGGCGATCGACCTCTACCAGGGTGACTACGCGGCCGGGTTCGACGACCCGTGGGTCACCTACGAGCGGATCCGCCTTCGGTCTTTGTTCGTCACCGCGGCGACGAGGGCGGGTGAGTTGCTCCTGGCGCGGGGTGAGCCCGAACAGGCGCTCCGCCGCGCCGATCAGGTCATGGCAGTCGACGAACTGGCCGAGCGTTCGCACCGGCTCCGGATCCGGTGCCTGCTCGCGATCGGAGATCGGAGTGCGGCCCGCAACAGCGGAGAACAGCTCCTCAGAGTGTTGGCCGGCGCCGGCCTGTCAGCCGAGATCGAGACCAACCGGCTGCTTGCGCCGCTCGGTCTGGCGCCGTGAGCGGCGGGCGATCAGCGCCCGCACGCGGCCGGCACGAACCGCGTCATTCGAGCCCGCACGGGTCGGCGCAGGCGCGGAATCGATCACAGCGACCGGCGCAGCGCTCGGCCCGCCGGGCCTGGCGTGATGGCGGCGGCGACTGTGCATGGCCCGGCCGGCCTGGGCGAGTCCGGCTCCGTACATTGCGGTCCCCCTCGGTGGACGGCTCCCGGAGCGGGAGCGTGGGGGCAACGTACGAAGCGGCCGTCAACGGCCCGCAAACCGGGCGTCTCACGACCAGCTGAAGGCCACCGCCTCACCCGGGGTCGCCGGCCGGCCCTTGGTGGATTCCACGAGACCGGTCGTCCCGACTACTGACCCGGCTCAGAATCACGTTTATCGGCACCAGCGACAGCCACGACAACTGGGCGTAGCCGGGATCCACCCAGTACGCGATCGGGATCGACGCGAGGAACACGATGGCCGGTATGAAGCAGATCGCCGCGCCCCACTGAAACTCATGTTGCGTGGGATCCGTGCGAAGCAGCCCCCGTCGGTGCGCCATGACGTAGATCAGCGTGAAGGCGGTGGAGACCGCGGCAACGTTGACGGCCAGGACCACCGTCGGGAGCGGCAGATCGTTGATGTCGGGGTTTCCGGCGGTCTCCGTGGTGAACGGGAGCAACACGATCGAGGCGAGCATGAACAGGTTCACGACGATCAGCTGGTGGTCGATCGCCGCAAACGAAGCAAAGAGGCGATAGTGCGCCAGCCAGTAGCCGGCGATCACGACGAAGCTGATCGCGAAGGAGAGGACCTGCGAGCCCATCGAGTCGTAGAAGTCGCCGAGGTTGTCCCACGCCGAGGGGTTCGACGAAATGTCGAGCGTCGTGACGAGCAGGGTGAGCGCGACCGCGAACGTGGCGTCGATGAACGCCACAGCCCGGTCGAACTCCGAGTTGTCGCGCGAGTAGCGAGAGAGCACCCGTCCGGCCATTGCGCCGTGATTCTCGATGATGTCGGCAGTCAGCCGCCACCCGAAGGAGGGGATCCGCTTGCCGCGGCGCGGGCTTCGGCGAGACGGCGGCGGGTGCGGTAGGCGGCGTTCTCGGGATCGGCGGCCTCGGCCATGCGGAACGCGGCGACCGCGCCCGGGTCATCGCCGAGGGCGAACCGGCAGAGGCCGAGTGAGTTCCACGCCCACTCGCCGAAGATGCGGGCGTCGTACGCGCTGCCGGTTGCGACGATGGCCTCGAGATCGAGCGCGATGAGGTGCTCCAGCCGCGCGACGGCCCGCGCCGGATCATCCGTCGCGAACTCGTGCGATGCCGCGGCAAACTCGACCGCAGGGTTCCCGGGATACCTCCGATGCGCCTCGTCGAGCAGCACCGGTACGTCGCCGTCGGGATCGTCGTGGGCCACTGCGTGCACGAGCAGGTTGATGAAGCTCAACCGATCGTCGGGATGGTCGGTCGGGCGCGCCCGCGCCATGTCGATTCCCCGGCGCCACGTCGCACGCGCTTGCTCGAGGTCGCCGCGCGCTTCGTAGATCTGCGCGAGGTGGTCGTACAGGAAGGGCCGGTCGGGCTGGGTCGCCAGCCCGGCCAGCAGCATGGGCTCGTTGCGCTCGTGCTTATGGGTCTGGTCGCCTTCGTAGCCGAGGTGGTCGATCGTGAGGGTGTCGAGATCGCCGATCTCCAGTCCGTCTCGGCGCGCAACCCGGTCGATCGCCGCGACGATGCTCTCGTGGATGGCGCCGCGGAACCGGATCTCCGGACGGTGGCGCCACAGGCGAAACTCGCGGTACGGCGTCCAGTTCGATCGGGGCACGAACCGCACCCGGTACGCAATCTCGTCTTCGGCGGTATCGAGACGCTGACGCACGGCGGCGTGGTCGCCGGCCCGCACGCGCTCGTCGGCGTCGATGTAGAGGATCCAGTCTCCTGTCGCGAGGTCGAGTGAGCGGTTACGCGGCGTCGCGAAGTCCTGCTGCCAGGGCACGTGATCCACGACCGCGTCGTGGCGGTGGGCGACCGCGACCGAGTCGTCCGTCGAACCGGTATCGACGACCACGATCTCGTCGACCAGTCCCTGCAACGTCGTGAGGCACGCGTCGAGGTGCGCAGCCTCGTCACGCACGATCATCGCGGCGGAAAGGCGCATTCCGCCCCGGGGCTAGCCGGTGAAGTCGGGCTCCACGCGGACGGGCGCCGGTCCCGGCGGTGTCGGCTCCGGCGGCGGCGCCGGCCCGACCCGGGTCACGACGTAGGCGGGGTCTTCGACGAAGCTCACTTCCCACATCGTGGCGCCGGCGGTGCCGGCGGGGACGGTGTCGCCAGTGTCCTTGTCGAAGACGTAGATCGGGTCGCCCGACTCGGTGACGTCGTTGGTCACGGTCATGGTGATCGGCGACAACGCGTCGGGCTTGCTGTTGTTGTTTGCGTGCCAGACCACCGCATACGCGCTGATCGGCGTCTCGCCGGAGGGAACCTCAGCGGCCAGAGCCTCGAGGTCGCCCTTGTAGATGCACACAATCGTTCCGGCACCAACCCTCCCCTCTCCGGGGAGAGCGTCCGCGGGGACCACGACCTTGATGTGGATCGGGCCGTCATCGACGTCGAGGGTCAAGGGGACTTTGGGATCGCGGACCTGGCCGCATATCAGCTGTTCGGGGTAATTGGGAGGGCCGGGCGGCGGCGTTGCGTTCGAGTTGGCGAGCGCCGTGATCGATCCCTGGCTCAGCACCGCCCTGACGCCGGTCATGGTGAACGACGAGACGACGGGCGCCGCGAACGCACTCGTGATCACGAGCCGCTTGATGAAGGTGCGGCGATCGGATCCGACGTTCTTCTCGAACTCGTCCGTCATTCGTGTGCTCCAAATCCAACCCAGAAGGGAACGGAAAACCCTACCGCGCGTGGCTCGGGACGTCGGAGATCACGCCTTCGTCGCGTAGCTGGGCCAAGACATGTGCGACCTCCTCGTGCGGAGGCTCGGGGAGCTCCCACGCCTCCCCCACGAGCACGGCGATCTCCGACGGTGTGTGTTCGCCGGTGCACAATTCGAAGACGACCGCGGCACTGGGGTTGAGGTAGTGCACCCGGTTCGTCACCAGCTGGTACACGATGATCCCGTCGTCGACGTCGTGCGCCTCCAGCCCGTTGACGCGGGTGGGCCGCGGTTCGCTCATGCCGCCGCCCCGAGCACAATTGCCCGCAGTCGGGGTCCGACGACCTCGGCCGTGTACCGCCTGATGACCAACTCCAATGCCCGGTCGACCGGCGCGGAGGCGCGGGTGGGATCGGTGAGCACCTGCACGACACGTTCGGCGATCTCCTCGGCCGATTCGGCAATCACCGCGTGATCATGCCCGACGCCCAGTCCGGCAACCGCTCGACTGGTCGCAACCAGTGGCCGCCGTTGCGCGAAGGCTTCGAGCACCTTGATGCGTGTTCCGCCTCCGCGGCGTAACGGGACGACCACGACGTCTGCGCCGGCGTAGTACGGCGCAACGTCG
>Ga0299914_10002771_pt1 | contig 12186 bp, 5 predicted proteins | sample RVTome_10_FD_201361 | JGI IMG/M metagenome (GOLD analysis project Ga0299914, IMG submission 201361) | Soil microbial communities from uranium-contaminated site in the Upper Colorado River Basin, Wyoming, United States - RVT153D57 (version 2) ... | reverse complement strand
AAACAGGGCTGAGACGAACACGATTCGCCAGAGTAGCTCGCCGGTCAGGATCGGCCGGCTTGCCGGGCGCGGCGGGCGGCGCATCGTATCCGGCTCGGTAGGCTCGAAGGCGAGCGTCAGGCCGAGGGCGACTGCAGTGATCATGTTGACCCAAAGGATCTGAAGCGGCGTGATCGGGAGCGCGAGGCCAAAGCCTATCGCGGCGAGGATCGTCATCGCCTCACCCCCGTTGGTCGGCAGCGTCCATGCAATTACTTTCAGCAGATTGTCGTATACCGTGCGGCCTTCCCGGACCGCCGAGACGATCGAGGCGAAGTTGTCGTCCGCCAGCACCATCTCCGCCGCTTCCTTCGCCGCCTCTGTCCCCTTCCGGCCCATGGCGATGCCCACGTCGGCGCGCTTGAGCGCGGGCGCGTCGTTGACCCCGTCGCCGGTCATGGCCACGATAAGACCTTCTGCCTGAAGCGCCTGGACAATCCGCAGCTTGTGCTCTGGCGTCGTTCGCGCGAAGACAGCGGTCGCCCGTATCGCATCTCGAACACCCGCTTCATCGAACCGGTCGATGTCGGCGCCTGTCAGAGCGCTGGGCTGTTCCGCAATGCCGAGCTGGCGTGCAATCTCGTGCGCGGTCGCCGCATGATCGCCGGTGATCATGATGACGCGAATACCGGCCGAGCGGCAGGCGCCAACCGCCGCGATCGCCTCCTGCCGCGGCGGATCGATAAGGCCGACCAAGCCGAGGAGGATCGCATTGTTGTCCACATCGGTGTAGAGCAGCGTCTGGTGTTCCCGCCGCGTCGGCTTCACCGCGAAGGCGAGGAGACGCTGCCCCTGCGCCGCGAGCGCATCCGCTCTGCTCCGCCAGGCATCGGCGTTGACCGGTACGTCGCCGTCGGCGCGGCGCTCGCGGTCGCACATCTTGAGGATACGCTCCGGCGCGCCCTTGACGAGAATAAAGGCGCCGTTTTCGTGACCGTGGTGCAGCGTCGCCATGAACCGATGTTCCGGGTCGAAGGGGATCTCGTCGGTGCGCGGCCGCTGCTTGCGGAGGAGGTTCGGCTCGAGGCCCGCCTTCATTGCAAGCGACACCAGCGCGCCCTCCATGGGATCGCCGTCGACAACCCAGGCGCCATCGGACCGACGAATGTCGGCATCGTTGCAGAGCAAGGCGGCCCGAATGAGCTCCATCAGTACGGTATGCGGCGTTGGATCGAACGCCTCCCCCAGCGTGCGAAACGCACCGGATGGCTCGTAGCCCTCTCCGGTGACCGCGCAATCGCCTCCGGCCGTCACGATGCTGCGCACCGTCATCTCGTTGCAGGTCAGCGTCCCGGTCTTGTCCGAGCAGATCACCGACACGGAGCCCAGGGTCTCGACCGCCGGCAGCTGGCGGATGATTGCATTGCGGTCCGCCATCCGCCGCACGCCGATCGCCAGCGTAATCGTCATGATCGCGGGCAGGCCTTCGGGGATGGCGGCGACGGCCAGCCCGATGACGGTGATGAATGCGTCGTCGAGCGAATAGCCTCGCAGGAAATGGGCGAACAGCAGGGTGAGCCCTGAAACCCCGAGAATTGCCATCGTCAGCCGCCCGGCGAAGCGGTCCATCTGCCGGATCAGCGGCGTCTTCAGTGTCTCGACGGCGCCGATCAGGGTGCTGATGCGGCCGAGCTCGGTTTCGGCTCCCGTCCCGACGGCGATCCCTGTTCCTTGGCCGGCGGCGACGAGCGTGCCCGAATAGGCCATGTCACGGCGGTCGCCGAGCGCTGCATCCTCGTGGACGGGCGCGGTCGCCTTTTCGACGGCCATCGACTCGCCCGTAAGCGCTGCCTCGTCGATCTTCAGGTTACGCGCCCGGATAAGGCGCAGGTCGGCCGGGACGCGGTCGCCCGCCTCGATGAGCACGACATCGCCCGGCACGACCTGCTCGGCCGCGACCGTCATGCGCCGCCCGTCACGGAGGACCGAGGCACTGGGATCGACCATGCTTCGGATCGCGTCGAGCGCCCGCTCGGCACGACCTTCCTGAATGAAGCCGACGACGCCGTTGACGAGAACGACGCCGAGAATGACCGCCGTGTCGATCACGTGGTCGAGGGCGAGCGACAGGGCCGCGGCGCCGAGCAGGACGTAGATCAAGAGGTTGTGGAACTGCAGCAGCAGCCGGTGCAGCGGTCCGCGCTTCCTGCCCTGCGGCAGGCGGTTCGGGCCGGCGGCTTGCAGCCGGGTGCGGGCCTCGGCCTCGCTCAGGCCACGGGGGGAGGTATCGAGCGTTCGGCACACGCTCTCCATGTCGAGCATGTGCCATGCCTTTTGTTTGCCGGCCGGCGCCGCGGCCGCCCGCGGCTCCGCGACGCCGGTCGCTGGAGGGAGGGGGCGGCTCGGCATGGGCAAACATCCTCTATGGCTCGCAGGTCGGTCGACAGGGTAGGAGGCCGCCCGCCAGCGCTCGTTGATCCACGTCAGCGCATGCAAATGGTTCGGGCCACGCGGCGGATGCCAAAGCGCTTCGGCCACGGGGCGCTACCCGACAAAGGGCCTTGTGGTATGGCGGCAGCAAAGTCATATTACTGCGATACCCATCAACAACGGAAAGGAGGTGATCCAGTGTCTCATTGTCGATTGCTACGGGCTTCGGTTGCCAGGATCTGGATTATCGCTCCTGCGGCGGTTCTTTCCGCCTGATGCGATTAGATCGGTCCCGACCGAGGACCGAGGCCAGACAATGGAAGGGCCGCCTCTAGATCAATCTGCAATCCGGTGGAATCACCGGATTGCAGAAAAATTGATCTAATTTAAAAAATTAGAGCAACTGCGTCCGATGGACGTAGTTGCTCTAGGGGCGGCCCTTCTACTTTACGGAGATACCACAGGCTCGTAGGGATCGGGCGTGCCCGGCGGGATCGGCGGATAGCGCTTCAGGCTCTGCTGGAAGTCGTGCACAATTGCCCGCATCGCCGCCATAACCCAGGAATGCTCCAGCGCGACGTTGGTCTCTTCCTTCGGGTCCTGGATCAGGTTGAAGAGGTAGGGCGATTCCAGCTTGATCGGGCCGTCGTTGACCTCCGGCTCCCAGATCATATGCATCTTCCAGTCGCGCCATTTCACGGCGCGCATCTCGTTCTTGATGTAGTAGACGAAACCCTCGCGGTTCGAATGCGGCTGCCGGCCGAGGAAGAAGTCGAGCTGGTCGACGCCGTCGATGGGCCGATCCGATGGCAGGTCCGCGCCGACGATGCGGGCGATCGTCGGAAACAGGTCGGCGATGTGCACGATCTCGTTGCTGACGCCGCCCCCCGGCACCTTGCCCGTCCAGCGCAACATGAAGGGCACGCGCAGGCTCCCCTCCATCGCCGTGTGATAGGTGCTGCGCCAGTAGCCCGCGGTGCCGCGCCAGGGACGGCGGAACTCCGGTCCGTTGTCGGAGCCGAACAGCAGGATGGTCTCCTCGGCGATGCCGAGCCGGTCGACGGCGTCGACGATCTGCCCCACTCGATGGTCCATTTCGGCCAGCGAGTCCGCCATCTCGCCGTGGCCGGTGCGGCCGACGAAATCCGGATGTGCCAGGCTCGGAAAATGCAGCTGGGTGATCGGCACATAGGCGAAGAAGGGCTTTTCCGCCGCGGTCTTCTCCTGCATGAAGGCGATCGTGCGGTCGACGACGTCGCCGTCGATGCGCCGGCGCGAGTCCGCGTCGAAAATCTTCACAGTGTGCGTTCCGCCGCCGCGCTTGCCTTCCATGATATAGGGCAGCGGCACGACCTCGGAATCGTATTTATGCGCCGCCGTGAACAGCGATTCGGTCGATGTCCGCGGAATGCCGTACCACTCGTCGAAGCCGCGGTCGTTGGGAAACCGTCCCTCGCGGTCGCCGAGATGCCATTTGCCGTAATGCGCCGTCGCATAGCCCTTGGCGGACAGCAGCTCGGCGAGCGTGACCTCCCAGCGCGTCAGCCCTTGCGGCAGGCCGGCCGGCACGGACTGGAACGCGCCGGTGCGGATCGCCTGCCGCCCGGTCATCAGGGCGGCGCGGGTCGGCACGCAATCGCTCTCGACGTTGAAATTGAGGAAGCGCAGCCCCTGTGCGGCGAGCGCGTCGATCCGCGGCGTCGGCGCGCCGCGCAGCACGCCGCCGCCGTAGCAGCCGGGCTCGCCCCAGCCGAGGTTGTCCGCGAGGATCAAGACGATATTCGGCAGTTTTGCGGTCATGCCGTGGACCTAGCGCGCGACCAGTACGGAGCGCGTGAAATGGCGGACGACGTACTCCGTATTCGGCCCGACGAGCATGTCCTGCAGCCCGCGCCGGTGCGCCGCCATGACGATCAGGTCGCAGCTGAGCGTGTCCGCCGCTTTCAAGATCTCTTCGCGAATTACGCCATGGGCGACGTGGCTCTTGCCGCGGATGCCCTTCGGGATGTGTTTGACCGCGAACGCGTGCAGATCCTCGGCCGCCTTGGCCAGTGCCCGCTTCTCGAAATCCTCGGGCAGGAACATGCCGACCATCGTCATGCCGATACGCGGAACGATGGTGACGAGATGCAGCTCCGCCTTCGCGGTCTTCGCGATGTCGAGCGCCACGGGCAGGGCAGGCCCCCAGGATTTCTCGTGGCTCAGGTCGACCGGCAGCAGAATGGATTTGTACATGCTTTGTCTCCCTACGCCTTGCTTGCCGCGCCGACGGCGGCATCCGGCGACTGGGCGCGCCGACGCTGCAGCAAGACCACGCCGCCGAGTAGCAGGAGCGCCGGAATGTACATCCAGTATTTACTTGGCTGATCGTTCGGCCGGAGCACGAAGAGAATCTCCTGGTCCCAATCGAGGCCGGCCTTCTTCGCTTTGGAATCGAACCCGACGTCGTCGATCAGGACCTTGTTGCCGTCCTGGCGCAGCTTGAGGCCCAATGCGGCGACCCTCTCGGCGCCCGTTTTCTCGGCGCCGACGCCCAGCTGCACCATCCACTCGCGCTTGTTGCCGACGGAATCGGTGCCGTGGATCATCAGGCGCAGGTTCTCGCCCGGCTTGGCGTTTTCCGCCGCTTGCGCGATCTCGGCCGGCGCGCGCTCGATATAGGGCGGCACGATCATGTCCATCCAGAAGCCAGGCCGGAAGAACGTGAACGCGAGCAGCAGCAGGGCGACGCTCTCCCATAGCCTGCTCCGGACCAGGAACCATCCCTGCGTCGCGGCGGCGAACAGCAGCATCGCACCCGTCGCGACCGCGAAGATGAAGGCGCCGTGCAGGAAGTCGACATTGATCAGCAGCAGGTCGGTATTGAAGATGAACAGGAAGGGCAGCGCCGCCGTCCGCAGCGAGTAGAAGAAGCCGACGATGCCGGTCTTGATGGGATCGCCGCCCGAAATGGCGGCCGCGGCGAACGACGCGAGGCCCACGGGCGGCGTCACGTCGGCCATGATGCCGAAATAGAACACGAACAGGTGGACCGCGATGAGCGGGACGAGCAGGCCGCTCTGCTGGCCCAAGGTCACGATCACCGGCGCAAGCAGCGCCGAGACGACGATATAGTTCGCTGTCGTCGGCAGGCCCATGCCCAGGATCAGCGACAGGATTGCAGTCAGGAACAGGATCGCCAGCAGGTTGCCGCCGGACAGGACCTCGACCACGTCGGCCAGCGCCGAGCCGACGCCGGTCTGGCTGACCGCGCCGACGATGATGCCTGCCGTCGCCGTCGCGATGCCGATGCCGATCATGTTGCGCGCGCCGGTGACGAGACCGTCCAGCATCTCGTCCCAGCCGCGGCGGATCTGCGCGGCATAGCCGCCCTCGTTACGGAAGATTGCGAAAAGTGGGCGCTGCGTCAGCAGGATGAAGACCATGAGCGCGGACGCCCAGAAGGCCGACAGGCCCGGAGACATCAGCTCGACCATCAGGCACCAGATCAGGACGATGACCGGCAGCAGAAAATGCAGCCCCGATTTCATCGTCGGGCCCGGCTCCGGCAGCCGGACGACCGGCTTGTTGGGATCCTCCATCTTCAGGTCCGGGTAACGCGCGCAAAACCAGATCAGCCCGACATAGACCATGAAGACCAGCGCGCCGATGACGTAGGACGCCGCCGCGCCGAGCGCCGGCTTCAACCAGCCCAGGCCATAGTAGACGGCAAGCGAGAGAGCGCACACGACGGTAATTCCGAACGCCATTCCGATCAGCCGCTGTACCCAGGGCTTGGGCTCGACCGCGCGCGGCAATCCTTCCATGCCAGCCTTCATCGCCTCGATATGAACGATGTAGACGAGCGCGATGTAGCTGATGGTGGCGGGCAGCACGGCGTGCTTCACGACCTCGAAATAGGGAATGCCGATATACTCGACCATCAGGAAGGCGGCCGCGCCCATCACCGGCGGCATGATCTGGCCGTTGACCGAGGAGGCGACTTCGACGGCGCCGGCCTTTTCCGCGGAGAACCCCACGCGCTTCATCAGCGGAATCGTGAAGGTGCCCGTGGTCACCACGTTGGCGATCGACGAGCCGGAGATCAGCCCGGTCATGGCGGAGGATACGACGGCCGCCTTGGCCGGCCCGCCCCGCATGTGCCCCATCAGCGAGAAGGCAACCTGGATGAAGTAGTTGCCGGCGCCGGCCTTATCGAGCAGCGCGCCGAACAGGACGAACAGGAAGACGAAGCTGGTGGAGACGCCGAGCGCGATTCCGAACACGCCCTCGGTCGTGATCCACTGGTGGTTCACCACCTCGGCCAGGGTGTTGCCCTTATGCGCAATGATCGCCGGCATGTAGGGGCCGAGAAAGGTATAGGCGAGAAAGAGAGTGGCGATGATGGTCAGGGCCGGCCCGAGCGCCCGCCTCGTCGCCTCGAGCAGCAGCAGCATGCCGATGATCGCGACGACGAAGTCCTGCATGATCGGCGCCCCGACCCGGGTCGATATCTGCGCGTAGAACAGATACAGGTACAAAGCCGCGATGGCGCCGACGACGGCGAATATACAGTCGACGATCGGAATGCGGCTGCGCGGGGAGCCCTTGAAGGCAGGAAAGGCGAGGAAGGCGAGGAAGACCGCGAAGGCAAGATGGATCGATCGCGCCTTGGTATCGTCGAACAGGCCGTACGGCGACGCGATCCATAGCTGGAAGAGCGACCAGGCGAGCGCGACGCCGAACAGAATTTTCTTCGCGATCGGGCCGGGGTTGCGCCCGCCGGTGTCCGCCGATGCGACGAGGTCGTTGAGATCCACCTGATCCGTCGGCGAGCCGACGCCGGCGTTTTTATCGGTCATGGCAAGCCTCCCCAGCCGCCGCGGGTGCGAAGCCCCGCGCTACCGCGCTGCCGTCATGAAATTCGTTCCAAGAGCGAAGGGCCGACACCGGTCGGGGCGCCCCGCCATCCGAGGACGACGGGGCGCCGGGCCGATATCACATCCATCCCTTTTCTTTGTAGTACTTGACGGCGCCCGCGTGCAGCGGGGCCGAGTTTCCGTCCTTGATCATGTCGGACGTCTTCAAGGTCGCGAAGGCGGGATGCAGACCCTTGAACCGGTCGAAGTTGTCGAACACCGCTTTGACGACCTGATAGACCATCGCGTCGGGGACCTTGGCCGAGGAGACGAAGGTCGCCTTCACGCCGAAAGTCTTGATGTCCTTGTCGTTGCCGCGATACATGCCGGCGGGGATCGTCGCGTGGGCATAGTACGGGTTTTCTTTGACGAGCTTTTCGATCGGTGCGCCGGTCACTGCCACCAGGACCGCATCCGTCGTCGTGGTCGCTTCCTGGATCGAGCCGTTGGGATGGCCGACGGTGAAGACGATCGCATCCACCTTGTTGTCGCCGAGCGCGGCGGCCTGTTCTGCCGACTTCAGCTCGGACGCCAGCGAGAAGGTCGACTCGGTCCATCCGAAGGCATTCAGGACGACGCTCATGGTGGCGCGCTGCCCGGAACCCGGATTGCCGATATTGACCCGCTTGCCCTTCAGGCCATCCCAGGTCGTGATGCCGGAGTCCTTGCGTGCGACGACCGTAAAGGGCTCGCCGTGGACGGAGAAGACCGCCCGGAGATCCGAGAACTTGCCCTGGTCGGCGAATTGCGAGGTACCGTGGTAGGCATGATGCTGCCAGTCGGACTGCGCGACGCCCATGTCCTGACCGCCGGCCTTGATGGCGTTAATATTCGCGATGGAGCCGCCGGTCGAGGGAGCCGTGCACTTGATCTTGTGCTTCTCGGTGTCCCGGTTTACCAGCCGGCAAATCGATTGGCCGACGACATAATAGACGCCCGTCTGGCCGCCGGTGCCGATCGTAATGTACTTCTCCTGCGCGATGGCCTGGGAGGCTCCGCCCAACAGAATAATTGCCAGAGCCGCTGCCAAGGATGGCGACCTGAGGTGAAATTTCATAAGTGAAGACTCCTCTTTCTTACGAAGTTGCCGATGTTGCGTTTCTGCTCTCTCCCTGCCCCATCAGTTCCCAAAGATAATGGCCTCATGCCTTCCCCAGCCCCATTGTAGGGAGCCGTGATGCGAAATTGTCAACTTTTTCTATGGATTTGTGTCCGGCGGCGCAGCCGGGACAGGACTATCGGCGAAGCGCGGCGACCCCGGTCGCGAGGATAACCGGCAAGGAAAGATACAGGCAGACGACCGCAAGCAGGTCCGGCTGACCGCAGAGCAGGGCGATAAAGACGGCGGCAGCGATGACGATCTTCGCCAAGACCTGTCCTCGTTCTGAGGGCGCCAGGGCGCGTTCGGTGGGCGTGCGTTTGCAGCGCCTCCCCGGATCTTGGCGAAGGGGCCTTAATCAATCGTGAACGATCGACGTTCAGGCGTGGCCGGCGCGGAGCTTTTCGGTCGCTGCCCGGTCGAGCGCGCCGTCCGCACCGACGACCACGCCGTAGTCGTCGCGCGCGGCTTCCGCCGTGACCAAGCCGTTCCGCACGTCGTCGGCGATGCGCTCGGCGTCGCGGGCATAGGGATCGCCGTAGCCGCCGCCGCCGGGCATCTCGACGATCAGCCTGTCGCCGGCCGGGATCACCTGAAAGCCTTTCGCGCGGAGCTCCGCTCCCGACTCCAGGCGGAGCCTTCCCTTGGCGCCCGGCCCGCCGCCGTCCCGCCCGCGCGCCGGGAAATGGACGCGCTCGTAGCCGGCGAAGATACCGAACGGCGCATTCTCTCGGTTGGCGACGACCATGGTCTGCCCCAGGCCGCCGCGCTGCGTCCCCGCGCCGCCGGAATCGGTCCGGTAGTCCTTGCGCCAGACGACGATCGGCGTGATCGCCTCGGTGATCTCGACCGGCACGTTGCGGACGCCGCTGGGATAGGGCGTTGCCGACAGGCCGTCCTGCGCCGGCCGCGCCCCGGCGCCGCCGCTGTGGAAGGTCGTCACGGTGAAGGGCGTGGCCTTGTCTCCGGCCGACCCGGTAATGCCGTGTCCGGCGCCGAGCTTCAGGTTCCACAGGCTCGACGTTCCCTCGGCGGGAACCCGGTTCGGCAGCGCCTGGTGCAGGCAGCCGAACACGACGTCGGGCAGCATGTGGCCGATGGTCGAGCGCGCGACGACGGCGCAGGGATGCGGCGCGTTGACAATGGTGTTGTCCGGCGCGGTGACTTTGATCGCGTCGAGCGACCCGGCGTTGTTCGGGATGCGCGGCGCGACTATGCAGCGGACGCCGAAGGCGGTGTAGGCTTCGGTGTAGCACATCGGGCAGTTGATGCCGCGATCGGAGGTGCCCGAGGTGCCGGCGAAGTCGACATGGATCATGTCGTCGGCGACGGTCAGCGAGGCGCACAGGTCGATCGGCTTGTCGTAGCCGTCGATGCGCATGCTGCCGTGCCAAGTGCCCTGCGGCAGCGCGCGGATCGCCGCGGTCATCGCATTGCGGCTCTGCTCGAAGATATAGGCGCCGAGGTCGTCCAGCGCATCGAGCTCGTACTCGTCCATCATCACGATCAGCCGCCGGCTGCCCGTCTCGTTGCACGCGGCCAGAGCATAGATGTCGCCTTCCACCTGCACCGGCTCGCGCACGTTGGCGCGGATCAGGGTCAGCAGCCACTGGTCCATCTCGCCCTCGCGGGCGAGCGGCATGATCGGGATGAACAGGCCTTCGTGGTAGATCTGCTTGCCGTCCGGCGCCAGGCCGATGCCGCCGATATCGACCAGGTGGCTGGTGCAGGCGAACAGCGCCACCAGCTTGCCGTTGCGGAAGGTCGGCGACACGACGGTGAGGTCGTGCAGGTGCCCCGTTCCCTTCCACGGGTCGTTGGTGATGTAGGCGTCACCGTCGCGCATCGTCTGGGTCGGGAAGACGTCGAGGAAGTGGACCACCGCCCGGGCCATGGAGTTCACGTGTCCGGGCGTGCCGGTCACCGCCTGCGCCAGCATCCGGCCCTGGCCGTCGAACACGCCGGCCGACACGTCGCCCGCCTCGCGGGTCGAGGTGCTGAAGGCGGTCCGGACCAGCGTCTGCGCCTGCTCCTCGACGACCGAGATCAGCCGGTTCCACATGACCTGATTGCGGATGTCCTGCATGGGATCGGTGCTCATGACGATGCAGCCTCCTTGTTCAGCACGATCTGGCCGAGACTGTTGATGGTCGCCGTGAAGCCGTTGGCGACGAAAGTGGACGTTTCGCTTTCGACGATGACCGCCGGCTCGGCCATCCTCGCGCCGGGTCGAAGCGTGGCGCGGTCGTAGATTGCCGCCTCGACCGTCCGGCCGAGGTCGGGGTCGAACACCGGCCGGTAGCCGATCGCGTCCGGCCGGTAGGTCTCGGTGACCGGTTCGGCGACGCTCGGCAACGTCCGGTCGGTTGCGAGCGACAACGTCCAGGTCAGCGCCTCGATCTCGAGATTGGGAATCGTCCGGGAATAGAGCGTTCGGTATTCGCGGTCGAAGGACTCGGCGAAGCTCGCCGTGTCGGCGGGCGTATAGGGCCGCACCGGCAGGTCGACGATGATCTCATGGCCCTGGCCGCGGTAGCGCATGTAGGCGGTGCGCGTCTCGGTCAGCGGCTCCGACCGCGCACCGAGCCGGACCACGGCCTCAGCTTCCGTCCGCATCTCCGCGAACAGGGCGTTGACCTGCGCCACGTCGAAGCCTTTCAGCGGCAGGTAGCGCGTGCGCACCACCTCGTAGGCGATCGGCGCGCGGAGGAAGCCGACCGCCGAGCCGACGCCGGCCCCCGACGGCACGATGACCCGCTCGATGCCGAGCTTGCCGGCCAGCCGGGTCGCCTGCAGCGGCGCGGCGCCGCCGAAGGCGATCAGCGTGCGCTCGGTGGTTTCCTTGCCGTTCTCGATGGCGTGCACGCGGGCGGCGTTCGCCATGTTTTCGGTGACGATCTCTGAGATGCCGGCCGCCGCGACCTCGGTCGTCATGCCGGTCGGCGCGCCGATGACGCGATCGATCGCGGCGCCCGCCCGCGCCGGCTCGAGCGGCACCTTGCCGCCGGCGAAGCGCTCCGGATCGATCTTGCCCATGGCGACGTCGGCGTCGGTCACGGTCGGCTCGGCGCCGCCTCGTCCGTAGCAGGCGGGGCCGGGCTCCGATCCGGCGCTTTCCGGGCCGACATTGATGCGGCCCAGCGCGTCGAGCGAGGCGATCGAGCCGCCGCCGGCGCCGATCTCCACCATGTCGATCACCGGGATGCGGATCGGCAGGCCGCTGCCCTTGAGGAAGCGGTACATGCGCGCGACTTCGAAGGATCGCGAGTGCTGCGGCTTGAGGCCGTCGATCAGGGTGATCTTCGCCGTCGTTCCGCCCATGTCGAAAGACAGCGCCTTCGCGACGCCGTTCTCGGCGGCGATGTTGAGGGCGAGGATCACGCCGCCCGCCGGGCCGGATTCGACCAGGCGGATGGGATAGGCGATGGCGGTCTCGACCGTCGTCACCCCGCCGCTCGACATCATCATCAGCAGCGGGCAGACGATGCCGAGCCGCTCCAACCCGTCGCGCAGCCGGCCGAGATAGCGTGCCATCATCGGCTGGACATAGGCATTGGCGCAGGCGGTCGACGCCCGCTCATATTCGCGGATCTCCGGGCAGACCTCCGAGGACAGCGTGATCGAGACGCCGGGAAGGCCGCTCTGCAGGATCTCTCCGACGCGGCGCTCGTGCGCGGCATTGACGTAGCTGTGCAGCAGGCAGACGGCGACCGCGTCCACCTTCTGCCCCTTGAGGACGGGAACCAGCGCCTTGGCCGCGGCCTCGTCGAGCGGCAGCAG
>Ga0299914_10002770_pt1 | contig 12187 bp, 10 predicted proteins | sample RVTome_10_FD_201361 | JGI IMG/M metagenome (GOLD analysis project Ga0299914, IMG submission 201361) | Soil microbial communities from uranium-contaminated site in the Upper Colorado River Basin, Wyoming, United States - RVT153D57 (version 2) ... | reverse complement strand
ACGCTCGAGTACCTGCCGAGCCATCTCTCCTTCCGCGAGATCGGCGAGCGCGTCCACGTCTCGTCAAACACCGTGAAGACGCAGGCGCAGGCGATCTACCGCAAGCTCGGCGCCTCCTCGCGCGCGCAGGCGGTGGAGAGGGCTCGCGAGGCCGGCATCCTCGGACACGACCCGCTCCAAGACGCCTAGGCGCACGCCGTAAATCATGCGATCCGGGTGACGTCGCCGGTCGCGAGGGGGGATAGGTTGGCTTGGACCCGGAGCCGTCCTCCCGAAAGGAGCGTCGCATGAGCACGAACGATCTTGAAGAGATGGGCCCGATCGACTACGTGCTGATCGAGTGGCCCGGGCGCAAGCCGACCGGGGAGGCGGCGCCGATCGTCGTCGACCTGGTCGAGCGAGGGATCATCCGCGTTCTCGACGTGGCGTTCATCGCCAAGGCCGAGGACGGCTCGGTCGCGGGACTCGAGATCGCTGATCTCGGCCGGGAGGTAGCGGAGCTGAAGCTGTTCGAGGGCGCATCCTCGGGGCTGCTTTCGGACGAGGACACCGCCGAGGGCGCGGCGGCGCTCGAGCCGGGCACCTCCGCCGCCCTGATCGTGTTCGAGAACCGCTGGGCGGCGCCATTCGCGACCGCCGTCCGCCGGTCGGGAGGGCAGCTGGTCGCCAGCGGCCGGATCCCGGTTCAGGCCGTCCTCGCCGCGCTCGACGCGGCCGAGGAGGCAGAAGGCGCGACCGTCGGGTCGTGAGCTGAAAAGGAGAGCGAAGATGCCAGGACTGCTACGAGGAGTCGCGCGGACCGCGGCGATCGCCGGGACGGCGACCGCGGTCAGCAACCGGGTCTCGCGCCGCCAGGCGGAGCGCTGGGCCCAGCAGGACGTACAGCAAGCGCCGTACGCGGAGCCGGGCGCCCCGTCGTCTGCTCCCGCCGCCGATCCGATCGCGCAGCTCAAGGAGCTCGGAGAGCTGCGTGATCAGGGCGTGCTCACCGAGGAGGAGTTCGCCGCGCAGAAGGCGAAGCTGCTCGGCGCCTGAGACCGGCTGGCTGTCAGCCCCCGCTCCGGGACGACGGAGGTGTCCCGGCCGGTTCGGTGCCTATCACCGCCCCATACCCAGTCCGATCCACGCGATCGGACGCCGAAAGGAGCCCAGTGGCACGGAAGTTCAACGGAAAGATCGGCCTCGATATTCGTGACTCGACTCCCGACTGGGAGCCGTTCCTCTCGCCGACCGCACCCGAAGGTGCGCCGAACGTCCTGATGATCGCCTGGGATGACGTCGGTTACGGAACGATGGACGTCTTCGGCGGCCCCGTCGAGGCCCCGAACATGCGCCGGATCGCGGAGCGGGGCGTGCGGTACTCGAACTTTCACACGACGGCGCTCTGCTCCCCGACCCGGGCATCGCTGCTCAACGGCCGCAATGCGACCTCGAACGGGATGGCGACGATCGCCGAGTTCGGGGCGGGCTTCCCGGGGATCTCGGCCCGAATTCCGATCGAGAACGGGCTGATCTCCGAGGTGCTGGCCGAGCGCGGCTACAACACCTACTGCGTCGGGAAGTGGCACCTCACGCCGGGCGATGAGACGACGATGGCCTCGTTCAAGGGCCGCTGGCCACTCGGCCGCGGCTTCGAGCGCTTCTACGGCTTCCTCGGAGGAGAGACGAACAGCTGGTATCCGGACCTCGTCTACGACAACCACCAGATCGACGCCCCGGGCAGCCCGGACGACGGCTACCACCTCTCGAAGGACCTCGCCGACAGGGCGATCGAGTTCATCCGCGACGCGAGGGCTGTCGATCCCGACAAGCCCTTCTTCATGTACCTGGCGCCGCAGGCGGGCCACGCCCCGCACCACGTGTTCAAGGAGTGGGCGGACCGCTACGAGGGCAGGTTCGATCAAGGCTACGAGGCGATCCGGTCCGAGATCCTGGCGCGACAGAAGGAGCTCGGGCTCCTACCCGCCGAGACCGGGCTCTCGCCGATCAACCCTCACGGAGAACCGGACGCGACCGGTCCGGACGGGCAGCCGTGGCCGCCGCTCGACACCGTGAGGCCTTGGGACACGCTGAGCGCCGACGAGCAGCGCCTGTTCTCTCGCATGGCCGAGGTCTATGCCGGATACCTCTCGTACACCGATGCCCAGCTCGGCCGCGTCCTCGGCTACCTCGAGGAGACGGACCAGTTCGACGACACGCTGATCGTCGTCTCCTCCGACAACGGGGGGAGCGGTGAGGGCGGGCCGAACGGCACGTTCAACGAATGGCGGTTCTTCAACGGGATCCCCGACTCGACCGAGCTCACGATCCCGCGCATCGACGAGCTTGGGAGCCCGTCGTCCTACAACCACTACAACACCGGCTGGGCGTGGGCTTTCGACACGCCGTTCCCGTATTGGAAGCGCTGGGCGGGCTACGAGGGCGGGGTCACCGACATGTGCTTCATCAGCTGGCCGGTGAAGATCGAGCCCCAAGGGCAGCCGCGCCACCAGTACGTCCATGCGGTCGACGTCGTTCCGACGATCTACGAGCTGCTCGAGATCGAGCCCCCGGATGCGATCAGGGGGGTGGCGCAGAGCCCGATCGAGGGCGAGAGCTTCGCCGCGTCGCTCACCGACCCCGGCGCGCCCGGCAAGGACGTCCAGTTCTACGCGATGCTCGGCCAGCGCTCGATCTACCACCAGGGCTGGCTCGCCTGCACCGCCCATCCGCCGCTCAGCGGCTGGGGCAAGTTCGACCAGGACGTCTGGGAGCTCTACCACCTGGAGCGTGACCGCGCGCAGTCGAACGACCTCGCCGAGCAGGAGCCCGAGCGACTGGCGCTGCTGAAGAGCCTGTGGTTCTACTACGCCGGGCGCTACAACGGGCTCCCTCTCGACGACCGAACGGCCCTCGAGCAGGTGCTAGCCGACCGGCCGCACGCCGGCACCGATCGCAAGCGCTACGTCTACTTCCCCGATTGCGCGGATGTCCCCGAGGAGGGCGGCGCCCGGATCAACGGCCGCTCGTACACGATCGCGGCCGGGCTGCGGATCGACTCAGCCGACGCCGAGGGGGTGATCTACGCGCACGGAGGCGTAGCGGGAGGCCACAGCCTCTACATCAAGGACGGCCGCCTGCGCTACACGTTCAACTGGGTCGGCACGCACCTGCAAGACGTCGTCGCGGAGCGCGAAGTGACGCCCGGCGACCACGTCTACACGGCTGAGTTCGCGGTCGATGGGCAGAGCGACGGGGCGATGCCCGGGTTCAAGGGCACGCTGACGCTGTATGTGGACGGCGAGGAGGCCGGAAGCGCCGAGATCGTCACCCAGCCCGGCGCCTTCTGCCTCGTCGGTGACGGAATCTGCGTCGGCCGCGACAGCGCCTCGCCGGTGACCCCGGAGTACAAGTCCCCGTTCCGCTTCAGCGGCGGCACGATCGACAAGGTGATCGTCGACCTGTCCGGCGAGCGCTACGTCGATCACGAGGCCGAGGTCCGCGCCTGGTTCATGCGCGACTAACGCCGCGGACCGGGATCTCCGGGTGGGTCTGCATCTCGGGGGCTTCCGGTGCCATCCGGCTCATCCGGCGACCGTAGACGCGCGTGAGCGGTCGAGCCGTGACGCCATGCGCGACGACGCTTGCGAGGACCGTAAGCGCCATCGCCGCGAGCAGGAAGTCGATTGCGGGCAGCTCCGGCTCCTCCTCGACGACGACGAGGGCGAGGATGATCGACGCCAGGCCGCGTGGTCCGAACCAGGCGATGAACGCGATCGACTCCGCTCGCAGGCCGGCACCGAGGAGCGAGATCGCCACCGGCGCCATCCTGATCACGGTCAGGCTGAGCAGCGCGAACAGGGCGATCTCCCAGGTCACCGCCTCGAGGAACTCGAGTGCGGCGACGCCGAAGATGAAGAAGACCGCAAGGTTGAGGAGCTCACCCTCGTCCTCGGCGAAGTCGAGGATGTGCCGGCCGGTCGTCGGGGTGATCCTGCCCGCGACCAGCCCGCCGACGAATGCGGCGATGAATCCGTTGCCGTCGAGCTCGCCGGCCGCGGCCCAGGCGACGACCGCGAGGGCGAAGATCGAGAGTTGGCTGAAGGTTCCGGTGACCATGTCTCGGCGCACCGCCCGGTCGATCGCCCAGCCGCCGATTCCCCCGGCCGCGATCCCAACCGCGGCTCCGATGCCGATCTGCTCTACGGCGAACCGGACCCAGTCGCCGGCCTCGGTCGTCTGCTCGACGGCGAGCGCCAGGAAAAGGAACAGGAACGGCACCGAAAGACCGTCGTTGAGGCCGCTCTCAACGTTCAGGGCCTGGCGGATACGCTGCGGGATCACCTCGCTCGAGACGACCGCTTTGCCGAGCGCCGCGTCGGTGGGGGCGAGGATCGCAGCCAACACCGCTCCCTCCCAGAACTTGAGGTCGGCGACGAGCAGCGCCGCTGCGAGGACACCGGCGCCGATCGTCAGCGGCATGCCGATCGCCAGCAGCCGCGCTGGCAGGTTTGCGTTCCCGCGCAGGATCCGGAGGTCGATGCGCGACGCGTCCGAGAACAGGACGACGACCAGGGCGAGCTCGGCGACGACCAGGCCCGGGCCGCTGGTGATCTCGAGCCCGACGATGCCGAGGACCTTCGGCCCGGCGATGATGCCCGCGGCGACGAACACCATCGGCGCCGTGACCATCGTCCGCTCGAGCGGCCGCGAGATCAGCGCGTAGGCAAGGACTACGGCGGCGATGACGCCGAGATCGGCCAAGCGACGAATGATTGAACCACGGCGACCGGAGCGATCCGCTCCATCCGAGAGGTCGTCCGACCCGCCGTTCGACGTTCTTCAGCTTTGTGCTCGCTCGGGTGACGACGATGCTGATGAGCTCGGGGTGAGCGCGAGGCCGTAGAGCTGGGCGAGCCCAAACGACCGAAGCCCCCGCCGGGGCAGGGGCTTCGAGTGCGGCTGAGAGGAGTCGAACCTCCACGGGCTTATTCAGCCCACAAGACCCTCAACCTTGGAAGGGGACTACCGCTCAGGTCTACTTGGCTTGTTCAAGCCATTTGCGGTGGGCTCAGTTCGCTCAGTCGCCGGTCTCCCGTATCGCTGCGTCCGAGCGCCGAAGGGCTGAGCGGCTTCGCGCTGCTCCTCCGAGACCGCCTGGCCCGCCGCGTTGCCGGCGCGTAGACCGCCGGCATCTCCTCCGCCGCCTCCGAGACGACGCGCTCGGCGATGTGGTCGACGATGTCCCAGTCCACCTCCGCGTCTTCCGGACCCCTGACCGCGAGGTACTCGCCCTCCAGCTCCCGGGCCCACTCGTCCGAGTCGAGGTGGCTCACGTGCCAGTCGATGAACGTCGGGCTGAAGAGCTGGCGCAGGTAGTTCGGATCCGTCTCTTCGTCGACGAGGAGCCCGTACCGATCGTTGAACTCACCCGACTCGAGCTCGACGCGCTGGAAGTCCGCGTCGTCCGTGACCTCGTTCCGCGCCTCCCACTCGGGGAACCTGCTGCAGCGAACACGGCCGAGGCGTGGAGAGGCGCGCTCGAGGCGGACGATGCAGAGCGGGTGGCACGCGTCATGCCGCTCGGTTCGGTAGTCGGCTCGTTCCTCGCTGGAGGCGGAGTGGTCCCCGAACCGCTCCTCCCACTCGATCCAGTAGGTGCTCTCAAGTCCCACCCCCACTCCCGGCCGCTCGCGGCCGCGGACTCCGTCGAGCTTTCCCTCGACCTTCCAGACCCCGTCCCGCTTGATGTCGATGACCCAGAGTCAGCCGCTCGATAGGCCTTGAGCAGACTGCCCAGCCTCAGCATCCGGCTCAGCTTCGGCGGGTCGAAGGAGCCATCCGTCCGCGCGCCCCAGCGCGTGCCGGTCGTGGCCTGCCAACCGTCGGGCCCACCGGACTCGAGCGCCGCGGCGACCTGAGTGAGGGCATTGGCCGCCGCCTCAAATCCCTTTTCGCTGAAGCCGGCGTCCGCGTCGACGAGCACGGCCAGGCGCGAGCCGTCGAGCTCAAACGCCCACTCCTCGAGATCGGGCGCGCGCTTCCGTTCGACTCGCTCCCGGAGCACGTCCACGGCCTCCCGCGGGACGCTCAGGTCTTCCGTCACGAGGCCACGCCCATAGCCGCTGCCGCAGGCGAGCATCGTGTACTTGAGCGCGTCGCTCGTCTTCAGGCCAGGGCGCTTGTCGTGGCTGCGGAACAGAAGCCGCGGGACCCACTGCGAGCCGACCTCGGTCGTCGCCGCCAGGATCATGGCCCCCGACTTGCTGGCGACGACCGCGACGGCGATCGGCCGGTCAGCCCAGCGGCCCTCGTAGGCCTTCAGCGTCTCGTCGGTGCCTGGCTCGAGCGACCGCGTGAGGCTCGGCCTCGTGCGCGGCGATCGCCTCCTCCTCGGTCTCAAACCAGGTGATCGAACCAGCCCCGCTCGCGTCGGAGATGATCGTGAGCTGGTCGGTGATCCCGGACGTCTCCTTGAGCTCCTCTGGGATCGAGCTATCCGAGCTGACCGTGAGGCCCTGCTGCTCCAGACACTTCCTGACCTTCGCCGGAGGTTCCGCCTCGAACCCGGTCACCGCGGCCTCGGGGTTCGACGCCGCCTCCTTCGCCGCCTCCTCGATCGCGGCCTCGAGCTCGTCGCCGGTGCCCCCGTCGCCATTGCCGTCGCCCCCGCAACCCACGACCAGCGCCAGCGCCGTTGCGGCGCAGAGCAAATGCCATCGTCTTCAATTGCACAGATTCCCCTCAACTTTCATCGCTTCTGCATGACCTTGAACGGGTGCTTCGCGGGCGTCGCGTCGCGGTTCGTGGCCCGGTCGGTCGCCCGAACCTTGAAGACGTAGCGCTTCGGCCTGCGCTTGGCCCTGATCCGGTAGCGCTTCGGGCTCTTGCATTTCCTCCAGCCGCCGTTGCTGGTGAGCTTGCACTCGAAGCTCGCGGCCTCGTCGGCTCGGAACCTGAAGGCGACGCGGACCTTGCGCTTGCGGGTCTTGAGCCGCGGCTTGGGCGCCTTGGTGATGAAGGTCTCGGGAGCGGCGGTGTCGACGGTGAAGGTGCGGGTGGTCACCGGCCCGACCTCGTTCGTCAGCGTGTCCTGGGCGAAGACCTGGAAGGTGTGCTCTCCGTCCGGGAGTGGGGCCGTGGTGTGCGACGCGTGCGGGCTCGAACAGGGAGCGAAGATGCTCGCGTCGACCTTGCAGGACATCGGCGAGAGGAACTCGGAAGCCAGCAGGCCAAAGGTGGGGGTCGAAACGTTGGACACTTCGCCCTGGGCGGGCCCAGAGGTGATCTGGACGCTGGGCGGCACGTTGCGCTCGTCGGCGCCGATGTCGACGGTGTCGTCCTGGATGCGGGGCTCGTCGTCGATGTCGACGGTTCCCTGCGCCTCGGAGTTATCACCGGAGTTGATCGTGGGTGAGCTCAGCGCCTGGCGGTAGTTCCCGCCCGCCGCATTGACGAACACGGGTGCTGCAACCTGCTGGCCGCCGAGGTCGTCAATCTCGGCGGTGCCGTCGCCGGTCGCAAGCGAGGTTGCATAGGAGGAGTTCTTGATGTTGACCAACGCTGAGGAGCCGGCATTGGCCTCGACGTGGACATCAGGGTCGTCCGACGAGCTGCGGGCGATGGTGTTGCTCACCGAAACGTGGAAGAGGTCGCCGGGATTTGTGGACACTCCGATGCCCGGCCAGGTGCCACCAATCGCGGTGACGTTCACCAGAGCGTGCGATGGACCGCCGTCCGCGCTGCTGGACGAGTCGAAGACCGCACCGTATCCAGGGCCGCTCGCAACACAACTCGAATTGACGATTAGCACCGAGACTTCGTGAGCCACACATGCACTTGACGCCGACTCGGCTTCCACGCGCTCGATCGTCCCCCCTCCAAAGAACTGGATCGCATAGCGGCCCGCCGGTTCCGGATCCGTGTTCACGATTCGAAGCCTGCGGAGAACAACCTGGGAATCACGAGTCTCCAGCGTTGCATTGGCGTACGCGCCAGCGATGGTTGGCACTGGTCCCGTCCCGCTACGCACCGTGATGTCGGTGTCGATACTGAGCCCGTCAGGCGAGCCACCTGGAGTGTGCGTCCCTGGCCCGAGGATCACGACATCCCCGTCCGCCACTGACGGGGACTCAACCGCTGTGTCGATGTCGCACGGGTCGGCCTGCGGGCAGTTCGTATTCGAATCGTCCCCGGTGGGCGACGCGTAGCGGGTCGCGCCCTGGGCCGCCGCGGAGAGCGCCAGGTAGGCAACCACGGCCAGCCCGAGTGCCAGAGCCCTCCTCACGCCGCACCCCCGTCCGCGCTCGGTGCGGCGGAGTTCGGCGAGATCCGCGCACCCTCGAGCGCCTGGGTCAGCTCAAGCCAGCCGTAGAACTCGCGAGGCGCCGCTTCCCCGGGCCTCGTGATGGTGCCCGAGATCGGCTTCGAGCCGGGGTCGATCGCCACCGTCACGAGCGCCTTTCCGTCCCCCTGCAAGCCAGCGTCCCCGCTCACTCCCCAACCCCGGCGGCACGCGCCTTCGCCCGCACCGCGGCAAGTGCCGTCGTCGTTGCCGGGAAGCTCATCTGGTGGCTGACCGCGTACCTGCACTGGCTGGGCCCGGGAACCCAGAAGGCGCTCAGCCGCAGCTCGGAGACCCAGCCCGATCCGTCCCAGACATGCGCGGTGACCGAGTAGGAGCCCGTGGCGAGCGGGCTGAGAAAGCCGTTGCTGCCGTCGAAGATGTTGGACGCGGTCCCGTCGTCGTCCCAGAACCAGGTCTGCTCGCCGTCCGTCTGGTCGAAGAACTGGAACGTAGGAGCGGTGTCGCAAACGAACCGCACCTTGCCCCCGGGCGTGAAAGCGACGTCGCGCTCGGCTATCTGATCGAGCACCCCGGCTCCAGCGGCGTCGAACCCGTTGCCCTGCTGCAGATCCGCGGAGTCGATGCCGTCGATCTTGTTCGCGTTCGGAACCTTGCCGCTGATGTGCTTCGCTCGCACCTGCTTCTTCTTGATGTGCTCCGAGCGCACCGCGTTCTTGCCGATGTCCTTCGGGCCGATCTTGCCGGCCGCGTAGGCGCCGCCGCCCAGGACCGCGAAGACAGCGATGGTCGACATCACGTTGGCGTAGCTGAGGTGCCGCTTGATCGAGCTCATGCGACCGAGGCTCACCGATTCCGGCTGCACGCGCATCGGGGAGGCACCCCAAACCTTCGCGCCGCTCTAGCCGGCGAGCGCCTGTTTGAGCTGGTTGCGGCCCGAAATCTCGAGCTTGCGATAGACGCTCGACAGGTGGACCTCCACCGTCTTGCGGGTGACGAACAGGTTCTCGGCGATCTCGCGGTTCGACAATCCCGTGGCGGCCATGCGGGCGACCCGGGCCTCCGAGGGGGTCAGCGACTCGACCCCGGTCAGCGCCAGCTCCGGCCGGCGGGCGCCGGACGCCTCGAGCTCAACCGCAGCACGCTCGACCAGCGGCCGCGCACCGCACGTCCGAGCGGCGCCCATGCCCAGGCGCAGCGGCTCACGCGAGTCGCGGCGCCGGCCCGTGCGGCGCAGCTCCGACCCGAGGTCGACCTGCACATGGGCGCGTTCAAGGGCTGCCTCCGAGCCCTCCAGTACCTCCAGGGCGCGTTCGAGCAGCGCGATCGCCTCGTCGCGGTCGCCGGCGAGCTGGGCTCGGCAGCGAAGCGCGATGGCGATTCGCCGGGGCGCGCCGAAGGCCTCCACCAGCCGCAGCTCCTCGTCGGCCAGGCTCAGCGCCCGATCGTCATCGCCGACGGCGCGCGCGGCAACTGCCGCGACGGCGCGCCAGTCGGAGTACGCGCCAGGACCGCCCGCGAGCGCGTACGCCTCCCCCGCTCGCTCGAACGTGTCGAGGGCGGCAGCCGGTTCGCCCTCCGCCAGTGCGACTCTCGCCACGGCATCGAGGTACCACCCGTGAAGCGGCGAACCGGCCCATGGCTCATCACCGTCGGGGACGTCAACAGCTGCCCGAGCATCGTCGAGGTCGCCCCGCTCGAGTGAGGCAACCGCCAGGACGTGGCGCGCGGCTGCAAGCGTTTGCCGGCTTGCGCCGGGAACCTCGGCCGCCAGCCTGATGGCGTCGCCGGCGTCGGTGATCGCTTCCGCGATCCGGCCGGACCACAGGTCGCAAAAGCCGCGAAGCGGCAGCACGGTGGAGTAGGCGGTGGCGGCGCCGCGATCGCGTGCCCGCTCGATGACAGCGTCGAGGAGCGACCGTGTCCGATCGAACTGGTCACAGAGCGCGACCGCCAGGGCGGTGGGCTCGAAGACAACCGTGCCAAGCCGACCCGGGAGCTCACCGCCGGCCAGGGCTCGATCGGCCAGATCGAGGACGCGCTTGCGATCGACCCGATCGCCTTGCGTGTCCACGAGGCCCGACTCGTCCCGCTCGACCCCGAGCGCGAGCTCGCCGGCGGTGATCGCCAGCAGCACCCGATCACCGAGCGAAGGGTCGGCGGGTGGCTGGGCCGCAATCGCCGCGGTTCGCGCGCGCACGGACTCGGGCGGCCGTGACGCGCTCAGCCTGCTTGCCATGTTGACACCTGCAAGCAGCTCCGCCGCGATCACCTCGCTCTCCGGCGAGTCGGGTGCGCTCAACGCGTCGAGGCCGTCCTCGAAGACTTCAGCTGCCTCGGCGAACCGACCGCTCGCGTACAGCGTCTCGCCGAGATCGCGGGCGATCTCCGGCGCGTCCTCCGGGGCCGCGAGCCCGAGGGCGGCCCGGAACCGCTCCGCGGCCTCGAGCTCGCCGGCGGCGGCCTCGGCGCGGCCGAGGTGGCGCAAGAGGGTCGGCTGCGGCGGCTCGGGGCTGGCGGCGAGGGCGGCCCTGAGCAAGCGCGCCGCCCGCTGCGGCGCGGCGCGGTCGAGGGCCACCGCGGCCGCCTCGGCGAACACCTCGGCGGTCCACGGCTCGCTCGGGGAGTCAGCCTCCAACAGGTGCGAGGCGACCATCTCGGCCGCGGCGCCGCTTTCGAACAGGAGCCGCGCCGCTTGCATGTGGAGGTGACGAATGCGCGCCTCGGTGAGGTCCTCGCGGATCACCTCGCCGATCAGCGGATGGGCGAACTCGAGCCGTGCCCGCGCGGCGAGCAGCTCGGCCCGCTGCAAAGCGTCGGCGGCGTCGGCGGCGACGTCCGCCTCGAGCCCGGCAAGCCGGGCGGTCTCCGCGTGGTCGCGCGGGCCGAGGATCGCGACTGCAACGGCCAGCCGCCGAGCCTCGGCGCCAAGCCTTCCCAGTCGCCAGAGGAGCGAGCTGCGGGCGTTCTCCGGCCGCAGCTCATTGAGCGCCGCGGTGGCTCGCTCGCCGGGCTCGAGGCCCTGCTCGCGAACCTCGTCGAGCAACTCCCTGCAAAGGAACGGGTTGCCCGCCGTGGCGCGTGCGAGCGCGTTGCAAAACGCGTCCGCGGCGTCGGGAAGCTGCCGGCGGGCCAACGCGCCGACCGCCTCGGACCCCAGTGGCTCCACCTTCGCCGCATCGGATGCGGCGCGCAGCCGGTCAAGCAGCTCGGCGACCTCGGCGGTGGCCGGCTCGCGGGGACGCGCCGCGACCGCGAGGGCGACCTTCGTTCCCTCTAGACGGCCGAGCAGATAGCAGAGGAATCGCAGGCTCTCGCCATCCGAATCGTGGACATCATCCACCAGGAGCGCAATCGGTCCGTCCTCGGCGACGTTCAGGGTTAGCCAGTGCAGGCCATGGATCAGCGGGAACAGCTCCTGCGGGCCGGCGACCGGTACGGCGCCGCGCTCGAACAGCGGGCGCGTCAGCTTCGCCGGTCCCCGCAGCCGCCCGCCACGCCCCGGGCCGGCAAGCAGGTCCGCGAAGAGCTGAATCGCGACTCCCCAAGGGAACTGCTGCTCGAGATGGTCGCCTCGGGCTCGCAGCACGCGAAACCCGCGCTCGCGCGCCCTCGCCGCCGCCTCGTCGAGCAGGCTCGTCTTGCCGATGCCGGCGACGCCTTCGAACAGGAGCGCGCGGCCGTCGGCATCATCGGTCGCGGACAATGCCGCATCGATCGCAGAGAGCTCGGAGTCGCGCTCGAGCAGCCTCGGCGCTCCTCCGAGCCCGACATCCCCCGCTGTATTGCGAACGTTCCCCACTAACGATGCGGATTATGCCGTGCCAGGGGCCCTCCGCGGGCCGGGGGCTACTCCGCTGCTTGCGCGGCCGCGTACCCTTCGCCGAACGCGCGCTCGAACTC
>Ga0299914_10002769_pt1 | contig 12188 bp, 10 predicted proteins | sample RVTome_10_FD_201361 | JGI IMG/M metagenome (GOLD analysis project Ga0299914, IMG submission 201361) | Soil microbial communities from uranium-contaminated site in the Upper Colorado River Basin, Wyoming, United States - RVT153D57 (version 2) ... | reverse complement strand
CCGCGCGCTGGCCGACGACAGCTCCGCGTAGCTCCAGGCGCCCCCCTCGTCCACCACGGCGGGGTCGTCGGCCAGGGCTCCGCGCGCGTGGCGCTCGACCAGGAGCTCGACCAGGTTGTCGCCGGCGCGTCCGCTCGTGGGGCGCGCGGGCGACGAGGCCGGGGGCGCCGTCGCCTGCGGCAGGGCGGCCTCGGCCAGCGCGTCGAGGGCCTCCGGCGGCGCGCGCGAGGGCAGCACCAGCGCCGCGTCCGTGACCCCCGCCGCGCCGTAGCCGGCGAGCCGGTCCGCCAGCTCGCCCGGGGGCGCCACGATGCCGGTGCCCTCGAGCCAGCGCAGCACCCGCGCGGGCGTGCTCCCGAGCGCCTCGGCCTCGGGCCGTAGCCACGCCAGCGCCTCCGCTCGCGAGGGGACCGGCAACGCGAACGTGTAGAGCGCGCACGACAGCGGCGGGCGCCCCGCCGCGGCGCGCGCCTCGTCGGCGACCGCGAGGCGGCCGGCGATCTCATCGGGGGCGGCGAAGGCCGCCACGATCCCGTCGGCGCGCTCTCCGGCGAGGCGCAGCAGGCGCCGCCGGTGGGCGGCGAGCCAGATCGGGGGCCCGCCGGGCTGGGCCGGCTCGGGCCGGTTGGGGGCCGCCGCCAGGACCCCCTCCACGTCGGAGCCCTCCGGATGCGCGAACATGGCCCGCATCACCTCGAGCGCCTCGCGCAGGCCCCGGGTGCGCTCGCCCGGCGTGCCGAACGGGATGCCGTAGGCGCGATGCTCGGCCACGTCGGAGCCCGTGCCGAGTCCGACGACCAGCCGCCCGCCCGACACCACGTCGATGATCGTCGCCATCTTGGCCGCCAGCGGCGCCGGGCGGTAGCTGGCCGACAGCACCGCGATCCCGAGCCGCGGCGTCCGCGTCAGTGCGGCGATGGCCGCGAGCGTGGCGAGGGCGTCGAAGGCCGGCTCGTCCTTGATCCGCCCCGGCGACTGCAGGTGGTCGTTGACCCACAGCGCCCCGAAGCCCAGGCGCTCGGCGCGCAGCGCGAACTCGCGCACGTCGGCCCATCCCGCGCCGTACTGCGGGATGCGGACGCCGATCGCGGGAGTGCTCAGGGCGCGGGTGCTAACCGGGGCCGAGCACGAGCACGACCTGCGCGTCGGCCGGCGCCGCCGAGGCCAGCGCGCCCGAGGTCGGCAGGGCCTGAACCGCCTGGACCTCGAGGTCGGTCGCCACCCGCTCGGCCGCGGCCCGCTGGTCCTGGCGGAAGTAGACGATCGAGGGGTCGGTCGTCGTGGGCGCGTTGCCGGCGGTGACGCCCGTGTAGCCGAGGCTCTCCGCCTGGGCGGCGGTCTGGGCCGCCTGGCCCGTCACGGTCGTCCCGTTGAGGACGGCCAGGGTGATCTCGGCGCGGTCGGGGGGCGCGGCGGGGGCCTCCTCGGCGGTGGTCGCCTCGGTCGTGGCCTCCGTGGTGGCGCCGCCCCCGCCGGGTGCGGTCGTCGTCTCGCCGGTCGTGCCGGCGGGCCCCTCGCCCGACTGCTCCGGGGCCGGCGGCGCGAGGACCGTCACGGGGCCGTCGTCGCCGCGCAGCACCCAGCCCGCCACGAAGCCGATGACCAGGCACGACACGACGAGCGCCACCGGGCGGATCCATGCCCGCCCGCCGCCGGGGGCGGGGGTGCGAGGGGCGGTGTCGGGTTCGGATGCCATGTGCGGAGGGCGCGGCTCGGCGCGCGGAGCGCGCGAGCGATGCTACCGCCTGGCGCGGCCGGCACGCCGTCCGGTCGCCCCGCCCGTGTCGTCGGCCGATGCCGGTGATAGAGTGCCGCCCGGGTCGCGCCTCACCGCGCTGCCGGCGTCTCGGAGAGTGGCCTCCACGCCGGCCCACCACGACAGCGCGGCGCAAGCGACCCGACGCGCCGGATCACGACGTCCGGCACGCGCCCGTGCTCAGGACGGATACGAGATGCCCGACGGACCGCATCCCACGACTGAGACGACCGCCGCGCCATCGCCCGGCGAGACCCTCTCGCATGCCCTGACCGAGCCGGGGTCGGCCTGGCCGGACGTGGTGCTGCGCGAGCACCAGCTCGAGGCGCTCGACGAGCTCGCCTCGCGCCTGAGCCACGGCGCCACGCGCACCTGGGTGGACGCGCCGACCGGCTCGGGAAAGACGGTGATGTTCCTCGCGCTCGCGGCCGCCCTCGGCGGGAGCACCCTGGTGCTGGTCCCCCGCCGCAACCTGGCCGAGCAGACGGCCGCGGGCCTTGCCCGCCACTTCCCCTCCGTGCCGTCGCATCCCGAGGGACCCGACGCCGCCGGCCGCCCCGGGGTCGCGATCTGCACCTACCAGGCCGCGCTGCGCCACCAGGACCGCATGGACTGGGAGTCGGTCGACCTGCTGATCTGCGACGAGGCCCACGCCACCCTCGGCGCGCAGACGCGCAAGCTGCTCGACCGCGCCGTCAACGCCGTCATCGTCGGCTTCACCGCCACCGGCGCCACCACCACCGGCCACGTGGAGCAGGTCTTCGGGCCGGTCGCGGCCACGCTGGACCGGCTCTCGGCGATCGAGCGCGGCATCCTCTGCCCGCTGCGCTCGCTGCGGGTGGAGCGTGCGGTCGACCTGTCCGACGTCGCCAAGGTGCGCGGCGACTTCGACCAGGCGAGCCTGGGCCGGGCCCTCGACCGGGCGAAGTGGCACCGGGCCTGCGCCGATGTCTGGGCCGAGCACTTCCGGCCGCTGGGGCTGGCCGGGGTCGCGTACACGGCGACGGTCGCCCAGGCGCACGCGCTGGCCGAGGAGTTCACCGCGCGCGGCGTCCGCGCCGCGGCCGTGTCGGGCCAGACCCCGGCCCGCGAGCTGCAGCGGGTGCTCTTCGACTTCGCCTCCGAGCGGGTGGACGTCCTCTGCAACGCCGACCTGCTCACCGAGGGGTGGGACGAGACCCGGGCCTCGGTGGTGATGCACCTGGCGCCCACCACCTCCGAGCGGGTCTTCGTGCAGCGGCTCGGGCGCGTCATGCGGCCGGCCCCGGGCAAGGAGGCCGTGTCGGTCGAGTTCCTGCCCGCCGGCGACCCGATGGGCGTCCAGACGAGCCACGAGGTGTTCGGCCTGGGCTGGTACAAGCCGCTCGGCCGGGTGGCCGGCCCGCCCGAGAGCAGCGAGCGGGGCAAGCTCGCCAAGGCGGCGGCCCTCCTCGCCGAGCAGGAGGGCGAGTCGGCCAAGCTGGTCAACCCGGCCGCCGCGCCGGGACTGATCGCCGCCGGGCTGGCCGACGGCGGCTGGCGCGAGGCGGACCCGGCGCTGCTGCCGGTGACGCTGATGGAGGAGTGGGTCGAGGCCGCCTCCAAGGACGTCACGGTCGACGAGCTGATCGAGCGGGTGACGGCCGGGGTGGACCCCCTCGCCGCGGTGCCGTGGTGGGCGCTGAGCGGCCTGGTGGCCCGCCGGCTCCACGACGGGGCCGACCAGCCGCTCTGGCGCGCCTGGGCGACCGCGCTGCTGGTGCAGCCCGACCTGCGCCGCGCGCTGCCGGACGACGTGCCGCGCCGGGTGCTCGACCGGCTGCGCATGACCTCGCGCGAGCGCCTCCGGGCGCTGTGGTGGCATGCCGACCAGGCCGGCCGCTGGGACCGCCTCGCCACCCTCGAGCAGCTCGGGCGCTCGGGCGACCGCCGCCGGCGCTGGTCGGCGCTCGACGAGGCGTCGAGCTGGGCGCCGAGCTGGGCCTGGGACGTCTCTCGGGCGCTCGCGGACGGCACCCGGCCGGGGCGCAACCAGGAGGTGGCGCGCATCGCGGCCTGGGAGGCCCACCACCTGATCTCCAATGGCGGCGAGCTCGCGCTGATCGGGATCTGGCTGCGCGCCGCGGGCGAGCCGCCGCCGGACCCCGCCCCCCCGGCCGAGGAGGCGCCGCTGCGCCTCGGCCAGGCGGCCCGGCTGCTCGTGATGCTCGGGCCCGGCGACGTCCCGGCCCGCAGCGAGCACCTGCGCCTGGCCGGGCGCGCGGCCGCCGCGGCGGGGGGCTGGGCGCAGCTGCGGGGCTACCTCGACGCCCTCGACCTCTCGAGCCCCGACGCGCGCCGGGCGCTGCGCGCCGCGGTGGGCGCCATGCAGCCCAAGGCGCTGCTCTCGCGCCGCGCATGGAACGCCCTGCGGGCCCGGTTCCCGCGGCTGCCGGAGCCCGAGGTCGTCGGCGTCGGCGAGCCCCGCAAGCGCCCCGCCGGCGACGAGGGCTCCGAGGGCGGCGCCACCCGGCCGCGCCGCCGCCGCCGCCGCCGCCTTCGGGCGCCGGGCGGCCCCGAGGGCGGCCCCGCGACGGGCGGGGAGGGCGGGCCTCAACCCCAGCGGCGCGAGGAGCGCAAGGACGCCGACGGCGCCGCCGGCGAGGGCGCCCCCGCGGCGCGCCGCCGCCGCCGCCGCCGCCGCCGCCCGCGGTCGGCGTCCGCCTCGCAGGGCTCCGACGGCGCGCCCCCGCAGCCGCCCCCGACCCAGCCGCCGGGGCCCGAGGGGTCGTGACCGGCGGCGCGGCGGACCGCTCCGAGGCGGTCGCCGACGAGATGTGGGAGCGCCTGCGGCGGCTCGCCGAGCGGGTGGCGGGCTTCGAGGAGGCGGACGCCGTCGGCGAGCTCGACGAGGACGGCCGGGCGCGGCTCGCGAACCTGCGCCTGCGCTGCTCACGCGCCGCCGAGCGCGCCCGCCTGGCGGACGAGGTGGCCGACCGCGTCGCCGAGGCGCGCACGGCCCGCACGAGGGGCGCGTGGCGGCCCCCGGACGACGCCGGCCCCCCCGTCCCTTAACACTGGTCCAACCTCTTGATCGGCCTGGCGCGATACAACATCTCGTCGTGAGCGCCGAACTGCCACCGCTGGAGCCCAGGCCCCGGAGCGAGGGCCTGCCCCCGCTCGCGGCGCGCCCCGAGCGCACGCGGGCCCTGCCGCCGCTCGACGTCGAGCCCCCGCGCTCGGGGGCGCTGCCGCCGCTCGCGGCACCCGGGGGCCCGGGGGGCGCCGATGGGGCGCCGCCGCCCGCGCCGCGTGGGCGCCGGGCGCCGACCAGGCGCCTGGGCACGGGGGCCGTGGTCGTGGCCGCGGTCCTCGCCGCAGCCGCCGTCGGCGGGATCGCCGGCAGCCTCGTGGACGGCGACGATGCCGCGACCCCCGAGACGGCGGTCGAGACGCCCGCCGCCACGCAGACGCCGGCGCCCAGCTTCGGCGGGGACCCCGAGCTCGCCGACGCGGTCGCCCGCGTGGCGCCCACGGTGGTGCGGGTCCAGACCGACGCGGGCAGCCAGGGCAGCGGCGTCATCCTCGAGCCGTCGGGGCTGATCGTGACCAACAACCACGTGGTCAGGGGCTCGGGCACGGTCAGCGTGGAGACGAGCGACGGGCGGCGCATCCCGGCGAGGGTCGTCACGGCCGACGAGCGCCAGGACCTCGCCGTCCTCCGGCCCCAGGGGGCCGTGGGCCAGGGCGCCCGGCTCGCCGAGGAGCCCGACGGCGGCCTGCGCCAGGGCGACCAGGTCTTCGCGATCGGCAGCCCGTTCGGCCTGCAGAACACGGTCACGGCGGGGGTCGTCAGCGCGGTCGGGCGGACCAACCCCGAGGGGGTGCCCATGGTGCAGATCGACGCCCCCATCAACCCCGGGAACTCGGGCGGCGGGCTCTTCGACCTGCGCGGCCGTCTGGTGGGTATCCCCACCTCGATCCTCGGACCCATCCCCGGCAACGTGGGCATCGGCTTCGCCGTCCCCGCCTCGCGCGTCCGGGCCCTCGTCGCCAGCGCCCCCTAAGGAGGCTCTCCAAGTGGACGATCATCTCGACCGGACGCCCGCGGGCGAGCCGACCCTCGTGCCCGCCTCGGGCGCCGCTCCGCGCGAGCGCATGGAGGCGGTGCTCTACGAGCTGCGCCGCGTGGTGGTGGGCCAGGACCGCCTGCTCGACCGGGTCCTCGTCTCGCTGCTGGCCCGCGGCCACGTGCTGCTCGAGGGGGTCCCGGGCCTGGCGAAGACGCTCACGCTCGAGACCGTGGCGCGCGTCTGCGGCGGCAGGTTCAGCCGCATCCAGTTCACCCCGGACCTCGTGCCGTCGGACGTCGTGGGCGGCCAGGTGCTCGATCGCGAGGGCGACTTCGCCACCCGCCTCGGGCCCGTCTTCGCCAACTTCGTCCTCGCCGACGAGATCAACCGGGCGCCGGCCAAGGTGCAGTCCGCCCTGCTCGAGGTGATGGCCGAGGGCCACGCCAGCATCGCCGGCGAGACGCATCCGACGCCGCGGCCCTTCTTCGTCCTCGCGACCCAGAACCCGATCGAGAGCGAGGGCGTCTACCCGCTGCCAGAGGCCCAGGTGGACCGCTTCGCGATGAAGCTGATCGTCGGCTACCCGACCGTCTCGGACGAGGAGGAGATCGTGCGCCGCATGGCCTCCGACCCGCCCGAGCCGCGGCAGCTCCTCGACCCGGGCCAGATCATCGAGCTGCAGGAGGCGGCCGACACCGTGTTCGTCGACCACCGGGTGCGCCAGTACGCCGTGCGCCTGGTCAACGCGACGCGCAACCCCGCCCAGGAGGGCCTGCAGCACCTCGAGCCCTATCTCGACCTGGGCGGCTCGCCCCGCGCCTCGCTGGCGCTGATCCGGGGCGGCCGGGCGCTGGCGGTGATCCGCGGGCGCAACTACGTCATGCCCGAGGACGTCTACAGCCTCTTCCACGACGTGCTCCGCCACCGGGTGGTGCTCTCGTACGAGGCCCTCGCCGCGGACGTGCGGCCCGACCAGGTGCTCGACGCGATCGTCGACGCGGTGCCCCAGCCCGACGTCGAGCTGGGCAGTGGCCGCTCCGTCGCCTGACGTGCCGGGCGCCGCGTCGGCCGAGGCCGTCCTGCGGCGGGTCGAGCTGCGCGTGGCGCGGCGGCTCGACGGCCTGCTGCAGGGCGAGCGGCGCGGGCGCCGGCCCGGCCCGGGCGGTGATCCCTCGCTCACCCGGGTCTACGAGGACGGCGACGACGTCCGCTGGGTCGACTGGCGCCTGAGCGCCCGGCTGGGCGAGCCGATGGTGCGCGTGCCCGAGATCGAGCCGGTCCTCACGGCCTGGGTCCTCATCGACCGCTCGCCGTCGATGGACTTCGGCACGAGGGTCCAGACCAAGGCCGAGCTGGCCCGCGAGGTGCTCGCCGGCCTCGGCGTGGTCATGCGCCGGCGCGGCGACCGCCTCGGCGTCGTGGCGACCCGCGGCGGCGACCTCGACCTGGTGCGCCCGCCCCGTGCCGACCGGCGCGGGCTGATCGCCGCGCTCGCGGCCGTCGACCGGGTGACGCCGGCCCCTGAGGCCGGCGGGCGGACCGACCTGGTGCGCGCGGTGTCGGCCATCGGCCGGATCGCCCGCCACCGCGGCGCCATCGTGCTCGTCTCCGACTTCCCGCTGCAGCCGGGGCTCGAGCGGGCGATCGGGGCGCTCGGGCGCCTGCACGAGGTGATCGCGGTCGAGCTGCGCGACCGCCGCGAGCGCGAGCTGCCGCGCGTGGGGCCCGTCGAGCTGCGCGATCTCGAGACCGGTCGCCGACGCCTGGTGGACACGGCCGATCCGCGCTTCCAGGACCGCTTCGCCGCCGAGGTGGAGGCGACCGACCGCGCCCGCGACGCGATGCTCGCCCGCGCCGGGGCCCGCCACGTGATCGCCGAGACCGGCGCCGACTGGGTGCTGGCGCTCGCGCGCTCGCTGGGGCGCCCCGTCCACCGCCGCCGGGCGGTGGGCGCGTGAGCTTCCAGCAGCCCATCGCGCTGCTGGCCCTGCTGGCGGTGCCGCTGGTGGCGTTCGCGGTCGGCTGGTGGCGCCGCCGCCGCCCGCCCGAGGGCGTGCCCTTCCCGGACCTCGACGTGGTCGCGCGCGCCGATCCGGGCCCGCGCAGGCGGCGGCACCTGCCCCTGGCGCTGGCGCTGCTCGCGCTCGCGGGGCTGGCCTTCGCGCTCGCCCGCCCCGAGGTCTACCGCGACCAGCCGCGCGAGCGGGCCACGATCGTGCTGGCGGTCGACGTCTCGGGCTCCATGGCGGCGGCCGACGTCGAGCCGTACCGGCTGCGCGCCGCCCAGGACGCCGCGCTGGCGTTCGCCGAGGAGGTGCCCCGCCAGTACCAGGTGGGCCTGATCGCCTTCTCCGGCCAGGCCGACCTGCTCGTCGCGCCGACCACCGACCGCGATGCGCTGCTGCGCGCGATCGAGGGCCTCGTCCCGGACGGCGCCACCGCCGTGGGGGAGGCGGTCGTCTCGTCGCTCGACGCGATCCGCTCGGTGCAGGGCGTGACCGAGGACGGACGTCCGCTGGAGGCGGCCCGCATCGTCGTGCTCTCGGACGGCGCGACCACGGTCGGCGTCCCGCCCGCGATCGCCGCCGACGAGGCCAAGCAGGCGGGGGTGCCGGTGTTCACCGTCTCCCTCGGGACGCCCGACGGGGTGCTGCCCAACGGCCAGCGCGTACCGCCCGACGTCGAGGGCATGCGCGAGCTCGCCGAGACGACCGGCGCCGACGCCTACGAGAGCGAGGACGCGGACTCGGTCAGCCGGGTCTACGAGCACCTGGGCTCGTTCATCGGGACCGAGCGGGTCAGGTCGGAGGTCACGGGCTGGCCCGCCGGGATCGCCGCCGGCCTGCTCGTGCTGGCGGGCGTCGCCGCCTGGCGGCTGGGGCCGCGGCTGTCGTGACGTTCCAGTCCCCCGCCTGGCTCTGGGCGCTGGCCGTCCTCCCGCTGCTCGCGGCCGGTCTGGTCGCCTGGGCGCGCGGGCGCCGGCGGGCCGCCGACGCGTGGTCGGACCCGGCGGTGATGGCCGTCGGCCCCGGCGGGCGCACCCGCGCCCTGCGCGCCGCCGCCGCCGCCGTCGCCCTGCTGGCGGTGGCCGCGGGCGTCGTGGCGCTCGCGCGCCCCTCGGTGGAGCAGACCGCGCAGGAGCGGCGCAGCACGGTCGTGGTCGCGCTGGACGTCTCCGAGTCGATGATCAAGACCGACCTGCAGCCGAGCCGCCTGCAGGCGGCGATCGACGCGGCCGAGCGGTTCCTCGACGAGGCGCCCGACGGGACCGCGATCGGGATCGTCACCTTCGCCGACCGCTCCCTCGTGCGGCTGGCGCCGACGACGGACCACCAGGCAGTGCGCGACGCGCTGGACCGGATCACCGAGACCCGCATCGGGACCGCCCTCGGCCAGGCCGTCGTGACGAGCCTGGGGGCGCTCCAGGCGGCCGGCGTCGTGCCGGACCCGCCGCCGGCCGACCCCTCCGACTCGCCCGGCCGGATCCTCGTCCTCACCGACGGGGCGAACTCGATCCTCAAGGCGACGTCGCCCGAGCAGGCCGCCGAGCGCGCCGCGGCCGAGGGCGTCCCGCTCTACACGATCCTCCTGGGCGACGATCCCGGACGGCCCGACCAGCCGCTTCCCGCCGAGACGCTCGCGGCGATGGCCACCCGTACCGGCGGCGTGTTCGCGCAGAGCACCACCACCGACGACCTGCGGGCGGTGTTCGCCGACATCGGCTCCATCGTGGCGCCGGTGGACGAGCTGCGCGAGCTGACCGTCTGGGCGGCCGGCCTGGCGCTCGTGCTCGTGGTGCTCGCCGCGGCGCTGGCGGCGATGGCGCGCCCGCGCGCGCCCGCCCTCCGGAGGCCGCGCGCAGCCTGAAAGCCTTCCTGCAACGTTGCAGGGGCAGGTTGTCGTAGGTTCGCGCCCTCGGGCGTCCTTCACTCCGCCTTGCCCGCCCGTGAGGCTGTCCCGCGGCCGGGCGCCGTCGCGCCCGTGCCGCGAACCCGAGGGAAGGGCGGTCAGATGAGACGAGGTCCTCTGGGCGGCGGGTGGCGCGCGAGCCTTCTGGCGGCGCTCCTGGCGGTGCTCGCGGTCCCGTCGATCGCGTCCGCGATCGGCATCTCCCTCGACCGCTCCCCGGCACCGCCCCAGGCGATCCAGCGCGGCGTTGGCACCGAGACGTTCAACTTCTCGATCACCTACCAGACGATCGCGGACTCCTGGACGATGCGGGTGACGGACCCCGCGGGGATCGTGCACCAGCAGACCGGCGCCAACGTCGCCGGCCAGCCGAGCCCGATCAACGGGACGGGGCAGTTCGTCCCCTCGGCCGCCGCGCCGCTGGGCCGCTACCGCTCGACCGTCGACTTCTTCTCCACGCCGGCCAGCCTCGAGAGCTCGGCCTTCGTCACCTTCGACGTCGCGGACCAGCTCGGCACGCTACAGCTGGTCAAGTACGAGGACCTCAACGGCAACGGCAACCGCGAGCCCGGCGAGCCGGGTGTGCCCGGCTGGGTCTTCCGCCTGACCAACCCGCAGGGCAACCCCAGCGTCTCCGCGACCGGCGCCGACGGCAGCGCGACCATCCCGGGCGTCCCCGCCGGCACCTGGCAGGTCGCCGAGGTCATCGACCCGGCGTGGGCTCCGATCACGCCGGCCGCGGGTCAGGTCGCCGTGCCGGCCAACGGGGTCGGGGCGTTCGTCGCGGGCAACGCGCGCCCGGCGCCGGTCAGCGGGTTCGTCTTCGTCGACGCGAACGGCAACGGCATCCGCGACGCGGGCGAGGCCGGGCGCGCCGGGGTCAAGCTCACCCTCGGCGGCACCCGCCCCGGCGGCATCACCGTGGCCGCGCAGAGCACCCTCTCGGGCAACGACGGCGCCTACGGCTTCCCCGGCCTGCTCCCGGGGACGTACACGGTGTCCATGGCGGTCCCCGGCGGGCTCACCGCCACCACGGGCCGCGTCATCAGCGGCATCGGGGTCACGTCCGGAGCCGGCAGCCCGAACAACGACTTCGGCCTCGCCGGCCCCGGTGCGGGCACCGCCGGCGGCCCCAGTGGCCCCAGGCCCGACGTACGCATCGGCAAGGCGGGCCCGCGCACGGCGCGCGCCGGGTCGCGGTTCACCTACACGATCGTCGTCCGCAACCGCAGCGAGTTCACCGCGACCAACGTGGAGGTGACCGACCTGGTGCCGGCCTCCCTCACGCTCGTCACGATCCCCTCCGGCGCGGCCATCCGCAACGGCGTCGTGACCTGGCGGGTCGGCGATCTGCGTCCCGGTCAGCGGCGCGCCCTGCGGATGCGCGTGCGGGTGAACCCCAACGTGACCGGTCGGATCCGCAACACGGCCACCGTGACCGCCGACGGCCTGCCGCCCAAGCGGGCGCGGACCACGACCCGGATCACCGGCCCGCGGCCGGTGGCGCGCACCGGCGGCGTGACCGGCTGATGGCGCGAGGACGCCCTTCGGTGACCCTCTGGGCCGCCGGCGTCGTCGCCTGCGCGCTGGCGGCGGCGGCCGCCGCGCCCGGCTCGGGCGGCGCCGCGAGCACGGCCGCCGCCGCGCCGCGGGCCCCGGCGCCGGCGCCGATCGCGAGCCGGCCGACCACCCGCGAGGCCTGGACCGCCCGCGTGCTCCTCTCCGTGCACACGCGCTCGGCGCCGCGGGCGCGCGCCCGCAAGACCGGCAAGCTGTCCGTGCTGGCGCCCTACAACCGCGGGCCGCAGGTGCTGCTCGTGACCGGCGCCCGCTCCACCGCGAAGGACGGCGTCTGGTACCGGGTGCTCCTGCCCTCGCGGCCCAACGACGCGACCGGCTGGGTTCCGGCCGAGGCCGTCCAGGTGCGCCGGACGCCGTACCGGGTCGTGGTGCGCCTCGGCGCGCGCAGGGCGGAGCTGCACCGCGCCGGCAAGGTGATCGGCCGCTGGCGCGTGGCCGTCGGGACGCGGGCCAACCCGACCCCGACCGGCCGCTTCGCGGTGAGCGAGGTCGTGCGCCAGGCCAGGCCGCGCGGCTTCTTCGGGACCTACATCGTAACCCTGACCGCGCACTCGCCGAGGCTCTCGGAGTTCGATGGCGGCGACGGCCGCGTCGCCCTGCACGGCACCAACCGCCCCCAGCTCCTCGGCACCGCGGCCAGCCACGGCTGCATCCGCCTGAGCAACGCCGCGGCGACGCGTCTGGGAAGAACGGTTCCTCCGGGCACCCCCGTGGACGTCGTCCGGTAGACACGCTCGGCCTTCGGCCGTCGCCTTCGGTGATGGACGGGCGGACACGCGACGAGCGCCCTCTTATCGGGGCGCTCGGGCGGCAAATCGCCCCTGGCCGGGGGCGATTTGCACACGGCGGCATCCGTGATGCAGTCACACCCCTGAACGCCCTTTCCTCTTCTGAGAACGAGGGCCCCCGCG
>Ga0299914_10002768_pt1 | contig 12189 bp, 9 predicted proteins | sample RVTome_10_FD_201361 | JGI IMG/M metagenome (GOLD analysis project Ga0299914, IMG submission 201361) | Soil microbial communities from uranium-contaminated site in the Upper Colorado River Basin, Wyoming, United States - RVT153D57 (version 2) ... | reverse complement strand
GAATCGGTGCGCCGGTTGCGGCCGTTTCCCACTCCCCTTCCTCAAAACGATCCTCATCCTTTAACCAGGCAAAGCGATTGGACAGATCCATCTGATCTTCGTGCAAAATGTTCACCGCAAAAACCGTTCCCTCCTGCTGGAACAGATCATAGGCGCTGTGGCGGTTGTCTATAATAACCATGATCAATGGTGGGTGGGGGGAGACGGAGGCAAAAGCGGAGACGGTCAGACCGTGTGTTTCGTCACCCGCCTTGAGGGTGACAATAGTGACGCCGGCCGGAAAATGGCGCATCGCGTCACGATAATCTTCGGATGGGAGAGGCATGGGATGATCCTGTAAAAAATAGTTTCATCCCGTTGCAGACTTATTTTGTAATTGGTAATTAGGTAATTGGGTAATTACGTAATTACCCAATTACCTAATTACTGAACAATTACCAATTACTAGTCACTACTGAACCTGCAACAAGGATGAGGTTGTTTTAGTTGAGTTCCAAGACCGTTCGCACGACCGGGGCTATGTCGGCCAGGGTGTGAATCTGTTGGGCGAGGGGGGCGTGATCTCGGCCGAATAATATCGTCGGAACCGGATTGCGACTATGCTGCCGGTGGTGCTTTTCCTCTATGTTACCATGATCGCTGGTAATGATCAGCAAACCGTTTTCCCAATCCCAGGCTTCAAACAACCCCCCCAGAGCTTCGTCAATCATTTCCAGGTGTTGGACAGCCTCGGCCAGCGTTCCCCGGTGGCCGCTGCGGTCGCTGGGCCAATGTTCAAAGAAGCTGAACTGGTAGCTTTGGGCAACGGCCGCAATTTGCTGTCCCGCCTCGAATAAGGTCATCACAGGAATGTCGGTATAGCCCAGGTGATCTTTCCAGGCTTGCCCGGTGAAGCCGGGGCTGATTGCTCGTCCGGCGCGAAGATCATCGGCCGTCATCAGAGCCAGCCCGGCGCTGGTGGCCGCCAGAGGGACGGAGGAGTAGATTCGCCTGCCGCTGTTAATGGCGTCAAAATAGCCCTGCGGATAGGGTGTAATCAGCGCCGCCCGGCCCCCGCACTCCACCACTTCTTGAAATAATGATCCCCGGTGGATAACCTCCGCAACAGCCTGGTTAGGTTTGGGGCCGTAATGCTCCCCGATGATGGCCGGCACATTTCGGCCGGTAAGGATTGTTGCCTGGCCGGTTGCGCTTTGCGGCCGTCCCGGCATATCCATGTTGGGATCCGTGGGAACCAGGCTCAACTTATCAGATGTAATTCGGCCGGGGCCGCCATTGGCCGGGTTGATATACCAACGCTCCCCCAGGAGGCCGGTTAGATGGGGTAAATGGGCAGTGACAAAAGGGTTTATCTCCGGATCATCATTACCTAGGCCAACCCCATCCATGAAAAAGATGTGAACAAATTTATTCGTTGTTGGAACGGGTTGAGTCATTAAAATTTATTGGGGTTGGGGCGTAAAACGTAATGCGTAAAACGTAATGATTCCATACGGTGGTTACGTGATTCGCACTGTGTATATTTAAGGAGCCGTTAGTTGATTCAGGCAGGGATCGTAGTCGGTGCCGAGGGTGACGCGGTAGTCGGTTTCATAAACCGTATCCGGTACCAATTGAATCTGGGTGTCATCTTTCTTAAAAATCCAACTGAGCAGCCAATCGAAAGAGCCTTTCAGATTTTGGCCGAAATATTCCATCTTTGTTTCGGCCGTTACCGGCTGTTCTGATTCGTTAATAATCGGAACAAAACCGTACCACGCTAAATTATCGGCCGCTAAGAAAGCCATTTCGTAGTTGCCGGAGCCGTTCACAATTTCAACCGTGATGGGCGGCCGGTAAGCGCGGTTGAGGGTCGGTGGCAGGAAAAGACGGCCAAATGTATACTGCATATTTTCCCAAACCGGTAGTTGGACGGCCGATTTCGTGGCAGGTTCCGTCCAGGGTTGAAGCTGATTGCCGACGATATAGAGGTTTTGGACGCCGTTTTGCCGGATGGCGGGGGCCAGAGAGGCTAACTGTAAGATACGGCCGATGTCCAGATCGGTCTTGACCGCATCCTGGTAAGTGTTCCATAGTTCGGGAACCTGGCCGATCATATTCAAATCAACTGCCTGGTTCAGAATGGAACGAAGCAGCTGTTGCTGGCGACGGCCGCGATGAAAGTCACTGGTTGAAAGACGAGAGCGGGCATACCAGAGCGCCATATCACCGTCCATCAGATGAACGCCGGGAGACAGGGTAAACATCTCCCAATTCTCCTCAACCTGAATATCTAATCCGGGAGATTTGAGCCGCCAGTCACGCAGTTCACAACTTACCGCAATTTCGACCCCACCCATAACGTCCACGCCTTGTTGGAACCCTTCAAAATCAATTTGGGCGTAATAATGGATCGGAACCCCAAAATTGTAGAGGATGGTATCTTTTAGTTGGGCGATTGCGCCGCCGGGATAGCCGACCGAAGAGCCATGACCTAGAGCAGTATTGAGCCGGTTCATTTCCCAGCCGGGGATGTAGACGTACAGGTCGCGGGGCAAAGAGACCATTGAGGCGGTAGGGCCGTCTCGGTTGATGGCAACAATGATCATGGTGTCTGTTCGGCCGATGCCGTCATCCAGGTCAACGTCACTACCCAGGAGCAAAATGTTGGTCGTACCCGCCGGAACTGCAAAGGTGGGAACCGGGGTCGGAACGGCGGTCGAGGGGGTCGGCGTTTCGTTGTTCTCCGCCTCTACCGTCCCCGACACTTCGGTCGGTATGAAAGCGAGAGTGGTGACGAATTGAGGGCGGCTCGTTGGTGAAGCGGTTGGGAGCGGGGTATCGGTCGGGGTTGGCGTTCTGGTCGGCGTCTTGCTTGGCGTGGGCGAGGGGCCGGGGGTGTTGGTATTGGTTCGGGTGGGAATAGAGGTGTTTGTGGGCGGCAAACTGATCTTGGTTGGGATAAATGTGGTTGTCGGCACAATGGCGACGGCCGAAGGCATTCGGGTTGGAGTTGATTCGCCTAATGAAGCCGTTACATAGTTTTGAAGCCCAACAAAACCGATAATGAGTACCAAAGCGATGATAAAAACAATCAGGATTGGCCGAAAGGAAGTTGATTGTAATCTAGCATTCATATATCAAGATTATACCATGCTGCCATGCAGTCCCAAGCAGATCATTTACATTAATGACAAAGGGGTTATCAATCGTAGGGGTTTCGTTGGCCGGCCATTACAGTTTTTCACCAAAAAGATGTTGGGAGCGGGTAAAAACTGCAAAGCCAACCAGGAATATGGCAGCGGAGGTAATAAAGGTTCGTAATAGGTAAACGGCGTCCATGGCCGCCGGGCCGCTGCCGTCCGTTGCTCCATACAAAACGGTACGATAACCATCTATGATAGAAGCCATCGGATTGACCCAACGCATCACAACGGCCGGATCGAAGGTGATTCCCATAATTTCTTGGGAGGCACCTAACCAATTAAGGGAGTAAAAGATGGGGGTCAGGAAAAACCAGGCCAGCATAACCACATCTAAAACCATAACAACATCGCGGTAGAAAACGTGAAAGGTGCTGAGAATGAGTACCAATCCCAGGATAAACAACAGTTGGGTGAACAAGAGAGCCGGAACCCACAGCGCGTAAACGGTCAGACCGATACCGAAAATATAGAGAAAAACCAGTAAGACTAAGAATGCCAGGAGAAAATTGACCAGATTGGAAAGCAGGGCTGCGGTTGGAAGCAAGACTCTGGGAAAGAAAACCTTTTTGATCAAAGCGGAATTGCTGGTGATGGAAACCGTGCCGCTCAAGATAGATCCGCTGAAAAAGTTCCAGGGCAGAAGGCCGACCAGGAAAAAAATGGGGTAATGGGGAATGTCGCCACGGGGGATGAGCTTGCCAAAGAGAAGGCTGAAAACCAGCATCATAAACAGCGGGTTCAAGAGGCTCCACAACACCCCTAGAATGGAGTTGCGATACCGAACCTTCAGGTCTCGCTTTACCAAATTTTGCAAAAGATACCGGTACCGGATGACTTCTTTAATCGTTGTTGACCAGTTATGCCAGCTAACGGACGAATCAATTAAGTTGACATCCGGCCGTTTTTCCAGGAGCATTTCTGGACGTTGTTCGAGTTTTGTTGTCATACAACCGGCCATTATACCGCAGATGGTCGTGACAATACCAATTGGTAGAGTTCCTCAATCGCCTGCCGGTGTTGGTCAATTGTGTAAATAGGTTGAATTTGGGCTGCTAATCGGGCTAACTTTTCGGGGTGGCGCTGGAAATCATCCAGAATGCTGCTGAGAGCGACGGCCTCGCCCGGTGGAAAGAGACGGCCGTCAACCCCATCTCGAACCCATTCCCGCAGCGCCCCAATATCGGAGGCAACCACCGGAACGCCCGCTGCAAATGCCTCTTGGACAATCAGGGGAGATGCTTCATACCACAGGGTGGGGATAATCACAACATCGCTTTGGGCCAGAACCTCCCACAGCCTGTCATGGGGCAGTAGGCCGCGAAATTGAATATTGGGATGGCGAACCTGGACCTTTAAACTGAAGATGTAATCCGGGAAGGTGGTCAGGTCGCCATAGATGTTCAGATTGATATTGTCTGTAGCCAGATAATTTACGGCATCAATCAGGACATGGACGCCTTTTTGGGGAGCCAGGCCGCCAATGTAGACGACGCTCAAGGTGTCGGTAGTTTTGGGCCGGGGCGGGCGGCCGTTTTCCGGCGGCTCTATCCCGTGGGGAATAATCGTTATTTTCTCCTGGTCTACGCCCAATTGGCGATAGGTTTCCCGGACAAAATGGGTGGGGGCAATTAACTGCTCAGCCCCTTCTACTACACCCTTCAGGCGTTGGTTGCGAAAAGCCATGAGCGGCGCAACGGCCGGACTCAGGAAGGCCAGGTTGGCTTTTCCGGCGCGAGCCAGGGCGCATTGGGCGCAGTTCAGCCACCAATCCGGCCCCTGACAGATGGTTTTGTCATAATTAGTAATAAGTTGGGCATTGGCGCAAATATACCAATAGTCATGCAGAGTGATGACAAAGGGAATGGCCTTGGACTTAAGTTGTTTAATAATTGAAACCGGCAAGCCCATGAGGTGTTGGATGTGAACAATTTCCGGCCGGGTCTTTTCCAAGATCTGTTGAAAGCCTTCCCGGATGTCCGGCTGGTGGAAGGTGTGTTGGAAAACGGCCGTTGAACTGCGCGGCCCAAGCGGCAGGCGGTAAACCTGAACGCCCTCTTCAAGGGTCGGTTCCGGCCAGTCACCGGCCGCCACAGAAGGGGAAAAAATAGAAACCTCATGCCCATCGGCGGCCTGTTTGCGGGCCAGGGTGCGGGTGTAAAGTTCAGTGCCGCCTACTTTTTCGGGCAGGTATTGGTGGAGGAGATGGAGAATTTTCATAGCTGTACAATCCGGCGGTACATTTCTTCTACCCGGTCGCCGACCTTTTCCCATTGGTAAACACTGTTGACCTTTTCCAAACCGGCCTGTCCCATTGCTTCCTTTTGGGCCGGGTTTTCGACTAGCTGTTGAATGGCGGCGGCCAGACCCGGTACATCGCCAAACTCGACCAGGAGACCGTTGCGGCCGTCGTCAATGACGCCCGGAATTCCGCCGGCCCTGGCTCCGATAACGGGCCGCCCATATCCCCAGGCTTCGAGTATAACGATGCCGAAGGAGTCAGTCTTGGATGGCAGGAGGAGCATTTCGGTTTCGGACAATAAGGCCTGTTTCTCCTCATCGTTGATAATGCCTAACGGCCGAATCCATGTTTTTTCCTGGGCGGAGAGTTTCCGATAGATGCGCTTAAACTCCGGGGTAGATTGTCCCGCCAAAACCAGAATCACAGGGGTGTTGGCGTTGTTCAGGCGAATGACGGCCTGGACGGCGTGAACAACGCCCTTGTCAAAGGTGGCCCGTCCGAGAAATAAGACGTATGGTTTTGACAACTTCAACCGCTTGAGGATAGGGGCTGTGTCGGGTGGGGGAAACGGCCGATCCAGACCGCCATGAATTGTTTTAACCCGCTCCGGTTGAAGGCCCAGCTTGACCCATCCTTCTTCCTCAATCGTGGTCAGAGTCAGGACGGCATCGGCTGCGGATAATATCTTTCGCTGGTGATCCATAGTCGAGTTCCAGGCGACCCGATCTCGGCTGCCGACGCCCAAATGAGTATAGGGAATGACCGCCAGCGGTAGGTTACGGCGTTGGGCATAGCGCCAGCCGGCCGTCAGGGGATATTCCCAGGAAAGGTTGAAAACTTGAACCAGGTCGAACGGTGTTTGGAGGTCGTTGAGGGTCGGTTCCAGGGCCGGGATGGCCGGGATGCGGCGGGCCAGATGCATGAGGGGTCGAGATTGATCGCCGGGCAGCGCGGACAACAACACCATCATCTTTCGCCATGCCAGAAGTGCAGGACGGCCGCCGGAAGTCGGTTTGACCGGGCAGCGAATGATTTGAAGGTTGGTCTCGCCGTTGCGGGTAATAACTGTTGGTTGGGAGCCTGCCTGCCAGAAATCCTGCTCGGTTCGAGCATGGCTGGTCAGGGTTGTAATAATGTGTCCCCGCCGGGTCAATTCCTTCGCCAGGGATAAAGCATAACGCTCGCCCCCCCCCGGAAAAGGGGGGAAGGCGGGCGTTAGAAATAAGATATGCATACTGTCACCTCTGGCGAGATTATAACACGATAGGCAAAAAAAACGGGCTGTATCAACAGCCCGTTTTCAATTAACGGGAAAAGCGGGCCGTGGTAGGTTATTTAAAGATAGTAGGAATAAAGGATTGGGAGATATTACCGACGAGCAACCTGATGGGGATGGTCAGCGAACCATTTTGGACAGCCCCCTGGTCGCTGGTTGCAGTCAATTGCAGATTTCCCTTCGGATAGGAGCCAGATGATTGACTGCCGCTGGCCTGCATTGTCACCGACACGAAATCAATGTCGCCGGGCAGAACAGAACCGGAAGAAGGGCTAATCGTGACGCCGTTTGGCTGGCTAATAGTCCAATCAAAAGCCACCCCGCCGCCGTTGTAAATGACAAAGGACGTTTTTGCAATACCCGTCTGTCCGACCTGGTGCATCGCTGTCAGAGAAATGGGGCCGATGTTCATTTGAGCTGGCTGAGGATAGGCGCTGGTCCGGGCCGGGTTCTTTTTCGACATGGGCCAATCAGCCTGGGCAGAGGAGCTGTTCAAATCCCAAAGGTTTAGCTGGCTGTTGGAAGTCACCATTTCCAGTTTGCCATCGTTATCTATATCGCTAATGGCCGGAACGCTCATTAGCGTGCCACCAGTCAGGTAAGCGGGACGGTTATCATTGGGGAAATTGGTCATGGTCAATTGCTGGCCGTTGCCGTCTATGACTGACACGCCCCAACCCTGGCTAAGGAAGATTTCCATCTTATTATCGTTGTCGTAATCGCCCAGTACGAAGCTGGTGCCGGCGTTGTACCCGGATAAAGCCTGGCCGTTTTGGGTGACGGGAGTCATTGGAAAACCGGACACTGGAGAACCATTGATCTCGAAGGCATACAATTTTTTCTCGTTCGTGGTGGCAATGATAATTTCGGGCGCACCATCGCCGCTGATGTCGCCAATGACCGGGGATGATGGTGTTGGGCCGCCAACAACTTTCCCCCCGTTCCAACCGGGCAAGGCGTTACCATGCCGATCAATAGCGAAAAGCCGGAAGCCTGAAGTGGGGTGGTCCGGGCTGTTGTTATAGTAGAAAGTCCCGGTTCCATAAAAGATTTCCGGATGGCCGTCCCCATTTACGTCGGCCACGGCCGGCGTGGACTGGATAATTTCGTGATGATAGATGGGGAAACCCGGCAAAATGTCGCCTTTATAATCGAGGGCATAAAGCGAACCGCCACAGTATCCCTGCCCCCAACCTGGGGGAAGGGTGTAGGGGCAGGTCCAGCCGTTGGCGTTGCCGGGCCAACTACTATCATAATTGCCTTCATCGGTGCCGATGATGATGTCCAAACGGCCGTCGCCGTTCAAATCGGCTAATGCCGGAGAACTCCAAATTGTATCTCCAAGACGGCCGTTAAGATCCGTCCAGGTTGGGAAACGTTGTTTATGATAGCTATCGGGTGGGAAGCCGGGCAGTAAGTTACCTTTGTGATCCCAGGCGTAAATTCGCTTGTCAAATCCGCCCGCAATTACTTCCATTTTGCCATCATTGTTGATATCCCCCAAAGCCGGGCTGGAGAAAACAGTATCCCGGCAGCCGTTCCCATCTTCGTCGTGAGAGAGCTTGGGCCAACCTTGTTCCACATTGCCGGTATGGCTCAGTACAATAACGCCGCCATGGGTACAATTGCTGGGGTAAGTTGAACCTGCGCCAACTGCGATTTCAGGAGAACCGTCACCATCAATATCGGCTACCGCCGGAGAGGAAGCGATTTCCTGGGTTCCTGAAGCCATACCAAATTCTGGTGCAATATCCTTTTGCCACAATAGAGTATTGTCGTGCCGTACAGCAATGACATAGCCTTTATTTGATACTGCAACAATGTCGAGATAGTTGTCGCCATCAATATATGCCAAAACTGGTGATCCCCAGTGACAATAAGTATGTCCTCCGCCGGGGCAAGTGTCTGATGGTAAAGAGCGTGTCCATTTTGCTGGTACAATTCCATCTGGTTCTGCAAAAACTTGGGAACTGCTGCCTATCCATAAGGTTAATCCAACTATTAAAAACAAAGAAAAACGCGAAAGTTTGAGGAAATTGAGTTTATTTTTCATTTTTTTATTTTGTTCCTGAAATACCGATACATTTCCCAATTTACAACCGCACATTCGGTGCAATTAAACCCCATAAATTTTTCTTGTTTATCCATTTGGAACTAAAGTACTATGGAAAAAAAGGGGTTGCTTAAAGGTTTCTCATCTTCCCGCAGGTTGTAAAAAGGCTCTAAAAAACCACTATATATATAGTCTAAAGAACATTGATTTGACTGTAAATAGTTATTCAGTTTCAGGACTTGCGGGGGATAGCTACCAGGTCGAGATGGGTCTGTCCGGGCCTGGCACAGGCTCCGAGAATTTGCACTTTGGTTTGCGGCCGATCGCTTTTCTCCTTAAATCGTTCCAGGATGTAAAGATCGTATTCCCGGCCGAGTATCTCATCCAGGAATGATTCGGCCGATATATGGCTGGTTATCGGTATCAACTCCGGCGAAAATTCGAAAACCAGCGCCGGCCGAAACTTATTGACAATTTGCTGCATTCCCTGCCAGGCACGCGGCTCGGCCCCCTCAATGTCAAGTTTGATCACATCAACCCGTTCCAGGTCAGGTAGAGCCTCGTCTAATACAACCGCTTCAATCGAGAGGGGTGTTGCCTGGCCGGGGACGGCTTGGGGGGAGAAATCTATGATACGGCCGTTGCTGTTTGTGCCGCCGACATCAAGATTAAATGTCTGCCCGGCTTCGGCCACAGCATAAGGGAACAGTTCAATATTCTCAAAGCCGTTAACCTCAACGCTCTTTTCAAACATCCGGCAGTTATCGGGATTCGGTTCAAAGGCATACACCTTTCCCGTTCGGCCGACGAGGGCAGCCGCCAGCAGGGAAAAGTAACCGATATTAGCCCCAATGTCTATGAATACCATCCCTGGCTTGAGCAGCCGCCGGACTTCATCGGTTACATAGGGTTCGTAATTCCTGGTGTTGGCGATGACGGCCCCAATGAAGAAATCATTTTTGCGGACGTAAATTTTGAAATCGTCTAATTCAACCAACCGGGGCTTGAAGGCTTCCTCCTGGAGCTTCTTAAACTCTTCCCGATAGAGAAAATCGTCTACCAGCATTTGAATGCTGACGGAATAATTCGTCACCAACTTATACCAGTAATTCCATCCCTCCTCGTCTGGTTCCCGCTGGAGCAGGAGGCGGTAACAGTAGTAAAGATCTTCCACCGTCGCCTTTTTGAAAGGCTGGTCTTTTTTCCCTTTCGGCAAGAATCGTTGTAAGAACTTTTGCAAGCGGATTAATCTCCAGTCATAACTTACGTTTTACGCATTACGTTTTACGCTCAAAACATCGTTTCAAGCACAACCTTGTACTTCGCCATGATCACATCCCAGTGGTAATTATGGGCAACGAAGTGGCGGCCTTGCCGGCCGAGTTTTCTACGCAGTTCCGCATCGGCCAACAGCTTCTTTAAGATAACCTCAAACTCATCGTAAACCTGATAGTATAGCCCGCCGTTGCTGTGGCGGCACTGCTGCTTCATGATTTCGCAGCGGCCGTTCACCATCACCGGCTTTTCCATCCACCACGCTTCCAGGGCGATCATGGAGAGACTTTCATAGAGCGATGGGACGATAACCACTTCGGCTGCGGCCAGAGCGTCAAATTTAACCTGTTCCGGTTGGAAGCCCAGGTGAAGGATGTCGGGATGCTTTAGCAGGGGGATATTTTCACGGCCGATTAAGACCAGCTTCAGCGGCTGGCTGTTATCCTGCTTGAACCGGGCGAAGTACGCCAGCAGTTCGGGGATATTTTTGGCGCGGTCAACCCGGCCGACATACAGCACAAATGGCTCCTCAATGCCGAACTGCCGCCGGAACCGCTGCCCGGAGGCTTCTTCAGGGACGTTGATCCCAACTCCGGCCACGATTTGAACCGGATCGTGATTGTGCATGACAGCGTTTACCATTTGCCGCTCAGTTTCAGTGTTGTAGATGATAACCTGGGGCAGATTGAAGGTCGGCCGAAACAGAGGCAGCTTCAGATAGGGTTCGTCGTGGGCCGTCGGAACCAGGATAGCCCTGTCGGAAACCAGAGGCAGGCCGAAAAAGGTCGTTGCGTAGAGGTAGGTGAAGAAGAGGAAGGTGTCATATTGGTCGTGAGCGGCCGAAATGGCATTCAATAATGGGGTCGAAATTGGCCCCTGTTCCTTGATCCATTCCAATTCGTCCAGCAAGGAATGTCTGGTGCTGATCAGTTCAAAGGTGCGTTTTTGGGACTGGGGCCAGTTGCGCGGCCGGTCAACGGGATAGCGGTGGACGGGGACGCCGTTGATACAGCTTTCACCAGGCGGGTAATAGTTAGCCCAGGTCGTGTAGTCCAGGGCGCAGGTGGTCAGCACTTCAACATCGGCCAGGGCCAGCAAATGCTCGGCCAACCAGCGAGCATGAAGCTCTGCCCCGCCACTCACCTCTTCACCATACCGTTGAACGATAACGGCGATGCGGCGTTTTTTCATGGAGCGATATCCTATCTAACGACGTATTCGTGCTATCTGTTGGCGGACAAGGACTCTGACAGAAATTTTCCGCATTTCCTGATAGAGAGCTATTAACGGTGTAACAAAGCGGTTGCGAAATTGAAACTGGTTGACCATTTGGGCAAAGTCGGGACCTTGTTGACGCACCTGTTCGGCAAAAAGAGCTGTGGCGTAGTCATAAAGTTCAATATCCAACCGGTTGGCTGCCTGAACGGCCGCCATCGTTTCCGGCGAAAGATTTCTTTGTGACGGCCGGTCGGCCGTCACATTTTGCCGGGAATAATAGAGATGTTTCCAGCCAAACGCCCTGCCTAACAATAACAAAGAGGTATCAAACTGTTCGGTTAGCCCGACCACCTTGATCCGGCTGAGATTTGCTTTGGCTTTCTGCAAATGTTCTTCAGTACACTCACCCGGCGGCACTTTAGCCCAGGCATCTGACAATAAGCGGGTGTGACTATTGTAGAGCATCGGATCGGCCCAGCCTAATTCCAAACATTGTTTGAGATCAACCTGGTTCTCATGAATGAAATTATATGAGGGATGGTCGCGAGAACGACGAATATAGTAAAAGTGAGAAATTGTGCGTTCAATCGGTTCGCGGAAAAAGGTGAAATAGGCCCAGGGACCGGCGATGTATTCATGAATGCCGAAAGTCATATGGCCCTTGACCAGGCGGTACTGACTACGTTCCGCTTCACTCATGTTTTGAAAACGGGCCACGCCTTGCTGGGAAATCAGGCCTGTTGCATAAATCTGGTGCGAAGGAAACTGGCGAAGAAGAATCTGATCCAGGGTGGTTCCGGCCGTCTTAAGAATATGTAAGAAAATGACGGTTTCTGGAGTTTTAGCCGGCTGATAACGCATAAGGAATCTTATCATGATTTATATCGCTGCTCAATATCATGGAACAGCGGCCGTTTTCAATACCGCTAAGTTTCAGATAGAA
>Ga0299914_10002767_pt1 | contig 12189 bp, 7 predicted proteins | sample RVTome_10_FD_201361 | JGI IMG/M metagenome (GOLD analysis project Ga0299914, IMG submission 201361) | Soil microbial communities from uranium-contaminated site in the Upper Colorado River Basin, Wyoming, United States - RVT153D57 (version 2) ... | reverse complement strand
TCCGCGACAGCGGACGGCCTCGGCAAGCGGCTACTTCGCCGGGGTGCTGGAGCAGCGGCTCGGCACGCTCGACTACTATGCGTGTCGCGGTCCCGAGCAGACCTTCGACATCGCCGAGCGAAAGCCGAAGCCGGACGCCCAGAACGCCGACGGGCGCAGGCCCGAGCTGAGCGTCACGTTCACGAAGCCGATCGATGCCGACTCCGTCGCCAGGAACGTCATCGTCGAGTACGGACAGCCGGCCGGCGAGTTCGAGGGAGTCGCCCTCCCGCCCATCAGCTATCACGAGGTGCCCGGCACGTGGGAGCGCGCCGCCGGCGACGAACATTCGATTCGCTTCGTGCCGCAGGCGCACCTGCACGATGCGGTGATCTACTGCCTCCGCGTCCGCGCCGGGTCACAGGGCATCCGCGGCCGCGACGGAGAGGTGCTCGAGCCGCGCGAGCCGGAGTACACCGACCGGACGGATCCGGCGTGCGCGAACGCTCGCCGGTGGCGGGAGTCGCGCGAGTGGGCGTTCTCGACGCTCGTCGAGCCGGAGAGCATCCGGCTGGATGTCTACCAGGTTTCGAAGGTGGCGCAGGATGTGCCGCTGGTGCCGGGGAAGCCGGCCGTCGGACGCGTGTACACGATCTGGACGAAGCGCCACACGACGACCGAGACCGGCGTGAACGACTGGAGCCAGGTGAAGCAATTTCCGGCCCGCGTCACGGTGGAGGCGGGCGGCCGCGCCGTGGGCGTGAAGCGGGTCACGGTCAGCCGGCCGGACCAGTTCAGCGCGGAGGATCGGCGCCAGGCGCGGAACTCGGTCAACGTCTTCGGGTGGCGCCCCGCGGGTGCGGGCGGCGTCGACCTCCGTGCCGTGGTGGAACCGATCGACGAAGCCGGGACGCCGGTACGGAAGTTCGAGAGCGCCCGCGAGCGGGTGCCGTACTGGCAGCACTCGCCGGTGCTGTCGGTGGACTACTACTTCGTACGCGTGGACGGGCCGTGCGGCGGGGATGTATCGGTGCATCAGCGTCCCGGACCTCCTGGGTACATTGATACGGAGCGTGCGACGTGCGCCGACTGGCGGGATGGTGTCCCCGACGGCTGGAGGCGGCTCGGTCACGAACTGATGCAGGCAGGCGCCGCCTTCACGACGCAGACGTTCCCGGTCATCGAAACGCAGCTCCGGGCGATGGGCGACTTCCACGTCTGGGAGCCCCCCGTCGGCGACTGCAAACACGACGAATCTGGAGCTGCACGCTGTTACTATCCGGGCGTGCCGCTGGCGGAGATGACCGCCAGCGGATACGTTGCCAATGCGTTGCACAACGCGGCCTGGGCCTCGTCGGCGGACGTGATCGTGGGGCTGGTGCCGCCGGGTTTCGCCCCTGAATGGAATGGCATCATGGTCCCGTGGAAAACACCCGGGAAGCGCGTGGTCCTGCTCGAGCTGGATGAAGGCGATGCCAACACCGTGGCCCACGAGCTCGGACATTACTATGAGTTGAATCACTGTCCCCCCGACTGCGCAATGTGGACCATCCGTGGGTTCCGGATCAGTCCCGGAGGCGGATCCGGGTTCAACAAGCAGGCTGCCAAGCCAGGCGCGCCTGGCTACGCCCTGCTCGAGGGCAACGCGGAAGCACGAGAACTCGAACCGATTATGAAAGCCGACTCCAACCCGTACATCCGAAAGGCCGGCGGAGCCCCATACCCGCTCGGCGCCGTGAAAGAGCGGTTCCAGGCCAACCACCAGTATCGGCTGCTTCTGGACGCTATCGCCTCGGCGCCGCGGCGACCGGCGCCGGGTCTGCTTGGAGCGGCGGGGTCCAGTCCAGGATCCCGACCTCGCGCGGAGTGGCCGTTGACCGTCGCCCGTGCGCTGATGCCTCTCGTGCACGCCGCCAGCCGGGTGCCCCAGGATGCACAGGCGCCAGACGCGCGGCTGCGGGTGACTGGCTCTCTCGCCGATACGGCTGCCACCATTGAGCGTATCGACCTGGTCGAGATTGGCACGGAGCCCCCGGCCTCTGCATCGGTCGAAGGTCCTTTCGGACTCGAGTTGGTGGACAGCGCGGGAGCCCCGCTGGCTCGCGTTCCGTTCGCTGCAATCGGCGCCGATTCGTGGCACGGCCCCCCCGGCGGGCGGCAGTCGTTCATCGTCGAAATCGTCGGCCCACGCTCAGCGCACGGCGTGCGCATCACCGCGAACGGCAAGGTGCTGGCCGAACGCACGCGCAGTGCCCATGCGCCCGACGTGCGCGAGCTGACCGCACAGACCGAGGGCGGGGGCGGGGTGCGCATCGCCTGGCAGGCCGCCGACGCCGACGGGGACGCGCTGCAGTTCGACGTCGAGCTGCGCGGCGCCGGCGACCGGACCTGGCGGCGTGCGGCCGTGGGTATCACGAGGACCGCGCTGCTCATCGACGCACAGTCGCTGCCGCCGGGCCCGGGCGGGCTGGTCCGCATTCGCGCCACCGACGGCTTCAACGCCGCGAGCGCGGAAGCCCCGCTGCCCGCGCAGCGTCCCCTGACGGTGCTCTCCGCGTCGCCTGGGCCGGACGCCACGGACGTGTCGCCGCGGGCGGAAGTCTTCGTGCAACTGTCGAACCCGCTGCGCACGGCGACAACGGGGCCCATTATCCCGATCCGATCGGGCATGCTCAGGTTGACCGATTCCGAGGGCCGTGAGGTGCTCGCGGACGTGGTCTACCGCCGCGATGCCTCGGCGCTCATCTTCACGCCCGCCGCGCCGCTGCGTTCCGGCACGCGCTACACCGTCACGCTCGCGGCCGGTATCGAGGATCGTTGGGGTGGGACGCTGGCCGAGCCGTTGATCTGGAGCTTCGTCACCGATTCGGCGGTCCGACGGGCTCGGTAGCCGCATTCCGGGTGGCGCGACCGATCGGCGGAGTTGCTCCCGCCAGGCCTCTGTGCGATTGTGTGGCACGCCGGGCGCGCGGGCATCGGGCCCCGCTCGCCCCTGGCCTCGACGCGTTATCGATCATCACACACCCGATCTCAGGAGCGATCAATGACACCGACGCCCGTTCCCCCCGAGATGGTGCGCTCTTTCGGCTCCGCGTTCTCGGGTACTCTGCTGACCCCCGGGGGCGCCGGCTACGACCAGGCGAGAAGGGTCCACAACGGCCTCATCGATAAGCGGCCAGCAGCGATCGCGCAATGCCGATCGACGCAGGACGTCGTTGCCGCGGTGCGCTTCGCCCGTGAGCACGGACTCGAAGTCGCGGTACGCGGCGGCGGCCACAACGTGGCGGGCCGGGCGACGATTGATGGCGGACTGATGATCGATCTCTCGCCCATGAAATCCGTCGAGGTCGACGCGAAGGCGCAGACTGCCGTCGCCGCGGGCGGGGTGACGTGGGCCGAATTCAACCAGGCGACGCAGCAGCACGGACTGGCGACGACGGGTGGCGCGATCTCGAGCACCGGCGTCGCCGGCCTGACGCTCGGCGGCGGGTGGGGCTGGCTCCAGGGGAAGCACGGCCTGTCGCTCGACAACCTGCTCGGCGTCGAGATCGTGCTGGCGGACGGCAGCGTCGCCAGGGCAAGCCAGACCGAGAACCCGGACCTGTTCTGGGCGGTGCGCGGCGCCGGCGCGAACTTCGGCGTCGTCACATCGCTGATTTTCCGGCTGCAGCCGGTCGGTCCTCTGGTCGTCGGCGGACTCGTCGCGCATCCCTTCGATCGTGCGGGCGAGGTGTTGCGCTACTACCGCGAGTTCGCGCGGTCGCTGCCCGACGAGCTGAGCCTCGCGGGCGGCGTGCTGCACGCGGCCGACGGGTCCGGAGCCAAGCTCGTCGCGATCATCGCCGGCTGGTGTGGCTCCGTCGCCGATGGCGAAGCCGCCGTGCGGCCGCTGAAGGAGTTCGGCCGGCCCGTGATGGATGCGCTCGGGCCCATGCAGTACACCGAACTGAACCAGATGCTCGACGGGGGGTTCCCCAAGGGCGCGCTCAACTACTGGAAGTCGACGTTCGTGCGCGAGGTCTCCGACCAGGTGATCGATACAGTCATTGGTGTGTTCGCCGAGTGCCCGGCGCCGATGGGCGGCATCCTCTTCGAGCGCTGGCACGGGGCCACGCAGCGAGTCGCGCCGGACGCGACGGCGTATGGGCTGCGCGAGCTGGGCGACAACCTCTTAATCGTTTCGGAGTGGCTCGACCCCGCGCTCACCGAGTCGGGGATCGCGTGGGCGCGCGAGGCGTACGCCGCGCTCGCGCCGTTCCGCGCATCCGGCAATTACGTCAATTACCTCGGCGACGACACGACTGCGGCCGATATCTCCGCCGCCTACGGGCCGAACTACGCGCGGCTGGTCCAGCTCAAGGCCAAGTACGACTCCGGCAACTTCTTCCACATGAACCAGAACATCCGACCGGCAACGGAGGCCCGTTAGCCGGACCTGACTGCCGGCCTCGTGAATCTGGGTCATCCGGATATACATTTGGTGAGATGACGACGCGCGCCCGCATCTTCGTGGCGGCAGGTGTTCTGCTCGCGGCGTGCATCGCCGTGGTCCTGCTGGCCGCGCCGAGGCTCCGGCGCGCCGAAGCGGATCGGCTGGCAGGGCTCCTTCCGCTTCGTGACGGGATGACCGTTGCGGAGATTGGCGCCGGAAATGGCTGGTTGACCGTTGACGTGGCGCAGCGCGTCGGACCCTCGGGCCGCGTCTACTCGACGGAACTGGACGCCGATCGCCTGACCGACATCCGGGAAGCCGTTCGCGAGGCCGGGTTGAGCAACGTGACCGTCATCGAAGCGGGCGTGGAGGCAACCAACCTGCCAGCCGGCTGCTGCGATGCGATCGTGATGCGGCGGGTGTATCACCACCTGAGCGACCCTTCGAGAATCACCGCCAGCATCCACCAGGCGCTCAAACCCGGAGGGCGGCTGGCCATCATCGAGTTCGAGACCGATGGGGTGCTCGGCTGGATCACGCGAATGGGCACCGATCAGGCCGACCTGCTCGATGCCGTCGGCGCCGCCGGATTCGAGGTCGTCACTACACAGGAGTGGCCGGGCTGGGACCACTACATTGCGGTGCTCAGGAAGATCGGCGACGGCTGAAGTAGCGATCGCGTCGTGGAGGCATGTCTGCGGGCTCGCCAAGGAGGCGTGTTCCGGCCTCTCGGACTCGTGGTCGCAGTCGATCTCCATTCCGTCCAGCTCTGTATTGACGAATCCGGCAGTCTTCACAAGACCACGCCACGGGCCCGAGCACGTTTTCGCTCGCGCCTTGCCCTCTGAAACTAACTAAACCCAGGAATCACTTGTGTTGACACCGCGCGCCTCATGTAGCGCAGGCCTTCAGGCCTGCCGGCGGGCGCGCGGGCTCGAACCTGAAGATCTACGCTACGTGGCGACACAACTGAATCGCGATGTAATGAACCGTACGACCACGCGACCTGCTCCACGCCCGGCAGTTGGCGCAGGCTCTCGTCCAGCGTACGCGCGAGCGCGTGGCGCGAGGCCTCATCCGGCGCCTTCGCGCCCAGGTTCAACCACAAAGTGGTCACGCCGCTCGTCTCGAGCCCCCGATCCGCGCTCGCCAGGTTGACGAACGAGCGCGTCAGCAGCGTGGCGGCCGCGAGCAGGGCGCACACGAGCGCTACCTCCGCAGTCAGCAGGCCTCGCACGAGCGTGCGCGCCGCCCGTGACTCGGTTCCGCCGCGGTCCACGATGCGCAGCGACTCGCTCGCGTGGAGACGCGTCCCGAGCCACGCCGGCAGCCACCCCGCGGCGAGCGTCGCGGCCAGGCCCGCCAGCGACGTCACCGCGAGAGCACGTCCGTCCACGTCGAACGCATTGAGCGTCTGCGCGAGCAGCTGCTGAGGAATGAGCGTCCGCGCCAGGGCGACGAGCGCCCACGCCACGCCGACGCCCGCCAGGGCGCCTGTCGCGCCGAGCAGCGCGCTCTCGACGAGCGCCTGCCGGAACAGCCGCCCGCGCGCGGCGCCCAGGGCTGCCCGCGTGCTGAACTCGCGTCGCCGCGCTGTCATGCGCGCCAGCAGCAGACCACACACGTTGGCGCACAGCGCGAGGAACAGCAGCGCCACAGCGCCCGCCAGCAGCGGCAGCGCGCGGTGCGAGTACCCTTCTTCGAGGCCGGCAATGGGATAGGCCCAGGCCCGCAGCGTCGGGATCTTCGGGTCCGCGCGCCGGGCGGCATCCGTGGCGAGCCGCAGCGCATCCTCGCGCGGCACGCCGGGCGCGAATCGGACGTAGGCTCGGGCGCGCTCGCCGTCGTGGCCGAGATTCGTCGGCCGCCAGAGCATGGTGGCCGCAGAGGGAAACCTGAACGCGGACGGCAGGATGCCGACGACGGTCAGGCGCTCGCCGTCGACGACGATGCGGCGACCGAGGAGGCGGGAATCCCTGGCATACACGGATTGCCAGAGGGCCTCGGACACGAGCACGACGTCGTCCTGACCTGGCGCGCCCTCGGTCGCGGTGAACAGCCGGCCGGCGACGGGGCGCACGCCGCCGAGCATCGAGAAGACCCCGGGCGTCACCGTCGCCAGCCCCCGGGTCACGACGGTCTCGCCGACCTCGACGAGCGCCGTGGTTGTCAGGGCGGACTCGGCTGCCTCCAACACGGGGCTCTCGCGCCAGGCCGTGACGACCGGCGGCGCGACGAAGTACGTGCCGCCGCGGTCGGTGCCCATCACGAGATTCGCCAGCTGCTCCGGCTCGCGAAACGGCACTGGCCGCAGCACGAGCGCATCGACGACAGTGAACATGGCCGTCGTGACGCCGATCGCCAGCGCGAGCGTCGCGGCCGCGCCGAACGCAAAGGCGCGGCTGGCGGCAAGCACGCGCACCGCGTAGCGCACGTCCTGGCAGATCGATTCGATCGGCAAACGGCGCACGTCGCGCACGGTTTCTCCGGTCTGGACGATGCCGCCGAAGTCCGCGAGCGCGCGGCGCCGGGCCTCGGCAGGCGCCATCCCGCGGGCGATGTTCGCCCCGGTCTCCATCTCGACGTGGAACGCCAGCTCCTCGTCCAGTTCGCGGGCGGCGCGGCGGCGCTGGCGGAAGCGCTGGAGGATATTGCGCACCGGGTGCCTCATCCCGTCTGCAGGACGCGCCGGATCGCGAGCGCGAACGTGCGCCAGTCGGCGGCTTCCGCCTGCAGTCGCTTCCGTCCGGCGGCGGTCAGCGTATACACGCGCGCCCTGCGGTTGTTCTCCGTCGCCACCATTTCGGACGACAGCAGGCCCGCGGCCTCGAGCCGGTGCAGCGCGGGATAGAGTGACCCCTGGCTGACGCTGAGCGCCTCGCGCGAGACCTGGCGGATGCGCTGCTGGATGCCCCACCCGTGGTTCGGCCCGAGCGCGAGCGTGTGGAGGACGAGGAGGTCGAGCGCGCCCTGGAGGTATTCGGTCTTCGGCATCCGCGGTCCTCTCGTATGGCGAGAGGAGAGTAGCCGCGACGCACGCCGCGTGTCAAGCGGCATGTGCGGGCCGACCCGCGGGCTTCACCATGATTGGAGCGGCTGTGACCCCGGGCGGACCGTGGCACAATGCCGGCAGTCGCACAGACCAATCCGGGAGGCAGCATGAACGCGGCACTGCTGGGCGTCCTCGCGATGGTTCTGGTACCAGGCGCAGCAGGCCAGACCCGCCACGACTTCGACGGCCGCTGGATTGCCGTCGAGCCTGACGCCGTCGCCGGCCACGAGCTCCACATTGTGCAGGATGACTCCACCTTGACCCTCGAACAGGTTCGGCTGAATTCCCGAGAGGTGTATGACGGCGTTGAACGCCCGGTGGGCGAAGGCAACGGAGTCCGGGAGTCCACGACGTATCGGCTGGACGGCACGCCGACCGTTGCCGTCCGCGCATCGGTTGATCCGCAGCAGGTGCGATCGAGTGCGCGGTGGGAACGAAACCGACTCGTCCTGTCGGACGTGTACACCGCCACGGGGCTTCGATTCGAGCGGTCGCTCGCGCTCGATCAGCACGGGCGCCTGGTGTTGACGCGACGCATTCCGGTCATGGAACAGGAGCCGGCGGTCCGCTCGGCGTGCGTGCTCGAACCGGCGCGCATCGTCTTCGAGAGACGCTGAACGACGCCGGGCCGAATCCGGACGGAGCCGTTTGCGCCGCCGCCCCGCTTCGAGCTGCGACGGCGCGCGCGCGGCCGTTACAACGATCGCGACTATCCCAGCGCGGCGAAGCCGCAACCGAAGTCTTCACAGTCACGCGGACGATGCGGGCCTTCGCCCCCGGACGATCACGACAATCACGACGGCTCATACTTGTCTGCCGTCGTGGCCGTCGTGCTCGTCGTGCCTGCCGCTCGCGACAGTGGCAGTGGCAGGCGCCGGTGACATCGGGTACACGCGTCGTCGGACGCACGACTATTTCCTGAGTACAATGCGCGGCGGAGGAGGAGCACGCATGCGCCGCACCGTCCTGACGCTCGCCCTGCTGGGTCTCGCGACCTTGCACGCCCAGCAGCCCGCCCCCGGCATCGAATCGATCCGCAAGGAGGAGATGAAAGCCGACCTGTTCTTCCTGGCGTCCGACGCCCTGGAGGGGCGGCTCACGGACACGCCGGGCAACCGGATCGCCGCCGAGTGGATTGCCGCGCGGTTCGCGCGGCTCGGGCTCGTGCCGGCCGGTGACAACGGCACGTTCTTCCAGGCGTTCACGCTGATGACGGCCTCCCGGGGCGCGGAGAACACGCTGCGCATCGGCGCGGCTTCGACGGCACCCGGCGGTCCTTCGCAGGCCGCTTCAGGGGACGGTCTCACGGCCGCGGCCGGACAGGATTTCTATCCGCTCCGGTTCAGCGCCGCCGCCAGCGCGTCCGGCGAGGTGGCCTTCGTCGGGTTCGGCATCTCGTCCCCCGAGCGCGGGTACGACGACTATAGGGGCGACGTGAAAGGACGAATCGTCCTTGCCCTGGATCACGAGCCCGGCGAGCGCGACCCGGACAGCCCGTTCGACGGCATCGTGACGTCACAGGTCTCGGATCAGCTCTGGAAGACGCTCGCGGCCCAGGAGAACGGGGCAGCCGCGATCCTTTTTGTGAGGGACGTCCACAACCATCCGGCCCCTGTCGAATTCGCGCGCTCGGCGGCCGGCTACTGGCCCGCGCAGGAGCGGCGGATCCCGCGCTACATGCTGGGAAGCTGGGTCGAACGCGTCCGTATCCCGGCCGCCCAGATCTCTCCCGAGCTGGCCGCGGAACTGGTCAAGGGCAGCGGCCGGACGCTGGAGGAGCTGTCGAACGCCTCGGAGAGCGCGACGGGCTCGACGCCCGTGCCGCTCGGGACGACCGTGACGATCGGCACGTCGGTCAATCGGCACGCGATCGAGGACCGCAACGTCGTCGCGCTGCTGGAGGGCTCGGACCCGAAGCTGCGAGACGAGCTGGTGATTCTCTGCGCGCACTACGATCACGATGGCGTCAATGGCGACAATGTCATGAATGGTGCGGACGACGACGGCTCGGGGACGGTGGGCGTGCTGGAGCTGGCCGAGGCCTTCGTGGAGGCCGCCCGGACGGGGCATCGTCCCCGGCGGTCGATTCTGTTCGCCGCCTGGAACTCCGAGGAGCGCGGTTTGTTCGGCGCGTGGGCGTACACCGAGCATCCGCTCCGGCCGCTCCAGCACACGGTCGCCGTCCTGAACTTGGACATGATCGGCCGCAACGAGGAGGTCCCCTCGCCCGGCGGCAGCGGCCGCTTCCGGGGGCTCGACGCGCAGACTGCCGAGTCGAACGCGAACGCGGTGAACATCATCGGCACCACCCGGAGCGCGTCGCTCGAGCAGATCGTCGACCGCGCCAATGCCGGCGTCGGGCTCACACTCCGCCTGCGCTACGACAACAACGCGTCCCAGCTGATGCGGCGCAGCGACCATTGGCCGTTCCTGAACCGCGGCGTGCCCGCCGTCTGGATCCACACGGGGCTCCACCCCGATTACCACACGCCGAACGACGATGCCGAGCGGATCAACTACGAGAAGATGGAGAAGATCGTGAGGCTGGTGTATGAGGCCGCGTGGGAGCTCGGCAACGCAGAGGGAAGGCCGGTCATCGGGCAATAGGTGCCGGGGCTGTCGAGAGCGGGCAGACGCCGCCGCGGCACGGACGTGGTTCGGACGGGTGAAGAAATGCGGGCCTCCCCCACGGGAAGGGCTTTCGAACGTCAGCGGTTGACGACAACGCCCTTCGTACACGTCGCGTCCGCGGGGGCGTCAGCGTTGTTGTGCCGAGCGCGGCGCGCCTCACGGGCGGCTGCCGTCGAGCTTCACCAGCTCCACCCGGCGGTTCTGCTGCTTTCCCTCCGGCGTGGCGTTGTCACCCACCGGTTTGCTTTCGCCGTGGCCCGCCGTCTCGAGCCGGCCCGTGTCGATCCCGAACGTCTCCACGAGGTACGTTTTCACCGCGGCGGCGCGGCGCTCGGAGAGCTGCTGATTGTAGGTGTCCTCGCCATCGCCGTCGGTGTGGCCCTCGATCGAGAGCCGCAGCGCCGGATGCGCCGTCAGCATCTCGCCGATCTCTTTGAGCGTCGGCGTCGACTCGGGGCGGATGCGGTCGCTGTTGGTGGCGAAGTAAATGCCCTGCGTCGAGACGCGCCCCTCGGCCTCGAGCACGTCGTAGAGATCGCGGCCGCCGGCGGCCACGCGAATCGCTCCGATGAGGATCGGATTCTTCTCGTCGGCGAAGTACGTGTTCTCGAGGCGAATCACGTCGCCTCTCGTGAACTCCGCGTTGGGGACGTTGGCCACGCGGCGTTCCTTGACGAAGACCTTCGCGTACTGGCCGTCGACCATGATTCGGACCGGAACGAGCGCCGTGCCGAACGTATCGCGCATGCGCATGGTCGCGTTGACCGCGCTCTTCCGTCCGGCTGCCACACCCGTCCCGCCGGGGCCGATCGTGAAGTGGTTGCCGTCCATGCTCTTCGTCTGGTGGAGCGGCCGTTCGGGCTTGTACGTGCTCAGCCCCAGGCGCTGGTTGTCGTGCGGCAGGTGGACCTCCAGCTCGATCGTGAACCGCTCGGGCAGCGTCTCCGGCAGCGGGATGGCGACGGCGGCTCCCCTCGGACCCGTGTTCCGCAGGAGCCGCCGGCCCTGCGACTCGACGATCTCCCAGTTGCCGCTGACGAAAGTGAGGCGGCGCGGGAAGTCGCCGACGGTATCGCCGGTGAAGTCGTCGGCGAACAGCACCCGCTCGCCCGGAACGAAATCATAGTTCGCCCAGGCTCCCGTGCCGGGCTTCGCGTCAACCTGCGCGGCCGCCTGCGCCGGGTCCGTCAGGGGCCGGCCGTCCTCGCCGGTCAGGAGATTGCCCTGGTCGTCGGTCATCACGGGCGTGCGGCCGCTCTCCTTCGCCCGTCGGATGCAGTCGAGATCGTCGAAGACGCACCGCACGCCGTTGCGCACCAGCTCGTCAATCTCTCTCCGGAGTTCGCTCTCGGCCGCGTTTCTCACGGTTCTTCCGAGGCCTCGGATGACCTGCGCTTCGGCGGCCGGCAATAGGGGACCGGCGCCGCACGCCGCGAGCGCCAGGACGGTGATCAGGGGTCGAACAGACATGGGGTCTCCTTTCTCTGGAGACAAGCGGAATCCGGCGCCGGAATCCGACATCCCATGGGTGGCTCGCACACCCGGCCGGAGCCGCAGGCCGTCATCGCACGGGTCGGCCCGGAGGCGGCGAGGCCTGATCACGGCAGCCGCGCCGGCGGGACGCGATTGACGGCCGCGCCGGGCCGCTACTGCCTGAGGGAGAGCGCCGGATCGACCCGTGTGGCGCGCCGCGCCGGCAGGAACGACGCGGCGAGCGTCGCGAGCAGCAGCGCCGCGCCCGCGGACGCGAACGTGACGGGATCGTGGGCCTCGATGCCGTACAGGAAAGTTTCCACGCCGCGCACGGCAAGGAGCGCGAGAGCCAGCCCCGCGCCGGTTCCCAGCAGGCCCAGCCGCGCGCCCTGCCACAGCACCATCCGGAGGAGGCCGCCTGGTGTCGCGCCGAGCGCGACCCGGACGCCGATCTCGCGCGTGCGCTGGGAGACGCTCGCGGCCACCGTCCCGTACAGCCCCACGATCGACAGCGCCGCGGCGCTGAGCCCGAAGAAGATCACGAGCTGCAGCAGGAAGCGCCGCACGGCCAGCGATCGATCCACGAGCGAGTCCGCCGTCCTGATCTTCCAGACCGGCTGAT
>Ga0299914_10002766_pt1 | contig 12190 bp, 8 predicted proteins | sample RVTome_10_FD_201361 | JGI IMG/M metagenome (GOLD analysis project Ga0299914, IMG submission 201361) | Soil microbial communities from uranium-contaminated site in the Upper Colorado River Basin, Wyoming, United States - RVT153D57 (version 2) ... | reverse complement strand
GCCCGACAGCCAGGATCATGTAGCCGCGCGTGTAGGCTCTTCGAGAAGGATATCTTCCGATCCTTTAGACGACGAGCGGACCCGCGGCTGTGCAGGGACGGATTCGCGCATCCGCTGCTGATCCAGCTGGCGGCGGTCGCCGTTCGCCCGCGATCCGGCGTGGATTGGCTCGCGAGGACGGGTCACTGCCTCGTCCGCCGCGCGCTGCGAGAACACCAGGGTGGCCGTTCCGCCGCGCGCGGAGCTGCGCCAACTTTGCGCGATGAGCACGAACCCGTCAGCCTCCATCTCCGCGGCGACGGCCCGTGCGCGATCGTGAACGCTCTCCTGCGATCGCGCTCGCACCCGCCGCTCGACGAGAGGGTGGGCCAACTGCTCGGCAGCGAGGACGGAAGGATCCGTGCTGACCACTCTTCAGCCTCGAATCGTGAAGCCGGCTCGTCCCTCTGCCACGCGTCGCCGGCGTCCGTGGCCGTCATCTGCAACGGGAGGGATTTCGAACGCATCGACCAGCGCAGCGGCTGCCACCCGCTGCTGGGTTGGGCGCGGTCCGGCTGCGGCATACCGGCCGGATGGGTCCACGACAAGGCGTGCCTCTGCGAGCCAGGTGTAATCCTGTTCGCGATGGAGCGTGTGGATCAGGACGACGTCATAGGCGGCCGCGTCAGGCTTCGCCACCGACATCAGGACTCGCCTGTCGTCGAGGCTCACGGAGCTCACCAGCGGATCGTGGTATTGGACACGACCCCCCAGGTCGGCGATCTCGCCAAGGATTTCGAGTGCCGGCGATCCGCGCGTATCGCGCACGTCCGGTTTGTAGGCGACGCCCACGACCAGGACCCGGGTATCGCGCATGCTTCGCCCGACCGCTGACATCATCTCTGCGACCTGCCTGACGATGTCGTGCGGTCGTTGGGCGATCGAGGTCATCGCATCGGAGAGGATGGGCGCCTCGACTCGATTGACGCGCAGCTGCCACAGCAGGTAGTGAGGATCGCATGGGATGCAGTGTCCGCCGACACCGGTGCCGGGATGGAATGCCATGAATCCATACGGCTTCGTCGCGGCCGCATCGATCAACTCTCCAATGTTCAGGCCGAGCGAGCGAGCCACCTCGGCCATCTCGTTCGCGAAGGCGATGTTGACCGCGCGGAACGAGTTCTCAATGAGCTTCGTCATCTCTGCGGCCTCCGGCGAGCTGACCGCGTGGACCGTAGGCGTCAACAGGCCGATGACTGTCGCGGCGCGGCGTGTGCATTCTGGCGTGATGCCACCCACAACGCGCGGCACGGTCCTTTGGGGAAATGCCGCATTCCCGGGATCGATCCGCTCCGGACTGGAAGCAACGCAGATGCTCTGCCCCGGCGTGAGACCGCGGGTCTCGAGCGGCGCGGCGAGCATCTCACGCGTACACCCCGGATAGCTGGTGCTGGCGAGAATGATCACTTGCCCGGGACGGGCGTGCGCGACGACCGCCGAGCAGGCGGCGCGCAGGAGTCCGAGGTCAGGATCCAGGTGGCTGTCGACCGGCGTGGGTACGCAGACGATTACCGCGTCCGCACCGCGTAGTTTCTGCTCGTCATCCGTGAGGATGAATCTCTCGGGCTCATCCAGCGCTCCCTGCAACCGCGCTCGGTCCTGCGCCAGAACATCTACCTCGCCGTTGCGAATGGCCTGTAGCCGGTCGCGACTGACGTCGATGCCGAGGACTGTGGCGCCGCTCTCAAAGAGGCCGAGCGCTGTCGGAAGCCCGACATATCCAAGGCCCACGACAGCGACGCGCGGCACAGCCGGAGTTGGATGGACGCGCGAGCCAAGGTCGGACGCTGCCGCGCCGTTGGTGTGCAGCGGATGGTCGCCATTGTGCTCCCCGGGCAGCAGCGAGAGAGGCACGGTGTGCTGTTGTCGCGACAACGTTGTAACCAGATGCGCCGAGTGCAGCCGCTGGACACGGGTGGCTGCGGTATCCCCGGCCCCCGTCGCCGGGACGCGGCGAGAGCGGCGGACGTCTAAGTAACTGGTACCTGGGTACTGGTGTCAAGTGGTACTGGCGGACTATGTTGCGTGGGATCAACAAGACCGTCGGGAATGGCACCCACACAGCACTCGACGCGGCTGGCTCCCGAGCCCTTACCGCGGTTGACGGTATCGTTGCGCTCCGGCACGCTCGCCACCCACACCAGTACGTTGGACCCGTAATGTGCGGAATCGCAGGCCTCGTTTCGTCGCAGGGCCTTACGCCTCAGGATCGCGAACTCGTCCACGCCATGCTGTGTTCCCTTGCGCATCGCGGGCCGGATGATGAATGGAGTCTGGCTGACGATCGAGCGATTGTCGGCGCTCGTCGCCTATCGATCATCGACCTCGATTCCGGACGCCAGCCGGTGACGAACGAAGACGGGTCGGTATGGGTGACGCAGAACGGTGAGATCTACAACTATGTGGAGCTTCGCATCGAGCTCGAGCGCCGCGGCCATGTCTTCTCCACGCAAGGCGACACCGAGACGATCGTCCACCTCTACGAAGAGCACGGTGAGCGCTTCGTCGACCATCTTCGGGGCATGTTCGCCATCGCCATCTGGGATCGGCGCGAAAGGCGCCTGCTACTGGCGCGCGATCGCTTGGGCAAGAAGCCGTTGTACTGGCGCCTCGCCCAGGGACGGCTGACATATGGGTCCGAACTGAAGGCCATCCTCGAGGACCCGTCTGTCGACCGCCGCGTCGACCGGACTGCGCTGGCCCAGTTCCTTGAGTACCAGTACATCCCGTCGCCACGCACGATCATCGATGGGGTCCAGAAGCTTCCTCCCGCCACGATCCTCACGTGGGAAGGCGGCGGGGTGACGGCGCGCCGGTATTGGGAGCCATTGTATGAGCCAAAACTGCGTCGGAGCCCTCAGGAAGAGCGTGCCGAATGCTTGGCGCTGCTCAGGGAGGCGACTCGGCTGCGCCTTCGCAGCGATGTGCCCGTTGGCCTCTTCCTGTCCGGTGGCATCGACTCGGGAGCCATTGGTGCGCTCATGGCCGAGGCATCGGCTCGGCCCATCCGGACGTTCACCGTCGGGTTCGAGGACCCCGAGATCAATGAGCTGGACCTGGCGCGGGCGACGGCCGAACACATCGGTGCCGAGCACACCGAGGAAGTCGTCCATCTCGATGCGATCGAGATGCTGCCCGACCTCGTTGAGCACTTCGACGAACCGTTCGGGGACCCATCGGCGCTTCCGACCTTCCGCGTCGCACAACTCGCCGCGCGTGAGGTGAAGGTGGTGCTGTCGGGAGACGGCGGCGACGAGGTCTTCGGGGGCTATGATCGGTACCGCCGTCAACTGGCGCTTTCACGGCTCGGCCTCATCCCTGCCAGCGTTCGCACAGCCGGAGCTCGTCTCGCCCAGCGGACCGTGCGGCGCCTACCTGCGTCCATCGCGCGCGGTCGCCGCGGCCATTCCTGGCCTCGCCTCGCGGCGATGACCGACTTCGAACGCTATCTGGACACGATGTCGATCTTCAGCGGCTCTCCGCGCAGCCTTCTGCTGGGAGACACTGCTCTTGCCAATCAGGATTCATATCTGACCGGGGCATTCGAGACGGGGCCGCGCGGCCGCATGGATCGCATGATGAGGACAGACCTCTTGACGTACCTTCCTGAGGACGTCCTCGTCAAGGTGGATCGCGCCACGATGGCCAGCTCGCTCGAGGCACGCGCGCCGCTTCTCGATCACGTGCTCGTCGAGTTCGCCGCCACGCTTCCCGCCGATCGAAAGCTCCATTTCAAGACGGCAAAGGTGCTCTTCCGTGAGATCGCCCGTGAGCTGCTGCCGGCCTGGCTGGTGGACCAACCGAAGTTCGGCTTCACGGTGCCGCTGGAAGCCTGGTTTCGGGCGGGCCTCGCAGATCGCTACCGCGAGGTGGTCCTGACGCCCGACGCCCGGCTACGCGACCACCTCGATCAGTCCGTGGCCAGCAAGCTGCTCGCCCAGCATGAACACGGGATGGTCGATCACGCACACCGGCTCTGGCTCCTCCTCGTGTTCGAGCTTTGGGCGCGCCGCTGGCTGCCGCATGGGCCCCCTGCGACCGCGTCCTCATCGGCAGCCCCGAGATCGCCGACCGCCCACGCGCAGCCGATCTAGGTCTGCTGCCTGCCCGTCGAGGATCGCTGCGTGCCTCGCCGCCCGAGCTCTGCCTCGTAGATCGCCTGCCACCTGTCGACAACCCTGGCCAGGTGGAACCTGGCTGCGACGTGGGTGCGCGCGGCCTCGCCGACCGCCGAGCGCTCCGCATCAGTCATCCGCATTACGCGCATCATGCCTCGTGCCAGCGCCATCGGATCGCCGGCGGGTACGAGGAAGCCGGTCTCACCATCCACCACGATCTCGCTATTCCCAGCGACGTTGGTCGCGACCATCGGCAGCGATCCGCTCGCAGCCTCGAGCAGCGCCATTGGAAGTCCTTCCCAATCGGAGCTCATCACGTAGGCGTCCGCTGCGCTCATGAGGGCTGGGACGTCGTCTCGCCTGCCGAGAAGCTGGATGCTGGGGAGGAGCTGGCGCTCCGTGACCACTGATCGGAGGACGGACTCGAGTGGCCCGTCGCCGGCGATGAGAAGAACCGATTCCGGACGGTCGCGACGGACCTCAGCGTATGCCTCGATCAACCTGTCATACGCTTTGGCCGGGACGAGCCGCCCTGCGGCGAGCCACACAAAGCGGTTCTCGAGCGCGAGCTCCCGGCGGACTTTCGCACGCGCCCGCCGATCGCGGCGATGCTCGGCGGCGTCGATTCCACTCGGGACGACGACTACTCGCCCTGGCTCGACGGCCCGCCGGCGCACCAGCTCGTCCGCGACCGACTGGCTGACGGCGCTGATGACATCGGGCAGCCGATTCGTCAGCCGATATGCTGCGTACCGCCATACCGAACCCTCATTGAGCGAGCGGGCGCTGGTGACGATCACGGGATCGCGCGCGAACAGATGCGAGACGCTGGCGAGAAGGTTCGCGTGGACCATCTGGGCATGGATGATGTGTGGCCGGCGGCGACGCACGAGCTGTAGGAAGCGACCCAGGCCGCGCGGGTCTGGAAGACCGCGCCGCATGCCAAGCGATGACACTTCAATCCCGCGCTCGTCGAGCATTGGCTCCGGACGGTCGGGCGCGACCATCGACACAATCTCGACGTGCCAACCACGTTGGCTGAACTCGCGCGCGAGCAACCGGACCTGCTGCTCGGCACCGCCCAGGTCGAGGGACGTGACGAGGTACATGAGGCGGCGCCCGCCATCGCGTGTCACACCGCGATGCTAGCGCGACCCACCTGCTAATCTGACGCGCCTCCGCGCTGGGATGGCGACCCGCAACTCGCGAACCAGACTGCCTGGATATCGAACGGACCTGCGTACCGATGCAACTGCTGTTTGGCGTCACCGGTCGAGGCCCGATGGCTCGACGGGTCTTCAGCCGGGTGGAGGAGCATACCGCCGCCTCGAATCCCGGGGTCAAGATCACCACAGTGACCGATGACGCCCTCGCCGTGGGCCACGCCGCCCGGCGCTTTGTGAGCCTGAGTGCCGACGATCCCACGCTGGCCTTTCATCTCGATGGCGAGATTCGCTCCCTGGGAGGCGTCGACCTCCCGCCCAACGTGGCGGGCGATGGGTTGGTCCAGCGCCTGGCGGCTGCCTTCCGAGGCGACCCTGATCGGTTCTGGGAGCAGCTCGACGGCTCGTTCTGCCTCATCGTCCGCGATGGCGCGGCCATCTCGATGGGCGTCGACGTCGCCGGGACCCGCAGCGTGTACTGGTGGAAGCATGACGGCATCCTGGCCTTTCATTCACACCTCGCCGACCTCGCGCCGACCTTCCCCGCCCCTCTGACTGAGGACGCGGGTGCCCTGGGAAGCTTTCTTGGGGCCGGGATCTACCCGCCACGGCGAACGGCATTTCGCGAGATCGCCCACCTGGGACCCGGCCAGTACCTGCGCTTCGAGGAAGGGCACGTGCAGGTTCGAGATCACCTCGCGATGGTCTACGACGAGGCTCGTCCTGCACGCTCGCGAGTCCAGCTCGTCGACGAGCTGATCGAGCTGGTCGCCGCATCGGTCGCGCGGACTGAAGCGTGGATTGAGCGTCCGGTGGTACCGCTGAGCGGCGGCCTCGACTCGCGCTATCTTCTCGCCGAGCTTGCGCGCCATTCGACCGACGCGACCGCGATCAGGACGATCACCTGGGGGGAGGAACGCGACCGGCGAGCGAGCGATGCGGTGGTGGCGGCGGAAGTGGCTGCCATGATTGGCGTCGATAACACCTGGTTCGAGAAGCCGCAGCGGCCCACTCCAGAGACGTTCGCCCGCGCGATCTATCTGTCAAGCGGCGAAGCGGACTGCGCGATCCACTTTCCAGACGACCACGTCCTGCACGCGCAGCTCGCGGCTGGAGGTTTCCGCTCGCTCCTGCGGGGTGACGAGGCCTTCGGAAACGGGCCTACGCTACTGATGCGACGGGCCGTGTTCGCGGTCAATGGGATAGCGCGGCTGAGACTCAACCGCCGCTACTCCGGGCTGGTAGAACCTGGTCGGCTGCAGCGAATGGCGAGCGAACAAGACGCCGACCTGGCCGGGATGCTGGCGGAAGTACGGTCGCCCACCGCCACGGGTGCTCGCGACGAGATCCGCTACAAGATGGTCGTCCGCCGCGTGCTCGCCCCGTACAGCCGCGTGAAACACGCCGACCTCGAGGTGTTCACTCCGTTCCTCGCGCGTTCGATTCTCGAGTGGCTGCGCGGCACGCCGGACTCGATGCGGTTCGACAAGAGGTTGCTGCGCGCTGCCCTGGCGCGGCGTTTCCCCCATTTGGGCGCCATCCCGTTTGCTTCCCAGAGCAACCTTCCGCGCTGGGAGCAGCGGTGGCGGCATGAGGCGGCACTCGCTCGCTTCTACCGCGACTGGTGTGCCGAACCGGGGTGGCTCGACGACATCGGCAGTCGGACGGCCGTGGTCGCAGCGTTCGATCGGATGGCACACGCCGCGGCCGATCCGGTTCCTCCGCGCCCGACACCCGATGGCCTTACATGGCGGGCGCGCTTCAAGCGAACGCTCCCGGGCCGCGCGGTCCGCGAGCTGACCCTCGAACGACGCTACCACGCGCCAGCGTACGTGTGCCTCGCACGCCTCGCTGTGTTGCACCGCCTGATCGGCGACGTTCAGCGTCGTAGCAGCCTCAGTTAGGATTGCGGAATGTCCGGGCCTCGCCGCTCGCGACTCATCGCCGCGGGCACGATCGTTGCGGCCGCGCTGCTCGGTGGCGCCCTCGGCTGGCTGTGGAGCAACGTCCGACCTCCCATCTACGCGGCCACGGCCACGCTGATGGTGCAGGCGACAGCATCTGCAGGGGACGCGTATGAGGCCGCGCGTTCTGACGTAGCGCTCGCCCCCGTCCTCGCGGCCTTGAGCATCGCTCCGTCGCGCATCGCTCAGATCGAAGACGAGCTCAGGCCCGTGGGCTCCGTGGCGGACCTGACGCATCAGGTCAACGCGCGCAGCGAGGTGGGGACGCCGTTCATCGCGATCACGGCGCGGGCTCCCGATGGCCCGGGGGCGGCGCAGTTCGCGAATCGACTTGCCGAGCTCGCCGTCGAGTCAGGCGGAAGCCCCGCGGGCGTCGCGGCGACGCGGCTCACCCTGGTCGAACCCGCCGCGACTCCCAACCGACCGGCCTATACGCGTGCGCCGCTGGCCATCGCCACCGGAGCCCTCGCCGCTGGCGCGTTGGCGTTTGCGATCCTCACCTTGGTACGCGGACGTCGCCACCAACCGGTTCCAGCATCGCTGCGAGTCTCGTCATCGCAGGGGCTGGCCATCGGTGTCGGATTGGCAGTCGTGATCATCGGCAGCACGGCCATCGGAACGCCCGAGCCTGCTCCCCAGGCATTAACGCTTCTGGCAGCGGGCCTCAGCGCGGTCTCACCATCCGCCGGCCTCGCGCTGCTCGCCCTCCTCTTTCCACTCCCGGACAGCGGGGCGTTCGGCCCGATCACGTTGAATCTGCTCGTCATCGGCGGAATCACGTACGGGACAATCATCGATGCCGCGGTGCGGCGCGACGCCCCCCGAATCGGCCTCGGGACACTGGCCGTACTCTTCTATGTCGGCTTGGCCGCGCTTGCCTCGCTGCCGCCACTCAATGGGCTCGACGGAGAACGGGCGGTCGCTCCCTTTGCTCGCTTCCTGCAGCTGGGCGCGGGACTCGTCCTGGTGCTGGTCGCGGCATATCACTTTGCGCGACACGATCCGCGTCCGTATGTCGTGCTGACGGCGGTCTCGGCTGCATTCGCCGCGACGCTGGCCATCGCACAGCTGGTCGCCGGCGATGCGACGAGTCTGCCGGCCCAGGGACTCTTCCAAGCGGCCGAGGTCGTGAACGTGGTGCGCCCGAGTGGCCCATTCGTGAATGCCAACTACTTTGGCCTCTACATGGCATTGGGCCTCGTTGCGACGCTCGGTGGCATGTTGATGCTACGTCGGCTGCGCCTGCTGTTGATCATCTGCGCCGTCCCCATCGCGTTCGCACTCACGTTTGGGTCACTCTCTCGTGGTGCGCTGCTGGCGGTCCTGCCGGGCGTGCTGATCCTCGTGTGGACCTGGTCACGGCCGCGCATCGCCCTCCTGGCGACGACGGTCCTGGTCGCGATGGCGGTGATCCTCTATCCACTGCTGTTGGACGCTCGCGTCGCACGATCGGAGACTGGTACCACCGCCGACGCGGAGGCCGGCGTGTCGGTCAGCGACCAGGAGCGACTCAACGCCGTGGTGGCGGCGATCCCACTCTTCGCCGTCGATCCGGTCTTTGGCGTCGGCTTCGGTCAGTACCACTTCGAGAGCACGCGGTTCGTGCGCAGCTCGCACGCGACGTCATCGCACAACCAGTACCTGAACATTCTGGCCGAGCAGGGACTGGTGGGGGTCGCTGCCTTCGCGGGTCTCGTGGCCGCGCTCATCGCCGGTCTGGTCCGGGCGCGATCCGGCCTCAGCAAGCTCGCGATGGCGATGGCTGCCACCTACGCAATGGCTGGGCTGGCACTCGAACCCCTCAATTCGCTGCAGACCTCGGGCTCACTCTGGCTCGTGCTCGGAGCCGGGTTGGCAACCGCCACGCTGCGACAGGCGGCTCCGGCTGCCGCCGAGCGCACCCGCCGGCACCAGAGCGCACTCGACCGACAGACCGTCAAGGCGGTTCCGTGAGGGCGCTGGTCACGGGCGGTGCAGGCTTCATCGGGCACCATCTCGTCGCGAGCCTCCTTGAGCGCGGCCACGAAGTGAGCGTGATCGACGACTTCACGACCGGCTTCCGGTGGCGCGTCGAGGCATTCGGGGATGAGATCCGCCTGGTCGACGGGAGCGTACTCGACCCCGAGGCGCTGGAGCGTGCCGGACAGGGATGCGATGTCATCTTCCACGAAGCGGCCATCCCCTCGGTGGCGCGCTCGCTCGTGGCGCCGCGACTGACCAACGACGTGAACGTCAACGGCACCATCGAGGTAATGCTCGCCGCGCGTCGGCTCGGCGTCGGGCGGGTCGTGCTCGCCGCCTCGTCGTCCGCGTACGGCGCATCGCAACAGCTCCCGTGTCGCGAGACGCAGTCGCCTGCGCCCCTCTCGCCCTACGCGGCGAGCAAGGTCGCTGCGGAGCACTATCTCCACACGCTCGGCGCGGCTCACGACATCGCGACCGTTGCCCTGCGGTACTTCAATGTCTTCGGACCAGGGCAGGATCCGGACTCGGAGTATGCCGCTGTCGTCCCCAGGTTCATCACCGCGCTGCTCGGACGGACGCGACCCACGATCAACGGGACGGGCGAGATCTCGCGCGACTTCACCTTCGTCGACAACGTCGTCGAGGCGAACCTGTTGGCGGCGGCGCCGACTGCGCCGTCCGGCTTGACCTGCAACATTGGCTGCGGCGCGCGATATACGCTCATCGAGCTGCTGCGCGCCATCGCCGAAGCGGCCGGCTCTCCGGTCGACGCGATCTTTGGCCCACCGCGACCTGGCGACATCCCGCACTCGCTGGCGGATATCTCTCTCGCGGAGCGCGAGCTCGGCTACCGCGTCAGCGTGCCGTTCGCTGAGGGGGTCGCCCGTACGGTGGCCTGGTATCGCGACCGCCCCACCGGTCGAGGCGATGACCCGTCGTTGCTGACCGGGTGACGGCGGCCAGTGGCTGATCAGAACGCAGGCGTCTCTGTGCGGACCCACCCGTTGACTGTTGGGCGGATGGCAGGACGACCGTGAGAATCTTCCGGCACTACCTGTCCGGCGTGTCCGTTGCATGGCTGGCTGGCGATACGGCGATCGTTCTGCTCGTCTATGGGCTGGCCGAGCGATGGGAGACCGGCCCGAGGGACGTCGCGCCAGTACCTGCCATCTGGCTCGTCGTGGTCACGGCGTTCCTCTTCCACCTTGGCGACCTCTACAGCGTCCGCCTGCCCATGGGACGGCGCGAGGTCATCGCGCGGATCCTTATCTGCCAGATGGGATCAGCGGTCCTCATCGCAGCCGCAGGGTTCGTCGTGCCAATCCTGCAACTGGACCGAGCCACATACTTCGTCGTCATCGGCGGCGGTGGCCTCGCACTGGTCGCCTGGCGCCTCGCGTGGCTGGGCCCCTGGTCGTCCTTCCGGGCCGGTCGAGCCATCCTGGTGCTCGGAGCCGGCCCGATCGCCAGATCGATCGCGGATCTGGAGGGTTTCAGCGCGCGGCCATTCCGCATCGCTGGCTTCATCGACGACGACCCCACAGCGGCCAGCAGCCTGCCAGAGGATCGTCGCCTGCTCGGAGGTCTCGACCAGCTTCAACATATCGTCGACGAGACCCGTCCCGACCTCATCGTGGTCGGGCAGGATGATCGCCGCGGTGCTTTCCCGGCGGGTGCCCTCCTCGACTGCCGCCTGCGAGGCATCAGCGTCGAGGATTGGCCGGCGTTCTACGAGAAGGTGACGGGGAAGATCCTGGTCTCGGACCTGCGTCCGAGCTGGCTGATCTTCTCGGACGGGTTCGTCAAGACACGCCGCGCAATCATCATCAAGCGGGCAATCGACGTGATGCTTTCGCTCGCTGGCGTGCTCGTGACGTCGCCATTGATCGCGGTTACCGCCCTCGCCGTCAAGCTCGAATCCCCCGGCCCGGTCCTGTTCCGACAGACGCGCCTGGGTCAGTATGGCCGCCCGTTCACGATCTACAAGTTCCGGTCCATGCGCGCCGATGCCGAGAAGCACACGGGCGCGGTCTGGGCACAGAAGGACGACCCACGGGTCACGCGGATTGGTCGCTTCCTGCGCCGGACTCGGCTCGATGAGCTGCCTCAGCTGTACAACGTCCTCATCGGCGAGATGAGCTTCATCGGTCCGCGTCCGGAGCGCCCGGAGTTCATCGAGGAGCTCGAAGGGCGCGTCCCGTTGTATCGAGCACGGCTCTCAGTCAAGCCAGGGGTGACCGGGTGGGCGCAGGTCCGCTATTCGTACGGCGCGTCGGTCGAGGACACGGTTGAGAAGCTGCAGTACGACCTGTACTACATCAAGAACCTCTCGCTCTTCCTCGACATCCTCATCCTGATCAGTACGATCCAGGTCGTCCTCTTCGGCCGCGGGCGATGATGTGATGCGGCCGCGGCTGATGCGCATCATCACGCGCCTGGCGGTGTCCGGACCGGCTACGCACGTCGTACTCGCGAATCGCGGCCTCGAACAACGTGGCTGGGAGACCGTCCTCGTCCACGGCACCCCGGAGCGCGACGAGGAGGAAATCGATCTCGCCGGCATCGACGTTCCGATGGCGCGAATCATGAACCTCCGGCGGCCGGTCGCGCCTCGCGACGCGGCGGCGCTGCTCGCACTCGTGGCACTGATGCGTCGCTACCGGCCGATCGTCGTGCACACCCACCACTCGAAGGGTGGTCTCCTCGGCAGGCTCGCCGCCGCCATTGCGCGCGTCCCGATTCGTGTCCACACCTTCCACGGGACAGTCTTTGAGGGGTACTTCTCGCCGCGCGTCTCGCGGGCAATCGTCCGGGTCGAGCGCGCCGTGGCGCGGCTGACGACGCAACTCGTCGTGCTCACGGACGCTCATCGGGCAGAGCTTGTCGAGTGGCGCGTCGCGTCTCCGGATCGGATCGAGGTCGTGCCGCTTGGGCTTGAGCT
>Ga0299914_10002765_pt1 | contig 12197 bp, 9 predicted proteins | sample RVTome_10_FD_201361 | JGI IMG/M metagenome (GOLD analysis project Ga0299914, IMG submission 201361) | Soil microbial communities from uranium-contaminated site in the Upper Colorado River Basin, Wyoming, United States - RVT153D57 (version 2) ... | reverse complement strand
GCATCCCGCGACCTGCCGGGCGAGCCGGCAGTCAAGACGGCAGGGAGATCCCCAGGTGCGGGGCGATCTCCCGCAGCTTGTCCTTCACGATCCGCATGTTCCGCGGCCCCATGCGCAGGAACTGCCGCTGCGCGGCGCTCAGCGAACGGAGCTTCGGATCCGCGTATTCCCAGGAGACGCTCTTCGGAACCAGCGCGATCTCCTCGTCCACGATCGGCGTGTTCAGCAGTTCGACGATCGCGCGCTCCAGCGCCCGATCGAAGTCACCCTCCGGATAGCCGAGCTCGCGATAGGCGTCCTGGATGCGCGGCTTCAGCGTCGCGTACAGGCGCGCCGTGCCCTGGGCGTCGAGCGAGGCTATCGCGTCGGCGTACTCGTTGTACCGGCGGTAGCTCCGGGGATCGACGATCGCCGTCTCACCCTCTTCCCGCGCGACGAACTCGCCGGTCGGACGGACGGCGCCGAGATGCCGGACCGGAGATCGGCCGTCGGCGATGTTCACCACGACGACGGTGAAGTTCCGAATGAGCTGGTCGGTGGTGAGCCAGGCCGCGACCCTGGGATGGGACGACAGGCTGCTCACCAGCTGCCGGACGATCGGATCGGTCTGCCCCAGCTCGGGAAGATCGATCTCTTCGCCGGGCTCGCCCGCCAGCGGATCGCCGCCTTCAGGGCCGGCCACCTGCCGTTCCGTCTGTACCTGGACGTCGTGCGAGGGCTCCTCGCGCTGGAGGACGAGGCTCCAGACCAGATAGCCGACAACGAGGAGGAGCAGGACGACGAGCGCCGCCCGCCACCCGAAGCGTCGTTCCTGCGGAGGCGGCTCGTACGGCCGCTCGAGCCTTACGTCACCTGGATCGGGCATACTCCAGTCTACACGCTCATCGCGGGCTCCGGCCGGGCGTTCCTGGCGCGCCGGCGCCGGTCGTCCCTTCCAGCCGTGGTGTCACGGAAACCGTGCCGCCATGGGCGAGCCGGTCGTGAGGCCAGTCTGCCGGAGGGGCCTCGGTGCGACGTCATGTCGACGTCCCCTCTGCACGTTTACCGCGGAGCGGTCGATACGGTGCACATCAGCTGGAGGTCCATCATGTTCAGCCGCACGCCGGCAGCCGGCATTCTCCTGACGCTCACGGTCGGTCTCACGGCTGGATGCGGGCAGGCCTCGCCCATCCAGCCAGCGGCCCCGTCGCCGTCCGCGGCCGACCCCGCCGCGAGCCCCGGAATCGTGTTCGCCCTGGACGCCGGCACCCTCACGCTGGAGTCGCCCAACGGCTCCCTGTCGGGAGACTTCATCGGAGAAGCCACGGCGGTCGGGAACGACGTGACGGCGGTGACGACGGTCGTCGTGACCGGCGGCACCGGCCAGTATGCCGGCGCGGCCGGCACGCTGACGGGAACCGGCAGCGGCGCGTTCGTCGGCGAGGGCGGGTTCTCCCTTCTGCTCCAGGGGTCGATCCTCACCGGCAGAGGCTCGCGCCCGTTCAGGGCGTCGGTGCGCGGAACGTCAGCGCTCGGTTGCCGCGACGGCACGATCGTCGTCCTGCAGTCCGGCTCCGGGACGGCCGCGGCGCTCGGCCGGATCTCGGCGCAGATGCGCTACGACATCGCCTCGAACGCGGGCTGCGAGGCGGAGTGACCCGGGCCGCGGGCGCCGCGGCGATCACTGCGCGAGGAACAGCCCCGCGCCGGGGCCGAGCGGCAGGCCGAACACGATCCAGACCACCAGCAGGGCCGTCCAGGCCAGGAAGAACGTCACGGAATACGGCAGCATCGTCGCGACGATCGTGCCGATGCCGCTGTCCTCCTTGTAGCGCTGCATGAAGGCGACGATCAACGCGAAGTAGGACATCATCGGCGAGACGATGTTCGTGATGCTGTCGCCGACGCGGTAGGCGGCCTGCGTGAACTCCGGCGTGTAGCCGAGCAGCATGAGCATCGGCACGAAGACCGGCGCCATGATCGCCCACTTCGCCGATGCGCTCCCCATGAAGAGGTTGATCGTGGCCGAGACGATCACGAACGCCACGATGAGCGGGATCGTCCCGAGACCCGAGGCCCTGAGGACCTCGGCGCCCTTGACCGCCGTGATGATCCCCAGGTTCGTCCAGCCGAAGTAGGCGACGAACTGCGCCGCGAAGAAGACGAGCACCAGGTAGACGCCGAGCGTCTCCATCGCCTTCCCCATCGCCTTCACGACGTCCGAGTCGGACCGCACCGTCCCCGCGCCAAGTCCGTACGCCAGGCCGACGACGGCGCCGATCACGAAGATCAGCGCCACGATGCCGGACATGAAGGGCGAACGGAGGAGATCGCCCGTCTCCGGGTTGCGCAGGAACCCGCTGGCGGGGACCGTCCCCCAGAGCAGCACGGCCGTGGTGAGCGTGGCGGCCGCCAGCGCGAACCACAGGCCGCGCTTCTCGGCGGGGCTGAGCACGGTGATCGTCTCGGAGCTGCCGCCCTGCCAGGGTCCGAGCCGGGGCTCGACGATCCGCTCGGTCACGAGCGTGCCGGCCGTGGCGATCACGAACGTCGAGGTCGCCATGAAGTAGTAGTTGCTGGCGGGGTTCACGGTGTAGGCAGGGTCCACGAGGCGCGCGGCCTCCTCGGAGAGCCCCGCGAGCAGCGGATCGACCGTCCCGAGAAGGAGATTCGCGCTGTAGCCGCCCGACACGCCCGCGAAGGCGGCCGCCAGCCCCGCGAGCGGATGCCGGCCGACGGCGCCGAAGATGACGGCGGCGAGCGGCACGAGCAGCACGTAGCCCACCTCGCCGCCCGTGTTCGACATCACCCCGGCGAAGACGATCGCGAACGTCAGGAGCCGCGCCGGCGCCGAGAGCACGATGAGTCGCAAGGACGCGCCGATGAGACCGCTGCCCTCCGCCACGGCGATCCCGAGCATCGCGACGAGGACGGTGCCGAGCGGCGCGAAGCCGGTGAAGTTGGTCACCATCCCGGTCAGGATGCGGTGCAGGCCGGTCACGGTCAGGAGGCTGACCGGCGCGACGATCTCGCCGGTGCCGGGGTGCACGGCCTGGAGACCGCTCCGCGCGGCGATGTCCGAGACGATGATGACGAGGGCGGCCATGATCGCGAAGAGCGTCGCCGGGTGCGGCAGCGCGTTGCCGCCCCGCTCGATCAGCCCGAGCGCCCGCGAGAGAAGTGTGGGCCTGCCGGCCGCGCTCGCCGTCTGGGTCGCCATTCAGCCTCCGCACGAAAAGGGGAACCATAGCACGGCGAGCCGGTTGTCCACGATCCGCTGGGGATCGTCCGCGGGGCCGGCCGCAGACCGGAACAGGCGCCGGCGCATGGCGGCTTCAGGACGTAGGCTGGCGGATCGCGTGTCGCGAGATGGAGTACCCTGTCAGGCTGACCGAGATGCTTCGCCGTTCACAGGCGCCGCCGCCACGCCCTGCTGCATCGCCCCGCGTCCGCCGCCGGTTTTCACCCGCGCAGATCCTGGTGCTCACGTTCGCTGCGCTGATCGCGTCCGGCACCGTTCTGCTGGGACTGCCGGTGTCGACCTCCGGTGAGCCCCTGAGCCTCCTGGACGCGCTCTTCACCGCCACGTCAGCGGTCTGCGTGACGGGGCTGATCGTCGTAGACACGCCGACCGATCTGGCTGTCTTCGGCCAGATCGTCGTCCTGATTCTCATTCAGCTCGGCGGTCTCGGGTACATGGCGATCACGACAGTTGTGGGCGTCGCGCTCGGACGTCAGCTCACGGTCCACGAGCGCCTGACGCTGCAGGAGGCGCTCAACGTCGAGACGCTGGAGGGCCTCGCGCGATTCGTGCTGACGGTGCTCAAGCTCACGCTGGTCTTCGAGCTCACCGGCGCGGTTATCCTGACGGCCAGGTGGGCGGCCGAGTACGGCTTGGGCCGCGCCGCGTACTTAGGGCTGTTCCATGCAATCTCCGCGTTCAACAACGCCGGCTTCGCCCTGTTCCCAGACAGCCTGATGCGGTATCGCGGAGACTGGATCGTGAACCTCGTCGTCACGACGCTCGTCATCTGCGGGGGCCTCGGGTTCGTCGTGCTGACGGAAATCGGTCGCGTACGGCGGTTCCGCCGGTTCTCGACGCATACCCGTCTCGTCGTGACGCTCACGGCGGCGACAATCGTCGTCACCACGGCCCTCATCTGGCTGATCGAACGGCACAATCCGCGTACGCTGGAGCCGCTGGGAGTGGGCGAAGGCCTGCTGGCGGCCTACTTCCAGGCGGTCACTCCCCGGACCGCCGGATTCAATACGCTCGACATCGGCGCAATGCTGCCGGCGAGCCTCTTCCTCCTGATTTTGCTCATGTTCGTCGGCGCCGCACCGGGCGGCACGGCCGGGGGCGTGAAGATCAGCACGTTCAGCATCACCGTCGCGGTGATCTGGGCGATGGTCCGAGGAGCCGAGGAGCCGACGATCCTCGGCCGGCGGATCACGCCCCCTCTTGTCGCCCGCGCGTTTTCGATCTGCCTGATCGGCTTTCTCGCCCTGAACGTCGCGGCCGTGCTGCTGCTCCTGACCGAAGAACGCGACCTGCTGCCGACGCTCTTCGAAACGACCAGCGCGTTCGGCACGGTCGGCCTTTCGATGGGTGAGGGTGGTGCGCCGGTGAGTCTCGCGGGCCACTTTTCAGGCGTGGGCAAGGCGTTCGTCATCGCGATGATGTTCATGGGTCGGATCGGGCCGCTGACGCTCGCGGTTGCGATTGCCCGGAGCCGGAGGGTCGCGCGCGTGCGGCACCCGGAGGGCAGGTTCTTGATCGGTTAGGCGCGCACGCCGCGTCTCGCGAGGGAGCGGCGCGGGGCGCAGGGGCCCCCGCAAGCGACCGAGCCGGGGTCCGGGGCAGAGCCCCGGTCAGGGAGGAGGCAAAGCGTGAAACGGAAGCAGTTCGGCGTCATCGGGCTGGGACGGTTTGGATCCGCGATGGCCATGACGCTGACGGAGCTGGGTCACGACGTCATCGGCGTCGACGGCAACGAGGCCCGGGTGCAGCAGCTCGCCGACGTCATCACCCATGCCCTTCAGATCGACGCCACCGACGAGAAGGCCCTTCGGGCCGCCGGCATCCAGGAGGTCGACGTGGCGGTGGTGTCAATCGGCGAGAACATCGAGTCCAGCGTGCTGGTCGTGATGCAGCTCCGCGAGCTGGGAATCCCGACGATCGTCGCCAAGGCGGTGTCGCCGCTCCACGGACGCATCCTGGAGAAGCTCGGGGTCTCGCGCGTGATTTTTCCGGAGAGGGAAATGGCGATTCGGATCGCCCACAGCCTGGTGATGACGAACGTGATCGACTACATCGAGCTCTCGCGTGAGTTCAGCATCGTGGAAGTCCCAGCCCCCGAGGCCTTCGTCGGACGCACGCTCAAGCAGCTCGAGCTGCGCCCCCGACTGGGACTGACGCTGATCGCGATCAAGCGGCCGTCCGCCGAGTCCGGTACGGTCGTCACGAGCATCGCACCCGCGGCGGATGAAACAATCCGGGCGGGAGACGTCCTCGCACTGCTCGGACGAACCGAGCAGCTGAATCAGCTCGATCGCCTGCTGGCACGATGATGCCGGTCGCGCCTGCCTCCCCTCGCGGCCGGGGACATCAGGCTCTGCCTGTGCGCATCCCCACCCGACGTTCCGGTCCCGTGGACCACGGTTACTTGAACACCGTGTGCCAGTCGGTGCGGCGGTCGAGTGCGGCGGGCTTGATGTCGCCGAGCCGGCTCCCGCGCGCGAGGCAGGCGTCCACATACGCGCGATCGGCGTGCGGGCCGACGCGCACGACGCGGGCCGGGCGAAGCTGGCCCAGATCCACGCACCAGGCGTAGTGCGGGTTGCGCCGGAGCTCGCGCTCGAGGCGCGCCGCCAGTTCGCTCACGTCGCGATCGATCTCGACGAACAGCGTGTAGGCCAGACCGTCCGTGGCCGGGTTGCCCGGTTCGCGCGTGGCGCCTGATGCCTCGCCCGGGTCGCGTGCGGGCTCCGCGGGCGCGGGCGCGAGCATCGCGAAACGCGGCGCCGGTCCGCCGTCGAAGAGCCGGGCCAGCACGCCGGCGACGAAGCCGTCGCTGAGCTTCTCGCCGAACAGGTCGGAGATCCGATCGTCCTTGCCGATGAACCCGATCGACGGCGTCCGGCGCACCCGGCCATTCACGACGATTCGATCGCCGAGCCGGTAGCGGTACAGCCCTCCCGCCGTGGTGAGCGCCACGGAGTACTCCGCCCCTTCCTCCAGCTCGTGCGCCAGTCGCGGCTCGCCGGCCTCGTCGATGAACTCGAAGAAGTGGGACAGGACGGCCAGCGGGCGCGCGCCGCCGAAGGGGATCGACACGATGCCTTCCGTGGCGACGAGCCCCTTCCCCTGGATCGCGACGGCAGGCAGCGCTCGCGCGAGCCGGTCAGCGTGGGGCGCGGCCGCGCCGTCCGCCCAGCAGCTGACCACGGCGAGGTCCGGCCAGAGGCGGCGGGGCTCGAACGTCTCCAGGGAGGCGAAGCGTTCGAGCTCGCGTGCCCGGCGGGGGTCAGGGTGCATGCGGCGGGCGAGCGCGGCGAGGACGTCGGGAGCGACCGTGCCCGGCGGCGAGAGCGTGCCCAGCGCGATGTCGCCGGCGATCCGCGGCATCCACGCCGGCAGCGAGTCGAGGAGCCGCTCGAGGAAGGACGGATGCCACACGGAGATCAGCCGGAGATCGCGCGCGCGGACCAGAAAGAGGAGCGAGAGGTAGCGGAACGCGTCGGGATCGGTGACGCGGCTGATTGCGTCCGGCACGGCCAGCACCGCGCGCGCGAGCGCGTTCGCCGTCCTCCCCAGGTACTCGCTGTCATCGTCGAACCCGATCGGCACCGCGTCCTGAGCTTCCTGCGGGAGGGCCGGAGAGATGGACCAGTACGCCCGTCCGCCGGCGGCGCCGCGATGAGTGAGGTGCAGATCGGCGATCCACGGGGACACGGCGCGCGCGAACTCGCGCCGGAGACCGGGTGTGAGGGGCAGGAGCTTGCGCGCGGCGGTCGAGCCGCTCGACGGTACGAGGCGGCAAACGGGGTCGGCCGTCAGGATGTTCGGGTCGCCAGACCGGATCCGGCGGATGTACGGTTCGAGGTCATCGTACCCCCGGAGCGGGATGCGTGCGCGGTAGACGTCGATCAGCGCGCGCCCGGGATCCGTTGAGCGCCGGGCTGCGGCGAGCATCGCGCCGAACCCGAGTTCGCGGCCGACGAGCGTGTCCTGGTTCCGCTGGAGAGACCCCGTCAGGAGCGCGGCTTGGGCCGGGAGCGGGTCCGCGAGCGCGGCGCGGAACCGCAGCCACGCGGGCAGGCTCGAGCCCACCCACGCCAGGTTGGCCATCGCGACGAAGACGTTGGGGTCAGATCTTGTTCGTTGCAGCCGTGTCCACAAAAGAGGTCGCTCGAAAAATTGCTGACTGCGGGTGGGTCAAAACTTCTTCAGGGTGCGGTGCTCGAGAAACAGGACACTCGTGCAAAAAACAAGATCTGACCCCCTATAACGCGCGCGCGATGCGGTGGCCGGCGGGGGTGAGGTTGTCGTCGGCGAGGCGCGCCAGGCAGGCCAGCTCGTCGCCGCGCACGTACCCCGGGTTCCGCTCCAGGAAGAACGCGACGTGGGGATCCCGCGCCCGGCCGGACGGCACGTCCAGGAGCTCGGGCGCGAGGACCTGCGGCCGCTCCAGCCGCACAGTGCCCGTGCGCGGGTCGAAGCGCCCGCCGAATTGCGCGGCCGCCAGCGTCTCGAGCAGCGCGCCCTCCCCGCCGCCGCGGCCAGGCCGCGGCACGAACTCGCGGAAGAACACCGGCAGGAACCGGTACGTCCGGAACCCCGACGTGAGGAGCAGCCAGTAGACGTCGCGGCTGCCGTAGGCCGGCGTGATGCCGCGGACGGCCCGGAGCCACGTCATCGGCAGCGCGGGGCTGCCCCACCACTCCCGCGCGACGATCGTGTCGCCCGAGTAGACGACGGTCACGGCTCGATTCGCCGCCTGCGCGGCATGGACGAACAGCGTCGAGAACCCGCGGAGCACGCCCCGGTCGTCCTCGAGCAGGATGACCCAGTTCTTCTGCGCGAGATCCGTCTCGAACGTTTCGCGATCGACGCCGGTGAAGTGCGAACGCAGCAGCACGAACATCGACCGGCGGCGCGCCGCGTCGAGCGCGTCGCGCGGCACGCAGCGTCCGGTCAGGCGGCCCGCAACGGCTATCGAGTTCATAACACCGACGTATCGGGATGTGACGGACGGCCGTCGATCCCGTCTAGGGCCGCCCGTCCCTCGGGCCAGCAGCCCGCATAGAGCACGCTCCGGTAGCTCCGGTGGACGCACGCGCGGCGCACGGCCTCATACAGCGGACTCCGCGACGACAGCCCCAGCGCCACGTAATCGAGCCCCGCCGCCCGCGCCGCGCGACGCGCCGCCCGCGTCAGGTCCACGGCTACGCCGGACTCGTCATCCTCAACCGCGAAGTGCGACAGGTGCGCAAACGCGAGCGCCGAACCGGCGGGTGGCAGGCCCGGCACGCCCGACAGATACCCGAGCATGTTGATCGCCGGGCGCCAGCGCGCCAGCGACCGCGAATAGCCCCGCACCACCACCTGTTTGAACGCCCGTTGATCCCACAGGGCCGCGCACCCCACGACGGATCCGCCCCGCAGCGCCACGAGGAAGTCGCCGGGCCGCAGCCCGGGGACGCGCGCCTCCGTGGCCAGATCGCCGGCCGTCCAGCACGGCGCGAACTGATACCGGCGGTTGTGCCGCGCCAGCACGCCGGCAATCTGCGCGGGCGCGACCCGCGCGCCGCTCACGATCTCCACGCGACGCGACTCCCGCCCCCGCCACGCGCCGCGCCGGGCCGGAATCGCCATCGTCACCAGCTCGTCCACCGGCGCGAACGCCGGCCAGCCTGGCCCGCCGCGCTCCAGCCGCCGTCGCGCGGCCGGATGCCCGGCGACGACGCTCGCCAGGTAGATGTCGGCGGGGTCGCGGTCGTGGAGCCGGCGGCACCAGGTGAACCCTTCCTCCAGCAATTCATGACTGCCGCCGAACCCCGCGGCGATCCTGAGCCCCCCGAGGTAGCCCACGCGAGCCGGGCTGCCGTTGACGAAGCGCGGCCGTGACGATCGGCTCGCGATCGCCGCGAGCCGTCCGGTCGCCCGCTCCCGCGCGACGAGAAACGCATGCTGGTCCCCCTCGATCCGGCCGGCAGCGAAGCTGTCCGGGTCGCGCTCGAGCGTCAGCCTGACCTGCCCCGGGAGCACGGTGTCGCGCAGCAGACGGCGGATCTCCGGATCGTCATCGCGCCCTGCGATCGCGACCGTGAACCGGGACGCTCCCCGCGCCGCCGGCGCCCGGCCGGCCGTGCGCGCCCGCCGCGTCAATGCGCGCGCAGCAGAGGCCCGGTCCACGATTCATCTCCCAGCGGGAACCGATCGCGCCGCAGCGTGTCCACGCGGAGCATGCTGTTGATCGGGAAGAAATTACGGAACATGAAGGCGTCCGACCGGTTCACCTCGTCGAAGCCGCGGCGGACGATGCTCGACCAGGCATAGAACGACCGGCGGGCGGCCAGGCACCGGGACTGCAACTCCTCGGGCGTCATCGCGCCGGGCTGGAACGGCACCATGTTGTAGCGGTAGCGATCGTCGAGCCACCACCGATCGAAGAGCAGCCGGCCCTGGCCGGCGAGCCGCGCGTAGAGCGGCGTGCCCGGGAAGGGCGTGAGATGGTTGAAGGCGGCGATGTAGAAGCGGTGATCCTTCGCGAACTCGGTCGCGCGCGCGAAGCTCTCCGCCGTGTCCCCGTCGTAGCCGAAGATGAACGTCGCGTAGAGCCGCAGCCGGAAGCGCCGGAGGTTGGCCAGCGCGGCCTCGTAGCCGCCGCGCATCGTGTTGAAGCCCTTCTGCATCGCGGCGAGCGCGGCCGGATTGAGGCTCTCGAAGCCGATGAGGACGCCCTGGCAGCCGCTGCGCGCGATCAGATCGAGGAACTCCTCGTCGTGCGCGGCGTTGATGCTCGCCTGGCTCACCCACCGGATGTCGAGGGCCGCCAGCTCGCGGAAGAACGCCTTCGCGTCGGCCATGTTGGACGTGATGTTGTCGTCGACGAAGAAGAACAGCTTCTTCCCGCGGCGGATGGCGGCCACCTCCGACAGGATCTCGTCCAGGGGCCGGCGCGTCTGCGTGTTCGCGAACATCGACTGCACGGCGCAGAACTCGCACCGGAAGTGGCAGCCGCGCCCCGCTTCGACGAGCCCGATTGGCAGGTAGCGCTTGCCGCGGAAGATGCGCCGGTCGGGGCCCGCGCCCGCGAGCGAGGGCCGCCGCGCGGCGCGGTACACGGGCTCCAGGCGCCCGTGGCGACAATCGTCGATCAGGCGCGGCCAGATCTCCTCGGCCTCGCCGACGACGACGGCCTCGGCGTACTGCGCGGCTTCGTCCGGGCAGAGCGTCGCGTGGAATCCGCCCATCACGACGGGAACGCGGCGGCGCCGGTATTCGCTGGCGATCTGATACGCGCGGCGGGCGGTGTAGGTCTCCACGCTCAGCGCGACGAGATCCGTCGGCTCGTCGAAGGGGATCGCCTCCATCCGGTCGTCGTAGAAGCGGACCTCGACGTCCCGAGGCGTGAGCCCCGCAATCGCGGCGGGCGGGAGCGGCTCCATCTCCCACGACCGGATGTAGCGATGCCCCGCGCGGCGCCCGATGCAGGGATGCACGAGCGTGAGCCTCATCGCGCACCGTGCGCTGCCGGCGCCCGTTCCGGCGCCGGCTGCGGAACGCCCCCGTCCGCACGGCCGATCGCCCAGTCGCACGTGTAGAAGCGGTGCAGGTTGTTGGCGTAGAACCGGTATCCGAGATTCGTGGTGAGGCCCACCCACGGAGGCGCCGGCGAGCCGCGCAGCCGCGACGCGATGGACGAGAGCGAATAGGCGTGCTTCCAGGCCTGCTCCGTCCCCTCCTGCAGCTGGCGCACGCTCATCCCGGCTGGCTGGAACACGACGTGCTGCCCGTCGTACAGCTCCCAGTCGCGCGTGAGAATCCGGCCCTCGCGCTCGAGCCGGTCGTAGAGCGCCGTGCCCGGGAACGGCGTCGAGATCGCGAACCGGGGCAGGTCGATCTTCGCCTCGACCGCCAGCCGCGCGGTCTCGAGGAACACGTCGGGCGTGTCGTGATCCATGCCGAACACGAAGCAGCCGTACACGGCAATCCCGTGCGCGTGCAGCAGGGCCACGATCTCCGCGTAGCGGCCCGGGCGATTGAACCCCTTGCTCGCGCCGCGCAGGTTCGCCGGGCGAATCGACTCGAACCCGAGCAGCAGGCCGCGGCACCCGCTCCGCGCCGCCAGCTGCAGCAGCGGCAGGTCGTCGGCCAGCAGCACCGTGGACAGGCCGTACCACCGCACCTTCAGGGGCATCAGCGCCTCGAAGAGCCGCGCCGCGTACTCGCGATCCGAAATCAGGTTCAGGTCCACGAAGATCAGCTTCCGCGCGCCGTGCCTCGCGACGTCCGCCACGACATCCTCGACCGGCTTCTGATAGGGCCGCCGGCCCCATGCGGCGGGCGCCACGCAGAAGTCGCAGTTGTGGATGCAGGCCCGCGTCGCCTCGAAGACGTTCGTGGTGAGATACCGGCGCGCCGGCAGCAGCTCGCGCCTCGGGAACGGCCGGCCCGCAAGCGACAGATCCGCAGCCTGGACGTACCGGCGCTTCATCGTCCCGGCGACGAAGTCACGCAGCAGCTGCGGCCACGTGTCCTCCGCATAGCCCACCACCACGGCATCCGCGTGGGGCTGCGCGTCGTCGGGCACGAGCGTCACGTGCGGGCCTCCGAGGACGACGGGGATGCCGCGGGCGCGGAAGCGGGCGGCCAGCTCGTATGCGCGCGGCGCCGTGCCCGTGATGACCGTCATGCCGATCACATCGGCCCGGAGGGCCGCCGGCACGTCCTCGATGCCCTCGTCGATGAGCGTGAGCGAGGCGTCGAGGTCGGGCGGCACCAGCGCCGCCAGCGTCGTCAGCGTCAGCGGCGCATAGCGCAGCGAACGGCGGAAGATGCCGCCACGATGCCGGTACAGGGGACCCTTGGGCGAGACGAGGGCGATGTTCAGCGGCCGATGGCCTGTCATGCCGCGAGCGTACTCCGGCCGGACCGGGCGTGCCATGAACGAGGGCTGAAAATCCCCTGAGAAAGGATGAACCGCCGGACG
>Ga0299914_10002764_pt1 | contig 12198 bp, 10 predicted proteins | sample RVTome_10_FD_201361 | JGI IMG/M metagenome (GOLD analysis project Ga0299914, IMG submission 201361) | Soil microbial communities from uranium-contaminated site in the Upper Colorado River Basin, Wyoming, United States - RVT153D57 (version 2) ... | reverse complement strand
CGCCCACGGCTTGGAGGAGGTCGGGCGAAAGCCCGTGTCGAGGATCGCGCTGCGCCGGAGCGCCGCAGCCCGCCGAGACGACCTCGCGGACTTCATCGGGCAACGGCAGACGAATCGGAAGCCCTATACGGGCCCCCTCGTGAGCGACGAAGAGGCCGAGCAGATCCGCGGCCAGGTGTCGTCGGACGACGTCGAGGTGGTGATCCTCAACCAGCCGGAGGAGATGCGGCCGCTGGGCGACGTCTTCTACCGGGCGATGGAGATCGAGGCGACGACGCGCCACCTCTACGAGGAGACCAGGGTCTGGTTCCGGTTCAACGAGAGCCAGCGACGAGCCCACCGGGACGGCTTGAGCATCGCCCAGTTCGGGACCGACGGCCTGAAGCGCCGCCTCGTCGAATGGGCCCTGCGGAACGGCAACCCCCGGCAATGGTTCAGCCCCCGCTCGATCGGCTCGTTCCTGAAGACCTTCCGTCAGGGGATCGATAGCTCCAGAGGACTGGTGCTGCTGAAGACCGAGACCAACGACCAGTCCGATTGGCTCGAGGCCGGACGCACCTTCGCCCGGGTCACGCTCGCCCTCACTCAGCTCGGCCTCACCACACACCCCTACAACCAGGTGTTGCAGGAGTTCCCGGAGATGGCCGACCTACAAGCCGAGTTCAACCAGCTGCTCGGAGTCCGTGAGCCGGAGAAGATCCAGATGGCGGTCAGGGTCGGTAGGGCCGAGCAGGCCTACGTCGCGCTGCGCCGAGATCCTGAGGACTTCATCGCCGACGGTGCCGACGCGACCCTCTCCTGAACCGCGCGGCCCGGCAAGACTCCGCGATCGCCGACTAGCGCAGGGACGTCGCCTCCGAACCCTGTTCCGAACAAACCGCCGGGGAACCTCGCGGCTTCCGCTCCGCGCGGAGGCTGTCACGTAAAGGCGAGCCGAAACGGGTTTCCCGGTCGTTGGACGCCCACTCCAAACCGCAGCTCGCGCGTCAAGCAGCGACCATCCTCGCAACCCCACCGGCGCTTGTGACGCTGTTCTTCTTGATGCTGCTCGGCTCCGGTGGCTCGGAGGACTTCGCCGTCAGCGATGTGCTCGCTGGCTGGGCAGTTCTCGCGGGGCCGCTGGCTGTGGCGAGGGCGGGCCTCTTCGTCGTTTCGCGACGTGCTGCGGTCGATGCTCCGAGAGATCAGGCCGGTCCGGGCACCAGTGAGACGACTTGAGGGCTGTGCCCGCACGGTACTGACCCGCGCGGACCGGTGGACGAGACCCGCGAGCGCATCCGCCGTCGGTGCCGCGCTCCTCCGCCGGGCGAGGAGCAGTGTTCCTGGATTCACGTTGTGCTGCGGTGATTCCAACTGCTCCTGCGCAGCGACAGCGAAGCAGCTCCGACGCGATTCGGCGGCGCGCGGACCGTACTTCAGGGGTTCGACACCTTTTCTCGCCCCCCGGAGCCACCCGGCGACACGTTGGTGGCTCGGACCGGGGCGGGGATCAGGGCGGCCCCTGCGACCACGAGACAGAACGCGAGCATCCGTCCGGTGATCTCCAACGCCCCGGTGCCGATCGGGTCACGGAAGACCAGGATGCCGCCGACGATCGCGGTGAGGTTGGCCGCGACCGAAGTGAGGGCGATGACCTCGACGCCCGGGCCGAGCTGCAGCCCGCGGGCCGAGGCATAGAAGGCGACGACCGAGGCGGCCAGGGCTGCCCCGGTCCACGGGCTGATCAGCTCGACGAGCGCGCCGTCTTGAACCGCGTCTGCCAGGTACTTGATCGCGATGTCGGAGACGCCGAAGAGCGCCCCGGCGGCCGCGCCGAGGAGCAGACCTTGCGCCCCAAGCGGGATGCGGCGGTGGGTCGAGCTCGCGGCGATCGCGGTGGCGACGACGAAGACGCCGCACTCGATCGCGATCAACGCGGCCAGCGCGTAGCGCCGCGTCTCGCCGTCGTCGGCCGACCCCGAGGTCAACCCGATGATCGCAAGCCCGACCGCGGTGACGATCACGCCGGCCCACTGGCGGCGTCCGAGCCGGAAGCCGAAGAAGCGCTCGGCGAAGACGGCGAGGAACACCAGCCCGCCGGACAGCACGGCCTGGACGATCGACAGCGGCGCGAGGGCGAGCGCGCCGACGTGCAGCAGCCAGGCGCCGATCGCCACCACCCAGCCGATCGCGAACCACCTGGAGCGGAAGAGGCCGACCGCGCTGTGCAACGGGTGCCGCACCCGCACGGGGGGCGCGAGCACCGCGCCGCGGTGCTTGAGCAGAAAGGCGACGCTCGTCGCGACCGCGCAAGCCAGGGCGAGGCCGAGGCCGAGGATCACGCCGGAAACCGTCTCCTATAGGGATGAAGGCTGCTGCCCGTTCACGAAGGAGACTCTTGCATCTCCAGGCGCTTGTTCATAGAGATGACAAGCGGCGACTGGCCGGCTGGCAAGGAAGCTGGTACGTACGCCCTGTTCGAGGATTACTGCGACCTACTCTCCGACGCGGTCGCCTCCGCGCTCGGGACCAACGCCAATGCCCCCCTGCGCGACTTCACGGCATCGCCGATGTGGGCCGGGGCGCCGGCGAACTGCTGCTGGTCGAGGGGCCGGCCGGAATCGGCAAGACGTCGCTTCTGCGGGCTCGGGATCGAGGCGCGAAAGCAGCTCGTTGGCGCGCTGGGCGACGCCTGACGACACCCGCAACCGCGTGCGTCGCAGTCGCATATAGGGGGCGATGCTGGGGACGCCCCCCGATGCGAACGACAAGGTGGCGGGGGACGATGTCTCCGTGATCGGGATCAGGAAGAGGAGGCGGGTGGCGTGGGCCGCGAGGTCGGCGATCGGCGCCTCACTCGTCCTCGCTCTTGCCGCCCCCGCGCTCGCGGTTGGGGACACGCGCTACGCGTCGCCTACCGGTTCAGGAGACACCTGCACCGAGGTCAGCCCCTGCACCCTCAAGACCGCGATCAACCCCGGGAGCTTCCCCGGCCTCGGCAGTCCCGACGACATCCAGGACGGGGACACCGTGATCGTCCTCAGCGAGGGCGCGAACTACAACCTGGGGACCGTCAGGCTCGTGGTCGACCACGCGATCACGGTCCGCGGCGAGCCGGGTGAGCTCCGGCCAACGCTCGCGTCGGACGTGTCCGGCTTCCAACCGGCGCCGCTGCTGCAGGTGACCGCTCCGGGGGCGACCGTCGAAGGGCTGCGGGTCACCGTCAGCGGCCCGCAAACCGAGGCGCTCGACATCGCGAGCAGCGCCGCGCCGAGCACCATGCGCGACATCTACGTCGAGGGGGTTGACCATGATACTTCGGTTCCGCTGGCATCGATCGAGGGCGCGAGCACCCTGGAGCGGGCGGAGATCGTGAGGTTCCACTCCGCCACGGAGACGAACGGCGAGACGCTCCACACGACCGGCGACGTCCTGGTCCGCGACAGCTTCATCCGCAATACGGGCAGCGAGGGCGCGATTCGCACCTTCGGTCCCAGCACTGCGGCGAGATTCCGAAACCTGACCGTGGCGTCGGGCTCGACGGCGATCTTCGGGGTCGGGTCGTTCGGCCCCCAGCAGCTGAGCATCCGCAACTCTCTGATCGACGGCTCCACCACCGATGTCGCAATGACGGGCGCCGGGGTCGAGGCGTCGATCACGTACTCGAACTACAACCCCGGCCAGATCAGCGAGTCGGGCGGGGCGACCGTGACCGAAACGCCGCCGAATCAGGATTCGACGGCACCCGGGCTCTTTCCGATCCTGGTCGATCCTGTGAGCGGGGACTTCCGGCAGCGGGCCGGGTCGCCGACGATCGACGCCGGCAGCCCCGACGCCTTCACCGGCGCCTTCGACATCGACGGCGAACCACGGACGATGGGGGCCGCGATCGACATCGGCGGCGACGAGTTTTCCCCTCCCCCGCCGCCGACTGAGCCCTCCAACGCCTTCGAGTTCGGCAAGCTCAAGCGCAACAAGAAGAAGGGCACCGCTCGGCTGAGTGTCAGCCTCCCCGGCCCCGGCGAGATCGGACTGCGCGGCAAGAAGCTCCAGCGGATCGGCCTCGACAGTGGGAAGGCGGCGAGCGTCGGGGAGGACGGCGGCGAGGTCCGCCTCAAGGTGAGGCCGGCCAAGGGAAAGAAGGGCAAGCGGCTGCGCGAGCGGCTGCGGACCGAGGGCAAGGCGAAGGTGAAGGCGAAGGTCACCTATGTGCCGAGCGGCGGGACGGCCAACACCCGCGCCAAGAAGCTGAAGCTGGTGCGTAGGTGAGGGCCCTGCGGCCCGGCGCCCCCTCGCGTGAACCCCGACGCCGCCGGCACGCGCCCCTCGAGCTCAGCTAAGCGAAATCAAAACCCCAGCGCGAACTTCGCGTCCTCGGACATCATCTCCGGGGACCACGGGGGGTCGAAGACCATCTTCGGATGGACTCCGCCGACGCTGTCGATGTCGCCGACGAGCTCGCGCATCTGCTCGGTGACCTGGGGGCCGATCGGGCAGGCGGGGGTGGTCAGCGTGAACGTGATGTAGACGTCGCCTTCCTCGACCTCGACCTCGTAGACGAGCCCGAGGGAGACGAAGTCGAGGCCGAGCTCGGGGTCGATGACCTCCTCGAGCGCCTCGTAGACCTCTTCTTCGGTGACCATGGGTTCATCCTAGCGACGGCCGTCCGCGGCGCCGTGCCGGAGGTCAGGGTCGACCTGGGGCGAGCCTGCCGGCCGGTAGCGGCCACGGCCGGCGCCGGCCGGCCGGCCGGTGTGGCTAGGGTTGGCAACCGATGCCGATCCTCGTCCTGCTGTTCATCGCCCTGCCGATCCTCGAGCTGCTCGTGGTGATCGAGGTCGCGCGCGGGATCGGCGTCGGGCCGACGCTGGCGCTGATCGTCGCGAGCGCGATCGCCGGCGCGCTGCTCCTGCGCTCGCAGGGACGCACCGCCTGGGGCCGCTTCAACCTCGCGCTCGCCGAGGGTCGGATCCCGGCGCGGGAGACGTTCGACGGGGCGATGATCATCTTCGGCGGCGCGCTGCTGCTGACGCCCGGGTTCATCACCGACGCGACCGGGCTCGCGCTGCTGCTGCCGCCGACGCGGGCGTTGCTCAGGCGCGGGCTCGGCGGGTTGGCGCGCCGGCGGATGGCGTTCACGTGGCGTGTGGCGCGGCCCGGCTCGAGCCGCCCGACCGGCGAGCCGCCCCCCGGCCCGTTCCCGCGGCGACCGTCGACCTACGACTACGAGGGAACCGCCCGCGAGGTCGACGAGTCCGAGCACCAGCTTCCCGAGGGAGGCCGTGATGCCTGAGGTCGTCGCGATCGAGCTCGACTCGCCGCAGGGAGAGGCGCTGCAGGTGGAGTGGGACCTCGACGAGCTCGCCGGACGAGCCGGCGATCGCGCCGCGTTCGAGTGGACGCTCTCCGGCGAGCTCGACTGGGACGAGATCGAGGCGCTGCGGGTCGTCTCCGCGGCCCTGCCCGACGGCCGCGGCCTGGCGCTCGTCGCGCTGCGGCCGGCCGGCGCCGGGGGCCACGGCGACGAGGCGGTCGCGGCGACGCTGGTCGCGGGCGGGACCGCCGAGCCGGTCGCCGAGCCCCTGCTCTCGGTCGAGTCCGGCGGCGACGGCCTGCCGCGACGGGTGGGGCTCGAGCTCCATGCCGGCACCGACGCGCTTCCGCTGCGCGTCGCGGCGGACGTCACCGACAGCTCGCGGGCGCGCGAAGGCGGCGTCGAGCGGATCCGCGCGGCGCTCGAGGTTCGACTCGACGGCAAGCGCTCGGCCGGCGCCTATGACGTCCTCAGCGCCGCCGGGCCGGCGATCCGCTAGGAATCGGCCGATGCCCGTCCAGGTCGTGATCTCCGATTTCGGCGGCGTGCTGACGACGCCGCTTCTCGGCTCTTTCCTCGCCTTCCAGGACGAGACCGGCATCCCCGCCGAGGTGCTGGGCGGAGCGATGGGCCGGATCGCCGAGCGCGACGGCGCCCACCCGCTGTTCGAGCTCGAGAAGGGACGGATCACCGAGGAGCACTTCCTCGGCCGGATGACCGACGAGCTCGAGCCGGAGCTCGGCCACCGCCCCGACATGCACCGGTTTCGCGAGATCTACTTCCGCGCCCTCGATCCGAACGAGCGAATGATCGAGCTGATGCGCGACGTCCGCGGCCGCGGCTTCCGGATGGCGATGCTGACCAACAACGTCCGCGAGTGGGAGCCCTACTGGCGCTCGATGCTGCCGGTCGACGAGATCTTCGAGCTCGTCGTCGACTCGGGCTTCGTCGGGATGCGAAAGCCCGAGCCCGAGATCTACGAGCTCACCGTCGAGCGCCTCGGCGACGGCGTCGCCGCCGGGGACTGCCTGTTCGTCGACGACGTCGAGGTCAACGTCGAAGCCGCCCGGGAGCTCGGGATGGCGGCGGTCCACTTCCGTGACAACGAGCAGGCGATCGCGGATATCGAGGCCGCCCTCGCGGACGGGCGATGAGTTTCGGCTCCGGCGCCGGTCTACCCAGCGTCGACCGGAGACCCGAGGAAGGGAGCGATCTTGAACTGGACGCTGGAGGTGGTCGTCGTCCCGGTGTCGGACGTCGAGCGAGCGAAGGGCTTCTACGCCGAGAAGGTCGGCTTCGAGGTCGACCACGACACCAGGATCGGTGAGGGCCGGCGGCTGGTCCAGCTCACCCCGCGGGGGTCGGGCTGCTCGATCGTCATCGGCGAGGGGGTCGTGCCGGAGATGCCCCCGGGCTCGCTCAAGGGGCTGCAGCTGGTGGTCGCGGACGTCGAGGCCGCCCGCGCCGAGCTGCTCGAGCGCGGGGTCGAGGTCAGCGAGGTGACGGCCGTCGCCGAGAACCCGCACGACGGCGACCCGCTCGACAACGTCGGCTTCGTCTACTTCAGCGACCCCGACGGCAACGCCTGGGCGGTGCAGCAGATCTCGGCGCGCGGCTAGCCGGCGCCGCGCCCGGCGTTCAGTTGTCCGAGCCGGCGCGATCCCAGACGTAGAGCTCGACGGCCTCGACCGCGAGCTCCATCAGGCGCGGGCCCGAGAGCCACTCGAGGACCGTCTCGAGCGCCCGCTCCTCGGTGACGCCGCGGTCGACGGCCTCCTCGCCGCGGAACCCGGCGGCGAGCTTGAGCGCCTCGCGGCGGTGCTCGCCGAGCGACCCGAAGGCGCCCATCAGGAAATCGCGGTTGGGGACTGGGGTGCCGACGTCCATCGACGCGTGCCACGCGGCGAGCATCGAGATGTCGTGCTCGTCGAGCTCCGAGATCGCCTTCGCGTAGTGGGCCTCGAGCTCGTCCTCTGGGATCTCGTCCACCCAGGCCCGAACCGCCTCGCCGAGGAGCTGGCGCCGTGCCTCGCGGCCGACCGAGTCGGCGATCGCACGAACAGCATCAGCGGGATCGATGAAGCAGAGTGCCATCGAGGCGCAAGATAGATACGCCCGAGGACGGAACCATCGGGCTCGCCGCGGTCAGCGGAAGGCGCCACCCGGCGACCTATCCTGAGCATCGATGGCCCTGGGGGAGACATGACGATCTCGCTGATCATCGGGCCGCCCAACTCGGGGCGCGCGCCGGCCCTCCGCCGGCGCCTCGAGGCGGTGCTCGAGCGCGATCCGGTGCTGGTCGTGCCGACGGCCGACGACGCGGCTCGATTCGAGCGCGAGCTCGCCCGCGGGGGGGCGATGCTCGGGGTGTCGATCCGGACCTTCGCCTCGCTCTTCGACGAGGTCGCCCACGCCGCCGGCGTTCGCCTCCCGCCGCTCCTCAGCGAGCCGCAACGCCTCGCGCTCGTCCGCACCGCGGTCGCGTCGACACGGCTGCGGCTGCTCGCGCGCTCGGCCGGGCACGCCGGCTTCGCCCCCGCCCTCGACACGCTGATCGCCGAGCTCGAGGCGGCCCTGATCACGCCTGCCGACCTCGACGCGACCGCCCGCGACCTCGAGGGCGGCGGCTACGAGCGCGAGCTCGCCGCGCTCTACGCGAGCTACGAGGCGCTCCGCCGGGGCGCCGGCCGCAGCGACCCCGGGGCCCGCGCCGCGGCGGCGCTGGCGGCGATCCGCGCCCGCCCCGACGCCTGGGGTGAGCGACCCGTCCTCGTCTACGGCTTCGACGACTTCAGCAGCGTCCAGACCGAGCTGCTGGCGGCGCTGGGGGCGACGGCCGAGGTGGTGATCGCCGTCACCTACGGCGACCGCGAGGCGCTCGCCGCGCTGGCGCCGCTGGCGAGCGAGCTCCGTGAGTCGCTCTCGGCGTCGGTTCTCGCCGAGCTCGAGCACGACCCCGGATATACCGATCGCGAGAGCCTGCGCCACCTCGACCGGCAGCTGTTCGAGCCGGGGGCGCCTCCGGCGCCGCCCGACGGCGGCGTCGCGCTGCTCGAGTGCGCCGGCGAGCTCGGCGAGGCGGAGACGGTCTGCGCCGAGGTCGCGCGGCTGATCGCCGACGGCGCGCGGCCCGACGACATCGTCGTCGTCGCCCGGGACCTCGGGCGCTGGGGGGCGCTGCTCGGGCGCACGCTCGCCCGCTTCGACGTCCCGGCCGCGGTCGACTCCCACGTCCCGCTCGACCGGACGGCGGTCGGGCGCTCGCTCACCGCGCTCTGCCGCGCCGCCGCGCCGGCCGGCGAGCCGGCCGATCTGCTCGCCCACCTGCGAGCCGATCCCGCGATGAGCGCCGGAGCCGTCGACTGGCTCGAGCGCCGGGTCCGCCGCGAGCGTCCGGCGACGGTCGACGAGGCGATCGCCGGCTGGGAGGTCCCGCCGCGCCACCTGGCGACGCTTCGGGCAGCTCCCGCGCCGGCGGCGCGGATGCGGGCGCTCGCCGAGATCGCCCGCGAGCTCGCCGAGGGCCCGCACCGCCGAAGCGCGCCGGTCGTCGCGGGCGACGGCGCGCCGACCCCGTTCGAGCCGCTCGAGCTGCGCGCCGCGGCGGTCGCCGCCGAGCTGCTCGAGGAGCTCGCCAGCCTCGGTGAGCTCCCGGACTGCGAGCCGCCGAGCCTCGCCGACGCCGCCGAGGCGATCGCGGGCGGTCGCGTGCCGCTTTGGCGCGGACCCGCCGACGGGCGCGTGCGCGTCGTCGACCCGCACCGGATGCGCGCCGGCCGCGCCCGCTACCTGTTCTGCGTCGGCCTCCAGGAGGGGGCGTTCCCGCGCCGCGGCTCGCAGCATCCGCTGCTCTCCGACGAGCGCCGCGCCGAGCTCGGGATCCCGGCGCTGCGGCGTCGCGACGCCGAGCAGTGGGAGCGGTACCTGTTCCATGCCTGCGTCTCGCGACCGAGCGAGCGCCTCTACCTCTCCTGGCAGGCGTCCGACGACGAGGGCGCGCCCCTCGCCCGCTCTCCGTTCGTCGACGAGGTCCTCGACCTGATCGGCCCCGATCCCGAGACGGCGACGCGCGAGCTCATCCGCCGGCGTGGCCTCGAGCGGGTGACCTTCGCGGCCGGGGAGGCCCCGAGCGAGCGCGAGCTGGCGCGATCGCTCGCGGCCGGCGGCCGCGACGCCGACCACGCCGGGGCTCTCGCGGCCCTCGGAGTCGGCGATCAGGTCGGCGCGCGGGTGCTCGCCGAGCTCGACGCGATCCCCGCCCCGGACGATCGTCCCGGTCCGCTGGCGGCCGAGGCCGTCGTTCGCGAGCTGGCCTCCCGCGAGGCGGTCAGCGCCTCGAGCCTCGAGGGCTGGGTCGGCTGCTCGTACCGCTGGTTCGTCGACCACGAGCTCACGCCGCAGCGCCTCGATCCCCGGCCCGACCCGCTTCGCCTCGGAACCGTCGCCCACGAGGCCCTGCACCGGCTCTACGCCGATCCGCCGGGCGATGCCGCGATCCCGCGCCCGGGCGACATCGGGCGCTGGGAACGCCGGCTGGGGGAGCTGATCGACGAGGTCGCCCGCGAGCAGGGAATGGAGCCCGACCTTCCTCCCGACTCGGTGCCGCTGACGCGCCTGCGCGTGCAGATCGAGCGATTCCTGCGCGACGAATCCGACCTCGACACCGAGCTCCGCCCAAGTCCCGAGCTGCTCGAGGCGAGGTTCGGCTTCGGCGACGAGGGTGCGCCGCCGCTCGCGGTCGGCGGGACCAAGCTGCGCGGGGCGATCGACCGCATCGACGTCGCCGCCGACGGCCGCACCGCCCTCGTCCGCGACTACAAGACCTCGCGCCGGATGCCCGGCCGGCGCACCTGGGAGAAGGAGGGCAAACTCCAGCTCCAGCTCTACGTCCTCGCGGCGCGCGAGAGCCTCGGGCTCGATCCGATCGGGGGCCTCTACCACCCACTCGGGGGCCGTGGCAAGGACCGGCGCCCGCGCGGGATCCTGCTCGCCGGACATCCCGAGCTCGGCGACCTCGACCTCGTCGGCGGAGACTCCTGCGACGCCGACGACCTCGAGCTCGGGCTCGAGCAGGCGCGCGAGCTGGCCGCGCAGAGCGCCGAGCGAATGCGCCGCGGAGCGATCGACCGCGACCCGCTCGGGGGCCGCTGCCCGCGGCACTGCACCTACCAGGCGATCTGCCGGATCGAGCGCGCGCTCGGGCTCGAGGACGAGGGCTCGAACGGAGAGGGGGCGCCGTGACCGAGCCCGGCGGGCAGGTCCAGCTCGCGCTCGACGTCCCGGCGCCCGGGGTCGTGGACGATCGGGCCGGGCCGACGCCGGAGCAGGAGGCGGCGATCGAGGATCGCGATCGCGACGTCTTCTGCGAGGCGGGCGCGGGCACCGGCAAGACCCGGGTCCTGGTCGAGCGCTACTGCGCGGCGGTGATCGAGGACGACGCGGCGCCGGACGAGATCCTCGCCTTCACCTTCACCGAGCGCGCCGCGGCCGAGCTGCGGACCAGGATCCGGCGCGAGCTCGCCCGGCGCGCCGCCGCGGCCGGCGGACGCGGGGACGGCGACCTGGCGACACGGCTCGCGCGCGCGGCGCGCGACACCGAGCGCGCCTGGGTGACGACGATCCACGGCTTCTGCCGCCGCCTGCTCGCCGGACACCCCGCGGCGGCGGGGATCGATCCCCACTTCCGGGTCCTCGAGGAGAGCGAGGCCTCGCGGCTGCGGACCCGGGCCCGCGACGAGGCGATCGACGACGTGCTGCGATCCGGCGACCGGGAGCGCACCGAGGTCGTCGCCGCCTACCAGGCGTGGCGCCTCGGCGAGATGACGGTCGCCGCGTACGAGCGGCTGCGAAGCCAGGGCCTGGCCGAGCCCGCCCTCCCCCCCGTCGCCGACCCCGTGCGCTCGATCAAGGACCCGAGCAAGGACGAGCCACACCTCAGCCCGGCGGAGCTCGACGGCGCCTTGCGGGCCCGCGACACGCTCGCCGCTTCGCTCGCCGCCTTCCACCGCCGCTACGAGGACCTCAAGGCCGGTCGCGCCGGGCTCGACTTCGCCGACCTCGAGCTGCGCGCCCGCGACCTCCTGCGCTCCTCGCCGGCAATCGCCGGCACCTGGCGTGAGCGGTTCCGGCACCTGATGGTCGACGAGTTCCAGGACACGAACAGGGTCCAGCTCGAGCTGATCGAGGCGCTGCGCGGGCCCGACACGCGTCTGTTCACGGTCGGCGACGAGCTGCAGTCGATCTACCGCTTCCGCAACGCCGATCTCGCGGTGTTCCGCCGCGAGCGCGAGCGCGCGGCCGGCGACGAGGGCACGTCCGTCCGGCCGCTGACCGGCAACTTCCGCTCCCGCCCCGGGGTGATCGCCGCGGTCAACGCGCTCGGGCGGGCGCTGATCGGCGAGCCCTTCCGCCCCCTCGCCCACCAGCGCGCCGATGCCGCCGCGACCGCCCCGGCCGCCGAGCTCCTGCTGACCCTCGACGCCGGACGCTCGAACGGCTGGCAGGAGCACGCCGACGCCCTCGCTCCGCCGTCCTCCGAGAGCCAGGCGAAGATCGTCGCCGAGGCGCGCCGGCTCGCCCGCCGGCTGCGGGAGCTGGTCGACGCCGGCGACGCCCGGCCCGGGGAGATCGTCGTCCTGCTGCGGGCGTTCACCCACGTCGACGCCTACGAGGAGGCGCTCGACCGCGCCGGCCTGGCGCCCTACGTGGTCGGGGGCCGGGGGTACTGGTCGCAGCAGCAGGTCGAAGACGTGCTCCGGCTGCTGGCGGCGGTCGCCAACCCGCTCGACGACGAGATGCTGCTCGGCGCCCTCGCCTGCCCGGCCTGCGGGGCGAGCCCCGACGCGCTCTGGCTGCTGCGCCGGGCGACCCTGCCCGACGACGAGCCGGCCCCGGGCGGCGACGAG
>Ga0299914_10002763_pt1 | contig 12200 bp, 10 predicted proteins | sample RVTome_10_FD_201361 | JGI IMG/M metagenome (GOLD analysis project Ga0299914, IMG submission 201361) | Soil microbial communities from uranium-contaminated site in the Upper Colorado River Basin, Wyoming, United States - RVT153D57 (version 2) ... | reverse complement strand
CGTTAATTTCCGGTGGAGGGCGTCTCGCTGCCGATACCGCCCATGTGCCTGCCCAGAAATTCCTCGACGGCCGGCTCGTACCGTTCGAGAGAGACGTGGAAGGCCTCGCTGTGGGGACCGCTCAGCTCCAGAAAGGTCTTCGGATCGCGAGCTGCCTCGTAGAGCCGGCGTCCGTGCTCGAAGGGGATGATTTCGTCCTCCGGGCTATGAATGACCATTACGGGCGAGCGGCAGCTGCCCACACGAGACAGGTTGTCGAACCGCACCGTCGAAAGCAGGCGTACGGGAAGAAAGGGATAGTGGTGCGCTCCGGCGTCCGGAACCGACGTGAAGGCCGACTCGAGAATGAGCGCCCCTTCGACGACCCGCTCGGCCAGCCACGTTGCGGGTCCCGATCCGAGGGAGCGTCCGTAGAGCACGACGTCGCTCGGCGCGATGTCGCGCCCGATGATGAGGTGCCGCCATGCGGTTTCGGCATCCGCATACAACCCGTCCTCCGAAGGCATTCCGGTACTCGATCCGTACCCGCGGTAATCGAAGATCAGAATGTTCAGCCCGAGGTCGTGAAACGTGCGGAGCGTCTCCAGACGACCTGACATGTTGCCGGCATTGCCGTGGAAGAACAGGAGAGTCCCGCGCGCGGCGTCACGCGGGACCCACCAGGCGTGCAGCGATTCATCGTCCGACGTCGTCAGCCGCACGTCCTCGTAGGCGAGTCCCACGTCGGACGGCGTGCCGGTCAGCTCTCGCGTCGGCTGAAATAGAATGCGTTCCTGCAGGAGGTACATGAGGCCGGTCAGCGCGCCGTATCCACCGGCAACGACAAGCAGAACGGGTATATAGGATTCCATGCGCACGGAAGGGTAGGGGGCCGTTGACACCGTCTAACGTCCGCGAAAGTCGCCGCGTGCTGCGGCAAGCGTATTCCGGAGCAGCATTCCGATGGTCATCGGCCCTACACCGCCGGGCACGGGCGTGATATGGGCCGCTTTCTCTCGCACGCTGTCGAAGTCGACGTCCCCGACGAGTCGGTAACCCCGCTCACGTGAGGGATCGTCGATCCGGTTGATGCCCACATCGATGACGTCCACACCGTGCTTGACCATCTCCGCCGTTACGAAGTGGGCTCGTCCGATGGCGGCAACGAGCAGGTCGGCACTCCGCGTGATCTCGGAGAGATTTCGGGTACGGCTGTGACAGATCGTGACCGTCGCGTCCGTGCCGCGCTGCATGAGGAGGGCGGCGACGGGCTTGCCGACGATGTTGGAGCGTCCGAGTACGACAGCGTGGCGCCCGGAGGTCTCGATGCTGCTTCGGCGCAGGAGCTCCATGATGCCTGCCGGCGTAGCCGAGACGAAGGCTGGATCGCCGACGAGGAGCCGGCCCACGTTCTCCGGATGGAAGCCGTCGACGTCTTTCTGCGGATCGACGGCGTGTATGATCTTCCGATCGTCGATGTGGTCCGGCAGGGGCAGCTGAACAAGAATGCCGTCGACGCCGGGATCGTCGTTCAGCTTCCGGATGAGGCCGAGCAGCTCCTGCTCACCGATCGTATTCGGCCGCCGGATGGTCGTACTTTCGATGCCCACCTCCTCCGAGGCCTTCATCTTGCCGCGCACGTACGCCGCGGAAGCGGGATCGTCGCCGACGAGCACGACGGCCAGGCCCGGTGGATCATGCCCGTCGGAGGTCCAGGCTTCCACGCCGGAACGCACGTCCCGCCGCACGGCGGCGGCCACCGTCCGTCCGTCGATGATATTGTCGGCTGGGGCCATGCTTCCTTCGGCGCTGTCTGGAGGGGGCAGATACGGGTGCTTTTTGAGCGGGTAGTACGTTCCGTACGAGGCGTTTGATGCCGGCACGCGGGGGCCGCGCGGCGCCGCGCCCACGAGTGCTGCGTAAGCATGCCTGCACGACGGGCGGTCGAATACGACATTGGCCACCCCCGACAATTCAAGGCAGCTGACGGAACATGGCGCCAATAGGGCCTGTTTTACCGGCGAATGAAACGATGTTTCAAATAGCTCATCCAGAAGGGTGGAGGGTGCAGGCCCTGCGAAGCCCTGGCAACCGCCTCCGCCGGTGATGCCGCGACGCGGATCCGACGGACGAAAGGTGCTAATTCCTGCCTCGCTCCGATACGTAGGAGTCGCGCGAGGGAAGATGAGCGGGAGAGATTTTCTGTCCGTACAGGATGTCGCCTCTTCCGCACGTCGCGCGGGGGAGGTTTTTTTTGTGTCCTCTCACCACGGTCCCGCCTGCACGCAGCGTGCTCGGGGTGCTCTTCTGGACGGCTGTTCGGTCATCAGTACATCCACAGCAATCGCCCTACACCACAACGGCAAAGTTGGATTATGAGCAGCAACGGAGAAGCACGCACCCCCCGCTATGAGACCATGCAGCTGCACGCCGGGCAGAAGCCCGACTCGGCGACGAATGCTCGTGCAGTTCCGATCTACGCGACGACGTCCTTTACCTTCGACGATGCCGATCACGGCGCGGATCTGTTCGCGCTGAAGGAGTTCGGCAACATCTACACGCGCATCATGAATCCGACCACGGATGTCTTCGAGCAGCGCATGGCGGCGCTCGAGGGCGGCGTAGCGGCACTCGCGACCGCCAGCGGGCAATCCGCGCAGCTGCTCACGATCTCGATGCTCGCGGAAGCCGGCGACAACATCGTTTCGAGCAGCTATCTTTACGGCGGCACCTACAACCAGTTCAAAGTGACCTTTCCGCGGCTCGGCATAAACGTTCGCTTTGCGGACGGCGACGATGCTGACTCGATCGAGGCGCTGATCGACGATCGGACGAAGGCGATTTTCGTCGAGACGATCGGAAATCCGCGGTTCAACATTCCCGATTTCGATCGACTCCGCCAGGTTTCCGAGAAGCACGGCGTGCCGCTCGTGGTGGACAACACCTTCGGCACGGCAGGGTATCTCTGCCGGCCCATCGAGCACGGCGCACACATCGTGGTGCAGAGTGCTACGAAGTGGATCGGCGGTCACGGTACCACCATCGGGGGCGTCATCGTCGACGGCGGAACGTTTCCATGGGACAACGGCCGCTTCCCGTCGTTCACGGAGCCGTCTCCTTCTTACCACGGCCTGAATTTCTGGGAGACCTTCGGTCCGAACGGCGTGCTCGGCGCCAACGCGGCTTTCATCATCCGCGCCCGCGTGGAGGGGATGCGTGATCTGGGTCCGGCTCCGAACCCATTCGGCTCATTTCTTCTTCTGCAAGGCCTTGAAACGCTTTCACTTCGCGTGAATCGAAGCTGCGAGAACGCGCTCGCTCTGGCCAGATGGCTCAAACAGCAGAACAGCGTCGCGTGGGTCAGCTATCCCGGCCTGGACGATCACCCATACCACGAACGAGCAGGGAAGTATCTGAAGAACGGCTACGGCGCCGTCCTCGCGTTCGGTGTCAAGGGGGGCGTGGAGGCCGGACGTGCGCTCGTCGACAACGTACAGCTCGCCAGTCACCTCGCCAACGTCGGCGACGCCAAGACGCTCATCATCCATCCGTCTTCGACGACGCACCAGCAGCTGGCCGCGGACGAACAGCTGGCTGCCGGCGTGACGCCGGACCTCGTTCGGGTCTCCGTCGGTATCGAACACATCGACGACATCATCGAGGACTTTACGCAGGCGTTCTCGGCGATCGACGAAGTCGTTGCAGCCTAACCAACATCGATCCAGCGATGGCTGAGTTGATCAGGCTCCCGGAGCTCGAGCTCGACTCGGGACGGACCTTGACGGACGTTCCCGTCGCCTACGACGCGTGGGGAGAGCTCAACGCGGCGGCAGACAACGCAATCATCGTCTGTCATGCTCTGACGGGAAATACGGAGGCCGCCGTGTGGTGGGGCGGGCTGATCGGATCCGGACAGCCCCTCGATACGGATCGCTATTTCGAGATCTGCCTGAATGTGCTCGGATCTCCGTACGGCTCGGTGTCGCCGCTCACCATCGATGCTGCGTCAGGTCGTCCCTACGGCCCGGACTTCCCGGACGTGACCATCCGTGATACTGTCCGCGCCCACCGCGCGGTACTGGAGCTGCTGGGAGTGCGGCGAGCCGTCATGGCGCTGGGCGGTTCGATGGGTGGCATGCAGGCTCTGGAATGGGCCTTCGAGGACGACTTCGTCGAGGGCATCGTGCCCATCGCGGTCGGCGGGCGCCACTCCGCGTGGTGCATCGGATTCAGCGAGGCCCAGCGCCAGGCGATCTATTCGGATCGGAGGTGGAACGGAGGCCACTACGATGAGCAGCCGCAAGACGGGCTGGCAGCTGCACGCATGATCGCCATGATCTCGTATCGATCGCATCGTTCGTTCGAGCGCCGCTTCGGAAGGAGCGAGCAGGAGGGCGTCGAAGGGCTCTTTGCCGTGGAAAGCTACCTCCGGTACCAGGGTAGAAAGCTCGTGGGGCGGTTCGACGCGAACTGCTACGTGAAGCTCTCGCAGCAGATGGACTCGCACGACATGGCGCGCGATCGGGGTGACTACGCAGCCGTGGTGTCGGGTATCCGGCACCGGACGCTCGTCATCGGCATCGATTCCGACGTCCTCTATCCCGTAGAGGAGCAGGAGGAGCTCGCTTCACTGATTCCGAACGCTCGCCTCGAGATCATTCCGTCGGTCTACGGGCACGATGCCTTCCTGATCGAGCTCGAGGCCCTGGGCGGAGTCCTTCGCTCCTGGATGGATGCTGAGCTGAAAGGCGCGGAGACGGCGGCGGAAGTGCTGTCGGAGGGAACGGGACTGACGTCATCTTAGAACCCGGAGGCACGCCGGCGCGTCCTGTAGTGCCGGGCTTCCATTGCGCAGTATGGATCGCACCGCATCGCACCGGATAAATCGCACCGCGCGCCCGGTCGACCGAAGCAACACCCTGAACATCCATTCGGTATCAGAACCTGATCGAGAACATGCAGAAGTTCAAAGTTGGCATTCTGGGCGCCACCGGCGCAGTGGGCCAAAAATTCGTCGAGCTGCTCGAGGGTCATCCGTGGTTTGAGATCTCATCGCTCGCGGCTTCGGAGCGCTCGACCGGAAAGTCGTACAGAGAGGCGGCCAACTGGATCGGCTCGACGCCCATGCCTGCTCGCATCGCGGAGATGGAGGTGGTTGCGGCAGAGCCGGGTCTGGATGCCGACCTCGTGTTTTCCGGACTCGACGCTTCGGTCGCCGGAGACCTGGAAGCTGCCTTCGCGCGGGCGGGCTATGCCGTCGTCTCCAATGCCCGAAATTTCCGGATGAACGACGACGTTCCGCTCCTGATTCCGGAGGTCAATCCGGACCACACCGCGCTCATCGAGCGGCAGGACTGGGGCGGGGACGGCTTCATCGTCACGAATCCGAACTGCAGCACGGTGGGCCTCGTCTGCGCCCTGAAACCACTGGTCGATCGCTTCGACGTCGAACGCGTGCACGTCGTGACGATGCAGGCGCTCTCGGGCGCCGGGTATCCGGGTGTCGCTTCGCTGGATGCCCTCGGCAACGTCGTACCGCACATCGGCGGTGAGGAGGAGAAGATGGCCACGGAGCCCCGCAAGCTGCTGGGGCGTCTGACGGCCGGCGGCATTGAACCGGCCGCGCTCCGCGTGAGTGCGCAGTGCAACCGCGTGCCGGTGCTGGAGGGACACCTCGAGGCCGTCTCCGTGGAGTTTAAGGGGGAAGTACGCTCCGAAGACGTCAAAGACGCGTTCACCCGATTTCGCAGCCCGGTCGCAGGCTACGATCTTCCCACGTCGCCGGAGCGCTTCATCGAGGTGTTCGAGGACGAGCACTTTCCGCAACCGCGCCGGCATGCCGAAATCGGCAGGGGGATGACGGTCTCCGTAGGTCGGATCCGGCCGTGCGAGGTTTTCGACGTGAAATTCGTCGCGCTGGTGCACAATACGATACGCGGCGCAGCCGGCGGTGCGCTCTTGAATGCGGAGCTTCTCATCAAACAGGGTTATCTCACGAAACGCAGGAAGGTTGCCGGCGTGGCGGCAGCGTGAAGTGATGGTGCGTCCGGCACATAAATCCGATCGCAAGGTCGTCGGCTGCCTGTGGTCCGACCTGCTGAGGTCTCAGGCGGCGATCGACGACCGGTTCGCGGCTGCCGACGACGCGCGCGAGCGCTTCGACAATGATTTCTTTCAGTGGCTGCGGGGGGATTCGCGGCGGATGTACGTGGCCGTCGACGACGACGGCACGCTCTGCGGCTTCGTGACGGCGGAGCGATGGAACACGCCGCCAATTTTCAGGGAGTGCCCCGGCGTCTACGTCGATGAGATCTTCGTCGAATCCGGCTACCGCCGACGAGGACATGGTCGGGCGCTCCTCGATGCCGTCCGCGAGTGGGGGGAACGCATCGGTGCGCGCGAACTACGCGCGGGCGTCGTAGCCGCGAACAGGGAAGGGTGCGCCTTCTGGAAAAACGTTGGTGGGGACGAGATCGCCAGGACGTTCACTCTGACGATCGATGGATCCGAAGAGGCCGCGCCCACGCGCGGCTCGCGGATCGGTTTCAGGATGTGAAGACGGCGCGCAAAAGGGCGCCTGAGGAACCTCACGGGTGAGGTTACGTTTCTTCGTTCGCGCAGCGCAGCCGGTCGCGCGACGGCCGCCGCCTCGCGCATCCTCCACACCCGTTGATCCGTAGGCGCACGGCACTCGTGGTGCCATCTCGACGCCGCGCCATAGACGCGGAAGTAGCTCAGCTGGTAGAGCATTTGCTTGCCATGCAAAAGGTCGCGGGTTCGAATCCCGTCTTCCGCTCCAGGCCCGAACCGTAAACCGGTTCGGGCCTTTGCATGGAGCCGTCGCGCTTGGCGATGTCTGAGGATCAGTCTCGTTCCGCCCGACCCGGAATATCGACCTGCTCCCGCGTTGCTTCCATGTACCCCTCATACCGGCCCCATTTCGTCAGTATCTGGCGCACGGCCTCGTGGGAGCTGACGTAGAAATGATCTCGGCCGATCTTATCCACCAGGCCTGCCCTCAGGAGTACGTCGACCACCGCACCCTTCGCGCCGCCGAGGTACAGGTCGACGCCACGGTCGCGAAGGATGTCGGTCAGGTCGATGAGCAGCTCCGCGGCCGTCGTATCGACGTCATTGATGCTCTTGGCATCGATAATGATGACCTTCGGTACCCCTTCATGTGGGACGGTACGCTGCAGCATGAAGTCGCGCAGGTACTCCGAGTTGGCAAAGGAGAGCGATGCGTCGACGCGAAGGATCAGAATGTCTTCCAGTCCGCGCGCTTCGTTGTGCCGCTCGAAATCACCGAATGTCTGTGTGCCCGGCAGGTGCCCCAGAACGGCTATGTTCGGTCGACTGATGCGGAACATGATCGCGACCACCGATGCGGCCATCCCGAGGAGAATCCCCTCCAGCACGCCGGCCAGCAGCGTGGCCACGAACGTGAACAGGGCAATCGCGCCGTCGACCCGCTTCATGTGGATGAGGAGCCTGATCTCCCTGACGTCGACGAGTCCGATCGCGGCCACGATGATAATGGCGGAGAGGGCGGCAACCGGAAGAAATTCGAACAGCGGCGTGAAGAAGAGAAGAGTCATGCCGACGACGATGGCAGCGACGCCGTTTGCGAGCGGCGAGTGCGCACCCGCCTCCTCGTTTACGACGGATCTCGAAAAGGAGCCGGATACCGGAATACTCCTGAATACGCTGCCGACGACATTCATCATTCCGAGGGCGATCAGCTCCCCGTTGGCATCGATGCGATAACGATGCCGGGCCGCGAAGACCTTTCCGAGCGAAATCACGGCCATGAACTGGATAAGGGCCAGCGTAATGGCGGTCGGAAGGAGGGCACGCATGGAGCGCATGTCGATATCGGGCAGATGCGGGGCAGGCAAGCCTCGCGGGATCTCACCGACGACCACCACGCCCATCTGGGTCAGGTTCGCTGCCCATACCCCGAGCGTGCCCAGAACGACGATCGCCAGCGGCGCGGGGAAGAGGGGATTCCACCGGCGAATCAGCACGAGAACGAGAATGCCCACCGCACCGATCAGCGCCGAGAGGGCGTGGACGTCGGAAAGCTCGCCGAAAAGCTCGTAGGCGAGCAACGCTACGTACTGTGAGTGGGGCAGCTCCACGCGGAGCAGATTATCGAGCTGGCTGAAGCAAATGACGATGGCCGCCGCCGACGTGAACCCCACGATCACCGGTCGGGAGAGCAGATTCACGATGAACCCGAGGCGCAGCGAGCCCATCAGGAGCTGCACCGCGCCGGCCATCGCTGCAAGCAGGATCGCGAGGGACACGTACTGTTCCGTACCAGCCTGTGCCACCAGCGCGAGTCCGGATGCGGCCACGAGCATGTCGATCGCGATCACGCCGACGGCCAGCTGGCGCGACGTACCGAAGAGCGGATAGACGAGCAGCGGCACGAGCGAGGCATACAGGCCGTAGTTCGGAGGAACACCCAGAAGGACCGCGTAGGCCATGCTCTGCGGAATGACCATCACGCCGACGGTCAGCCCTGCAAGGAGATCTCCCCGAGCGTCCGGCCGGGAATAGGAGGGTAGCCATTCGACGATTCTGAGAAGCTTCCCCACTAGCATCACACCATACCGATCTCGTTTAGCCCGGGCGTACGTCACCACGGCCGCCGCACCGTATCGGCCGTGCAGGGAGATCGACCCTCGGAAGGTGCGTGTCCCGCCGAAGTGTACCCCGCGAACGGCCGCCAGGCGCCCGAATCTACGAATCTCGTACGTTTTCGTTGATCCTTCGTAGTTTGCAGCTGCCTTATGGGCGGCGTCGCGGACGGCGCGCCCAGACGTTGACATTCAAACCGGAGAGGGGATGAGCACGACGATCTGGCGAACGAAGTGGGATCTGGATCGCGTCAATGAGCTCGCCGGGGGCACCATGATCGAACACCTCGGCATCGAGTACGTGGAGCTGGGCAGCGATTTCATTCGAGGCACTATGCCCGTCGACGAACGCACGATCCAGCCATACGGACTCCTTCACGGCGGGGCGTCAGTGACGCTCGCAGAGACGCTGGGCAGCATGGCAGCCAACATGTGCGTCGACCCCGCCTCGAAGATGTGCGTCGGCCTGGAGATCTCTGCAAATCACGTAAGACAGGTTAGGGCCGGCGTGGTTACCGGGACGGCGAGGCCTTTGCACATCGGCGCCAGGACACACGTCTGGGAGATCCGGGTCGAAGACGAATCGGAGAGGCTGGTGAGCATCTGCCGTCTTACGATCCTCGTGCTGGAACGCGAGTCCGGCACCCGCCGCGAGACGACCTAGCTGAAGGGCGCAAGCCGCGAAGCACGATGCGCGGCGTTCCGCCCCCTCGCGATAGCGGCCCTATCAATCGTCGGCGCGCCGTGACGAGCACGCGCATCGATCCCGACAGTACGTCACCGTCCTTGCGAAATGATGTGCTTAGTCGGTCGATCGGAGGCGAACGTCGCCGTGCGTGGTCCGGGCGCTCAGCAGGGGCCCGCCCCCGTTGATGCGTCCTTCGAACGTACCGTCCCGCTGCATGCCTTCGAAGCGATAGCTGGAGGCCATGTCGACCTCGGATGCTCGAAGCTCGACATCCACTGCGGTCTCCGAGGATGCGGCAAGCTCGATGTCGCCGTGCGCGGCGGTGAAGTCCCCGCCCCTGGACTCCACGAGCCGTACGAAGATGTCGCCATGCTGCGAGCGCATGTTCGGATATCCGTTCAGGGACTGCACATCGATGTCTCCGTGCGCCATTGAAACGGCGAACTCGGCGCTGACGACCTCCCTAACCGCCACGTCGCCGTGCTGTACGTCCATTCGGATCCTGTCGCTCATGAACCGTTCAGCCTCGACGTCTCCATGCGCCACGTCGATAGACAGCATGCTGCCGCCGAGCGCTCCGATGCGAAGATCCCCGTGCTCGACGTGAAGGGACAGGCTCCCCTTCAGCCGCTCAACATGGACGTCGCCGTGGACCACGTCGATGTCCGCCTCGAAGGCTTCGGGAATGGTGATGGAGACGCGAATGTCGGCCCGGCCCGTCGACCCGTTCCAGTTGCCGCGCGGGCGATTTCGAATGGAGAGGAGACTGCCGTTCTGGTCCACCTCGAAACGGAGATGCTCGAAAAAGTCTCGGGCCCGCTCCAGGCTCCTCCCGTCCACCGTGATGCGGACATGCGCTTCGTTGCCGCCGGCGACGCCGACCAGCACGTCCGCATGGCGTACGTCGACCGCAAGACGTTCACCAGGGCGGGTCGTGAAGGTGCGATCGAGCACCACTTCGGGATCGACATGCTCCGTTCGGGCGAATATGCGGTCGATATCCAGTGTGTTGACGGCGGTCAGGGCGAAGAGGGCGACGAGGGCAAGGACGACCATTCGGGGAGCGAACATCGAGCACATGACGGGGCTAAGTCTGATGCAACGGGCGGCGAAGCCATGGTGCGGGATCGTGTCCGTGTGCCGGTCGTAATCACACACCCAGCGGGAATACGTCCGCCTCGTGTTTGGAGTTACAGCGTTTCGATCTGCAGTGCGTACTGGAAAGGATGAACGGAGGAGCCGGCACGGAAGGTCGCTGGAGGCGCTGGATGCGACATTCTACGATCGTCCCACCCTGCAGGTCGCGCGTGATTTGATCGGCATGCACCTCGTTCGCGTTCTCGACGGTGGGGGAGAGCTCGTCGGTCGTATCGTCGAGACGGAGGCATACACGCAGGACGATCCGTCTTTTCACGGCTGGGGCATCGTAGACCGGGAGACGGGGCTGATCAAGCCGGACGGACGCGGCTACGATCTCTTCGGCAGACCTGGAACGGCTTACGTATATCTGATCTACGCCCGGTACTGGCTGCTGAATGTGGTCACGGAGCGTGAGGGCGTCGGTGGGGCCGTGCTGTTTCGCGCCGTGGAGCCGTTGAGGGGTCTGGACTCCATGTATGAACGACGCGAAGCGGCGCGGGACGACGTGGATCTTGCCAGCGGCCCGGGAAAGCTCACGCAGGCCTTCGACATTGCGAAAGAGTTTCACAACGCGGAGTTGACCTCCCCTCCGCTCTACGTCCGCACGCCAAAGGAGCCCCTGTGTCCGAAGGTCGTGACGTCGTGCCGGATCGGCATTACGCGCGGCATCGAGCTCCCGTGGCGATTCTACGTACCCGGAAGCCCCTACGTTTCGCAGGGCGTACCGAGCGACGTCGCGGCACGCCGCCGGGCGGCGGGGCGGAGGTGATTCCCGAGCGGTCGTGCCGGGCACAATCGACGATCCCGCATCGTAGACTCCCTTCCAAACACGCGGCGCGCGGCGCCGGATGCCTGTACAGTCCGGTGAAATCCACCCCCTCCACCGGTCGATCAGAACGTACGACCTCTCGCACACGCACGGCCCCAAGAAATCATGAGCGACATGAGATCCTCCGGTGAGATTCGGGAGACGTTCCTGACCTTTTTTCAGGAACGCGGCCATGAGATCGTGCCGAGCGACTCGCTCGTGCCGGGGAACGATCCTACGCTGCTCTTCACGAACGCGGGGATGAATCAGTTCAAAGACGTCTTTCTCGGAACGGGCGATCGCCCCTATCGCCGAGCGGTTGACACGCAGAAGTGCTTGCGGGTCTCCGGCAAGCATAACGATCTCGAGGAAGTGGGCATCGATACGTACCACCACACCTTCTTCGAGATGCTCGGCAACTGGTCCTTCGGCGATTACTTCAAGAAGGAAGCCATCGGATGGGCATGGGAACTCTTCGTGGACGTGCTGGGGCTCGAACCTGATCGTCTCTATGCCACGGTCCATCAAGGCGACGAATCGCTGGGGCTCGCCGCCGACGAGGAGGCGGCGGACCTGTGGAAGAGCGAAACCGGAATTGATCCCGGTCACGTTCTATTCGGGAGCTCTAAAGACAACTTCTGGATGATGGGTGATACGGGCCCGTGCGGACCGTGCTCGGAGATTCACATCGATCTTCGGGATGAGGACGAACGTCGCCGCGTGCCGGGCTCCGATCTCGTCAATGCCGACGACGCCCGTGTAATGGAATTATGGAATCTCGTCTTTATTCAGTACAACGCACTGCCCGACGGCACGCTCGATCCGCTCAAAGCCAAGCACGTCGACACGGGTATGGGATTCGAGCGGCTCGTGGCCGTGCTACAGGGAAAGCGTTCCAACTACGAGACGGACCTGTTCGCGCCGCTGCTGGATCGAGTCG
>Ga0299914_10002762_pt1 | contig 12200 bp, 8 predicted proteins | sample RVTome_10_FD_201361 | JGI IMG/M metagenome (GOLD analysis project Ga0299914, IMG submission 201361) | Soil microbial communities from uranium-contaminated site in the Upper Colorado River Basin, Wyoming, United States - RVT153D57 (version 2) ... | reverse complement strand
GCACCTCATGTTCAACGGGATCTCGGCCTGTCACGCGCTGTTCGACGAGCCCCTCAACGAGTTCAAGAGCGTCCAGGTCACGCGGATCGTGATGGACTTCTACGACTCCGATCCCGAGCGCGGCTTTTACGGGGGCGGGGGGATCGACGCGCGCTGGCTCCATTTCCCCATCCTGTTCGGGCTCGGTGGCCTGCCGCCCGACGCGCCCACGTGGGGCCGCGGCTACGCCGCCATGCTGTCGGAGTACTTCAACCGGACGATGGACATCAACGGCCACACCACCTCGCTCCCGCTCGAGCGGAACAACATCACGCTCGATCCGGAGGTGAAGGACGGCTTCGGCCTGCCCGCGATCCGGACGACGTACCTGGACCACCCCGATGACATGGCGATGAAGACGTTCCTCCAGGACCGCGGGGTGGAGATCCTCGAGGCCGCGGGCGCCCGCCGCGTGTGGCGGTCGCGGGTGACGCCCGAGTCGCTGGGCGCCCACCTGCTCGGGACGGCGCGCATGGGTGACGACCCGGCCACGTCGGTGGTGGATTCGACACACCGCACGCACGACGTGCCGAACCTGTTCCTGTGCGACGGGTCGAGCTTGGTGACCTCGGGGCGCGGCCAGCCCACGCTCACGATCATGGCCCTCGCCTTCCGGGCGGGCGAGCGGATCGCGGGGCTCGCCGAGCGCGGCGAGATCTAGCCGGCCCGGCAGGAGCGATTTCCGGGCGGTACGCGCGGACCCACGAGAGGAGTAGAGGGATGAGATCTCGTCACGCGCCATGGATCGGGGCGTTCTGTCTGTCGCTGGGGGCGCTCCCGCTCGCGGGGCAGGGCGCCGCCATCGGACCGCAGGTCTCGAACTCGCGCGACACCGACATCGGCGTGGGACTGCGCGCCGTGCTCGATCTCGGACCGCTCGACTTCGGGCTCCGGGTGATCGGATCCTTCGACCTCTTCTTCCCGGACGAGTACGAGTTCGACGAGGGCGGCGTGGAGATCATGGGGGACGCCGACTACTGGGAGGCGAACCTCAACCTCGCGACCGATCTCGGGCTGCCGCTCGTCCCGATCACGCCGTACATCGGGGGCGGTCTCAACATCGCCCATATCGAGCTGAAGAACACGCCCGACGACGAGGCGTTCGCGCTCGACCAGACCGATACCGGGGTGAACGTGCTCGCCGGCATCGAGGTCGACGCGGGGGCGATCGCGCCTTTCCTGGAATTCCGCTACGAGATCCTCGGTGGGGAGCAGTGGGTGATCACGGGCGGCATCCTGTTCGGCTGAGCCGCCTCCGCCAGCGGGTCCCACCCGCCCCGGGACGCCCGCGCGGCGCGTCGCCGGTCCCGGGCGGCGCAACTCTCTCCGGGGTCCGGACATCCAACGAAGCGACGAGGCCGGGAGGAGGTTCCGGATCGACCCCGCGGCCCGTAGGATGTCGGGGCGCGGGCGATCCGCGCGCTCGGAAGCGACAGTTCGTCACAAGAGAGGGGAGATCATGGGAACGCGCGCGGTGATGGCCGCCGTCATCGTCGGGGCACTGGGGGCCGCGACGCTCGAGGCGCAGGACGTGAAGATCGGGGCGCAGGTGAGCCTCGCGCAGGATACGGATTTCGGGATCGGCCCGCGGATCGAGATCGGGCTGGGTCAGGTGGTCACGGGGCTCGCCGTGGTGGGGAGCTTCGACTACTTCTTCCCCGACAGCTTCGAGCTCACCATTCCGGGGCAGGACGCCCCGTTCACCGCGGAAGTGGACTACTGGGAGATCAACGCGAACCTCATCTACGGGTTCACGGTCGCGGACGCCCCCGGGGTCGAGCCGTACTTCGGGGCGGGGCTCAACTTCTCCCGCATCTCCGGCAACTTCACGGGGCCCGGCACGGAGGAGGAAGCCTCCGAGACCGACGCCGGGATCAATCTGGTCGGTGGGGCCAAGTTCCCGCTCACGGGCATCACCCCGTTCGTCGAAGCCCGTCTCGAGCTCAAGGGCGACGACCCGCTCGGGGTCGAGGACCAGTTCGTGCTCACGGGCGGGATCCTCTTCCCCTGAGACATCCGAGCCGCGACGCGGGCCGCGGGCCGGCCTCCCGCTTCCGGGAGCCGGCCCGTCGCTCATCCGGGGCCTCCGGAACGCCGGCCCGATGACGTCGTCCGGCATCGCGATCGATGGGGCGGTGGCGGGCGCCCTCGCCAGCGGGGAGCCCGTGGTCGCGCTCGAGTCGACGGTCATCGCGCACGGGCTCCCGTACCCGAGGAGCGCCGAAGTGGCGTTGCGGCTCGAGGCCATCGTGCGCGAGGGGGGCGCCACCCCGGCGACCATCGGGCTGCTGGACGGCGTGCCCACCCTGGGGCTCGGCGAACCGGCGATCCACCGCTTCGCCCGGGGCGGGGACGTGGTGAAGGCGAGCGTCCGCGATCTGGGGCCGCTGTCGGCGGCGGGGCGAAGCGCGGCGACCACCGTGGCGGCGACCGCCACCCTGGCCCGGCGCGCGGGGATACGCGTCTTCGCCACCGGCGGCATCGGCGGGGTCCACCGCGGGGGAGAGGACACGCTCGACATCTCGGCCGATCTCGTGACCCTCGCACGTGTCCCCATCGCGGTGGTCAGCGCGGGCGCGAAGGCCATCCTCGACCTGCCCCGCACGCTCGAGGTGCTCGAGACCCTCGGCGTACCCGTGATCGGTCTCGGGACCGCGGAGTTCCCGGCCTTCTACGCGCGCGAGAGCGGGCTCCCGCTCGAGCACACCGCCGTCGATGCCGCCGAGGCGGCCCGCATGGCTGCCCGGCACTGGGAGCTGGGCTCCGGGACGGCCGTCCTCGTGTGCAATCCGCCACCCGACGACCCGGAGTGGACGCCGGCCGAGGTCGCGGAGCTGATCGGCCGCGCTGAGCGGGACGCCACGGAGGAGGGGGTGAGCGGGAAATCGCTCACTCCGTGGCTCCTGGCGCGGCTCGCGGAGCTCTCCGGCGGGCGGACCGTGGACCGAAACGTCGCCCTCCTCGAGTCGAACGCCCGCGTCGCGGCCCGTCTGGCCGTCGCGCTCGCGGCCGGCTGAGACCGCGGTCGGGCTCGCCGGCCGTGGCGGCGGGTCCCCCCCGAACGGTCACGGGGAGCGCGGCCGGACCGGGCTCAGAAGATGATGCCCGAGCCGAGGCTCACCGCCCAGCGGCTGGAGTCCGTGCCCGCGATCCCGCCCCCGAACCGGTATCCCCCGCTCAGGTGGACGATCTGCGCGAGCGATCCGAGCGGGGACCCGAAGAAGAGCGACAGCCCCGCGTTGCCGCCGAAGCGGGTGTCCTGCCCGGAATACCAGGCGCCTCCGTAGTCGACGAAGGCCGTGAACCCCGCTCCCACGAGATCGAGGATGTTGTCCCACACGAAGACCCGGTGCTCCAGGGTCCCGCGCAGGCTCCGCGTGCCCACGAAGGCGTGAGGCCCCCACAGGCGCGGAAGGATCTCGAACCCGAGGTCGAACTCGCTCCCCGGCGGAGGCCGGTCGAGCACGCCGCCCGACACCTGGAGGAACGTGGTGTGTCGGTCCGCGGCGCGGAGCGCGAGCGTTCCGGACGCCGTGACGCGCCCCGAGTCGAGCCCCGCGGCGTTCCACAGGGCGTTCGCGTCCACGGACGCCTTGAGGATGGCCGGCCCCGCCCGGACCCCGGAGCCGAGCACGACGCGCCCCCCGACTCCCGTGGAACGGTATCCCCAGCCGCCCGGGGCGAGCCGGACGGCGAGAAACACGAGGTCGCTCAGATCCTGGTCCTCCTCGGTGAAGCCGTTGAAGCGTCGGACACGCACGAAGCGCGCGTGCCGGTACTCGCCGAACGCGCCCGCCATTCCGAACACGGTGTCCGGCACCGTCTGGAATGCGCTATCGGGATCGAGCGCCCGGTTCTCGAGCTGGAGATACTCCTCGCGCCGCACCTCGGCCGTGACCCCCACGCGGACGTAGCGCTCGGGTGTGGCGAGGGGGGCGTAGGTCACGTAGACGCGGTTGATGAGGGCGCGGCGTCGCCACTCCGTCGTGTCGCGTGCCCCGGGGGCCGTGATCCGGTACTGGAACACCCGCCCCGAGAACGTCTCGCCTCCGTAGAACACGGACCACCGGTCGGAGAACGAGCGGAACGGGGCCGCGAGCGACCAGCTCCCGGAGTCGAGATCCGACAGGCTGGCCCACGACGCGCGCGCCCCGAGGCGGCTGCGCCCGAAGCGGGGAACCGAGCCGGAGAGGACGAGCCCGTCGCGATCCGCCTCGCGCACGTACCAGAGGCGCAGGCGATTCCCGGTGCCCGCCACGTTCGTCTCCGTGAGACCGAAGGAGCCCGTGAGCGTGCCGTCGGAGGCGATGCGCGCGTTGGCGCGCGGTTGCAGGCTCCACGCGTCCCGCGTGATCACGCGCGCCGCGAGCTTCCCGTCCACCTCGGTCGTGTCGAGCCGGACCGAGCGGAAGATTCCGAGCGCGCGCAGGTTGCGCTCGCTCTCCGCGAGGAGCGCGGAGTCGTAGCGCACGCCGCGCTCGAACAGGAGCTCGCGCCGGATCACGAACGGCCGGGTGGTCGCGTGGAGCTGGTTGAACAGCGCCAGGAACGGGTTCTCGCCCGCGGCCGTGTCCGGGAACAGATCCTGGCGCTCGATGATGATGGTGTCGATGACGGAGGCGCCCGCGGCCTGGCTCTGGACACGCTGGGCGAGCCCCGCACGAGGGAGGACCAGGGCGAACGCGAGGACGAGACCGAGCGTCCAGCCGACCCGGCCCGGGTCGGCCGGTGAGGGGATCATCGATTACCGATCGCGTCGTGCCGGGCTCATGGCGCCGAAGCTACGGGCGTCCACGAAGCGGGGCCAGCCGCGCGGCCCGCGCGAGATCGGGCTCGTCCAGACGCCGGATTCCCGGAGCGTCCCGGTGGCGCCGGGCCAGCTCGGCGAGGCTCGCCCCGAACGTGCGGGGGACGAGCCCCGGCGCGAGCTCGGCGAGCGGCAGGGCGAGGTGTGCCCGCCGCGGGATCGCGGGATCGGGGAGCTGGAGGCCCGTCTCGGGATCGTCGATCGACAGGCCCTCGACGAGCGCGATGTCGATGTCGATCGTGCGCGGCGCGTTGAGGTCGGCGGTGCGCACCCGGCCGAGCCGCTCCTCGAGCGGCCGGAGGACCTCGTACTTGAGCCGCCCGGGCGGGAGGTTCGTGCGAACCCGCACCGCGGCGTTCCAGAAGACGGGGGTGTCCGGCGCGCCCACGGGCTCCGCCTCGTACGCGTGCGACACCGACTCGACGCCGAGCAGGGTGTCGAGCTCGCGGATCGCGCGCGGCAGGTTGGTCTCGGGCTCGATGTTCGAACCCAGCGCCAGATAGACGGCCCGCGGCTCAGCGGAAATCGGCCGCCGTCCTCTCGATCTCGACGCCGACGCTCTTCGCGAAGCGCAGCGCGCCCGGCTTCTCGACCCGGACTTTCACGCGCTCGGCCCCGTGCTCCTCGACCACGATGCGCGCGATCCCCGTGGCCAGCGCCTCCACCAGATAGTGCTCCGAAGATTCCGCATAGGCGATCACGTCCTTCGCCACCGCCTTGTAGTCGAGCGAGTCCTCGACGTCGTCGGTGACACCGGCGAGCCGGGCGTCGACCCGGATCTCGAGCGAGATCACGATGTCCTGGTCGACCTCGCGCTCCCAGTCGTGGAGCCCGATCACCCCGCGCACGAGGAGCTTCTCGATCACGATGCGGTCGTCGGCCGCCATGTCGCTCTTCTCCGTTCCGCCCGTGTCCCTCTACGCGCGCCCGCCGGGGAGCAGGTGCTCCCCGCCATCCACGAACAGGTGCGCGCCGGTCACGTAGTCGTTTTCGGCCAGGAACGTCACCGCGCCGGCCACGTGCCCGGGCTCGCCCGTGCGGCCGAGCGGCATGCGCTCGCCACGCGCCCGCCACTCGTCGCCGTCCGGGTCTTCCCCGGGTGGGGGAAGGATCGGGCCCGGGACCACCGCGTTCACCCGCGCGTCGCTCCCCAGCTCGCGGGCGGTCGTGCGGGTGAGGTGAAGCAGCCCGGCCTTGCTCACGCCGTGGTGCACGTAGCCCCTCCATGTCGTGACCCCGGAGAGGTCGGCCAGGTTCACGATCGACCCCGGGACGTGCGGCTCCCCCAGCGACCCGGGACGGCCCGAGACCTCGCGCATGAGACACACCGCGTGCTGCGTGAACAGGAACGGGGCACGCACGTTGACGGCCTGCACCTCGTCCCACGCCTCCACGGTGAGCTCGCCGAACGGGGCCCGCTCGAAGGACGCCGCGGAGTTGACCAGCACGTCGAGCCGGCCGAACCGCGCGTTGACGTCGCAGAAGAGCGCCTCGATCTCGTCCGGCCGTCTCAGGTCGGCCGACACGGTCAGCGCCTCGCGGCCGCGCGCGCGGATCGCCTCCGCCGTCTCCTCCGCCGCGTCGCGCGAGCGGCCGTAGTGGACCACGACGTGCGAGCCGGCGTCCGCCAGCCCGAGCGCGATGGCCCGGCCCAGGCGGTGGCCGGCGCCGGTGACGAGCGCGACGGTGTCGTTCAGCTTCACGGAGTTCGGCTTCCGGGGTCCTCGAGGGCGTCTGTCGGGATTCGGCCGGAAGGTAGGGCGGGGAGCGGATGACCGGAAGCGGGCCCCGCCCGACCGCGCTCAGCCGCCCGAGCCGCCTCCCTCGTCCTGGTCCTCGGTCACCGGATACGTGAACGCGCGGTTCGGGTAGGCCGGCGGCGCGGGCACGACCCGCGGATCCTCCTCGATCTTCCGGAGGAGGTGGGCGATGGCGGCGTCGAGCTGCGCGTCCTCCCCGTTGAACGTGGCGTGCGGGAGGTTGTCGACCACCTCATCGGGGATCACGCCGATCTGCTCGATGAGCCATTCGCCCTCCGGGCCGTACACGCCCATCATCGGCGCGCGTGCGAGCCCGCCGTCCGAGAGCCGGTTGGCCGAGCTCAGCCAGATCTCTCCGCCCCAGGTCCGGGTGCCGATCACCTCACCCAGCCCGAGGCGCCGGAACCCGTCGGCGAACGCCTCGCCGTCGGACGCCGTGTTCTGGTCGACGAGGACCACCATGTGGCCCCGGAAGGCGTACTGCATGTTCCACGTCGGCTGTCCGGAGCGGGACTTCCAGTACATCCAGGCCCTCCGCATCAGCTTCTCGAGGATGAAGCTGTCGATGTTGCCACCGTTGTTGTCACGCACGTCGATGATGAGGCCCTGGCGGTCGAACACGGGATAGAAGTCGCGATACCATCGGTCGATGTCGTTCGAGCCCATGGCGCGCAGGTGGACGTAGCCGAGCTTCCCCTCTCCCTCCTCCTCGACCCGCAGACGGCGCGTGTACTCCCAGTCCTGGTAGCGCAGGTCGAAGTCATCCCCCGCGGGGACGACGATGACGTCGCGTGTCGCCCCGGTGTCGGCGTCGCGGATCGAGAGCCGGACCTGCTCGCCCGTCTGGTTCCGGAGGAGCGCGCCGATGTGCGGCGCCTCGAGCGTTGGAACCCCGTTGACGGCGAGGATCACGTCGCCGGTCTCGACGTCGAGCGCGGGATCCGCGAGCGGCGCCGCCTCGTCGGGGTAGTCGGGCTCCGAGCGGTAGATATAGTCGATGAGGTCCCCGCCCAGCTCCGGCCGCCGGAGGAGCCTCGCGCCCAGCGTGGCCACCTGCACGTCGCTCTCGTCCTCGCGCAGGTCGCCGCCGCGTACGCTCGTGTGGAGCGCGGAGAGCTCGCCGACCACGCGGCCGATCACGTCGGAGAGCTCGTCGCGCGTCGTCACGCGGTCCACGAGTGGCAGGTACTTGTCGCGCACGCCCTCCCAGTCGACCCCGTGCATGCCGGGGTCGTAGAAATAGTCGCGCTCGAGCCGCCACGCGTCGATGTAGATCTGCCGCCAGTCCTCGCGCACGTCGATCGGGAACGCCCAGCCCGACAGGTCGACGCGGGTGTCGGAGAGGTCCGCCTTCGACGCCCGAGCGTCGATGACGTGGAACGCGTCCCCGACGCGCACCAGGAGCCGCCGCCCGTTCGCCGAGAGCTCGGTCTGGCGCACGTCTTCCACGACCGTGACCGGCTCCGGATCCTCGTCGTCGATCTCGAGCGCCCTCAGGTGCGTCTCTCCGTCCGGCCCCGGCTCCCGGGACTGGAAGAAGAGCGCGTCCCCGGAGGCCGCCAGGCTCGAGTAGCGGCCGGCCGGGATCGGGACGCGGCGCACCCGCCGCTCGATCCTCTCGATGTCGATGACGACCGGGGCGGTCCGGGCACCTCCGGCGTCCTCGTCGTCGTTTCGATCCCCGCCCTCGTCCGATCCGCGGCGCCCCCCCCGCCCCGCGTCGGATCCTCCTTCCTCCTCGTCACCGGCGTAGAGCTCGTCGTCGGGCCGGAAGGGCGAGCGCAGCCCCTCGCGGAGCGCGAGCTCGTAGATCTCGATCTGGTGCTCGAAGTAGGGCTCGGGCTGCCGCGAGCCCCACGGGCCCCCCACCGACGTGTCGAGGTTCCGGTCGGAGAGGAAGTACAGGAACTCCCCCTCCGGATGCCACGCGATCGAGAAGCTGTTGACGCGATCGCTGGTGAGCGCCGTCGAGGTCCCCGCCCCGGTGTCGTACAGCCGGATCTGGAGGAAGGTGTTCGGGGCGCGCTTCGCGTACGCGAGCCAGCGTCCGTCGGGGGACCACGCGAAGTCCGCGACTCCCTCCTCGTCGTCGGAGACGCGTCGCTGCTCTCCGGTGTCCGTGTGGAGCACCCAGAAGTGCCCGTCGTTGTCGCCGTAGGCGATCCAGCGCCCGTCGGGGGAGGGCACGCCCGTGAAGCGGAGCACGGTGCCGTCGTCGGTGAGCGGCGTCGGCCCGCCCAACCCGTCCGCCGGCAGCGTGACGAACTCGAGCTCGCCCGAGACGTCGGAGAGGGCGAGAAGCCGCTCACCATCGGGCATGAACACGACGTCGCGATAGCGGACGCCGGGCTCGCGCGCGGCGCGGACCAGCCGTCCGCTCCCGGCGGGCGCGACGAACACCCGACCGCGCGCGGTGAGGACGATGCGCTCGCCCTCGGGATCGATGTGGGCCGAGGTGAGGTACTCGATCGGCTCGTCGACCCAGCGCTCGCGGAGCTGGTCGAAGTCCGAGGCGAGCCGGATGTCGATCCTTCGCGTCCCCTCGGTCGCGATGTCGTAGAGCCACAGGTCGCCGGCGAGGTGATAGACGATCCGCCCTCCGTCGAGCGACGGCTGCTTCACGTCCCACCCGGCGTGCCGCGTGTGCTGGCGCGGGTCGCCTCCGTCCCCGGTCATCGACCACAGGTTCATCGTCCCGTCGCGGTCGGAGACGAAGTACACGCGCCCGTCCCACCACATCGGCGAGTGGCTCTCGCCCTCGTAATCGCCCGTGAGCTCCACCGCTTCGGGCGCGCCGCTCGCGAAGCGCCACACGTCCCGGGCCGTGCCGCCGGTGTACCGCCGCGTCACGTTGCCATGAAACGCGGGCCGGGCGAAGTAGACCGCGTCCCCGCTTCCGTCGAACGCGCCCTCGCTCGCCCCGAACAGCGGCAGAGGCTCGGCCACGCCGGTCGCGGGGTCGAGAGCGATCATCATCGGCTTTGGAAGCCCGGACCACGCGCGGGTCGTGTAGACGAGGCGTCCGTCCCGTGTCCACGCCGTCGCGATCGAGGCGTCGCCCTCGTAGGTGCGGCGGACGGGCACCCCGCCGTCGCGGGGCATCGTATAGACCTCGGCGGGCCCTTCGTAGCGGGCCGTGAAGGCGAGGGTCGCACCATCGGGCGAGACCACGGGATCGGTCTCCTCCTCGGCGTGCGTGGTCAGGCGGTGGGCCAGACCCCCGGTGACCGGCACGGTCCACAGGTCGCCCTCGGCGGCGAACACGATCGTCTCGCCCGAGAGCGCCGGGTCGCGGTAGAAACCGAGACGCCCATCGTCACCCTGGCCCGCGAGCGGCACGGCCACGAGCGCGGGGAGGGCGAGCGTCCAGAGGGCGAGGAGCGGGAGCGACTGGAAGAACGGGACCGTGGGGCGACGCATACGGATCCTCTCCTGAGAGGGTCGTTCGACGAGGATTCCGCACGCTAGACGGTCGGGGAGATCCGGACAACGGCGGAGAGGTCTCCCCGGGGTGGGGCCGGTCCCCGCGCCCGGTCGCGTCCGGGGCGGGGACCGTCGATCCGGCACTACCGGGGCGGATCCCGGCGCAGGAGCGCGTCGAGCGCCTCGGCCGCGCGCGGGTCGTCGCTGTCGGCCAGCGCTTCGATCGCGCTGATGCGGATCTCGCGCGTCGAGCCCGAGCGGGCCAGCGCGATCAACGCCTCGATCCCGGCATCCCCGGGCATCTCGGTCAGCGCGTCGAGCGCCTCCTCGCGCACGCGGGGCGACTCATCGGTCTCCGCGATCTCGACGAGGAATGCGGCGACCTCGGGTCCGCGGCCCGCCTCCACGTAGGTCTCCACGGCCTCCTCGCGCACGCGCTCGTCGGGGTGCGTCAAGGCCACCTCCTCGAGCGCGCGGAGCGCCTGCGGTCCGCCGAGCTCGCCGATCTGCTCGACCGCCTCCTCCGCGAGCCGCCGGTCGGTCATCCCGCTCAGCTGCTCCCGCAGGACCTCGAGCGTGCGCTCCGGGGGCGCGACCTCCGACAGCGTCTCGATCGCTTCCTCGCGGACGGTCGGGTCCGGATCCTCTCGGATGATGGTCTCGAGGACCTCGATCCGCCGCGGCGAGTCGTGCTCGCCGATCGTCTCGACCGCCTCCGCGCGGACCGAACGCTCGGGATCGTCCCGCGCGATCCGGACGAGCCCATCCAGCGCGCGCTCGTCGCCGCGCTCCCCCAGGGCTTCCACGGCTTCCTGGCGGACGGCGCGCTCCTGGTGCGTCCTCGCGACCTCGAGGAGCGCGTCCGTCGCGGCCGGGAGGTCGAGCTCGCCCAGCGTCTCGGCGGCCTCCGCCCGCACCTCGCGCGACGGGTCCCGCGTCGTGGCCCGGACGAGCGCCTCGAGCGAGCGCGGGTCCGGCTGTGCGCCGAGCCACTCGACGGCCTCCTCGCGCACGTCCTCGGGCTCGTCCGACTCGGCCCACCCGATGAGCACCGGGACCACGACGTCGGGGGTGTCGTGGACTCCGACGGCCGTCGCGAGGTCCTCCTTGAGCCAGGTGTCCTGCGCCGCCTCGAAGCGCTCGACGAGAAGCGGAACGCTCTCGCTCGCCGGGGCGCCGCCGAGCCAGAGGAGCGGCTCGCCCCCTGTGCTCACCCGGAACCCGAAGCTCGACAGCCGCGCGGCCGACAGGTCGCCGTTCCGTCCGATGCGCAGGAGGACCACGACGTCGTCGGGCGCACGCCGGCCGACCACCGACGCGAGGTCGAGACCGCCGGGATTGAAGCCCTGGAGGCTACCCGTGATCGTGCCCCGGAACGACAGGTTGTTCGTCGTCACGCGTCGCGATCGGTCGGAGTAGATGAAGCCCTCGAGCGACGGCGTGGGCCGGACGGCCCACGCGATCCAGCGGGTCCCGAACCCGTTCGCCTGCGCGGTGCGCTGCGCCCACGCGATGCGCTCCGCGAGCGTCCCGCCGCCCGGGTGGACGATGACGGTGTCGGGAGGCGTGGCCCGGGTTTCCCCCGCGTCCTGTCCACGGCGCTTGTCGCGCCGGTCGTCTTCGCCATCTCGGGCCTCGAGGGTCTCGAAGCCCCGGCGATCGTCGAAATCCCGTCGGTGATCGAGACCCCCGCGGTCCTTCGCCTCGCCGACCGTCTCGTCCCGGCGCGTCGCCGCTGCGGTGGCCTCCGTGGCCGGCGCGCCTCCGTCCCCGGTCCCTTCCGCGGCTCGCGTCGGCGTCTCCGCCGCAGGCGGCGCGCCCCCCGGCATCACGCTTCCGGCGAGGTCGCTCCCCACCACGAGGAAGAGCGCGACAGTCAGGGCCGCGAATCCGGCCGTCCAGCGTGGGAACATCTCGACCTCCGACTGATCGGGGTGAAAGAGCCGCCGCACGCGGCCGAGGAGCGAACCGCCGTCAGCGGCCAGCGCGAGCGCCGCACGCGACCCGCGCAGCGTTTCGAGACCCAGGAGGGCGCCGGCATATGTGCGCGCGTCCCCGCACAGCGCCACGGCCACGTCGTCACAGGAGCGCTCGCGCTCCTCGCGGATCTGACGCGAGAGCCACCACACCGCGGGGTGATAGAAGAGGAGCGTCTCGACGACGGTCTGGAC
>Ga0299914_10002761_pt1 | contig 12200 bp, 15 predicted proteins | sample RVTome_10_FD_201361 | JGI IMG/M metagenome (GOLD analysis project Ga0299914, IMG submission 201361) | Soil microbial communities from uranium-contaminated site in the Upper Colorado River Basin, Wyoming, United States - RVT153D57 (version 2) ... | reverse complement strand
TTTCTGGATCCACGAGCTCAAGCAGGTTCAATGCAAGTATCAAGTCAAACTTGCTGGGGTTGAATGGTGTGTTCAGCAAGTCAGACACACAAAACTCAACATTTCCACGTTTTGATTCATACATCTTTTTTCTAGCTTCCCGGATGAATGAAAAGGAAATGTCTATGCCAATTACAAACGCATACTTTTGAGCAAGGAGCATAGTGCTATAGCCCATTGAGCATGCCATGTCAAGTGCAACCCCGTCCATCTTGGGATTGATGCTATGCACTATTCTGTTGTAAACTTCATTTGGTCTCAACCGCCACCGGAGCGACTTGAGCAACCTATCTTCTACAGAATGCTCGTACTGAGTCCACCTGTAAGGGATGAACCAGCTGCCACCCTCTTCGTATCTGTCATTTGATGCAGAGCCCGGTGAAAGTTTTGATCCGCTTTCCTTCAAGAATTGCTTCATCTCTTTTGTCTTGCTGTCCAGAAGCCACCTACCGTACATCTGCGGTCGGCCTGCAGCATAGGCAAGGAAGTCCTTGACTACTATTGCCACCCCCTGTATTATGGGGTATCTTGTCCCACACTCTTTGCATCTCAGGAATCCCTCCATACACTCGTTTGCACCATCCATTTCAAGGCTCTCAAGGTGGAGGCGCAGCTGCTTGTCAGTGTGCTGGAGACAGACGAGGTGGTGCGCAAACTGGATCTTCATGCTTGCATATCCCAGGAGCACCTTCATATATATAAAATCAGAGAAGCTCGTCTTCATGCAGCTTGTCAAGCAATGGAGATAAAAAGTCGCGCACTTCCTTTTCGCCTAGATTGAACGTTCCAACGATCCCAAGCGCTATTGAAAGCATGTTGCGATCTTCCCTTGCAGTATATACGGCAGAACCTGCAATATTGAATGGTTCGGCGTTATCGTAGAGCCACTTTTTCCACCTGTTGGTTCTCTCCGTATTTGCTTCAAGTGATGAAATGACATAGTCAATGTCCATTCCTTCATTGTTATCAAGCAGGTTCAGCTTGACCATCGGAAGCAAAAGTGTTCCTTCCGTGACTTGGGCGTGGATTCTATTCAGCTCAACAATAATTTCTTCATCTTTGGGCTCAATATTGCTGTATGCTGGGAACAGGTAACCTGCAAGGTTGCCACCCCAATCATAGATCTTGTAGAGCGTATCATCATATTCTGCCTTCCATTTGTTACTGCCTCCTCTCTTGCCAAACAAACGCAACTGATTATCAATACGCATGCCCGCCTTACATATTTCTCTCCCTCTATAATACATCGCTAGTGATAATCACAAAAAGGCTGAGATAGGAGTTAAAGAAAGATGCTTTGTTGACCGTTGACTTAAATTATCCCTAGGGCTTTAACCCATCCATGTCAGAACCACCACAACCACCACAACCACCACAACCATCACAACCATCACAAGAACAGACGACCCCACGCAGAGAAGGACCCCACGACACGATATACATTGGCAAGAAACCGCTCATGACATATGTGACGTCAACTCTGATCCAGTTGGCCAACCAGCCAAAAGTGACAATTAAGGCAAGGGGTCTGAGCATTGGACGAGCAGTAGACGTATCGCAAATCACGCTGAAGAGGATGGAAAATGCCGGATACAAGATAAGCGACGTGAGGATTGGATCTGAGACAGTCCAATCGGAGGACGGCAGGACGAGAAACGTCTCTACGATTGAAATTGAAATAAGGAAGAGCTAGGCCTGCTGTTTCTTTTACTTTTTCTTATTCCCTCTTTCTTGTACTATCCAAGTTAAATCATGAGTACTACTGCCGCCGCCGTTGCCACCGCCGCAATCTATCTTGTGCATCTAAATCCGATGACTAATGCTCACCAATCAATAATCTCGAGACTCAAAAAGGACTATCGCGTCTACATTTTCCCAGTGCGCTTTATTAAAGACGGGCAGGAGGTAAACACAAAGAGCCTACCGTTTTCGTACCAACTGCGCAAACAGATGGTTGAATCCGTCTTTGGTGACTCTGTCGCAGTGCTTCCAGATTATGCCTTCTACGCGCCGTACAGCAAGTACATGCCACCGCTCCTTTCGTCACGGTCATGGGAACTCCGCAACCGTATAATTACACAAATAAATGAGAAAAAATTCGTGTCATACACTGGCGACAAGGCCGAACAGCTTATGCTCAAGGCATACAGGCTCAACCCACTCAAAGCTGACAGGCTTGAAGTTTCCGCATCATCGATCAGGGCAAAGCTCTATCGCCAGGTGGTTGAAGGTGACAGAGACGAAGAATGGCGCACAAAAGTACCTGAAGCAGTAGCAGAAATCATCAAGAAGAACTGGTCCATTGTGGACAAGTTTGCAAGAATGGAAGATAAAACCACGAGGGTGATGGGCATGAAATTCCCCAAGGAAGGATACAACAAGTAGTTCAAGATTTTTATAAGCCAGCGAGGGATTGTGGCTTCATACATGAAGGAAAAAGGCGGCGAGTTTGTCTGGTTTGATGGCAAGCTCGTGAAATGGGAAGACGCCAAAGTTCCAATCTATACACATGCCCTCCATTACGGCACAGCTGTCTTTGAAGGTATACGTGCCTATGCAGCCAAGAACAATGTCTACATTTTCCGGCTGGAAGACCACATGAAGCGACTTCATCGCTCTGCCCGGGTTTACTCAATTTCAGTCAAATATTCTGCCCGGGAACTTGCAAATGCTACAGTCGAGCTGTTGCAAGAGAACAAGGTTAAAGAGTCGTGCTATATCCGCCCAGTGACGTTTGTAGGCCTGCACGGTATTGACCTTAATGTGACGAAGGACTCGCCGACTCATACTGTTATAATCACGTTCCCTTTTGCAAAATACTTTAAGGGCGAAGGCATCAGGGCATGTGTCTCTTCCTGGAGGCGCATCCATGACAGCATGACCCCTCCACTTGCCAAAGCTGCAGGCAACTACCTCAATTCAATTCTGGCAACACAGGAGAGCAAGCGCAACGGTTATGACGAATCGATTCTGCTTGACTTGTACGGCAACGTAAGTGAGGCTTCTGGAGAAAACATTTTTGTTGTCCGGCACGGTAAGATCTATACACCATATTTCGCCGATTCAGCCCTTGAAGGGATAACGCGTGAAACCGTCACTACAATAGCAAAGGACTTGGGCTACGAGGTCGTCGAGCGCCAGATAGCAAGGACTGAACTGTATATGGCTGACGAAATATTCCTTACTGGCACTGCAGCAGAAATAGTCCCAGTGACCAGTATAGATGGCCACCCTGTAGGCAGCGGAAAGGAAGGCTCATTGACAAGTAGTATCCGTGAAATGTATGCCAAGATAGTGTCTGCCGAAGCCAAAGAATACATGGAGTGGTTGACCTCTGTATGGTAGGCACTACCAACAGTAACACTAGAATTGCCGTTATAGGTGTTGGTGGATGGGGCAAGAACCATGCAAGAGTGTTGAGGGAGCTTGACTGCCTGGCCGCGGTATGCGATCTTGATCTTGCAAGGGCTAAGGAGATTGCAAGCAGACATGGCGCACAGGCATATTCTGCAATAGACGAGATGGTAGAAAAGGAACGACTTGACGGCTGCCTAGTGTGTACACCTACAAACACGCACGCAGTTGTGGCCAAGAAGGTTATGCAACATGGAATCAACATATTTGTTGAAAAGCCGATGTCCTTCTCTTCCAAAGAATGTGAAGAAATGACACAGATGGCGGAAAAGAAAAAGCTAATTCTAACATCTGGCTACGTCGAGCGGTTTAACCCTGCTGTTAGCGACACGCGCAAGCTCGTAGAGGACAAGACGTATGGCGATCCCATGATGATCGAGTTTCACAGGGAAAACAGGATGCCGCCACATATCACAGATGTAGGGATAATATATGATACATCGGTGCATGACATTGATGCGGCAATATTTCTCTTTGGGAGCCCTCCGCACGTCATATTTGCACGTGCTGGCAAACGCTTTCATGCACATGAGGACTTTGCAACCATCATGCTTGGTTTCGAGGGGCAAAAAGTGGCCATCATCGCATCCAACTGGCTCACTCCAAAAAAGGTGAGGACTTTTAGCGCTGTATGCACTGACGGCATCATTTCCGGTGATTTTTTAACACAGGAGATCAGAATAGACCATGCCGAAGCTACGATAGTGCCGCGCCGGAAGTTCCAAGAGCCGCTAACATTAGAGCTAAAGAATTTTGTTGAATCCATAGAAGGTAAGGCAAAGATAGTCGTGACTGCTAGAGACGCAACAAATGTGACAAAGGTGGCAGAGGCAGCTATATTGTCAAGCAATACTGGCTCGCCTGTGTATTTGGATTTGAAATGAACAGGTCTATGCTTGATATCCTTGCATGTCCCATAGACAAGCACTATCCGCTAGAGCTTTTCCAGATCGTTTCAGAAGGTCAGATCGTGAAAGAGGGAATTCTATTTTGCACAAAGTGCAACCGCTACTACCCCATTATTGATGAGATACCTGTCATGCTGCCAGACGAGCTTAGAGAAAGGCAAAAGGCCCAAGACATTGAGTTTCTGAGGAAGTGGCAAAATAAGATCCCTGACAAAGTTATAAGGCAAGGAAATCCATGGCATTTGTGAAGGAATGAGCAACAACTATACCGCATTGCCGGGCGTGACAAACTATGTTGACAAGAGTGCCAAGATCGGGAAGAACGTCAAGGTATGGCACTTTGCGTACGTGGGAAAAGAAGCTGAAATAGGAGACAATGTCATGATAGGTTCGCTGACGCATGTAGATTACAAGGTCAAAATAGGCGACAATACCAGAATTGAGGGGTCAGTTTACATTCCACCTCTCACAGTAATTGGCAAGAGTGTTTTCATTGGGCCGGCAACGGCATTCACAAACGATCCTTATCCTATGAGCCCCAAGATGGCCGGGGTAATGGTGGAAGATGGTGCCATAATAGGCGGAAGGTCTGTCTTCAAACCGGGTATTCGAGTAGGGAGGAACAGCGTGGTTGCAATGGCTTCCGTAGTGACAAAGGATGTTCTGCCTGATACTGTGGTAATGGGTCATCCCGCTAGGCCGGCATACAGCCGTGCAGAATATGATAGAAAGAAGAAAGAGTGGGAGTCAAAGAAGTAATAAAGATAGACAACTCCTGTAAGCCAACAAAATGATCTTACAATTGCCGTAAGTTCTTTACTTCTGGGTTTACCAGAAACTTTGGATTGGGTTCTTTTTTTTCTACTAAAACATCAAGCAAGTTTCTTGCTGCAACTTCGGCCATCTTGGAGCGCGTCTGATATGTGGCGCTTCCAATATGCGGCAATAATACCACATTTTTCATTTTCAAAAGCGGATTTGACCGTGGCAGAGGTTCAGTTTCAAATACATCTAGACCAGCACCCGCAATTTGGTTGCGCTCGAGGGCCCTGACAAGATCGACTTCTTTTACGACCTGTCCTCTTGCCGTGTTTATCAAGAACGCAGTTTTCTTCATCAATCTTAGTTTTGTCCTGTCTATCAGTTGGTTGCTGGCGCTATTCAGAGTTGTGTGTATTGACACAAAGTCGCTCTGAGCAAGCAGCTCGTCAAGCGCTGCATATGTTACTCTGAGCTCTGATTCGAGCTGCCGGTTCCTCTTACGATTATAGTAGAGGACTTTCATATTAAATCCTCTTGCTCTGCGCGCCACTGCCGATCCTATCCTGCCAAGCCCAATTATGCCGAGGGTACTGCCGTGGACATTATATCCCAGCATCAGGTCTGGACTCCATGCAATCTTCCATTTTTTGTTCCTGGTATATTCATCTGCCCTTACAATATTGCGTGCGCATGCAAGGATAAGGCCAAATGCCAAGTCTGCTGTTGCTTCAGCAAGGATATCCGCCGTATAGGTAACATAGATACCCCTTGTCGTCGCTTCCTTGACATCAATATGCTCAAAGCCTGTGCTGTATGAACTGATGACTTGAAGGTTTGAACCTGCTTTGTCCATCACCTCTGCATCAATCCTGTCCGTCAGCATACATAGGATGCCCGCCTTGCCAGCAACATTTTTCGATATCTCTTCCCTGCTTGGCGGGTAGGGCTTTTTGTTCAGCGTTACTTGGCATTTCCTCGAGAGAATGGAAAGGGCAGGCTCTAGTATCCTTCTTGTCACATAGATCTTCTTCTTGCCCATAACACCATTTGCACTATCTGCATTTGCATTGTTATTTAATTATGATAGCCCGGCCCAGATTCGAACTGGGGTCGAGGGCTCCAAAGGCCCCCATGCTTGGCCACTACATTCAGCGGAAAAAGAAATTTTTTTCCTCCACCGGGCTTCCGGGCGTAACTTCAGCTATTTGGGACATACTTATAATCTTAAGGCATTAATTATCGTCTCTGTGGGGTCTTCCATCCTTCCAAGGATCCGCGTTGCCCTTTTCTTTTGAGTCTGTATGTACCGTTCGTCAGAGATCATTTTCATTCCGAGCCTTACAAGCGATCTGGAGTTGATTGCTCTCTTGACTAACCCTGATTTGACAAGGTATTTGTCAACGTAAAATTGGATAGGTGCTATCGATATTGTAGGCTTACCTAGGAGCGCTGCCTCGGCAGTCATTGTGCCGCCTGCTCCAACAAAAAGCTGTGTAGATTTTATGAGGGTGATGCCGTCAACTACATCTCTTTGCACCTGCACCTTGTCGCCATAGCGTGACTCCACTTCTGCTATCTGGTCTTCGTATCTGCAGAGTACTACAATGTTAGCTGATTGCCATAATTCGTCTACAAAGCTATCGATCATTTTTGTAGCACTAACCTTCTTGTCTGCAATGTATGATGCCTTGCTTTCCTCGAGTCGAAGAAGGATCATCTTTTTATCCTGCATAACTTCCAGTATGTCGTTATCATGGTGCTTGAGCCACGCCGCTGGATCAAGCGCCCCGTAGTGTACAATGTTCTTCCTTGCTATGCCATAACCTGACCATGCAGAGTGTGGTATCACCCAAGGGCAATATAGCTTGCTTGTCAAAGGTATTGTAAGCTTTGCAACAGCTTCTGCATGAGGCGAGTCGTTAAAACCAATATGCCTGATTCCAAGGCCAAAAGCTACCCGTGAGCCTTCTGGTGATGAAAAGGTGACAGCCACGTCTGGCCCAAATTGCTTTACAACTTCTGCAAGCTCGTACGTCCTGCGAGCGCTTTCAAGCAGCTTATTGTATCTATCAGCTCCGCCGTGGCTTCCGACGAATGTAAGATCGAGCTTTTTAATTCTAGCAAGTTCAACTGCTTCTCTGTATTTTCTTGAGGTGCAAAGAACCTCATGACCCGAATTGTGCAGCAAGGTGACGGCACGCTTGAAAAACATCACCTGCTTTGGCGTCAAAATGTCAAACCAGATCTTCAAATATACAATGTAGCTGAAAAGCCATTGGAAAAACCTTTTGTAGACCACGTGAGGTATATACGGAGGGATGAAAGGGGGAGCTTACTCTACACTTTGAGTGCCACATCTTCTACTACTACTACTACTACTACCACCGCTTCTGTTGCGGTATATGGTTTGAGCACTGAAGGATATAGAATAGCTTCCTCGATAGCCATAAACGGCTCCAAGGTTTCATTAATCGATGAATCGGTCAGGATGGCTATCTTGCTCAAGCCGGATATAGCAAGGACATATCCAAACGTAAGCTCGCTTATGGAAGATGAACCTCTCCTTGATCTAGAGCCTATTGACATTGCGATAAGCAATGCCTCATACGTCTATTTTGCTCCCAGAATAAGGAAGGTCGGCCCAGACGTCAAAAGCGACGTTATGACAAAGTTCAAGGATGCCATCAAGGCGCTCAAGCGGGGCGCCTCTCTAATCTATATGCTTCCGACAGGAGTAGGTGGCAATAATGAAAACATTGCCCTAATAGAGCACATGACAGGGATGACTGTTGAGAAAGATGTATCGTATTATTACCTCCCCCTGAGTGCTATTACTACAGCTAGTTCTGAGACTCTGATAGGGTCGGTAAAATCTAAACACGACAATCATATTTCCAAGATGCTCTACGACCCTGACACGCGTCGCAAGCTGAAGTTTGTAGATGTCAATTCAGCAGAGCTGGTGCATGTCATAAAAACGTTGAGCCACTACTCTGGAATGGCCAGCATCCTTGAAATCTGCAAAAAGGCCACTGACAACAATACCCTCAGTGAATTGATGCGCGGCACATTTGCCGATATCTATATCGATGACGTTACAAGCGGGCTATATGACCTCCGAATAATAGGGTCGTCCCTTGATGGCACAGGGCCGCTGATGTATCTAGTCAACGGTAGCATTAAGGGTGTAGATGGGTACGTCAAGTTTCTTATTGACCAGATACGGGCAACACTGAAAAAGCGCGACCTTAAGGCAAGCAGAACAAAAGTGGCGATAGCATGGACGCTTGACCCGCATGAAATGAGAGGCGACAGGATAGAACTACTGTCCTCACTTGAGACAAAGGTCAAAGACTATATTAGCGATGTAGAGCGGCACCAAGGACAGGCATTTGACCTATATCACACAGACAAGACAACTATCGTCGTTGCGTGCTCCAAGACAGATTTTGAAAAAGTAATGTCAAAGAATATGGCAAACCAGGAGTTTATAGTCATAAAGGCAAACCCACTTTGCGAAACAGTGCAGGAATAATAATTAATTGCATTAACAGCTATATGTGAAATATGGCTAGTACGGGAGTCATAATCCTGTCAACGTTTCCAAGCGAAGAGTTGGCTGCAGATGTTGCCAACCACGTCGTCAGCGCCAAGTTGTGTGCTTGTGTCAATTTTACCAAGATCCGGTCAATCTACTCTTGGCAAGGAAAAGTAGAGGATCAGCACGAATTCATTGTACTTTTCAAAACAACTTCAAAATCAGCAAAAAGGCTCAAGGCTGAAATTGTAAGGCTTCATCCATACGAAGTGCCGGAGATAGTGGAGCTTAAAATGAGCAATGTATCGAAGCCCTATCTGTCATGGCTCGCTGCAGAATCAATGTATCGCGTAGCGAAGAACCGCCACAATGCCGCCAAGTGACGATACACGCAGACCAATATCCGTCGATGAGTCAACAGCAAACATCTTTGCTCCATAGCTTTCAATCAAATTGAGTAGTTTGACTATCTCATCTTCATTTGCGGTTTTGAAGATGGAATCGGAGAATACTACCGCCTCTATTGCCTTCAATGCAGCAGCATTTGACACTTCGTTCATCCCCATCGCAAATTTTGCTTCCCCTCTGTTCACCATCAGCATTACCATATCTAGCATTGAAGACACCTCAGCAAGCTTGCTTGTGCTCATGATCTGCTTCATTGCTGCTGAGCGTAGGAATACAACTATTCCATCCTCGCCTGCAACATCCATGCCATCAACAATCTGCACCATGTCTTTTAGGACATACTGCCTGCTCACCAATATATTGAAGAACCTGCGTCTGCTTTCCCCTGGACCAAATATAATGACCTTGTCATTTTCACCAATTACTGAAGAAACAGTCTTGGCGATGTCTACAAAGTAGGTCTCAATGTCAGGGTTTTTCGTCTGATAGCGCTTACCGCTCTGGCCGGAATAGATGTTTGGGATCACTTTAACATGTGTGCCAGACACCTTGGCAACGGCTGCTTCCTGCGTATCTATTGCCACTAGAATGAAGTTGGCGCTGCTCACAGATCGCTTTAACATCCTAAGCTCAATGTCCCGCCACCTTCTCCCCTTGTCTATTGTTGCCATGTCACCTGCATGTATAGAAAGTGAATGGTGAGTCCCTTTTGGCACCATCTCGTTGTCTGAATCTATGATGATGCCAGATATCCTAAGCCTATCTACTGCAGAGTCAAGCTTGCTCTGCTCTACTTTAATGGTAACACGCACCTTGACGCGCTCACCCTTGTCAGGCCGACCATATTCCTTGACCTGCTTGACTAGACGAGTGCTGTCTGCAATGACGCGCTCACCCTTCTCTATGAGACGGCGCAATGTAAAGAGGTCATCTGGATCTTCCGGGATTATAAAAAAAGCAGTGTTTGACGTGCCGCTTGGCTTTACTATCATACTGTCTTTTCGCTTGCAGTTACAGCAGACGATGGATCTTGGCCTTGCTGCTTCTGCTGCTGGTTTTGGATCAATTTCAAATAGTTATCAACCCATTCCTGTGTCAGTACACCTGACTCAACTAGGTTGACTAGGGCATTTGGCGATGCAAAGCCTTGTACCTTACCTATTCTCCTGCGAGTCTGCCTCCACTTTAGCTGAGTGTTGCCGCTTTTTGATGAATAAATGATGCCAAGGATCTCCTTTGCATTTACAAACGTCATCTCCCTTATTTTCTTCAGTGTAACCTTGTCCGCAGCTTCAATATAGATTGCTCCAGGACCCTCTTCGCGCTCTGGAAATACTTCATAATCGCGCAGATAACTTTCAGGTATGAAGGACCTGCAGGTGCTTATGATGATAAACTTTCTAAAGCTCTCCAATGAAGACGGAGTTTCTATGTTAACCAATGTAGATATATAAAAGCCACCTAGCCATTTATCAAGTTTTGTGAGATATAAGAGAGGGAGTGGACAAACTCCTTACTCAAGATCTCGTTCACCAAGTCAGTAGGGCTATCTAGTCATCGCTTGTCCACACTAAAAATGAGGAACTGCAAGAATAAAAATCTACAAACAGCACTTGCCCTTTGGAATTTTGTGGTCGTGAGGGCACTTGCGTGGGTGCTTCAAAAGCGTGCACAGTGCATCTGTGAACATATCCTTCATATGATGTTCTATCCCGCAGATCATCTCGTCGTCTACTTCTATTTTGAGAGCATCCTTCATTAGGACTTCGAGCAGCCTGGTGTTTCGCATCATCTTCTTGCCAATGTGCTCTCCTTTCGTGGTCATTTCCACACTACCCTTGCTGTAGCGCACAAATTGGGATCTGTTCAACTTGCGGAGCATTTGAACTACAGATGGCTGGGTGACGTTTAGAAGCTTAGCTATTGAGCTCACCTTAACTTCCTCACCTCTTTCGCGGATATACCATATCGCTTTCAGGTACATCTCAATATGCTCAGACTCTGCTGTACCAACGTACAGCTCTTCATCTGTAGTCACATGCTGCTTTTTCCTCGCAATGACAGACTCCACAGTGGTTACTGTGTTCCCGCCAAACTGTATTAACTTATCTGCATATGTATAACGCCGTTTTTACCTAGATTGTTTCGTCTCGCTAGCGTCTTCCCACAGGTACTGGAAGTAACCTTTTGCAAAGCCTGCAAGCCCTGCGTGGTCAGCCCAGATCGCTATCGGTTCAAAGCTGCCGTTCTCACCGGTACCTTCTCCGAGCAGTATCACGACATGTTTTGCGTCGCCTATTATGCCGCCTCCAAAAAGACCATCGTTGAGCCTCACTTCTGCCACCCTTGATAGTGTCTTAACCGTATCAGGGTTTATCTTAGCAGACGCAAGGATGTTTATCTTGACATCTCCCCTATCGTGCAGGGTCCTGAGCTCTGGCTGGAGTGGCTTGGCTATGTCCACCGCAACAAAGGGTAGCGCGACTAGCAGTTCCTGCTGTACGTTCTGGATTATCTCATTGACCTTGGCGATTATGTTGTAGACTCCTCTTGCGACCCATATCTCAGGCCTCTCCTTTATGCCGCTTTTTGTATACATTGGCATCAACTCGTTTACGATAGTGCTCTGGCTCTCGCGGAAGTTGTTCTCGTGGCGAGTCCTCATGATTCCAAGAGCTGTTGAGGGAGACTTGGGGAAAAACTTTTGCGGCCTCGAGCTGCCAGACTCAAGCCATCCCTTCTCTTCCAGACTGTTGAGGACTTCATAGATCTTCGAGTATGGAACCCCTGATTTTTTTGAAATGTCTGCGGCAGTCATGGAGCCTGTGTCAAGCAGTGAAAGGTAAACACGTATCTCATAACCTGTCAAGCCAAGGTTTTCCATCGCCTTCCTTGACCTGTCGCTAATACTCACTTCTCAGACTGGGCACTATGGTATATTTTTTGCTTTTTAAATGTATGTGCGCTTTTCAGTGTGATACAACATCCATATCTGGCAGGTTTATAAGGGTTATATCTCATTCTCTCAAAAAAGAAGAGCTCCACTGTTACTTCAATGTAGAACTTGATTGTTTTCTCGAGAAATCGAGCATGATTATAAACCTATTCATCACCGTAGGAATTAGTAAGTT
>Ga0299914_10002759_pt1 | contig 12202 bp, 7 predicted proteins | sample RVTome_10_FD_201361 | JGI IMG/M metagenome (GOLD analysis project Ga0299914, IMG submission 201361) | Soil microbial communities from uranium-contaminated site in the Upper Colorado River Basin, Wyoming, United States - RVT153D57 (version 2) ... | reverse complement strand
ATCCCGAACACGATCGTCCCCAGGCCCAGGCCGACCAGGTTCGCGCCGGTGAGCGTCCGCTTGCGGAAGATCGAGAGGCGGACGAGCGGCGAGCGCGAGCGGCTCTCGTTCCAGAGGAAGTACGCCATCAGCGCGGCCGAGGCGGCGAAGACGCCGATCGTCTGCGCCGAGGCCCAGCCGACGCGGTTCGCCTGCGTCAGCCCGAACACGAGGAGCATGAGGCTCGCCGTGACGGTGACGGCGCCGATCGCGTCGAAGTGCCGCGCGAGCCCGTCCGCCTTGCTCTCGCGCACGTAGCGCGGAACGAGGGCGAGCGCGGCCGCCGCGATCGGGATGTTGACGAAGAAGATCCACTGCCAGCCGACGTACTCGGTGAACACGCCGCCGAGGAGGACGCCGATGGCGGCGCCCGAGCCGGCAATGCCGCCGAGGATGCCGAGCGCCTTGTTGCGCTCCGCCCCCTCCGCGAAGGTCACGAGCGTGATCGAGAAGACGGACGGCGAGAGGATCGCGCCCGCAGCGCCCTGCAGCAGCCGCGCGACGATGAGCATCTCGGACGACGTCGAGAGCCCCGCCAGGAGCGAGGTCACGAGGAAGAGCCCGAGGCCCACCATGAAGACGGAGCGTCTCCCCAGCAGGTCGCCCATGCGGCCGCCGAGCAGGAGGAACCCGCCGAAGGTGAGCGCGTAGCCGGAGACCACCCACTGGAGGTCTTCGGTCGAGAAGCCCAGGTCGCTCTGGATCGAGGGCAGCGCCACGTTCACGATCGACACGTCGAGCACGACCATGAGGTACGCGATGCCCAGAACAGCGAGCGCCTTCCAGCGCCTGGGATCAGCCATGGTTTCAGTCATTTCGTTCCCCCGTGCTTCGTAGTCTTGTGAGTAGTCACTCAGGCCGGAACGATGCCGGAGCCGCCTGCATTCCGGGAGGCGGGGAGCGCGAGACCTATGGTGCGGTTAACCCCACCCTGGCGTCACGACCGAGCAGCAGGTAGAGCGCGGCCGCGGTTGCGAGGAGCGCGCCGAAGACGACCCCGAGCAGCGAATACCCACCCAGGAGCAGGGCAATCCCGCCGGTCGCGGCGCCGACCAGGTAGCCGAACTGGTTCGCGGCCCCGCGGATGCCCATCACGGCCAGGCGGTGCTCCGACGCGGCCAGGCCGAAGGCGCCGCCGGCGTACGTGCGCGCCGCGCTCACGAAGGCGGTGATCGCAAGGAGGACGACACTCACGGCGACCGACGGACGCACCGCGCCGAAGAGGAGCAGGGCGCCGGCGGACGCGAGCGTCGTCCAGCGGAGCAGCGTGAGCGGAGCTGCGGGCACGCGCGAGGCAAGGTAGTTCCCCGGCAGGTAGGCGACCGCGGCGACGCCGAGGATCAGGCCGGTGGCGGCCACGCTCGTCCCGTACGACTCGATGAAGAGCGCGCCGGAGTAGACGAGCGTCCCGACCCAGGCGGACATGACCAGGAGCTCGGCGAGCGCCCAGAGGCGCAGCGTCCGCTCCTGGAGCAGGTCGCGCAGCCGCACGAGCGGGCGCGCCTCCGGCAGCACCTCGCGCTGGCAGAGCGAGAGCGCGAAGCCGACAACGAGGGCAGCAACGAGCGGCAGGGCGAGGAATGCCAGCCGCCAGCTCGTCTCGGCGACCAGCCCGACGAGCGGCATCCCGACCACCCAGGCCAGCGCCGGGCCCATCAGCGTGCGGGCGAGGACGCGGGAGCGATCCTCCGGGGCGGTCCACTCGCCGGCCGCGGCGGCCCCCGCGGAGATGAGCACCGCGACGGCGAGGCCGATCAGCACCTGGGCGACGGCGAGAACGGCGAAGCTGGGCGCGGCCGCGCTGAGCACGGAGCCGGCCGCGAGCAGCCCGGCGCCGGCGAGCATCAGGTCCCGGAGCGGGACGCCGCGGCCGACGCGGCCGAAGAGAAGCGCGGCGACGCCGGCCACCAGCCCGGTCACCGTGCGCAGCTGCCCGGCGGCCGCCGTGGAGACGCCGAAGTCGTCGGCCACCTCGACGAGGATCGGGCTGAGGACGAGCAGCCCCGCCTGTCCGGCGAGGAGGGCGAGCGGGAGGACGACGCCCGGCTGGGTCAAACGGCGCCGGAGTCGGGCGCGCACGCGGGCATCCTACGGAACCGCGCGGCGCCCGACGTCCGGCACCGGGAGTCGCTAGCGGCGGAGGAGCCGCCGGCGGTACCCGCGCGCGACCTCCTCGGACTTCTGCTGCTCGCCCATCCGGGCGGAGAGGACGACGAGCGTGCCCGTGAGGGCGGGGACGACCCACTGGACGATCCGCAGCCGGCGGAGCGTCGAGGCGACGTCCTCCGGCGTGTCCTGCGCCGGCTCGGTGGCGCCGGCGACCGGCACCTCGCCCGCCTCGCCCGCGCGCCGCCCGAGGACGCCAGCGTAGACGTCGGCGGCGAGCGCGGCCGCCGTCAGGACGGTCTTGGCGGCGGCCAGCGAGGCGACGCCTTTCTGGCGCCGCAGCCGGCCGCGGTTCCCCAGCGTCAGGCCGAGGGAGCCGATGCCGTACGCCGCGATGGCGCCGACGTGCGCCGGCATCCACCGGTTCCAGCCCTCCCCCGCGACGCGGAGCCGCTCCCGTGGCTGCGCCGCGGTGGCGGCGCCGTTGACGCCGAGCGCCCCCATCGCCGAGCCGCCCGACCAGAGCGCCAGCCCGACGTCGTGCATCGTCCTCGAGATCGTGTTCGTGGCCATGGATCCCTCCATCCGTCGAATGTCTCCCTCCACTGTTGGCCGCCGGGCCCTGCCGTAAACACGGCCTCGGGACCGACGATGGGCGCTACGGCTCCCTCAGGTACCCGTCGAGGCGATCGGCCAGCTCGCCCGGCCGGCTCAGAGAGACGTAGTGCCCGCCGTCCATCTCATCCGCCTCGATGCCGAGCCGCCCGCGCGCATGGCGGCGCGCCCAGTCGGCGGTGAACATGCGGTCGTCGCGGCAGAGCAGGTACCGCACCGGCACGTCCGGCAATGCGTCGAGCGGCCAGGGCTCCTCGAGCGGCTTCGCGGCCTGGCCGCGTTCCCTCGTCTTCGCCGCGGCGACCAGCGCGGGCGGGACGTCGTGGTAGAAGACGTCCTCCTCCCCACTGTCCTCGTAGCCGGTGTTCTCCCACCAGTCGGCGAAGAGCTCGCCCGGTGCCGGGACCATGCCCGCGACGAAGACGAGCAGGTCGACCGGGCGGCGCGCACAGACGAGCGGCGCCGTGAGGCCGCCGAGAGAGTGGCCCACGACGACCAGGTCGGTGCGGTCGCCGACGGCCTCGACGACCGTGTCGGCGTAGTCCCACCATCCGGCCGACTCGTCCTCGCTGGGCAAGTCGACCGCGATCGGTTCGTGGCCGCGCTCGCGCAGCTCCCTCGCGACGAGGTGCCAGTCCCAGGCGCTGCCGCCGCCGCCGTGAACGAGGGCGAAGGTGCTCATGCTCATAAGACGGGGCGTCCCCCCGAAACTGTGCGGCCCGCGCCCGTAGAGTTGGCTCGATGAGGCTCGACCTGCCCGACTTCCGGCTCGAGGTCTACCTCGGCGAGTGGGAGTTCAAGGCGCGCTACCACCTGACCGCCTCGGACGCGGAGACGATGACGGTCGCCGAGCTGCTCGCCCTGGCGACGCCCGAGGAGCGCGAGGCGTTCGAGAACCTAGCGCTCGGCTACGTCCCCGTGCCCGGCGGCGAAGAGCTGCGCTCGGCTGTGGCGGCGACGTACGAGTCGGTGGACGCGGCCGACGTCCTCACGTTCGCGGGCGCGGAGGAGGCCCTGTTCTGGGCGCTCCAGGAGCTGGCCGGCCCGGGCGACCACGCGATCGTGACCGTGCCGAACTACCAGTCGACGGAGTCGATCCCGCTGGCGGCCGGCGCCGACGTGAGCGGGCTGCTGCTCCGAGCTGAGAATGCCTGGGGGCTGGACATGGACGAGCTCCGGTCGCTCCTCCGGCCCGAGACCCGGCTCGTTGTCGTGAACTGGCCGAACAACCCGACCGGCGGCGTGGCCCGGCCCGAGGACTTCCGCGCGCTGGTCGAGCTCTGCGACGAGCGCGGCATCCGGCTCCTGAGCGACGAGGTCTACCGCGGCGTCGAGCTCGACCCCTCCCGGACGCTGCCACAGGCGGCCGACCTGTCGGACTCGGCCGTGTCTCTGAACGTCATGTCGAAGGCGTACGGTCTCCCGGGCCTGCGCATCGGCTGGCTCGCATGCCGCGACCGCGAGCTCCTGAGCCGCCTGGAGCGGCGGAAGCACTACACGTCCATCTGCAACGCGGGCCCGAGCGAGGCACTGGCGACGATCGCGCTCCGCAACGGCGAGGCGCTGCGGGCGCGCACCCGGGCGACGCTGGCGGCAAACCTGCCGCTCTTCGAAGCCTTCTTCGCCGACTGGGACGAGCTGTTCGAGTGGGAGCCACTTACCGGCGGCTGCGTCTGCTTCCCGCGCTACCTCGGCCAGGAGGGCGTGGAGGAGTTCTGCCGAGCGCTCCTGGAGGAAGCCGGCGTCGTCCTGCTCCCGGCGAGCATCTTCGCCTCACCGCTGGCGGAGGTTCCGGCCGACCGTTTCCGCATCGGCCTCGGCCGCCGCGACCCGGAGCCGGCGCTGGCGGCGTTCGGCGAGCTCCTGCGCGGCCGGTAGCCAGGCGAGCAGCCGCTCCTCTTCAGCTCACGTCGCCCGCGTACCGAGGGGCATGGCAAAGGGCTTGCTACCGTTCCCAAGGATCAGAGCGAGTTCGGTTTGCGTGTCCACGCCTTCCTCACCCGTTCGTAACGCGTAGAGGGAGGTGTTTTTATGGCAGACGGAACCGTCAAGTGGTTCAACGACGGCAAGGGCTACGGCTTCATCACTCCTGATGAAGGCTCGAAGGACCTCTTCGTGCACCACAGCTCCATCGCCGGCGAGGGCTACAAGTCGCTCGCCGAGGGCGCACGGGTCTCGTTCGAGCAGCAGGAAGGCTCGAAGGGCCCCGAGGCGACCAACGTGACCCTGGTCGCGTAACGGCAGGACTTGAAGGCGGCGGCCTCAGGGCCGCCGCCTTCACCTCCACGGACCGCGAGCGCGGGGGCCACGGCATCGTGGGCATGCGCAGCTCCTCGTAAAAATGGTCGTCGCCCACGGACTAGAGCTGGCGATCAGTATGCCTTCACGCGGCCAGCACGAGCACGCTGCCGATTCCAGGGAAACGTCGGGTCGTTGAGCAACGTCGCGACCTGGGTGAACGCGAACACGAAGACACGGTCGAAGAAGACTCACGCGGCGTGACGCCGTTCTCGTGGTCGACTCCCGTCGCCACCATCCCTAGCGACCTTACCGCGCCGTCGTTCGTGCAGGCTAGGCGGTCGGAAGCATCGCGCGCCAACGCGCGACCTCGAGGGAGTGATCTCGCGCGATCGTCCGCCAAAGGTCGGTCGGCCGCCAGATCCCGATGCCGAAGGGATAGAGCACCCTTCTGTTCGCCCAGAAGCTCTTGAGGTCGGTCGTAAGGATAGTGGGAATGCCCGCGCGCATCGCGTCTCTGATCAACGCACGATCCCCTGCATCGCGGAACGGCCCGAACGACGGAACGCAGTCGGGCGAGAGGGCCGGGACGATCGACAGCGCAAGCTGACCGTCAGCGACTTCCGGGCCACCAGCAATGACGAGGCCGTGTGGATCGATGTCGGGATACCAGTCTGCGTCGAGGCAGCCCTGAAAGTAGTCGGCCCACTCAAACCACCACTGCCGGAGCTCCCTACTCTTCGCCCCGTTCGTCTTCTGGAACTCGATCAGCGACGATTCAGAGACGACCCACGGCGGTCCGTTTCGTTGGTACGTCTCCACGAGACAGTCGAGTGCGACAAGCTCATCGGTGTACGGAGCGCCGAACCGTGCGAGCAGCACCCGCTCGCCTTCTGCCGTTAGGCGGCCGTCCTCGCCGTGCTTACCCAGCGCCATAAGGTTCTGGATGACGCACGTGTCCAACAGCGTCGGTCCTTCGGGCACGCGAAGCCCCGCTTTCTGCGAGGGATAGTCGAAGTCGACCACCGGGTCGCTGGTATCCGCGAGCACCGTGCAGCTAGCTAGCTACACCCGGTGTTCTGACCGCAGTCGCGGCACGTGTAGCAGCTCCCGGTCCTCACCATCCGGCCGCCGCACTTGGCGCACTCGACGGCGTCCTCGAACGCATTGAACAGGGCGGTCTGGCCCGGCGGCGGAGCCGGCGCGGCCTCGGTATCGCCGACCGCGGCGCCGTTCTCAAGGATGTCGTGGGCCTCCGCCAGCCGCTTGCGGACCTCCGGGCTGAGGATGCCGAGCTCCTGCTGGGTGTCCGTGTCGAGGAACTTCTTGCCCATCCAGCGGAAGATGTAGTCGACGAGGGACTTGGCGGCGCGGATGTCCGCGTCGTTCGTGAGGCCGCTCGGCTCGAAGCGCATGTGCGCGAACTTCGAGACGTAGACCTCGAGCGGGACGCCGTACTGGAGGCCGAGCGAGACGCTGATCATGAACGAGTTCATGAGGCCGGCGAGAGTCGTGCCCTCCTTGGCGATGTCCACGAAGATGTCGCCGGGGGTGCCGTCGTCGTAGAGGCCGACGTGGATGTAGCCCTCGTAGTCGCCGACGCGGAACTTGCGGCCGATCTCGGTGCGGTCGTCGGGGAGGCGGCGCCGGTCCTCCTTCTGGACGGGCGCGATCGCGGCTGCGTCCTTCCGCTTGGAGAGCGGCTGCGCCACCTTGCAGTTGTCGCGGTAGATGGCGATCGCCTTGACGCCGAGCTTCCACGCGTCGAGCAGGAGCTGCGAGACCTCGTCGACGGTCGTCTCCTCGGGGAGGTTGACCGTCTTCGAGATGGCGCCCGAGATGAACGGCTGGACGGCGCCCATCATCTTCACGTGGCCCATGTGGTGGATGGCGCGCTCGCCGATGGCGCAATCGAAGACCGGGTAGTGCTCCGTCTTCAGGTACGGCGCGCCGACGACGGTGTTGCGGTCGTCGATGAAGGCGACGACCTGGTCGCGCTCCTCGGGCGCGTAGCCGAGCCGGTCGAGCGCCATCGGGACGGTCTTGTTCACGATCGTGAGGTCGCCGCCGCCGACGAGCTTCTTCATCTTCACGAGCGAGAAGTCGGGCTCGACCCCGGTCGTGTCGCAATCCATCATGAAGCTGATCGTGTTGTGGCTGACGAAGCCGTTGGCCACGTACGTGACGTTGTCCGGCACGGAGAGGTCGTACGTCGGCTGGTCGTCGAGGACCTCGATCGTGGCCACGTCGTCGTAGTAGAAGCCGAGCAGGCGGTCGAGCTCGGGGCTCTCCGTGCGCGCAAGGAGCGCGGTCGCCGAGCGCCGTGAGACGTCGCCGCGGCGGGCGAGCGCCATGAGCATCGTCTTCCGCAACGCGTCGTTCTCGGGCGCGAGCTCGTCCACGAGGCCGCGGCCGACCGGGATGTGGTCGTGGCGCGACGCCTGCCGGTGGTTGCCGGCCGGGAGCGCGTCGCTCTTGCGCGCGGAGATGAACCCGATCTCCTCCAGGTAGTCGTCGGCGGCTGCGACGTTGAGCAGCCTGAGGGCGTAGCGCTCGTGCTCGCCCCAGTTCGAGCTCGCGTCGTCGACCTTGCGGGTCGTGACGAAGCCGAGCGCGAGGAGGAGCGTCTGCACGTCGCGGCTGAACTGCTCGGTGACCGTGGTCCACGAGACGTAGCCGTTGCTCGTCGTCCCGTCGGCCTCGAAGAGGCCGCGGACGAACGCGGCGTAGACGTCGCGGTCGTTCGTATGCAGGATCGCGTCCGGGATGTGGGCGTGCCAGCCCTTGCCGGCATGGTCGGCTGCGGGCGGGAGCTTGGCGAAGCCGGCCGCCTCCCACCAGTGGGCGAGGGCGACGGAGTGGAGCGCGACCTCCGTGTAGCCGCGCTTCTCCGCGACGCGGGCGTCGAGGCCGAAGAGCTCTGCGCCGAGGGCGACGAGGCGGTCGACGACGTCGCCGTCTCCGGCCGCGACGCAGAAGCGCAGGCCCTTCGCGTGCAGCGATCCGTCGCCCATGAAGTAGCCGACGAGCTCGGCCAGGTCGGCCGTCACGGTCTCGGGCACGCGCGTGCGGAAGTCGGCCGTCCAGTAGAGCTCGCCGAGAAGCGGCAGCCGCACCTCCTGCGGCTCCCCGACCAGGCCGTCCAGCATGAGCGGGACGCGGTCGCCCTCGGTCAGGTCGCCGAACCGGCGCCACACGAGCTCGCCGTCGGCGTCGACGACCTTGATGCGGTGCGTCGCCGTGCCCTGGATCCGGTAGCCGCGGCCGGTCTCGACGGAGATCACGCGCTCGAAGCCGTTGACGTAGAACTGGGTCGCCCGGCGCGGGCCCTCGTCGGTGGCGACCTCGAGGTCGAGCGGCTGCCACTTGTCGCCGACGGGATCGCCGAGACTGCGAAGCCGGACGAGGCCGCGGCTCGTGGCGACGAGGCTGTCGCCGACGAGGCAGCCCGTGGGCGCGAGCACGGTGGCCTGCGCGTTCCGGTAGCCCGAGACCTCGCCGAGGTCGAGCGCGTCGTCCCACGACTTCCGGGCGGCCGAGAGGAGATCGTCGGGCACGGCGTGGTCGTTCTCGATGTTTCCGACCGCGGCGCGGTGCTTGGCGATGACGCCGATCATGGCGCCCGCGTTCGGCTGGTAGCCGGCGAACGGGCCCATGCGGCCGGCGATCTCGGCCGACTTGCGGTACGCGCGGCCCGTCATCAGCGCGGTCACGGCGGCGGCGCACGCCCTGCCCTCGTCCGAGTCGTACGGGAGCCCGCGCGACATGAGGAGCGCGCCGAGATTCGCGTAGCCGAGGCCGAGCTGCCGGTAGGCCTTCGCGTTCTTCTCGATCTCGGGCGTCGGGTAGCTCGAGTAGCCGACGAGGATCTCCTGCGCGAGGAAGACCGTGTCGACGGTGTGCTCGAAGGCCTCGACGTCGAGGTCGCCGTCCTCGCGGCGGAACTTCATCAGGTTGATGGAGGCGAGGTTGCAGGCGCTGTCGTCGATGCTCATATATTCCGAACAGTTGGCCACAACGGACCCGTCCACGATGTACGAGTGGTGGAGCGGCTCGGTGAGGTTGTAGACGTACTCCTGGCCGTCGGCCTCGCGGGAGACCAGGGTGACGTAACGTCGTGTTTGATAGCGCTTCGACGTAGCCAACACAGTTGCCAGCGCCGTGTTCTTTCGCGGAGTCGAGAAGCCGATCTCCTCGGCGAACCGCTCAAGATCGAAGCCCATGATCCGCAGGTCGAACCAGTCGCGCGACCGATACGAGGCCTTGGTCCCGTCCTTCCTGACGTAGCTGAACATCGCCTTGTCGGGCTTCCGGGCGTGATAAATCCTCCCGCGGATCCCGAAAGCGTTCAGAATCCTCTGAACATCTCGGAGAAGCGCCTCGCTTGTGCTTCCGAGGCCTGCGTACCGCGCGGTCTTCCCGTTGTAGACGCAGCCGTCAGCGCCGAAAAGCCCGCGCAGGAAGGCCGCCTGGATCTCCGTCGGCGCCGTGAAGATGCTGTCCGGAACGCGCTTCTCGTGTGCGCGCCCGGTGCCGACGCCGAGCCAGCGGAAGAACGTGCGCACGGCCTCGCTGCCGGCTCGGAGCTGGACGGTGCCGTTGTCCATCTCCTGGCGCGAGATGCCGCCGATCAGGTCGCGGAGCATGCCTTCGTGCGACCCGAGCAGGCCGTCCTCGATGTCATCGCCGCCGTACACCCAGCCGGTCTGCACATCGGTGATCCAGCCGTCGCCGACGAGGTGGCCCATCAACTCGCCCAGGCCCTCGCTCCAGCGCTCGGGCAGCTCGCGCTCGACGACCGTGCCGCCGCGGCTGTGCGACCGGGCGAGCGCCTCGATCCTCACCGGGAGCGCCCAGGAGGCGTCCTCCGCCGGGGTCGGGCTGTCGTTCAGCAGCACCTGATCCTCGGCGGTGAGCTCGGCCGCCTCCACGTACCCGCGGTTCAGCGTGAACAGGCGATGGTTCGGCGTGCAGCGCAGCTCCTGGCCGTTGGCGAAGCGCAGCCGAACGATCGGCGAGACCCCGTTCTGCATCACCACGAGCGGCGTCGTGGCGACGACGCCTTCACCCGGCGTCTCGGCGGTGGCGCGGTGCGTGTAGACGCGGATCTCCTCGCCCTCGCCGGCGCGGTCGTAGAGCTCGCGGAACGTGAGGAGCCCGCGCGTCGTGTGTACGCGCGCGTCGCCGGGGAAGCACGGGTTCGAGGCGTTGATCCGCGACGTGTTCGGGAGCGTGTGCCAGGCGTTGATGGTCGTGTCGTACTGGACGCCCGGATCGGCGCAGCGCCACGCCGCCTCGGCGGCCTGCCTGAGCAGGTCGCGCGCGGGAAGCGTCGTGACGACGCTGCCGTCGGTGCGCGCGGTCAGGTTCCAGCCGTCGTTCGCCTCGGCGGCCTCCATGAAGGCGTCGGTGACGCGGATGGAGTTGTTCGCGTTCTGGTACTGGATCGAGGCCCAGTCGGGCGAGTCGAGCGACATGTCGTAGCCGGCCCCCTCGAGGACGCGCGCCTTCTCCTCCTCGTGCGCCTTGCACCAGATGAACTCCTCGACGTCGGGGTGGTCGATGTCGAGGACGACCATCTTGGCCGCGCGCCGCGTCTTGCCGCCCGACTTGATCGTGCCGGCGGAGGCGTCGGCGCCGCGCATGAAGCTGACGGGGCCGGAGGCGTAGCCGCCCTTGGAGAGCTGCTCCTTGGAGGAGCGCAGCTTCGAGAGGTTGACGCCGGAGCCGGAGCCGCCGCGGAAGATGACGCCCTCGCGCCGGATCCAGTCGAGAATCGAGTCCATCGAGTCCTCGATCGAGAGGATGAAGCACGCCGAGGCTTGCGGGCGCTCCTCGAAGCCGACGTTGAACCACACCGGCGAGTTGAAGGAGGCGAGCTGGTTGACGAGGATCGCCTTCAGCTCGGCCTCGAACGTCTCGGCCTGGTCGTCGTCCTCGAAGTAGCCGCCCACGCGGCCCCAGCCGCCGATCGTGTCGACGACGCGGCCGATCATCTGCTTGACGCTGCGCTCGCGCTCGGGCGAGGACATGCGGCCGCGGAAGTACTTCTGCGCGACGATGTTCGTGGCCGTCTGCGACCAGAACTTGGGGAACTCGACGTCCTTCTGCTCGAAGACCGGGCCGTCCTTGCCGGGGATGAAGGCGGTGCGGAGCTCCCACTCGATCTCGTCGAACGGGTCGCGCCCGGGGATCGTGAAATAGCGCTTGACGCCGCAGGACCGCGCTGCGTCGGCGACGCTGTTCACGAGCGCCTCGGCCTCGATGACGGGTGCGGTTCCGGTGCCAGGGGACGCCATTTCTCCCTCCAAGGGTATCGGTCGGACTAGGGTCTAAAGCTCGCCCGCCAGGGTGGGCGGAACAGGGACCAGTGAGGGTAGAGTCGGAGTCGGACGGATTCGGCGCGGGCGTCGGAGGGACGCCAGAACGGGGGATTCGGACATGCGCCAGAGGGGTCGAAACAAGAGGGTGATGCGGCGCTCTCGGTTGTTCCTGCTCACGCTGCTCGTGACGGCGATCGCCCCGGCGACGGCCGCGGCCTGCCCGGGCGAGGACGGCCCGGTGTGGATCGACCACGCCGCCTGGGGCGTCCACGGCACGCCCGTGGCGCCGGTCCTCGCCCGCCCCGGCACCCTCCTGGCGGTGCAGAACGACCGCTGGCGGGACTCCTACCAGGCGCGCGGGGCGGACACGTCCGGGTGGCACATGCAGCTCTGGAATCTCGTCGGCACGCCCAAGGCTCCCAAGGCGAGGGACACGGTGCTCGCCAAGGTGCCGACGCTCGTCTCGCTCGCCGAGCAGATGACGACCTGCGACGAGCCCATGCTCTTCCTGAACGAGATGGTCACGGTCCAGGCCCGCGAGCCGCTGACGGCGAACCAGCGCCGGTACCGGTGGAACATCGTCGCGCTCGCCAAGGCGCTCCACGAGCGCGGAGTGCGCGTCTTCGTCTCGCTGCCGACGGTTCCGCTCGCCAAGACGAAGACCCGGGGCTACTGGCGCGAGCTCTCGCGTCACGCCGACTTCGCCCACCAGTCCTACTTCTTCAGCTCCCGCGAGATCGCCAAGCGCGGCAACGTCGGCGGCGCGCGCTACCTGCGCGAGCGCTGGACGAAGATCCTGCAGCGCCTGGGGACGTTCATGGTCGACCCGAGCCGCGCCGCGCTCACCGTCCCCTTCTGGAGCAAGAGCCCGAACAGCGGCC
>Ga0299914_10002757_pt1 | contig 12207 bp, 5 predicted proteins | sample RVTome_10_FD_201361 | JGI IMG/M metagenome (GOLD analysis project Ga0299914, IMG submission 201361) | Soil microbial communities from uranium-contaminated site in the Upper Colorado River Basin, Wyoming, United States - RVT153D57 (version 2) ... | reverse complement strand
CTTCGGCTTTCACTCACCTCAGGCGCTGATCTCCCTGGCGATGCTGAAGCTCGGCGGGTTGTGCCCGCCGCTGCCGGGGAGAGTCACCGTTACGTGACCCACGGAAACGTCAGGAGAGCCCGTTTTTGTCTGCGTCGTTGTCACTTGGGCGTCGTTGAGTGTGATTTCGACTGCCATCACATCGCTTTCTGTGGTGACGTTGTCGTATGTGATGCCGTCGATGGTCTGCTCGGGGATGTGCATGGTGCACTCCGCCGGTTCGGGGCTGGGGTGACTACCCGGGGCCCATATTGTCATTGTCATGGAGTCGCTTTCGCAGTTCTCGATCGTCACCGAGCCGTGTGAGAGGCCTTCCGTCGCTGTATACGTGCCGGCGTGAAAGGTGAAGTGGCAGTTGTTCTCGTCGATTGTGATCGGAAATGTAATGCCGAACACGATGACGTGGCATGTGTGGTTGGCGTCGCCGTACCGGATGTTTTCGCCTGTCAGTGTCGGGCCGCCCTCTTCGGTGTATTTCGCGCTGCCAGTCACCGCCGGGCATGTTAGTTCTTTACCGCCGAACACAAAGGTCGATTTGCCGCCCGTGGCGTCGATTTCCGTCGCCCCTTCGGCGGCCCAGAAGTCAGCCGATTCGTCGACGGGCGGCGCATTCACTGTGGCATCGACGTATTCCTCGTTCTCGTCTGTCGCTTTGGCGATGAAGTTACCCGTATATGAAGAGTCGACCGTTTTCTCTTCGTCGCAGGTGGTTTCATTGTCGTCTGTGATTGTCGTGTCGACATCCAGTTCTTTCGCTGTGCCCTCTATCGCCATTACGCCTTCGTCGGTGGTGTTGTGATATGTGATGCCCTCGATGGTCTGCTCGGGTACGTGGAACGTGCAGTAGGGCGATTTTCCACCTGGTTCGAAGACTGTGATTGTCAGGGAATCGGGTTTTTCAGGCGCGCAACCGCCTATGTGCAGCGAGCCGTGCGCGAGGCCGCTTCCGATGTCTGTGTATGTCCCGGCTGTGAAGGTGAAGTGGCACCCGTTGGTGTCCACCGTGACCGGGAATGTGATGCCGAGGATCACCGTGTGACAGCTGCTGTACGCGATTTCGCTCGCTGTCAGCTCAGGCTCCTGTTCGACGTACCCGGCTTTCGCGGATGCCGTGGTGCATGTCAGGGGGTTGGACGGGAGAATGGGCACCGTGAAGGTTGGCGCGCCGGTGGAGAGATCCACCATCTCGGCCCCCTCGCCCGCCGAGAACTCCGCGTTTTCTTCCGCCTGGGCGGGTGCGGCCATCACGGCGATCGCCAACAGCGCCGCCAGGCCGATGACCAGGGTCTCTGGTTTGCGCATCGCTTCGATCCTTTCGCTCTTCCGGGGTTGTTCCGGGTCCTGGTGTTGCTAGCGCTCGTGCAGGAGATAGTCAACGTTTCGCCGGCAATGAGCGGTGGATGGCCTGGCGGTATCCCCTTTCCCCCCGCAAACCGCGTCTGCACCCTTTGCGCGCGCGCCGATCGGCGCGCGCGAGCCGGGAACGCCGGCGAGCCTTCGCTAGCGGCGGCGGTGCGAGCGGGAGGCCTGGCGCGCCCCGCACTGGGGCCGCGCCAGGGGACGCAGGATCGCCCGCTTTGCGTTGTGGCCGTCAAGGCGCGCGTAGGCACGGCTCTTTTGCGCGCAGAGGTTTCTGCTGTTGACGAAGAGGCCCCGCTGGCCGCCTGCCATCCTGACGACGACGCGAGAGACGGGGACGTCGGGGGCGCGGGCGACGGTGGCCCGCAGGACGCCTTTGACCGAGTCGATGCGGACCGCGACCTCGACGTCGACTATGCCTTTCAGGGCGAAGACGACATCGGGGAGGTTGTTGTTCGAGGAACGCAGGAAGGCGGGGCCTTCGAGGGGCTCGTCAAGCAGCGGGGTGAAGGCGCGGACGTGGCCGTATACGGAGCCTTGCGGGCACTGGGCGCCGTGGCCCGGGGGTGCGGCGAACTGCACGCGGGTGCAGATCGTCCTGATGTGGCCCTGTTCGACGAAGGCCGAGCGGGGGAAGCGCAGGGCGAGGCGCCGGACGTTGGCATCGCCGGGCCGGGGGACGTAGACGGCGCGCAGGGCGGGGAAGGCGCCGCGGCGGGTACCGCCCTTGAGGCGCAGGCCAAGGCGCGGGGCAAATCCCAGAGAGCCGCAGCCCGCCGCCTGGTAGCGGGCGAAGAGCGGCACGGGGAGGTCGTCGGCGGGGTCGAGGAGGTCCGCGAAGGAACCGAAGGCAAAGGCGCGAGTGCCAGATTCCTCGCAGGAGGTCGGGTTGAGGGTGAAGCCCGGGCGGTCGGTTGCGACGCGCAGGTCGCGGACGGCCAGGGGTATGCCCTGCAGGATGTGGGGAATCGGATCGGAGCGGTTGCCGTCGACCGCCACTTCGCCCGTCACCGGGTCGACGTCCAGGGCGACTCTGACGACGACGTTGCCCGCGTCGAAGGGCCCTGCGACGGCGGGGGTGATCGCCACGACCGAGAGCGGCGCGCCCCGGTAGGGCCCGGCGAGGTGGAGGGTTCCCGGCACGTAGGTGAGTGAGGTCCCCGCCCCCGCCCCGCCCAGGGTGTGGCCGATCAGCGACGCATTCGGGCAGGAGGGCAGCTGCTGCTCGGCGCGCCCGGTCTTGGCCCGCGCCAGGGCGATCGCGCCCTCCGGGCACTGCGCGAGGCCGGCCAGGCGGCCGGTGACCCCCGGCGGCAGGATCGCCGAGAAGCGGGTCAGGCTCTGGTGGCCGTCGGGGCGGGTGATGCGCATCAGGAAGGGACTGAAGGCACCAGCGGCGTTGGAGGCGGAGCCCGCCTGGAAGCCCGGCGCGAAGGGCAGCGCCCCGTCCGGCGGGCAGGGAGCGCCGGCAGGGCCGTCCTCGATCTCAAAGGAGGGGATGCGGGTCACCTCATCGCCGGGGCGCGCCCAGGGGGTGAGCTTCGCCACCACGGTGTGGGTCCCGCAGTCGGGCGGGGTGATCAGCGGGGCGCGCTGGCCTTCGCGGAAGCGGAAGGTCGTGGTCGAGATCGGCAGCTGCGGGATCTGGTCGACGGTGGTGGTGAGCTGCCCGGTCTGCTTGTCGGGCTCGACCAGGGCAGGAAGCTTCAAGAGGATGCCGAGCTGGGGATCCTTGATCACGATGTAGAAGGCGATGAGGGAGTCGAAGGGGTTCTCCGCCCCTGGGCGCGAGGTGGCGGGGTCGTCCTGCTCGGCGAGGAAGACGGAGCCGCGCAGGGTCTCCTCCAGAAGCGGCGTGGTTGACTCGATCGTGCCGATCTTCGAGGAGCTGGGGCAGCCCTCGCCGGGGTCTGAGGAAAGCGTCTCGTCGTCCAGGTCGTCCGGCTCGCAGACCCCCAGCCCTTCGGCGATCGAGGGATTGACCGTCATCCCCTTGGGCAACGTAACCTCGACCTTCTTCAGCGCCGATTCGGCTTTGGCGTCGGGAGCGGGATTGAGCAGGCCGTCCTGGTCGAAGCCCAGCTCGAAGGCAAGGCCGCTCGAGGAGGCGGCCTCGTCGGTGGTCGGCCGGGCATCGACCTTCGGGGTGAAGGGCAGCGTGTCGCAGCCGCTGAAGCCCGCCGGGTTGCCGGCGGAGTCGTGGCTGAGCACGGAGCCCGAGTCGGTGTCGCCTTCCCAGGAGAGCGCCTCATAGGTGGTGGGAACCGGCCCCGTGCAGGCGGTCGGCAGGGTGAGGAAGGGAACCTCGCCGGGGGCGCCGGTGAGGATCGTCTCCGCGCCGAAGACCCGCAGCGCCTGGCGGGTGTTGCGCAGGATGCCGAGGACGTTGAAGGGGGGCTCCGAGCGCACCGCGCCGTCTATCACCACGGGCACCGTGTTCGCCGCGGCGAAGCCGAGGCGCGCCGCCCGCCCGGGAGGCGGCTCGAGGTTGTAGAGGGGCTGGGTCGAGACGATCCGCGTGGACCCGTTTGCTACGTCGATCGTAACCTCCCCCACCTGAGTGGCCGCCGTGCAGGCAAGCACCGGCCGGGCGAGGAAGTCGGCCGTGGTGCAGCGCTCGGTGGCGATCGGGTTGGCGAGGAAGCCCGGTGGGAAGACGAAGGTCGCGTCGCGGATCTCCCCGTCGGGCTGGAGGTCTTCGCCAACGCCTGAGGAGTTGAGGGTGAAGGAAACCTCCATCTGCTCGGGGTGGGAGCCCGCCTGGGTGGCGGCGAGACCGCCTTCGCCGGCGAAGAAGACGTCGAAGTCGCTGAGGCCGAAGGCGCCCTGCGCCGGTGCGGCGAGGGCGGCGCAGGCCAGGGCGGCTCCCAGGGCGGTGAGGAGCGCCCGCCTCATACGTTCATCCCCGGGCTGCGGCCCCGGCAGCGCCTGGCGCGGTTGCTCTGACCCTTGGCGCGGCGGGCGAGGCGGTTTGCCCTGCGGCGCATCTGACGCGCCTTGGCGGCCTTGCGCACCCGTTTGGCGCTCCTGCGCAGGCGCTTGGCGCGGCGCGAGAGCCTCGCCGCCTTGCGGGCGGGCGCCCGGCACGCCTCCCCTATGGGCAGGGCGGCGGCGGTGCGGTAGGTCGCGGAGGCGGGGGTAGGGAAGCCGGGCGGGTCGGTGGCGCTCTGGCAGGAGTCGCCCTCGCAGGAGATCGGCTCGGACGGCTCGGGGAAGCCGCCCCCCACGCGGGCGTCGTAGATGTCGACCAGGCCGGGGTCTGCGCCCACCAAGCCCGCTTCGGTGCGGAAGAAGACGTCATCGCCTGAGGCCGACGCCTCGACGAACTCCGAGTCGCGTTTGTCCTGGCCGGAGGAGATCAAATCGACGCAGCCCTCGTTCACCTCCGAGTAGGCGGGGGAGGAGGTCGTGCAGCCGCCCGTCCCCGGCGCCTCCCACTGGTAGACGTCCTGGGCGCCGTTCGAGTCGCGCGGGGTGAGGCGGTCGAGGCTGTTGAAGAAGAGGCGGCGGCCGTTGTCCGCCAGAGGGCGGCGGCCGTAGAGCTCGTGCTGGTAGCCGGGGATCCAGCCGGCGGTCCACAGCTCGGTTTCGGTCCCCCCCAGGTCGGCGCCGCGCGGACGGGCGCCACTGGGGTTGCAGGAGGCGCAGGAGAGGGCGCCGGTGGCGGCGTCGTAGAGGTAGACCTGGCGGTCGGGCTCTCCGGAGGCCACGTCGGCGTTGTCGGAGCCGGTCAGCGGAGCCGCCGAGACGAAGGTGAGATGCCCCCCGTCGGCGGTGGCGCGAGCGACGTGGTCGCGGGGAACGGAGGCCAGGGGGCTCGGGGTAGTCGCTTCGCTTCCGGCAGGGATGTCCTCTGCCGCCAGAGCCCCAATGAAGGTGAGGCCCCCCGCGCAGTCCTGGCCGGCTTCCTGCAGGTAGAGGTTGGGCTGCCCGTCGATCGCTTCGTCTCCCAGCTCGTTTGGTTCGGAGCTGCAGACTTCCTCGGAGGCGAAGTAAAGGCGGGTGGCGTCCTCGCTCCAGCCCGCAACTCCCAGGACCTCTTTGGCGATCAGCGTGTTCGCCCCTTCGCCTTCGACGGGGTCGAAGGCGTATTCGTGCAGCTCGCCGTCGCTTGCCCCGGAGATGATCGAGTAGATCGCCCGCTCGCCGCTGGGCGAGGCGGTCCAGAACTGCGCCCGGTTGGGACCGAAGAACGTTTCGCCGAGGGGGTCCTTGTGGGAGACCTGCAGCGTGCAAGCTTTGGCCGGATCGGTGCATTTGTTCGCAGCGACCGCGCTCTCTTCGCCGGCGTGGGCGTTGACCCGCAGGTACAGCGTCGGACCCGGCTGTTCGGAGGCCGTCCAGTAGAGGCGGCTGCCGTCCTCTGAGAAGGCATTCTGGACGGTGTTGGCACGGCCCTTCGACCGTGCTTCCGCGACGCCCCCGCCGGTGCCGTTTTCGGTCCCCGCAGAGGAGGTCGCCTCGAGCGCTTCCCCGCCCGGCAGGACACTCGCCAGCGCCACCCCCTCCCCCTCGCACCACACGTACAGCTGATGAGCGGTCAGCCCGCCGGGAATGCCCTCCCCCTGCGGCGCCCCCGCTAGCGAGTCGTTCACCCGGAACGCCGCGCAGTCGCCGTCCGCCGCCGTCCCCTGCACCTCCGGGAACAGGGCGGGGTTCGGGCAATCCCCCACGCAGGGTTCCGGCGGCGACCCCGAGCTACCGAGCCAGGTGAGGCCCCCGGTCTCGTTGTCGCGCCGGTAGAGGTTTCTGTGACCCAGGTCGGGCCCGGGTTCGGTCAGCGGCAGGCCCGATTCGGCCTTCAGCCAGCCGTAGCGCAGGTCCTCCGAGAAGGCCTTGTACTGGTTGTCGACGCCGGTGAGTTTGGAGGCGATGCCGCCCCGCTGGCGTGGGTCGATCGACTCGCTCCCCCAGCTCGAGCCGCTTCGCGTGGCGATGTACTGGGGGTAGAGAGGAGACCCTTCGGGGTCCGCGAAGCTGGCCGAGGCGGTGTAGGTGAGCTTCGAGCCACCCGGGGTGCTCTGGTCGAGGCCGGCGAAGTCGTCGGCGTCGCCGTCGAAGCCTTCGTAGAAGTAGGCGTCGACGTCACCGCCGCTTTTGTCCACCGGGCTAACCAGCTCATAGGCGCGGCAGTCGGGGAGGCCGGCCGAGGAGCCCCCGCGATGCTCCTGGTTGGGGCAGCCGGTCTCGGGGGCGGTGGCGTCGAAGGTCGTGAAGGTGGAATCCGCTCCGATCGTCGGGCCGCCGCCGCCGCTTTTGGCGACGAAGCGGAAGTGGTACTCGGTGCCGCGCTCAAGACCGCTGAGATCGACGCGGGCTTTGACCGCTTCGTCGGTTAGCTCGGTGGTGAGCGGTGCACCCGGGAAGAGAACGCGTTTGCAGGGTGAGGAGGAGCAGTCCTCGGTGCCGTATTCGAGGTAGTAGTCGGCGTCGTCCCAGAAGTTCGGGTTGATCAGCGCCTCCACGGTGGCGCTCGTGGTACCGACGGAGGTCGCGTACTGGCTGACGATCTCGGGCGGGGCGGCCGGCTGAGGGCAGGTTTCGGTGTCCTGGGGCGGGGGGCGGTAGGCGCGCAGGAAGCCGGAGGCGTCTGAGGCGTAGAGGGCGCCGGGATCCGGGATCCCGCAGGCGCTCGAGGTCGCCAGGCCGGTATTCGCGGCGTTCAAGTCGGCGCCGAAGGATTCGATTTCATCGGCGTCGGCGTCGAAGCGGCGGATCAGGGGTGCAGCCTTGTCAAAGGCGTAAACGTCGCCGTTGGCCGCGACGGCGATCGCGCGTGGGTTGGCGACCTCGAAGGTGAGCAGCTCTTCGCCGGTAACGGGATCGAGTTTCCGAACGTCCTCTTCGGCGTCGTTAGTCCCGTCTTCGTAGGAGACGTAGAGGAAACCGGCGCTGTCGACCGCGACCTGTTGCACGCCCTCCCCCGGGACAGGGATCTCGTCCTGGTAGATACCTTCGGTGTCAAAGCGCTGGATGCGGTTTTGGTCGCCGACATAGACTTCGTTGTCGGGAGTGATCGCGATCACGGTTCGCAGCGATCCGGTAGGGCCACTGAATTCGCCGGGGCCGGTGCCGGTTTCCCCCGCCCCGCAGGTATCGCCGTTTTCGAGGTGGGCTTTGGTGCAGAGGTTGCCAGGATTTTCGGGGCTGCCGCCCCCCTGGTTGACACCGCCGCCGAAGGAAAGCAGAAACTCGCCGTCTGGGCTGAACTTCTGTACGCGGCGGGGGGTTCCGGCCTCAGCCGCGAAGACGTTACCGGCAGAATCGACCGCCACCCCAACCGCGGCACTGAACTGACCGGCGCCAGCCGTGCCCTGAATCCCGCCTTTACAGACATCGCCGTCGGCGGGTACGCATACCTCTAGCTGGTCGGCAGCAGTGTCGCCAGGGCCTGCTTCCACTACGTCCCAGCCCCAGATCTTCACCATCTCCCCCCAGGCGGTGAACTCGAAGATCCGCCTGCCATTCTGATCGTTGACGAAGACGTGGCCCTCGTTGGGGGCTCCCGCGGGCGCCACGCCAATGCCGCGCGCGGTCGAGATCTGCTCTCCTGAAGCGGCTCCGCCGGAGCTCTGCCAGAGGACCGCGGGGGCGGCAAATGCGGCCGTCGAGACAAGGACAGCGAAAGCAAGCGCGAGCGCGGCGATGGCCAACGCCGACTTGGCGCCGCTGCCTACGGAACTCCTCCCCTTGATGTCCCTGGCCCGCATCGCTGCTACCTCTCCCGGTCGTTTCCTCCACGCCCGGCACCCGACCGGACATGCGGACTATATCGGTACCGTCACCAGCTTGTCAAGGTACCTGTCGAGGTGCAACAAGCGTCACCCCCCGGGCGCCTGTGCGCCCGGGAGGGTGTTTGCTTGAGCAGGCGCGTCCCTGGGCGGGTCCGCGCACTCGCTGCTTACAATTCTGTACCTGTCACTGTCGTGTCGACGAATTCTTCATCATCGTTTGTCGCTTTGGCGAGCACGCTGCCGTTGTAGGTGGCGTTCCCGTGGAGGTGTTCCGGACAGACGAAGCTACCTTCCGTTTTTGTCTGTGTCGTTGTCACCGGGGCGTTGTTGGGTGTAATTTCAACCGCCATCTTATTTTCTTCTGTGGTGACGTTGTCGTATGTGATGCCGTTGATGGTCTGCTCAGGAATGTGCAGGGTACACTCCGGCGGGTCGGGGTTGGGATGGCTGCCCGGAGGCCAGATTGTGATTGTTATCGAATCGTTTTCACAGTTCTCGATCGTCACCGAGCCGTGCGAGACGCCTTCCGACGGTGTGTATGTGCCGGCGTGGAAGGTGAAGTGACAGCTGTTCTCGTCAACTGTGATCGGGAATGTAATACCGAACACGACGACGTGGCATGTGTGGTTCGCGTCGCCGTACCGGATGTTTTCGCCTGTCAGTGTCGGGCCCTCTTCTTTGTATACGGCGTTGCCGGTCACCGCCGGACATGTTAGTTCTTTGCCGCCGAACACAAAGGTAGATTTGCCGCCCGTGGCGTCGATTTTCGTCGCCCCTGCGGCGGCCCAGAAGTCGCCTTTTTCTACGGCCTGCGCGGGTGCGGCCATCGCGGCCATCGCCATGACGGCGATAAGCCCGAGGCCCAGCGTCTTCAGCTTGCTCATTGTCTTGCTTCCTTTCGTTGGCTTTGCCGCCCCGGGGTCCTGCCCGGGGCGTGCCGATGGACTATCAGCGAGCCGATCGATAGTCAATATTTCCGTAGCGGCGAGCCGGGCCACCGGCTCGCCGCTCCCTTTCTCCCCCGCAATTCGCGTTTGCGCCATTGGCACGCGCGCAGATCGGCGCGCGCGCCGATCTGCGCGCAGGCGCTCACGCTCACGCCCGGCCGGTTAGGATTCTGTGCCTGTCACTGTCGTGTCGACGAATTCTTCATCATCGTTTGTCGCTTTGGCGATCAGGCTGCCGTTTTGGATGATGTCCCCGTGGAGGTGTTCGGGACAGAGGAAGCTGCCTTCCGTTTCTGTCTGTGTCGTTGTCAGCGGGGCGTTGTTGAGTGTGATTTTGATCGCCATCACTTCGTCTTCTGTCGTGACGTTGTCGTATGTGATGCCGCCGATGGTCTGCTCGGGGATGTGCAGGGTGCACTCCGGCGGGTCGGGGTTTGGATGGTCGCCCGGAGGCCAGATTGTCATTGTCATCGAGTCGTTTTCGCAGTTCTCGATCGTCACCGAGCCGTGCGAGACGTCCTCCGACGGTATGTATGTGCCGGCGTGGAAGGTGAAGTGGCAGCTGTTCTCGTCGAATGTGATCGGGAATGTAATGCCGAACACGACGACGTGGCATGTGTGGTTCGCGTCGCCGTACCGGATGTTTTCGCCTGTCAGTGTCGGGCCCTCTTCTTTGTATACGGCGTTTCCGCTCAACGCCGGACATGTGAAGGTTTTGCCGCCGAATGCAAAGCTCGCCGTGCCGCCCGTGGCGTCGATTTCCACCGCTCCTTCGGCGGCCCAGAAGTCGCCTTTTTCTACGGCCTGCGCGGGTGCGGCCATCGCAGCCATCGCCAGCAGCGCCGCGAGGCTGAGGACCAGGGTCTTTGGATTGCGCATCGCTTCTTTCCTTTCGCTCTGCCCGGATCATTCCGGGAGCGGGGGTCCTAGCGTTGCCGCAGGCAATAGTCAACATTTCCTGGCTATGTGCCACGGAGCGGGGGGGCGAGCGAAAGCTTTTCCCCGCTAGGGGTGCGTTGAGGACTTGCGCGCGCGCAGATCTACGCGCGCGACTTTCTGCGCCCGTGGCGCTTCGTCTCTATCCGCGGCTGCGGCCGCGTTTGCCCCCCAGGCCCGCCTTGCGGAGCTGCACGCTGCGTGGCTTCACTCCGTTGCCGCGGACCTTGGCAAGCAGCTTGCCGCGCTGCCTGAGGACGCGCTTGGCCCTGCGGTTCCTGATCGGCACCCGCACGACCCTGGAGCTGCCGGATGCGAGTCCGAAGCGGCGCTTGCCGACGAGCACGAACCTCGCCCTGCGCTTGCCCCGCTTGCTGCGCGTGGCCTTTTTGCGGCTCCCGGCCGGGAGCTTGGCAAAGAGCTTGAGCAGGCCTTTGCACGGGCCTCTCCTGCAGACGAGCGGGACGAAGGCAGCGTTGCCTTTGACCAACACCCTGCCGGGAATGAACGCAGGCTGAGGCGGCAGAGCCGGTGCCGGTGCCGGCGGAGGCGGGATGAGTTCGAAGGCGGCAGTGACCGAAACGTCGGAGTTGAGCGTCACGTCACAGCCGCCGATGCCCGAGCACCCTCCGCCCGCCCAGCCCATGAACGCCGAGCCGGGCGCGGGATGGGCCGTGAGCGTCACCTCGGCCCCTTTCTCGTACTCGGAGCTGCAAGAGCCTCCATCGCATTTGACCGTGCCCGCGCCGGGGCCGACGATGTCGATGTCAAGGTCGAACTCCGGCGTGACGGGAATCGGGGCGAATTTAGCCGTGACCAGCTTCGCTCCGTCCATCGTCACGTCGCATTCGTCGCCGAAGACTTCGTCGCAGCCGATCCACTCGACGAGCTCGCTTCCGCCCCCGGGGAATGCGATCAGCGTGACGATGGTGCCTTCCACAAAGGAGTCGGCACAGCTTACTCCGCTTTCGTCGCATTCGAAGATCGCGCCTTCAAGGGCATCGACTTCTCCGTTGCCGATGACTTCGACGAAGAGTTCGTGCACAGCGACGAATTCTGCTTCGACCGATTTGTCGGCGTCCATCGTCACCTTGCATTCGTTGAGGCTGGGTTCTTCTTCGCAGCCAGTCCAACCCGCGAACTGGTTGCCCGCGTCCGCGGTGGCCGTCAGGATCACCACCGTGCCCGGTGCGTAGGTATCTGAGCAAACGCCCGAACTCTCCCGGCAGTTGACGATCGCGCCGGAGTCTGCATCGACATCGCCATCGCCCGTCACGGCGACATCGAGTTCATGCTCTTCGACGTACGTGTAGTTATCGGCCGCCGTGTTGGCCGATTCCCCGCCCGGCGTGACCACGCGGACATCGACGGTGCCCGCAGCTCCGGCCGGAGCGATGACTTTGATTTTGGTCGCAGTGTTTTCGGTGAACGGCGGGCTGACCTCGGTCGTGCCGAATTTGACTTTGGTGGCACCGCCCAGGTTCGTGCCGGTGATTTCGACCGTGTTGCCGCCTGCGGTCGGGCCGCTCGTCGGGTTGAGGACGGTGACCGTGGGGGTGTCCACGTAGCTGTAGTTGTCCGCCGGGGTGTTGGCCGAGGTGCCGCCCGGGGTGGTGACCGAGACGTCGACCGCGCCGGCGGCACCCGCCGGGGCCGTCGCGGTGATCTGGGTGGAGCTGTCGACCGCGAAGGTCGCCGGGTTGGCGCCGAATTTGACTTCGGTGGCGCCGGTGAAGGCGGTGCCCGTGATCACTACCGAGTTGCCGCCCGCGGTTGGGCCGCTGGTCGGGTTGAGGGCGTTGACCGCGGGGGGTTCGACTTCGTAGGTGAACTGACAGCCCCCCGGCGCCGCTGACTGACCGCCTGGCGTGACGACCAAGACATCGACCGTTTCAGCAGGCGCTCCAGGGGGACTGGTGACTTCGATTTCAGTCGGGCTGACTTCGACGATGCCGGTGGCCGGGTTGGCGCCGAAGAGGACTTCTTCGACGTTGGCGAGGTCAGTGCCGGTGATCGTCACGGTCGTGCCGCCTGCCGCCGGACCTTCGGTGGGATTGCAGCTCGTCACCGCGGGCGCTTCGACGTAGGTGTAGTCGTCGGCGGCGGTGTTGGCCGAGGTGCCGCCCGGGGTGGTGACCGAGACGTCGACCGTGCCGGCGGCTCCCGCCGGGGCGGTGACTTCGATCTCGGTG
>Ga0299914_10002756_pt1 | contig 12209 bp, 7 predicted proteins | sample RVTome_10_FD_201361 | JGI IMG/M metagenome (GOLD analysis project Ga0299914, IMG submission 201361) | Soil microbial communities from uranium-contaminated site in the Upper Colorado River Basin, Wyoming, United States - RVT153D57 (version 2) ... | reverse complement strand
AACGTATCCGTGATGGGATTCTCCGGCGTTGGGGTTGCATCGAGGCAGTTGGTTGCTGCTTCGCGTCGTTTGTCAACAACGGCCGTTACATTATCCAGCCGGATAGCCTCCGTATACCACTCTTCGGCCGGACACCAATCGAGAAGACCGGCGAATTGGTCGCCATAGGCAACATAGGCTTCAAAAAGTTTCCGGCAGGCATCCTGGTAAAAGGGGGCAGCCGCACATAACCCTTGAAAATAAAAAATTGTTGTCTGCCAGTCAACACCATAATAGCCAATGCCAAGCAGGTATAGTTCGGCCCAGGTTTGCTGGTCTTTTACATCAAGCGGTAAATCACCCAGCCGCTCTGCCTGGCTCAGGTAAAATATTCCCAGTTCAATCTGAGTACCTGAAATCATTTGAACACCCAGGTTCATGTAGGCATTATACAGCATTTCATCTGTTTCCTGGCGGCGCTCGTTGGGAAAATCCTGTTGGAAGGCGGCAATGGCGGAAACGGCAGCGGCCCAACGGCCTTCGTTCATGAGAGTCTCCAGGTTCGTGAAGGCTTCCTGGCTGAAGGCGTCGCCGGGTTGAGATTCCTCAACCGGTTTTTCGACGGCCTCCGGGGTCGGGGTCGGGGTAGGGCGAGGGGTGGGGGTCAGCCGGGCATTGAGGCCGCTCTGAGCCTGCTCATGAAGGGTTTGCCCCTCTACGGAGGCCGGGTCTCGTTCCAAAACCCAGTCGAGGCGGCGCATGGCAAGGGCAAAGTTGCCGTTGGAGATGTCGCCACGGGCGAGTTCGATCTGGTTGGCTATTTGTTCTTCCAGGGCTTGCCGGGCGTTTTCAACCCGCAGCGATTGACCACGCTGCCAGGCAGCATAGGCAACTGCGCCATAAATGGCTAAGAGAAGAGCGATAATGACCAGGGCCAGGCCAAAGCCGCGCAGCAGGCGACGTGGCCCAGAGGGCGCTGTACCCTGTTCGTATTCCTCTCCTATTGCCAGATCATCTGGTTGGGAAACAAGATCATCCATCTTGCATCATCTCTCGATAAACTTCAACGGTTTTGGTCGCAATCTGTTCCTGGGTGTAATGATTCAAAACTCTCTCTCGTCCAATCTGCCCCAGCCGGCGACGTAATGTTTCATCTTTTAACAAAGTTAGCAAGTGATTATAGAGACCGCCAACATTATCCTCAGGGAATATTAAACCGGCGTCGCCGATGACGTTCGGGATTTCGCCGCTGTCTGAGCCGATAACGGGGACGCCACAGGCCATAGCTTCGATGAGGATTCGGCCGAATTGTTCTTTCCAATTAGGCAAGGTTCGAGAAGGGAGAACAAGGACGTCTAGATGGCGCAGGTAAGCGGGCATCTGACTGGAGGCGATAACGCCGTCGAAATGAACCCGATCTTGAATGCCTAGTTCTTGGGCCAGCCGCTCCAGTTCGCGGCGGGCGGGGCCTTCACCGGCAATCTGCACCTGCCAGATACCGGGCAGGCGGGCTGCTGCCCGGAGGAGCAAGTCCACCCCTTTTTCGCTTACCAGGCGCCGTCCGGCAGAGCCGATTATGAAGGTCCGGCCTTCGTCCCGGCCCGGTGGGGGTGAGAAGATGTCGGGCCGAACGCCAAACTGGGGGATGACGCGATATTGGCCCTGGTATCCTTTTTTCTGCCAGACTTTAACGGCGGCCTGGTTGCCCATCAGGGCATAATTAACGGCCGAAAGCACCTGTTTCTCCAACTGGTTGAAGGGGAAGGGGTATTTCTGGCAGATATTCTGCCAGGAGAAAAAGAGCGATTTGACGCCTGCTTTATTTGCCTGTCGCACTGCCAGCCAGGTAGCGAGGTTATACGGTTCCTCGTCCATGTGTAAAATGTCCGGTTTTAGGGTTGCCATTCGCTCTTTTAGGGTGGGGTAATAGTGGAGGTGGAATTGCCCATTTAGCCGGATGGGATCAACCAACAGGCGATAGCCGTTAGTGTGGCTTCGCTCCAGGGGAATGGGGCCGGTGGGGTCTTGCCAGACGGGAGGAACAATAACAGTTAATTTTACATCATCAAATTTAGCGATTGCTTCCAGTTTTGTCTGATAAGCTCCCACCAAACATGCTTTAGAAACCATTAATACATGCATGACGGATAGAGGGTCTCTTCTGTTTGAATAGTCTTCGTTACTATACAGCTATTCGTGGTGCAATGCACTGCCCACAACGTTATGAATTGGTGTAAGTCTCGACGGACAGGGCAACGCCCCTGTATAGTTAATAATCTTCATCTAAGGTTCGGGGTCCTGCGCTTGCAAGGTCTCTTTCACCCGGCCGTGCTCATTCGGACAAGATGGGTTTGGGTGACGGCCGTTTGTGAAAGTTGACACGGGATCGTATTTTGCTATACTTGCCCAGTTTTGACAACTTTGCATCAGCATGGGCAAAATCACAGTCAGCATTCCGGCCCATCCCATTGGGGATGGGCTTTGTTGCTGTTAGTCCTCTTTCTGGCGGCCTTGTTACGGTTCTGGCAACTGGATGAGATTCCGCCTGGGTTTTACCGGGATGAGGCGTATAACGGCCTGGATGCTGCCGGGGTTTTGGCAGGAGAACATGAAGGCGAAAGTCCCTTTTATTTTGAGGCTAACAACGGCCGAGAACCTGCTTATATCTATCTGACAAGCCTGGCTGTTGCGATTTTGGGCCGGACGGTGACGGCGGTGCGAATAACGGCCGCTGTTGTTGGTACATTAACAACCCTGCTGGTTTACCTGTTAACCAAAAGCTGGTTTAACGAGCGGGTGGGCCTCATGGCGGCGCTGCTGTGGGCGATAACGGTGTGGCCGATTCATTTGAGCCGGGTTGGGCTGCGGCCGATTTTGCTGCCGTTTATGCTGGCCCTGGTTTTCTGGTTGGGGACGCTGGCTTACAAACGTTCCCGGCCGGGGAGATCGGCCGTTGGATGGTGGCTGCTGGCCGGGCTGGCTTATGGTCTGGCTTTCTATACCTACCTGGCGGTTCGAGTGACGCCGCTTTTGCTGGTTTTGCTGCTGGCGTACCTGGTGGCAAGAGGCCGGACGGGGCGGCTTTTTCCCGGCGTTGGCTGGTTCGTTCTGGGAACGGTTATTACCTGCCTGCCGCTGGCCTTGTTGGTCTGGCAGCGGCCGGAGATTCTTCTGGGAAGAGCGGGACAGGTTTCGATTTTGAACCCGGCAATTGCGGGCGACGCGACCCTATTTACCGTTTTTTGGCGACAAAGTTGGCAGGCTCTCGGCCTGTTTTTTGTTGAGGGCGATATGATCCTGCGCCACAATCCACCGGGACGGCCGGTTTTTGATTTGCTGATGGCCGGGCCGTTTCTGGTTGGGGTTTTTTGGTGCCTGCGGCATTGGCGGCGACCGGCGGCCTCTCTCCTTTTGCTGTGGAGCGTGATTATGCTGGGGCCGACTATCCTGGCCGAGGATGCGCCGCACTTCTTGCGAGCGGTTGGACTGCTGCCGGCCATACTCCTGTTTCCGGCGCTTGGCCTGGAGCGGCTGTGGAACTGGATGAGCGGGCTGCCGGCTATCAGGCCGTTATTGACGGCCGGATTGGTTTTGGGCAGCCTGGCTTTTACGGTTGATGATTACTTTTTGGATTACGGCCGCGAGCCGGAAACGGCCTATTGGTTTGAAGCGGCGGCCCGAAATCTGGCGCAAAACATTAACAGTTATGAAGTATCTGAGGCGGGTTACTATCTGGATCAACGTTTTTGGGATGGATGGCCGGCGGTTCGTTTCCTGGTTGATCCCGTCCGACAGCCCGCTTTTTTTCGGCCGGAAAATGTGGCGGCAGGCCAGTTTGTGCCACCGGCCGTTGTCTATGCCTGGCCTTATGAAGAGTTGGATCGGGTCTTGAGCGGCTTCGGGCCGGGGCTGGTCAGGGCTGTGAATGGCGAACTGGCTCAAGGCGACCTGGAGGCGATCCCTTACCCTTTTTACGGCCGTTACACTGTTGAACCGGCCCCCGAATGGCCGGTTTTGGCGAAATTTGACAATTCTATACAATTGCGACAGGCTAATGTGATCGAATTGGATCAACGGCCGGGTTTTAAGCAGGGTTTAATAATAGAATTGTACTGGTCAGTCACAGAGATGATTGACAGCTCACTGATCGTCTTTGTCCATGTGGTTGGAACGGAGGGCATCATTGCTCAAAGCGACAGCGTTCCCGGCCAGGGAACCTGGCCCAGCCAATGGTGGCGACCGGATTTAATTTTACATGACCAGCATACTATCGAATTGGCTGAAGGATTCGATTCCGGCCAATATCAGATCGTTGTAGGATTTTATCATGCTGACACGAAGGTGCGTTTAGCTGTTTATGAGGCTGACGGGACACCTGTTGGCGACACATGGCTGTTGCAACCTTAAGGAAGGGAAACAGTCTAAGGAGAGAGGATATGCGTTTTGTTCGTCTCATACCAATAGTTCTTCTGATTCTAATCGGGCTGAGTGTGTTTGCATTCTCCGGTGGGGATACAGCGGCTGCTCAAGGGACCAACTTATTAGTAAACCCAGGTTTTGAAGGACAATATGGCAGCTATGTGCCGGAGACGCCTCAAGAACAGACAGATTGTCCGGTTGGTGTTTGCACGACTGCACAGGTGCCGCATGGTTGGAAACCCTGGTGGGTGAAAGAGCGGCCGACCGATGTGAACCCGGAATTTAAACCGGCTGAGGACAGCCAGCGGATTCGTTCCGGTACGCGGGCGGCCCAGTATTTTTCATTTTGGACTACGCATAAATCGGGATTGCGCCAGACAGTTACGGTTCCTGAAAATGCGGTTGTGACCTTTACTATTTGGGGGTTTTCATGGATGAATGAATTGGATGATCCATGCTGTTCCGACGGCAACGCTACCCCTAATATGCGAATCGGTATTGATCCCACCGGCGGCACAAACCCTTATAGTCCATCTGTTGTCTGGTCGGGGTTCCAGCAGCCGAGAGATGTTTATGCTCTGTTTTCGGTTGAGGCTCAGGCCCAGGGCAGCCAGGTGACTGTTTTCACTTTCTCTGCGCCGGATGTTAATCCACAAAGCCCAGATTATGGTTATAAGCATACCGATATGTATTGGGATGATGCTTCATTAACTGCCAGCGGGGGGGCTGCTCCGCCTCCACCGGCTCCACCCCCGGCCACGAATCCGCAAGGAGACAATCCCACCACTACCCAACCAAGTGCGCCCGCTGCCAATTCTAACCCCCTGGCCGTTCCGCCAACTTCGACGCCGGACGCTGAGGGTGTTATTTATTCGGTTGTCCAGGCGGGTGATTCTCTGTGGAGTATTGCCGCGAAAGCGGGTATCACGCTGGATGAAATTCTGGAACTGAATAATTTGAGCCAGGACGATTTTGTAAGGGTTGGTGATTTGCTTATTATCGGTCATGCTGATCCGCCGAGTGAGGCAGCGACGGAACCGGAAACGACAGCGGCTGAGGAAGTGGTAGAGGAAGAGCCTGAGACTGCGGCCGAGCCGACTGCCACGCCTGAAATTGCGCCGGCTGAGGCGGTTGAAGTGGCTGAGGTTGAAGAGGTTGAGGAAGAAGAGCCGGCAGCCAGTATTTGCCTTTCGGCTTTTGATGATGCCAATCAGAATGGCGTTCGAGATGAAGGTGAACCACTGCGTTCGGCCGTTGCCTTCACAATCTCTGATGTTGAAAAGGTAGTCAGCAATTATGTGACGGACGGCGCTTCGGAGCCGTTCTGTATCGAAGGGCTGGCTCCGGGCAATTACCAGATAACGCGCTCTGTTACCGGTGGAGAGGTTGTAACTACTGAGAAAGACCAGAGTTTGGCGCTCCAGGACGGGGAATCGAAGAGCTTTGAATTTGGTAGTTACCAGGACGGCAATGCGGTTGCCCAGTTGCAATCGCCCAATCGTGTAACCGGTGACGGGGCCGGGACGGCCACTGGTGATAACCTGACCGGAGCGGCCGTTGGAGGCCAACAAAATGATGGCAATGGTATCAGCGGCATCTTTATCATTGCCGTTGTCGTGGCCGTCTTGCTGCTGGTCGGGGTAGTGGTTATTATTTTGAGCGCCAGGAGGGCAACGGGCTAAGATGAGATTTTACCGCTTACGTTTTATTCTGATAGTTTTGTCTCTGGCGGGGCTGGGTCTTTTGCTGGGCCGGGCGGAGACACGGCCGGCAAGCGCGGCCCCCTTGCTTCAGGCAAATTTGCTGAACAATCCCGGACTGGAAGATCCTTATCCCAGCGGCGCTCCGCAGGGATGGGGTCGCTGGCATCAGGAGCTTAATTCTAATCCGAAACCGGAAAATTGCAGCGAACGGTACCTGGTACAGCCCAAGTGGTCGGCCGAATTTAATGGGGCGTTAATTCGTGAAGGTGCCCGTTCAGCCCATGTCGGAAATGAGTTCGATACCTGGCGGGGTGGCCTTGTGCAAGACGTAGCCGTAACGGCCGGAAGCACTTATCGCTTTACTTTTCTGGCTATCGGCCGGGCTTCTAATGAGCAGTTCCCGATTCCTTCTGACACCGGCGTGAATATGGGTGTTCGGGGAGGTATTGATCCCAATGGCAGTGGTTTATGGTCGGATGCCGACATTGTCTGGGGCGGCACTAGTTCTCCCCACGACAGCGGTAACCAGGCTAACTGGCAGCAGATTACGGTTGAGGCGACAGCAACCGGCAATACGATTTCGGTTTTCATGCAGGCCGATTTTGGCGGGGCGAACCAGTGCCGGGGGCATCTTGATGTCTGGTTTGATTCTGCTTCCCTGGTAGAAGCCGGCCCGCCGCCGACGGCAACCTCACCGCCCCAACCGACATCCCCACCGCCTCCCCCGGCTCCGGTTTCAACCAATACCCCGGTTCCGCCGACCGATACGCCGACGCCGGAGGTGACGCCGACCGATACACCGGAACCGTCGCCGACACCAACCGATACGCCTGTTCCACCGATGGGCGGTACGATTTGTGTGAACGCCTTTGCCGATTCGGACGCCGACGGCGAACGTAGTCCAGAGGAAGGTTTTATGGCGGGCGTGACCTTTACCATTGTTCAAGGAGAACAGGTTGTTACGCAGGGCGTCTCGACGGGAACAGATAATCCGCTTTGCTTTGAAGAGTTGGAAGGCGGCAGTTACCGGGTGGCTCAAATTCTTCCACGAAATCTGGAGACGACGACGGCCCCTGATACGACGATTGAGGTAGAGGAAGGATCGTCTATCTCTCTGGAATTTGGCAGCCGCTTTGAGACGACTGAATCGGAAGAAGTGGCGGGTGTGCCTTCGCCGACAAGTGAAGGTGGCACAGCTGATCCGGCGGGTGAATCGGGAAGCGATAGTGAGGCCGAGGACGGCGCATCAGATGGCTCCGGTATAAATTTGCTGGCAGTGGCCGGCCTGGGCGCTATTCTGGTTGCCATTGGGCTGCTGGGGGCGTTGATCTTTTTCCTGGTCAGGCGTGGCGCGGCGTAGCAGTGACGTTATAGCTTGAGGGTTCCTTTTGTAATTGGGTAATTGGGTAATTGGTAATTGGCGGTAAAAGACACCGCGAGTAATTGGTCGAAATTGTTTTGGGCGGCCGTTCTGCTTCTGGCAGGGATGGCCGCCTGGCCTTTATTGAGCGGGGCGGGGCTGCTGAATACACGCGGGGGTGGGGACAGTCCTTTTTTGTTACAACGGCTGCACCAGTTGGCAGCGGCGCTGCTGGATGGGCATTTCCCGGTTCGGTGGATGCCGGACGCCAATTATGGTTATGGCTATCCTTTTTATAATTACTATGCGCCGCTGTCTATTTATATCGCGGCCGTTTTTCGTTTCTTGGGCTTCTCCTTTGTGGGGGCGATTAAAGCGGCGCAGTTAGCGGGTTTCCTGGCGGCGGGGGGGGCGATGTTTTATCTCGGCCGTCGTTGGTTCAAGAGCAGTTGGGCGGGGCTGGCGGCGGCGGCGGCTTACACCTTTGCTCCTTTCCACATGGTCAATGTTTACGTTCGGGGCGATTCTCTGGCGGAGTTTTGGGCGATGGCTTTTTATCCGGTGGTGTTTGTTACGGCCGATTATCTGGTTGAGCAGCCTAGACGGCCGATCCTGATTGCCCTTTTCTCTCTATCTTATGCTGCCCTCATTCTCAGCCACAATATCTCAGCCCTTATCTTCACGCCCTTTTTGCTCCTTTACCTGGTCCTGGCGCTTCTAAAAAAATCCCTCTACAGACCAATTACCCAATTACCAATTACCAATTACCAATCCAAAAAACGCCTTACGACCACAATCGCCCTCTCCCTCCTCCTGGCCCTGGCCCTTTCGGCCTGGTTCTGGCTGCCGGCTCTCTCGGAGCAAGGGTTGGCGCAGTTGGAACCGGTGACGGCCGGTTATTTTCATTTCAGCAACCACTTTCGCGGCCCGGACCTGGTGCAAAATACGCTCTTTTTTGATTATGATGTGGCTGAAGGCGGGGCTTTTCGGATGGGGTTGGTGCAGCTGGCCGTGATTACGGCTGGGTTGGGTGTTCTTTTGCTGAGAGGAGTTGGAAAGGGGCGATTGGATTTTTGGCTGCTGTTATTGATTGTCTTTGCTCTGTTGGGGGCGACTTTTATGATTTTGCCGCTTTCGCGGCCGTTGTGGGAGCAGCTGCCGCTGCTGCCTTTTACGCAGTTTCCCTGGCGTTTTTTGTCGGTGCAGGCTTTTTGGGGTGCGCTGGCGGTGGGGGGACTGGGCCTGTTGCCGGGTCGTAAGGTGATTATGCCGGTTGTGGTGTTGATAATTGCGGCGGGCAGCCTGGGGAATTTGCGAACCGATCATTTGTATCTGACCGATGGGGATGTGACGGCCGAACGGCTGGCCGAATATGAGTGGTTCACGGGCAACATCGGCAGCACCGTCAGCGCCGAATATCTGCCGGCTTACGTGCAGCCCCGGCCCTTTACCGGCCCCTGGCTGACGACGGGCAGCCGCGCTTACGTGTGGGTGTTGGAGGGCACTGTTGAAGCGGAACTGCTTTCGCAGGAGACGACCCGGCAAAGCTGGCTAATCTCGACCGGCGCTCCGACGGCGACGGTGGCGCTGCCGGTGATGGCCTGGCCAGGCTGGCTGGCGGCGGTGGATGGGGCAGCGGTGGAGAGCTACCCGGCTCCGGGTTCGGGCTTATTGACGCTGGCGGTTCCGAATGGGGAACACACGGTGGAACTGCGGTTGGGCCGAACGCCGGTGCGGACGGCGGCCGAAATTGTGTCGTTGGCGGCCGTGCTGATAACCGGCTGGCTGCTCTGGCCCACTGTTCGCAGGTATACCAACCGCAAGCGTTTGAAGTGGGCGGCGGTGGGAATAGTTGGTCTTATTGTAGTCACTGTTGGACTGCGGCTTTGGCCAGTTCCCTCACTTTCTCCCAATACGCTAAGTTGGGATTATGAGCAGTTGGGTTATCTGCACCACGCGCCAGACGGTATTCCTTTTGAAAATGGCTTGCGGCTGCGACAGTACAGTTACAGCCAGGATATGGTCAGGCCGGGGGAGGTGCTGGTTATTACTCTGGAGTGGGAAAACGGGAATGGGGCAGCGGCCGAGATAGAGCTGATGACGCCGGCGGTGCAGCGAGTGGGGAATGCTCCGATTCTGGCGGGCCAGAGCGGCATAGCTGCGACGGGAGAGGTCGTTTACCGGTTGGCGATTCCGGAAAATGCGCCGGCAGGTTTGTATGTGCCGAGGGTGACGGTGACGGGGGGTAAGTCGCTGACGGATTCGGGGCAGGTGCGGGGGGATTTGTTTTTACGGCCGGTGCGGGTAATTGCCGGGTTCCAACCGGCGGACGGCGGCAACCCTCTCATGGATGTTCGGGCGGTGGATGTGACCTACCAGGGTAGAGATGCTTTGCTGGTTGAACTGCAATGGCTGACCTTGAGGGCGTTGACAGAGAATTATAATGTCTCTTTGCGGCTGGTGGATGGCAATGGGGTGGCGGTGGCGCAGCGGGACGCTCAACCGGGGTTCGGCTATCTGCCCAGCAGCGGCTGGCGGTCCGGCAGTTGGGAAAATGATCGGCTTACCTTGACCCTGCCGGAGAATTTTTCGGCCGAGCAGGGGGCGGCATATGCCTTGGTGGTGCGCTTGTATAATGTGGAGACGGAAGCGGCCGTTCTGACCCGTCATTTGGGGGAGATGGTTTGGGGAGGGGATGGGTTGATGTTCCGGCGGGCCGAACCGGTTTTTGATTTGCAGGAAGGTATTACCCCGGCCGTTGCCATCTTTGAAGAGCTGATTCGATTGGAAGGGTATACGCTGGAGCAGACGGCCGAGGGGCTTGATTTGACCCTTTTCTGGCGGGCGTTGGTGAACGGCGGGGAGGATTTTTTCCATTTTGTCCACCTGGTCAAGGCGGAGACGGGGGAGATTGTGGCCCAGCATGATAGTATGCCGCGCAATAACAGCTATCCTACCGGCCAATGGCAGATGGGGGAGATTATCGCGGACCCGGCGCGGATTGAGTTGGCGAGTGTTGAACCGGGGGAGTATTTATTGTATGTGGGGTTGTACCGGAACCTGGATAGTCGTTTTCCGCCGTTGGTTGGGGTTGACGAGGAGGGACGGCCGTTGGAGAGGAACCGGTTGCTCCTGGCGAGAATCGTTGTCGGAGAATGAGAGGCGATGGGTAACTGGTAATTAGTAATTGGTAATTGTGCGCCGGTTCCGGCCAATTACCCAATCACTAATTACCAATTACTAATCAGTGACGGCCGAGACGGCCCGACTAACACTCTCTTCCGGCTTCACTTTGACCTGGGTGTCTTCGAGGTTGCCGGATTCGTCAATGACAAAGTGGCTGCGAATGATGCCCATGTACTTTTTGCCAAACATACTTTTTTCGCCCCAGACACCGTAAGCCTCAGCCACTTTGTGATCGGGATCGGAGAGGAGGGGATAGGGCAAATCTCTTTTCTTTTTCCATTTGGCAAGGTCGGTTGGGCTGTCGGGGCTGATGCCGAGGACGGCCGCACCGGCAGCTTCAATCTTGGGGAAATTGTCCCGAAAACCACAGGCTTGTACTGTACAACCGGAGGTATCGGCTTTGGGGTAGAAAAAGATGATGACTCGCCGGCCGAGAAAGTCGGAGAGTTTGATGGGGTTTGATTCTGAGTCTAGTAGTTCAAATTGGGGCGCTTTGTCGCCTTTGTTTAACATGAGTTTCTCCTTTGGAAGATTAGAAACGAATTACATGCATTATATAGTGGTCAAAAGGATTGGACACGCGAAAAAATCTCCTTCATCTCTCTGTCTTCTCCGTGTATCTCTGTGTAACCTCTTGTTGACTATCACAGAATCACACGAATTATTGTTGATGGTGGGGGATGGCGGGGCGGATTTGGTGGGTTAGGAAGGCGCGGTAGGCGTCGAGGATTTGGCGGGTGAGGGGGCCGGGTCGGCCGATTCCAATTATCTGGTCGCCGATTTTGACGATGGGGACGAGGGCGCGGGACGCGCTGCTGAGGGCGGCTTCGTCGAGGCGGGCGATTTCGTTGATGTGGATGGCTTCGAGGCGGACGGGGATGTTCAGGGCTTCGGCTTGCTGTAAGATGATCCGGCGGGCTATCCCTTCTAATATGCCTTTTCCGGCCGTATAGAGAATGCCGTCACGGATGCCGTAGAAGTTGCTGGTCAGACCTTCCAGGAGACGGCCGTCATCGCCTAGCAGTAGTTGTTCGTAATATTGGTCGGATTGGAACGGCCGACGTTGAAGCACAAAACGGGCGTCTTTGATCAGGGGCTTGTCGCGGTGAAGCTGTTCTACAAGGCCGACTTCGACGCCCTGGGTATAAATTTCCGGGGGAGGCGGCGGAAAGGGGGAGAGGGCAATGGTCAGACGGCCGGTTTTGCGGCCCGGCGGAACCGGGGGTGGTTCTGCCAGAACATCAAGCCGAACCCGTGAATTTTCCTGGGGATAAGCTGTGCATACCTGGTGGATAACCTGTCGAAGAAGTTCCTTGTCCAGGGGATAATTCCAGCCCATGAGGGTGACGGAGTTTTGGAGGCGATCCAGGTGGGCTTCGAGGTATAGGAATTTATTGTGTTCGAAGGTGCAAAAGGTGGTGTAGACGCCCAATTTTAGATGGTCGAACAATTCGTGGATTGTTTGGACCCCTTCGGGAATGGGTAAAGAGGCCGGGCCGTCGGGGGTTATGGCGAAGAATTGGACGTTGGACATGGTTTCTCATCTGTAAATCGAATTGGTA
>Ga0299914_10002755_pt1 | contig 12212 bp, 11 predicted proteins | sample RVTome_10_FD_201361 | JGI IMG/M metagenome (GOLD analysis project Ga0299914, IMG submission 201361) | Soil microbial communities from uranium-contaminated site in the Upper Colorado River Basin, Wyoming, United States - RVT153D57 (version 2) ... | reverse complement strand
AGAAGCTGCTGCGGGGTGCCGCAGTGCTCTTCGAGAGCGGACAGGTCGACTGGGCGCTGGGCGAGGCGCTGGCGTTCGGCTCCCTCCTTCTCGAGGGCACGCCGGTGCGCCTCGCCGGCCAGGACACGCGACGTGGCACCTTCAGTCAGCGGCACGGCGTGCTCGTCGATCACACCGACGAGCGCGAGTGGCTCCCGCTCGCGCATCTGGCCGACGACCAGGCCCGGTTCATGCTCTACGACTCCGTGCTCTCCGAGTACGCGGCGCTCGGTTTCGACTACGGCTACTCGCTCGCCGCGCCCCAGACGTTCGTGGGATGGGAGGCGCAGTTCGGCGACTTCATGAACGGGGCGCAGATCGTCATCGACCAGTTCGTCGTCGCTGCCGAAGACAAGTGGCTGCAGCAGAGTGGGCTCGCGCTCCTGCTCCCCCACGCCTATGAAGGCCAGGGCCCCGAGCACTCCAGCGCCCGCATGGAGCGTTTCCTCGCGCTGGGCGCCGACGGCAACATGCGTGTCGTCTATCCGTCGACTGCGGCCCAGTACTTCCACGCGCTGCGACGCCAGTCACGCAGCTCGCGGCTGTGCCCGCTGGTGTGCTTCACACCGAAGCGTTATCTCCGGATGCCGCAGACGCGCTCCCCGGTCGACGAGCTCGTCGACGCCCAGTTCCGGCTCACCCTCGACGACCGCGGCCCGCTCGACGCCGGCTCGGTCCGCCGGATCCTGCTGTGCACCGGCAAGATCGCGCACGAGCTGATGGACGAGCGCGACCGGCTGGAGGCGCCCGTCGCCGTCGTGCGGGTCGAGCAGCTCTATCCGTGGCCCGACGACGAGGTGACCGGCTACCTCGACCGGTATCCCGGGGTCACCCAGGTGTGGTGGGTGCAGGAGGAGCCGGCAAACATGGGCGCCTGGAACTACATCCACGGCAAGCTCCACCGCATCTTGCGCGATCGGGCGGAGCTCCGTCACATCGCACGACCGTCGAGCGCCAGTCCCGCCACCGGCAGCCAGACCATCCACGAGCGCGAACAGCGTCACATCCTCGACGAGTCCTTCACCGAGCTCCCCTGACCCATCGTTTTGTGCATCTGTTCATGCACTATGCGCGGGTTTCGATACGCGAAACGGTGGGTGAAGGGTCATCGGGGGCTCGGGCCGGGAGCCAGATGAGTGCGATGAACGCCCCGACGATCGCGACGCCCGCTGCCACCAAGATCCCGGCGTGCATAGCGGTCACAAACGCTTCCTTGGCGGAATCGGCGAACGACGCGGCGAAATCGGCGGCGCCCGGGAAGCCCATGTCTCCGGTCTGATTGGCGACCGCGATCGCGCCTCCCACCGACGAGCGGGCCGCCTCTTGCGCATCGGCGGGTAGCGGCGACCCGACGAGCGCGTCGTCGATGTCGCGCGTGTAGATCGACGACAGCGCGCTGCCGACCACCGCGACGCCGAGCGCGCCGCCGACCTGGCGGAGGGTGTCGTTGACCGCCGACCCGACGCCCGCCTTGGCGAGCGGGAGCGAGCCCATGATCGACTCGGTCGCCGGCGCCATGGTGAGCCCCATGCCGATCGACATGAGCGCCATCCGCCACGCGTTCTGCCAGTAGCTGCTGTGGATCTCGAGCCCGAGGAACAAGACGAGCGACACACCGACGATCGCCATACCCGCCGCGACGACCGCCTTCGTGCCGACCTGCTTCACGAGCAGGGCGCTCGCGGGCGCGGTGATCATCAACGGCACCGCGAAGGGCAGGAGCCTGACCCCGGCCTCGAGCGGTGAGTAACCGAGCACGAACTGGAAGTACTGGGTGATGACGAAGATGGAACCGAACATGGCGAAGAACACGAGCGTGATCGACATGCTGGCTGCGGTGAATCGCGGATTGCGGAAGAAGCGCATCGCGAGCATCGGGTGGTCGCTGCGCAGCTCCCACGCGGTGAAGACGCCCAGTAGCGCGGCGCCGATGCCGAACGCGCCCAGGCTCTGGCCGCTGGTCCAGCCGGCGTCGGGTGCCTCGATGATCCCGTAGAGGAGCGCCGTGAGGCCCGCCATCGACAGGGCCGCGCCGACAAGGTCGAGCCGTGGTGCGGAAGGATCCTTCGACGTCGGGATCAGGAACCAGCCGCACACGAGCCCGAACGCCACGATCGGGACGTTCACCAGGAAGATCGAGCCCCAGTAGAAGTGCTCGAGCAGGAAGCCGCCGGTGAGCGGCCCGAGCGCGACCGCGACTCCCGCCGTGCCGGCCCACACGCCAATGGCCCGACCGCGCTCCTCCCGCGGGAAGACGTTGGTGATGATCGAGAGCGTCGCCGGCATGATGAACGCGGCGCCGATGCCCATGAAGGCTCGGGTGGCGATCAGCTGACCGGCGCTGTCGACGAGAGCCGACGCGATCGAGCCGAGCCCGAAGAGCACGAAGCCGACCTGGAGCGCGCCCCGCCGACCGAAGCGGTCGCCGAGGCTGCCCGCGGTGAGCAGGAGCCCGGCGAAGACGAGCACGTAGGAGTCGACCATCCATTGGAGCTGGCTGTTCGACGCGTCGAGGTCGCGCACGATGGTCGGGATCGCGATGTTGAGGATCGTGTTGTCGAGCACGATCACCAGCAGGCTGAAGCAGAGGACGAAGAGGATCGCCCAGCGACGCGCGTAGGCGGGGTCGTCGCGTCCCGGTTCCGAGAGCGCGCCGTCGCTGCTCAGCGCCACGAACGCGACTCGCTCCGTCCCGCGCTCCCGACCGTGTGCGGTGTGTCGGCCGCCCGCCGTCCGTGCACCCCGATCGCGAGCAACGCCAGCGCGAGCGCGATCGAGATCGCGGCGATGGCCCCGTGCACGACGAGGAACCCGGCCGAGTGGTCGTCACCGAACATGTTGCCCAGGCGTACGACCCAGATGAAGGCTGTCCAGAGCCCGGCCGCGATCACGACGTTGGCGGCGCGGCGGCTCATGGCCGCCGACCGTACTCGCCCACCTGCCGGGCGCTCAGCTGGCGGCGGCGACCGCGGTCAGTGCCTGCTCGACGGCATGCGTCGACGCGTTGACGAGGGGCAATCGCACGTCGGGCGTCGGGATGATGCCCTGCGCGTGGAGCACGCCCTTGAACACCGCGGGGTTGGGCTCGTGGAAGCAGGCTCGCACCACCGGCAGCAGCGCTTCGGCGTGCGCTCGCCCGTCGTCGATCTTGCCGGCGAGGCCGCATTCGACCAGATCGACGAAGCGGCGGGTGCAGAGGTGCGCGGAGGCGGCGATGCCGCCGGTCGCTCCCATGAGCACGAGCGGGAACAGGAACGCGTCGTCGCCGCTCAGCACCGAGAACCCGTTGACGGCGTTGGCGCCCGACAGCAGCTCGAGCGTGTCGACGTCGAGGTTCGGTGGCGCGTGCTTCGTACCGGCGACGTTCGGTGTTCGGGCCAGCTCGAGGACGCCGGCGGCGCCGAGGTGGCGGCCGGTGCGGGCGCCGATGTTGTAGATGAGGATCGGCACCGGGCTGGCGTCGGCGACCGCCCGGAAGTGGGCGACGATGCCGGGCTCGGACGGGCGCACGTAGTACGGCACGACGACCAACGCGGCCGCCAGGCCGGGCGTGCCGTCGAGCGCACGGACCGATTCGACACTGGTCGTCGTGTTGTTGCTGCCCGCGCCGACGATCAGGGGCACCGACCGCTCGGCGCAGATGCGCCCGCACACGTCGATGACGCGGCGGCGTTCGTCGGCGTCGAGCGCCGCCGCCTCGCCGGTGGTGCCGAGCGCGACGATCCCGGCGATGCCGTCGTCGAGGTAGCGATGGCACACGCGCTCGATCGCGTCGATCGCGACCGAGCCGTTGGTGGCGAAGGGGGTGATCAGCGGGACGTAGACACCGCGCAACTCGAGGCCGGCCGGCATGTGCGACAGAGTAGGCGCGGTTCCCGAGTGGGACTCGGGCCTGCCGGTAGCCTCCGCACCCGTGCCCGAGCCGTGGCTCACCCTGCTCACCCTGCTTCTCGGGTTCGCGACCGGAGCGCTCTCGGGGATGTTCGGGGTGGGCGGGGCGGTGATCTCCACGCCGGGGATCCGTTCGCTGGGCGCGTCGCCGATCGAGGCGGTGGGGTCGACGCTGCCGTCGATCATCCCGTCGTCGATCACCGGGTCGCTTCGGTACGCCCGAGCCGGACTCATCCGGGCTCGGGTCGTCGCGGTCACCGGCCTCACCGGCGCGGTCGCCTCGGTTGCCGGCGCGGTGCTCGCCGAGGTGATCCCCGGGAACGGCCGACCACTCATGTTGGCGACCGCCGTCCTGATCGCGATCACGTCGTTCCGCATGCGCCGCGGGCCGACCGAGCGTGAGCTCGCCACCGCCGAGCCCGTCGCGGCGACGCCAGTCGACGAGACCGCGTGGCGGCTGGTGGTGATCGGCGCCGTCGCCGGGCTCCTGAGCGGGCTACTCGGGATCGGCGGCGGGATCCTGATGGTGCCCATGTTCACGGTCTGGCTCGGGCTCGACGTGAAGGAGGCCGTAGGCAGCTCGCTGGCGTGCGTCGGGCTGCTAGCGGTGCCGGGGACGGTGACGCACGCGGTGCTCGACAACGTCGACTGGTCGTTCGCGATCCCCCTCGCGATCGCCGCGGTGCCGGGCGCGTGGATGGGCGCGCACTTCACGATCGGCGCGGAGGAGCGCACCGTCCGGCTGCTCGTCGCGTCGGTGCTCGGCGGCATCGCGGTGTTGTACGCGGTGCTCGAGACGGTCGCGCTCGTCAGCTGAGCTCGACCGCGCGACGGAAGACGTCGTCGAGCATCGCCTCGGTGAGCTTGCCGGTGAACGTGTTCTGCTGGCTCGGGTGGTAGCAGCCGAGGATCGACGGACCGCCGGTTTTCACTTCGCAGCCGTGCCCGAACGCAGGTCGCGGCGAGAGAAACGGTGTGCCGGTGTCGCGCAGGACGGTCCAGATCGCCTGGTAGGCGTACGCGCCGAGCGCGACGAGCACTCGCGTCTCGGGCAACAGCGTCAGCTCGCGCTGGAGGTAGGGACGGCAGCGGTCACGCTCGGCGGGCGTCGGCTTGTTGGCCGGCGGGGCGCAGCGCACGGGGCAGGTGACATACGCGCCCTTCAGCTCCAGGCCGTCGTCGCGATGTGTCGAGGTGGGCTGGGTCGCGAGCCCGGCTCGGTAGAGGGCGGCGAAGAGCCAGTCACCCGACCGGTCCCCGGTGAACAAGCGTCCGGTGCGGTTGGCGCCATGTGCCGCCGGTGCGAGGCCCACGACGACGATCCGCGCATTCGGATCGCCGAAGCCGGGAACCGGTCTCCCCCAGTACTCCCAGTCACGGAACCCCGCGCGCTTCTCCCTCGCGACCTTCTCGCGCCACTCGACCAGCCGCGGACATGCCCGGCAGTGGGTGATCTCGTCGCACAGCGCTCGGAGGCCCATCGAACGGATCGTAGGCAGTCTCACGACCCGAGGAACGGCGAGACCCCACATGACGCATCTACCCTCCCGGCGGTGAAGATCCTCCTGATCGTGAACGCGACCGCGTCGTCGGTAACGGCGCGGCGCAAGGTCGTGATCCAGAAGGCGTTGGGTTCGGACCACACGCTCGAGGTGGCCGAGACGCATCGACGCGGACACGCAGCGCGGTTGGCCCGGGGCGCGGCACTCGACGACACCGACGTGGTGGCGGTGCTCGCCGGTGACGGCACCCTCAACGAGGCGGCGGGCGGAGTGGCGGGCAGCGACACCGCGCTCGCCGCGCTCCCCGGCGGCTCGACCAACGTGTACGGCCGCACCATCGGCGTCGACCAGGACCCGATCGACGCGACCAGCCAGCTCCTCGACGCGCTCGATGCCCGCTCGTTCGAGCGGGTCGGGCTCGGTGTCGCCAATGGGCGCCGCTTCCTCTTCCACCTCGGCATCGGGTACGACGCGCGCGTCATCGAGTGGGTGGAGCGCCGGCAGGGTCTCAAGCGGTACGCGCCGCATCCGCTCTACGTGCTGGCCGCGGTTGACACCTGGTTTCGCCGCTACGACCGCAAGCAGAAGGTACGGGTCACGAACGGCGACGGGCACGAGGTCGGCCGCGGCCCGTTCGCGATCATCTCGAAGACGTCGCCGTACACGTATCTCGGAGCACGCGGCCTGAACATCGCGCCCGAAGCGGGGCTCGAAACGCCCCTCGCCGCCACCGTGTTCGGGTCGATCGACCTCCCACTGATCCTCGAGCTCGCGGCGTCGGCACTCGGTACCGGCAAGTGGCTCCGCAACCACAAGTCGGTGGGCCGCGGCGTCGGGCTCGACCGGCTCGTCGTCACCGGCGACGAACCGTTCCCGTGGCAGGTCGACGGCGACTTCCTCGGCGATGTCGACTGCCTCGAGGTCGGCTACGAGCCCGACGCGCTCACGCTCGTCGTCCCGAGATCGCCCTGACCGCGACCTCGGGGACGTCGGTGACGATCGCGTCGACGCCGGCCTTCGCGAAGCCCGCGAGCTCGTCGGGCTCGTTCACCGTCCAGACGTTGACTTCCAGGTCGGCGCCGTGGGCCAGCGCCACCATCTCCATCGGCTCGCGAGCCAGGGTCGCTCGATCGGGGTGCCACGCGCCGTGCCCGTGCTCCACTGCCAGGCCCACCGCGGCGCCGGGCTCCATCCCGTAGGTCAGGAACCCGGTCGGGATCGTGGGGTCGAGTACCCGTACCCGGTCGACGGTGTCGAGGTTGAAGCTCGACACCAGCACCCGGTCCTCATCGTCACGCGCCGCCAGCAGCTCGACCAAGGAGTCGACCGCCCGGTGCTGCGGGTCGTAGTCGAGGTCGGGCGGGAGGTTCTTCACCTCGACGTTGACGAGGAGGCCCGACAGCTCGTCGAGCGCCTCGGCCAAGGTGGGGATCGACAGGTCGGCCTCGCGAATCGCGGCCGCCGTCAGCTCGGCAAGGACGCCGAGACCGGGCGAGGCGGCGTCGTGGTGGACGACGAGCACCCCGTCGGCGCTGCGGTGGACGTCGAGCTCGACGCCGTCGGCGCCGTCGTCGCGCGCCGCCCGGAACGCCTCGAGCGTGTTCTCGGGCGCCCGCGCGCTGGAGCCGCGATGGCCGAGCACGAGCGTCATGGGCGGGCAGGATCGCGCGTCAGGCAGGCGCTTCGACGGCGAGGTGGCGGACCTCGGTCGGCAGCGTGTCGTAGAGGTCGGCGACCAGGTCGGCCTGCATGCCACTGGCCGATGGATCGCCCCACAAGTTGTGGAACTGGTGCGGGTCGTCGGCGAGGTTGTAGAGCTCGCCCTCGGTGCCTTCGTAGCGGACGCCTTCGGGAAAGGTGTCGCGACCCATCATGAACTGCGCGACCCACGTCTCGACCTCGGTCTGCGGTTCCCGCGTGGTCGGCTCGTACACCGTGCAGACCCATTCGTCGCGGTACACCGAGCGTAGGTGCATGCCGTAGCTCGTGAACTGGCTGTCCCACTCGCAGATCACGTTCTCGCGTCCGGAGCCGTCGGCGACGGGGAGCGCCCGGCCCTGCATCCAGTCGGCCGGTTGCACCCCGGCGATCTGGCAGAACGTCGGCGCCAGATCGACCTGACCGACCGGGTCGGTGATCTCGGCGGCGTCGATGCCGGCCGACGGGGCCGGTCGCCAGATGAACGGCAGGCGCATCAACGCGTCGACGTGGAACGGACCCTTGAACAGGAGTCCGAAGTCACCCTGGAGCTCACCGTGGTCGGTCGTGAAGACGATGTCGGTGTCGTCGAGCCGACCGAGGGCGGCCAGCTCGTTGACGACCCGCCCAATCGCCTCGTCGATCAGCTCGTTCATCACGTGGGTCTTGGCGTTGACCTCGCGGATCTGGTCGTCGGTGAGGCGGGCCGGCTTGAAGGTGCCGGGGCCGCCCTCGATGTTGGCCCACTGGTCGTCGTACCAGGCCAGCCAGTGCGCCGGCTTCTCGCTCAGCACCTTGCGCACCGCGTCGGGGCTCCCCGGGTGGCCGGCGGGCAGGTCGAGGTCTTGCCACGGCACCCGGCCCAGCTCCGATGCGGGCGGGTCCCACGGGTGGTGGGGATCGGGGAAGCTCATCCACACGAAGAAGTCCTCGGACGCGTCGAGCGAGCGCAGGTACGCGGCGGTGTGATCCGCGACCCAGTCGGTGTGGTACCACTCGCGCGGGATCGGGTTGTTCTTCGTCTCGGGCGCGCCGGTGTCGCCGTCGCCGGTGGCGGCCAGGAGGCGGGCGAAGCTGCGCAGGTGCTCGGGATGGTGCTCCTCGAGCCAGTAGCCGTAGTGGCCGAGCGGGCGCATGCCCCACGCGACGTGCATCGCCTGGATCGAGGTGTCGAACCCGCGCCACGGCCCGATGTCGCCCCGGCGGGCGCGGGCGTTCTCCTCCCACTTGTCGTTGTGGAGATCAAAGCCCGGCTCGAAGTGCGCCTTGCCGAGCAGCGCGGTGCGATACCCGGCCTTGTCGGCCAGGTAGCCGGCGACGCTGGGCGCGTCCTCGGGCAGCGGGATGCCGTTGGCGACCACACCGTGCGTGCGGACGTACTGGCCGGTGAGCATGGTCGAGCGGGCCGGCATGCACACGGTGTTCTGGTTGTAGGCCCGGCGGTAGTTGACGCCCTCGGCCGCGAGCTTGTCGATGACCGGCGTGCGGGCGATCGTGCCCCCGTTGCAGCCGAGGCTGTCGTAGCGCTGTTGATCGGTCGTGATGAAGAGAATGCTCCGGCCCATCTCATTCGCCCCGAGGCGTCATGGCGATGACGACCGTGTCGGACAGGCCACGCTCGCGGTGCTCGTGCGCCTTCTCGTACTCGGGCTGGCTCACCATGTCGAGGAACGCCTTGCGGTTGGGATACGACACCAGGGCGACGGCGTCCCACTGGTTCGCCGACTCGTCGCCGATGAGCACCTGGTCGGGTTTGCCCATCCACACCACGGAGCCACCACGCTCCTCGACCATCTTCACCGCCTCGTCGCCATACCGGCGGTAGGCCTGCTCGCCACCGCCCGCGCCCCCGCCCTCGTCGTCCTGGTAGCGGAGGAGGTTGAGCATCACGACCTCGCCCTCCTGCTCGCTCTCCGCGAGCGCGAGGAACTGGTCCTTGTTCGGAGTGATCGACATCGGTAACCCCCGTCCCCGAAATCTATTGACAGTTACAGTGACACTATCTAGCGTCGCTGTCAATGGGTCCCGCACGCGCGCTCGACGTCGCCTCGATCGACGTCGCCTCGATCGACGTCACCTCGAGCGACGGGCGCCGCGCCCGATCCGAACGCAGCCGAGATGCCGCGGTCGACGCCATCCTCGACCTCCTGAACGAAGGCGCCGCCGACCCGCCGAGCGCCGCCGAGGTCGCCGAGCGATCCGGTCTCTCGATCCGCACCGTGTTCCGACTATTCGACGACCTCGAGTCGCTCTACGCGGCCGCGGTCGAACATCAGCGCCAACGGCTCGGGGAGCACTTCGTGTTCGAGGCCACCCGAGGTGACGTCGACCAGCGAATCGCCGACCTGATCGCCCAGAGGGTGCGCCTGTACGAGGTCGTCCTGCACGTGCGGCCGTTCGCCGAGCAGCTCCGCCACACGAGCGAGGCGGTCGGAGCGGTGCTGAAGCTGATGGACACCCAGCAGCGCGAGCAGCTCGCCGCGCAGTTCGCCCCCGAGCTGGCGCCACGGTCGGCCGCGGAGCGCACCGAGCTCCTCGATGCCCTCGCGGTGGCCACCGGGTGGGGCGCGTGGGACGTGTTGCGCCGCCAGCAACACCGGTCGAGGACGCGGGCGGGACGGGCGATGGCCCGGATGGTGTCAGCGCTCCTCGGGGACTAGTTCTCTCGCATCGCCCCTGGTCGCGCCCCTTGCGAGGGTGTCGACACCCGCCGTAGGCTCAAGCCGCGCCTCGAGCGAAGTCCGAGGACGCTTGTGAAGCAGATCACGACGGAGGGGCTCGTGGCACTGACCTGGATCCGGACCCACGACTGGGACGACCAGCAGTGGCGCCGCCGGTCGGCCTGCCGAGACTCCAGCCCCGACATCTTCTTCCCGATCGGCACCACCGGTCCCGCGCTCGAGCACATCGACACCGCCAAACGCATCTGCTCCGCCTGCCAGGTGCGCCCCGAGTGCCTCGAGTTCGCCCTGGCCACCAACCAGGAAGCCGGCATCTGGGGGGCCACCACCGAGGAGGAGCGCCGCAAGCTCCGCAAAGACTGGTCCGACGAGCACCTCGCCGTCGGCTGAGGCGGGCTCCTACACCTCCACCGGCGCCACCGGCGCCATCGGCACCCGCAGCGACGCCCGGGTGCCGTCGGCGTCGACCAGCTCGATCGATCCTGCCAGCTCGCCCGTCACCAGCGCCTGCACGATCGAGAGCCCGAGCCCCTTCGACTCGTCGAGGTTGAACCCGTTGGGGAGCCCTACACCGTCGTCGACCACGTCGATCGTGAGCTCGCCCGCCTCCCGCTGCAACGCGATGCACACGTTGCCCTCCGTCCCTCCGGTCTCCTCGTCCGGGTACGCATGGTCGACGACGTTCTGCATCAGCTCGTTGAGGACCACCGCAAGCGGAGTCGCGACCTGACCGGGCAGGTCGCCGAGGTCGCCTACCACCTCGAAGTGCACCTCCAGCTCCTTCGATGTGACCGCCTCCTCCACGACCCGCACCAGTGGTCGCACGATGTCGTCGAACGGGACGACATCGCTCGCGTCACGAGACAACGTCTCGTGCACGATCGCGATCAGCCGGATCCGCTGCTCCGACTCGCCGATCGCCTCCCGCGCCTCCTCGGACGCCACTCGCCGACCCTGGAGGCGGAGCAACGACGCGATCGTCTGGAGGTTGTTCTTCACGCGGTGGTGGATCTCGCGGATCGTGGCGTCCTTCGAGAGCAGCATCCGGTCGCGGCGGCGGATATCGGAGACGTCGCGCAGCAGGACGACCGCGCCCACGGGTTCACCGCGCTCGAGCATCGGGATGGCGCGCACCAAGACCTCGGTGTCACCCCGCTCGAGCTCCTCGGTCACGGGAACGCGCGCGTCGAGCGCGGCCTGCACCGCGTCCTGATCGAAGCCCACGTCGGACAGCGCCAAGCCCGACGTATAGGCGTGAATCCCCATGCGGTGCATCGAGCTCACCGCGTTGGGGCTCGCAAAGTCGATGCGGCCCTGATCGTCGACCACGATCACCCCGTCTCCGACCCGCGGGGCGTCCTCGAACTCGATCTCGTCGCGCCCGAACGGGAAGCTCCCCTCGGCGACCATCACCGCGAACCGATCGAACACCTCGAAGTAGCGGCGCTCCAGCTCCCCGGGTCGGCGACCCGACGCGGTCGGAGTCTCCCGCATGAGCACCGCTACGGGCTCGCCGTCGTAGCGCACGGGGATCACCTGGACGGTGATCGGCTCGTCGGCGCCGAGCACAGTCGCGTTGCCGTCGACGATCTCGCCGAGGCGCCACGCCCGGTTGACGAGCGTCCGCTCCGTTTCGTCGACGATCCACCCGACGAGATCGACCGGGTACAGCGTCTGGCCGGTGGTCGGCCGCACCTGGGCAAGCACGACGAAGCGCTCCTCCTCGTCACCGGCCACCGGCGCCAGGAGCAAGAGGTCGGAGAACGAGAGGTCGGCGAGCGCCTGCCAGGAGGCGACCAGGCGCTGCGTATGTGCGAAGACATCGCCGGCGAGCGAAGTCTTGGCGCGGGCCAGGTCGGCAGGCGTCAGCACCCGCCCGATGCTATTGCCGCGACCCCGACGACGCGGCGAACAAGTGATCCGCGAGACGCTTCAGCCCTGCGAGGTCGTGGATGTCGCGGTCGTCATTGGGGACGTCGACGACCACGTCGGGACCGCGGCCCAGCTCTCCGCGCAGCTCGGCTTCCCTCGTCGCCACCACCGAGAAGTTGAGGAACGATTCGCCGACGGTGCCCAGCACGCGGGCAACACGATCGGCGTCGTCGAGCGCGCCGCCTCCCAAACCGGCAACAGAAGAAGCGACCGCCGTCGCCCGCGCCTCGTGCGTCAGGATCTCCGCCGCTTCGCCGGCGTCGCGATCCAGCAGGTAGCGAGGGAGCGTCTTGTTCAGGACGAGCGCACCCAAGTGGAATCGGCGGGCCATCAGCTCGCGACAGAACACCTCGGCCTCCCGCAGCGGAGCTCCCTCCAGCGTCGTGACCACGCTGAAGGCCGTTCGCCGGTCGTGGAGGAGTTGCTCGACCGCACGTGCTCGGTCGACGAAGCCGTCGTGCATCGATTG
>Ga0299914_10002754_pt1 | contig 12216 bp, 9 predicted proteins | sample RVTome_10_FD_201361 | JGI IMG/M metagenome (GOLD analysis project Ga0299914, IMG submission 201361) | Soil microbial communities from uranium-contaminated site in the Upper Colorado River Basin, Wyoming, United States - RVT153D57 (version 2) ... | reverse complement strand
GGCCGCCGAGAAGCTGCGCGAGGCGCTGTCGAGCGTGAAGATCGGGACGCCGTCGCTGCCCTTCCTGTCCGCGACCTCCGGGCGCTTCGAGCGCGGCGAGCGCCTGCGCAGCCTGCTGGCCCAGCAGCTCACGGCGCCGGTGCGCTTCACGCAGACCGTCCGCCTGGCGCTCGACCACGGCGTCGACGGCTTCGTCGAGTTCGGCCACCGGCGCGTGCTGGTGGGCCTCGTGCGGCGCATCCGACCGGACGTCCAGGCGGTCCACCTCGGCGACCCGTCGGATCTCCCCGCCCTGCTCGCCCTGGCCGGGCGCACCGGGTAGGGGGTTGCCGGTCGCGCTCGTCACCGGCGCGAGCAAGGGGATCGGGGCGGCGTGCGCTCTCGCCCTCGCACGCGGCGGGTACGACCTCGGGCTGACCTACGCCCGGGACCGCGAGGGCGCCGAGGGCGCCGCCGCGCGCGTCCGCGAGGCCGGGCGCCGGGCGCTGGCGCTGCGCAGCGAGGCGCGTGACCCCCGCGACGCCGGCCGGGTGGTCGAGGAGGTCGAGGAGGCCCTCGGGCCGCTCGACGCGCTCGTCGCCAACGCCGGCGTGACCCGCGACGGCCCAGCCGTGCGCATGGCCGGCGAGGCCTGGCGCGAGCCGATCGACGTGAACCTCACCGGCACGATGATGGCCGTCCGCGCCGCGCTGGCCGGCATGGCCCGCCGCGGGCGCGGGTGCATCGTCGCGATCTCCTCGATCGTCGGCGTCCAGGGCAACGCCGGCCAGGCGAACTACGCCGCCTCGAAGGCCGGGGTCATCGGCCTGGTGCGCGCCCTCGCGCGCGAGGCCGGCCCCTCGGGGGTGCGGATCAACGCGGTCGCTCCGGGGTACGTGCGCACGCGCCTCACGGACGTCCTCGCCGACGAGCAGCGCGGGCGCCTGCTGGCGGCCACCGCGCTGGGGCGGCTCGGGGATCCGGAGGACGTCGCCGGGCCGGTCGCCTTCCTCTGCTCGCCGGCGGCCGCGTTCATCACGGGGACGGTGCTCGCCGTCGACGGCGGCCTGCGGCTGTGAGCGCGAACGGGGACCGCGGCGGGAGGGGCCACCGCGTGGTCGTGACCGGCCTCGGCATCGTCAGCCCGCTGGGCATCGGCTGGGAGGAGACCTGGCGTGCCGCCCTCGCCGGGCGCTCGGGCGCGGGCGCGATCACGCGCTTCGACGCCTCCGGCCTCGCCTGCCGCATCGCGTGCGAGGTGCACGGGTTCGAGCCCGAGGACTTCGTCGACCGGCGCTCGGCTCGCCGCATGGACCGCGCGAGCCAGATGGCGGTCGCCGCGGGCCGTCTCGCCCTCGACGACGCCGGCCTGGCGATCACGGGCGACGGCGCCCGCGCCGGCGCCGTGATCGCGACGGGCAACGGCGGCAGCGAGTCGTTCGAGGAGAACCACCGGGCGCTGCTCGAGCGCGGGGCCGAACGCTCCTCGCCGGTGATGGTCCCGATCATGATCGTGAACATGTCCGCCGGTCACGTCTCGATGCAGCTCGGCCTGCGCGGCCCCACCACGTGCGTCGTCACGGCCTGCGCCTCGGGCAACCACGCCATCGCCGACGCCGTCGCCGCGGTCCAGCGCGGTGCGGCCGACGTCATGCTCGCCGGCGGCACCGAGGCCGGCGTGACGCCCTTCTGCATGGCGGGCCTCGACGCCACCCGGGCGCTGTCGCGCCGCAACGACGACCCCGAGGGCGCGAGCCGGCCCTACGACTCCGGCCGCGACGGCTTCGTGGCCGCCGAGGGCGCCGGGGTGCTGGTGCTCGAGAGCCTCGAGCACGCCCGCGACCGCGGGGCGCAGATCGTCTGCGAGCTGCGCGGCTACGGGGCGAGCGCCGACGCCTACCACCTCACCGACCCCGAGCCGAGCGGGCGCTGGCAGCTCGCGGCGATGCGCCAGGCGCTGGCCACGGGCGGGCTCGCCGCCGAGGACGTGGACTACGTGAACGCCCACGGCACCTCCACCCCCGCGGGCGACCCGGTGGAGGTCTCCGCCATCCGGCAGCTCGTCGGCGAGGAGCGCGCCCCGGCTGTGCGGGTCTCCTCCACCAAGTCGATGCACGGCCACGGCATGGGCGCGGCAGGGGGCTTCGAGACCGTGCTGACGGCGCTCGCGATCCGCGAGGGGGCCATCCCGCCGACGATCAACCTCGGCGAGCTCGACCCGGCCTGCGCGGGCGTCGATCACGTCGCCAACGAGGCCCGCCGCGGGCCGGTGCGCGTGGCGCTCTCCAACTCCTTCGGCTTCGGCGGCCACAACGGCGTGATCGCGCTGGCGGCGATGGAGGGCGGGTGACCGGCGCGGCGTCCAACGGCGGCGGGGGCCGCGCGCGCGTCGCGGTGACCGGCATCGGCGTCGTCAGCCCGCTCGGGATCGGCCGCGAGGAGATGTGGCGGTCGGCCAGCGAGGGGCGCTCCGGGGCGGGCCTGATCACGCTCTTCGACGCGTCCGACTCGCCGGTGCGCATCGCCTGCGAGGCGCACGGGTTCGACCCGTCGGACTTCATGGACCGGCGCGTCGCGCGGCGGATGGACCGCTACGCCCAGTTCGCCGTGGCGGCCGCGCGCATGGCGCTCGCCGACTCCGGGCTCGCGGTGGACCGCGACGGCGAGGGCATCGGGGCCATCATCGGCAACGGCGGCTCCGGGACGATCTCGCGCGAGGAGCAGCACCGCGTGATGCTCGAGCGCGGCCCCGACCGGGTCTCGCCGTTCGCGATCCCGCTCAGCGTTGCGAACATGGGCGCCGGCCAGGTCTCGATGGAGCTGGGGCTGCGCGGCCCGGTGACCGCCGTCTGCACCGCCTGTGCCGCGGGCACCGACGCCATCGGCACCGCGGTCGAGGCGATCCGGCGCGGCGACGCGCGCGCGATGCTCGCCGGCGGCGCCGACTCGCTGATCTCCCGGTACTTCGTGGCCGGGTTCGACGCGATGCGCGTGCTCTCGCACCGCAACGACGACCCCGCCGGCGCCGCCCGGCCGTTCGACCGCGACCGCGACGGCTTCCTGGTGGGCGAGGCCGGCGCCGTGCTGGTGCTGGAGCCGCTCGAGGACGCCCGGGCCCGCGGCGCGGACGTCATCTGCGAGGTGGCGGGCTACGGCGCCAGCGCCGACGCGTACCACATCACCGACCCCGACCCGAGCGGCGTCCCCCAGGCGCGGGCGGTGAGCGCCGCGATCCAGGATGCCGGCCTCTCGCCGGACCAGGTCGACCACGTGAACGCCCACGGGGGGGCCAGCAAGCCGGGCGACCCCGCCGAGGTGCGCGTGCTCCAGCTCGCGCTCGGCGAGGAGGCGGCGGCCCGGGTGACGGTGAGCGCGACCAAGTCGATGCACGGCCACTGCATGGGGGCGACCGGGGCGCTGGAGGCGGCGATCACCGCGCTCGCCCTGCGCGAGGGGGTCGTCCCGCCGACGATCAACCTGCACGAGGTCGATCCGGCGTGCGTCGGCGTCGACCACGTGGCCAACGCGTCGCGGCGGGCCGACATGCGCGCGGCGATGTCGACCTCCTTCGGGCTCGGGGGCCACAACTCGGCCCTCGTGCTGACCCGCGCCGAGGACGGTGACCGGTCCTGATCGGCTGGGTGCGCCGCCTTTCGCCGCGCGCGGAGAAGACGGTCCGCCTGGTCGTCGTCTGCGCCGTCGCCGCGATTCTCGGGATCGTCGCCGTCGCGCTCGACAGCGAGGCGCTGGGCTACGCCGCGATGGCGCTCGTGCTCCTCGGCATCCTCGCCGGCCCGGTGGTGTCATGGGTCCTCTCCCGGCCCCGCGGCGGAAGCGCGTGAGGGGGGCGCGCTAATCTCGCCCGCGTGATCGCCGACGCCCGCACGACCCTGGACCGGCTGCTCTCCGAGAGGATCCTGATCCTCGACGGGGCGACCGGCACCATGATCCAGGGGCACCCCCTGGAGGAGGCGGACTTCCGTGGCGAGCGGCTGGCGGGCCACCCGCTCCCGCTCAAGGGCAACAACGACCTGCTCACCCTGACGCGCCCCGACATCGTGACCGGCATCCACGAGGCGTTCCTCGAGGCCGGGGCGGACATCATCGAGACGAACACGTTCTCGTCGACGTCGGTGGCCCAGGCCGACTACGGCACCGAGGGGCTCGTTCGCGAGATCAACGCCGAGGCCGCCCGCCTGGCGCGCGCCGCGGCCGACGAGTGGACCGCCCGCACGCCGGACCGGCCGCGCTTCGTGGCCGGCGCGATCGGGCCGACCAACCGCCTGCTGTCGATCTCGCCCGACGTCGAGGACCCCGCGGCCCGGTCGATCACATTCGAGGAGCTTCGCGCGGCGTACGCCGAGCAGGTGCGCGGCCTGACCGAGGGCGGCGTCGACCTGCTGCTGGTGGAGACGATCATCGACGCCCTCAACGCCAAGGCGGCGATCGTGGCGATCGAGGAGGTCGCCGAGGAGACGGGCGTCCGGCCGCCGGTGATGATCTCGGTGACGATCACGGACCGCAGCGGCCGCACGCTGGCCGGCCAGACGATCGAGGCGTTCTGGACCACGATCGCCCACGCTCGGCCGTTCAGCGTGGGCGTGAACTGCGCGCTGGGCGCCGCGGAGATGCGGCCGTACCTCGCCGAGCTGTCGCGGGTCGCGACGTGCTGGACGAGCTGCTACCCGAACGCCGGCCTGCCGAACGTCTTCGGCGAGTACGACGAGCTGCCCGAGCAGACCTCGCGGGAGCTCGGCGAGTTCGCGTCGAGCGGGCTGGTGAACATGCTCGGCGGCTGCTGCGGCACGACCCCGGACCACATCCGCGCGATCGCCGCGGCGGCGGAGGGCATGGCGCCGCGCCTCGTCCCGGCGCCGGAGGACCACACGCGCCTGGCCGGGCTCGAGCCGCTCGTCCTGCGCCCGGACGCCAACTTCACGATGATCGGCGAGCGCACCAACGTCACCGGGTCGCGGCGCTTCGCCGAGCTCATCCTCGCCGGCGACTACACGACCGCGCTCGAGGTGGCGACCGAGCAGGTGCGCAACGGCGCCAACGTCATCGACGTGAACATGGACGAGGCGATGCTCGACTCCGAGGCCGCCATGACCACGTTCCTCAACATGGTCGCCACCGAGCCCGAGATCGCCCGCGTCCCGATCATGATCGACAGCTCGAAGTGGTCGGTCATCCAGGCCGGGCTGCGCTGCGTCCAGGGCAAGCCGATCGTCAACTCGATCAGCCTCAAGGAGGGCGAGGAGGAGTTCCTCGCCCGCGCGCGCGAGGCGCGCCGCTTCGGCGCCGCGATGGTGGTGATGGCCTTCGACGAGGGCGGCCAGGCCGACACCGTCGAGCGCAAGGTGGACATCTGCGAGCGCGCCTACCGCCTGCTGGTCGAGGAGGCGGACGTGCCGCCGCGCAACATCATCTTCGACCCCAACGTCTTCGCCGTCGCGACCGGGATCGAGGAGCACAACGGCTACGGGATGGCCTTCATCGAGGCCACCCGGCAGATCAAGGAGCGCTGCCCGGGCGCCAAGGTGAGCGGGGGCATCAGCAACCTGTCGTTCTCGTTCCGCGGCAACGAGGTCGTGCGCCAGGCGATGCACAGCTCCTTCCTGCTCCACGCCGTGCGGGCGGGCCTGGACATGGGGATCGTCAACGCCGGGCAGCTGGCGGTCTACGAGCAGATCCCGGAGGAGCTCCTGGAGGCCATCGACGACGTCCTCTTCGACCGGCGCGGCGACGCCACCGACCGGCTCGTGGAGCTCGCCGAGCAGGTGCGCGACGACGGTGAGGAGCGCGTCGTCGACGCGGCCTGGCGCCAGGGCAGCGTGGAGGAGCGCCTCGAGCACGCCCTGGTCAACGGCATCGTCGACCACGTCGAGGAGGACACCGAGGAGGCGCGCCGGGCCTACGGCGCCCCGCTGACGGTGATCGAGGGGCCGCTGATGGCCGGGATGAGCGTCGTGGGCGACCTGTTCGGCGCCGGGAAGATGTTCCTGCCCCAGGTCGTGAAGAGCGCGCGCGTGATGAAGCGCGCCGTTGCGTACCTCGAGCCCTACATGGAGGAGGAGCGCGCCCGCGCCGAGGCCGCCGGCGAGGACACCGAGCCCCAGGGGACCATCGTCATGGCCACCGTGAAGGGCGACGTCCACGACATCGGCAAGAACATCGTCGGCGTGGTGCTCGGCTGCAACAACTACCGCGTGGTCGACCTCGGGGTCATGGTGCCGGCCGAGCGCATCCTCGAGACCGCCGACGCCGAGCGCGCCGACATGGTGGGCCTGTCAGGGCTGATCACCCCGTCGCTCGACGAGATGGTCAACGTCGCGTCCGAGATGGAGCGGCGCGGCATGCGGATCCCGCTGCTGATCGGCGGCGCGACCACCAGCCGCCAGCACACCGCGGTGAAGATCGCGCCCGCCTACTCCAGGGGCGTGACCCACGTCCTCGACGCCTCGCGCGCGGTCGGGGTCGTCGCGCAGCTGCTCGACCCCGCCCAGCGCGGCGGCTTCCTCGACGGGGTGCACGTGGATCAGGAGACGCTGCGCGAGCAGCACGCGACCCGCCGCGAGCGGCCGCTGCACACGCACGCCGAGGCGCGCGAGCGCCGCCCGCGCATCGACTGGCGGGCCGAGGACCTGCCGGTCCCCGAGTTCACGGGCCGCCGACACCTGCGCGGGATCCCGCTGGAGGAGATCGTCCCGTTCATCGATTGGACCTTCTTCTTCCACGCCTGGGAGGTGCGCGGCAAGTTCCCCGAGGTGCTGGACCACCCGAGCCACGGCGCCGCGGCCCGGGAGCTCTACGAGAACGCCCAGACGATGCTCCGCGAGCTGATCGAGGGACGGGCGCTCGAGGCCAACGCGGCATACGGACTCTGGCCGGCGAGCTCCGAGGGCGACGACATCGTGCTCTACGCCGATCCGGCCCGCTCCTCCGAGCTGGCCCGCTTCCCGATGCTGCGCCAGCAGCGGGTGAAGGCCGACGACAAGCCCCTCTACTCGCTCGCCGACTTCGTGGCGCCGCGCGAGTCGGGGCTGCTGGACCACGTCGGGGGCTTCGCGGTCACGACCGGGATCGGCGCGGACGAGATCGCCGCGGCCTACGAGAGGAGCCTCGACGACTACTCGGCGATCATGGTCAAGGCGCTCGCCGACCGCCTCGCGGAGGCCCTGGCGGAGATGATGCACGCGCGCGTGCGGCGCGAGTGGGGCTACGGCCGGGACGAGTCGCTCACCAGCGCCGATCTGATCGCCGAGGCCTACCGCGGCATCCGCCCGGCCTTCGGCTACCCGGCCTGCCCCGACCACCTGCCCAAGCGGCGGCTCTTCGACCTGCTCGACGCCGCGGCGATCGGGATGAGCCTGACGGACTCGCTCGCCATGCTCCCGCCCGCCTCGGTGAGCGGCATCTACCTGCACCACCCGCAGGCGCGCTACTTCGCCGTCGGGCCGGTCACGGCCGACCAGGTGGAGGACTACGCGCGGCGCATGGGCATGCCGCTCGAGGAGATCCAGCGCTGGCTGGGGCCGAACCTGGCCTACGAGCCGTCCGGCCGGGAGCGCACGGCGGTCTGAGCGGGGACGTGGAGAGGACGCCGGCCACCGACGAGTGCTGGGCCGCGTTCGCCGAGGCGGCGGGGCTCGCCGGCCGCGACTACACCGTCGTGGCCTTCGGCGACGAGAACGCCGATCTGAACGCCGACCTCGTCGTCCGGGGGCCGAAGCGGGCCACGATCGGGCTTGCGCGCGAGTACGCGGGCGGCGAGGCGATGCCGCGGGTCGGGGACCACTGGGTCGTCGTCGACGGCGGCGGGCGGCCGCGGTGCGTCTGCCGCACGACCGAGATCACGGTGAAGCCGATCATCGAGGTCGACGACGCGTTCGCCTGGGATGAGGGCGAGGGCGACCGGACGCGCGACGATTGGCTCGAGGGACATCGCAGCCACTACCGGCGGATCGCGGAGCGGGAGGGCTGGAGCTTTCACGACGGCCTCGACGCGGTCTTCGAGCGCTTCGTGGTCGTCTGGCCCGCTGCGGCGGCCGACCCGGTCAGCTGATGTAGCCGCGCGGGCCCCAGGGCGGCCCGGGGTCGTCGCGGTCGAACTGCTCCTTGGCCAGCCAAAGCCGCGCCTGGCGCACGCCCTCGACGAGGACCGCCAGCTTGGCCCCGACGACGTCGCCGGGGTGGCGGTCGAGCCCGGCCGTCGCGGCGGCCCAGAGCGCCGAGGCCGTCCCCTCCCGGGCCTGCGCCAGCGTCCTGCGGGCCACGTCCATGACCTCCTCGACCTCGCGGCTGCGCCCGTCCACGGCCGCGACGAGCTCGTCGCCGGGGCCCAGCCGGTAGAGGCCGGGCGGGACCGGACCGGCGGTCTCCGCGATCAGCGCGGCCATCCCGTCGAGCGCCCCCGCGTCGGAGGTCCGCGCCTTCAGCGGCAGGTGCGGGACGGCCGCGCGCGCCGCGGCCAGGGTCGCCGCGGAGTCCTCCGCCGCCCCGCTGGCCGTCACGTCGAGGCCGATCCGGGCCAGCCGCGCGGCCCAGTCGGGGCGCCCGGGGAGCGGCCCGAGGACGATCGTCGGCAGGACCGGCAGCTGGATCCCCAGCGCGGCGAGCTCGTCGCGACGCACCGCCTGAGCGTACGCGCCCCCCTCTAGCATTGGCCGCTCATGGGAGGCGACGGCTGGCTGAGACGGCTCGGCCCCTGGGTCGGCATCGGCACCAGCCCCGCGGCGATGATGATGGGCGGCGGCGTCGGAGAGGGCCTGCGCGGGGCGGAGCTGGTCGCCGCGCTCGTCGTCGGCGTGGCCCTGCTGGCGGTGCTCGCCGGGGGGCAGGGGATCCTCGGCCAGCGCACCCGCCGGCCGCTGGCGTCGCTGACGGCCGGACCCCTCGGCGAGGAGGGCAGCAGGCGCACGGCCTCGGTCGTGATGCTGGCGATGATGGTCGGGTGGTTCGGGGTGAACGTCGGCGTCGCGGGGGTCGCCCTCGCGCGCCTGACCGGCCTGCCGGACGTCGCGGGGGTCGTCCTCTTCGCCGCCGTCATGCTCGGCGTGGTGGGCCTCGGCCTGGGCGTGCTGTCGTGGTCGGCGCTCGTCGCCGGCCTCGCGACGACCGGGCTCGCCGTCTACGGCCTCCAGCTGGCCTTCGACGAGCGCGACGCCACCCTGTCCGGCGGCCTGGCCGGCAACGACCCGATCGGCTTCCTCCCGGCCGTCGCGCTCGTGATCGGCTACGGCGCGGCGTTCTCGCTGCGCACGCCGGACTTCACCCACGACCTCGCCCGGACGCGCCAGGTCGTCTGGTGCGCCCTCGCCGGGCTGGCGATCCCGACGCTCGCGTTCGGCCTGGCAGGGGCGGCGCTCTACGCGGCGACGGGCACCTGGGACCTCGCCGACGTCCTGCACGACCTCGGCAGCCCGACCGTGGCGTACCTCTTCGTGGCGACGGGGTTCTCGGGCTCCGTGCTGACGAACATCTGGTCGGGGGCGCTGTCGCTCGCGGACGTCGCGCCGCGGGTGCCCCACCGCGTCGCCCTGGCCGGCGTGACCGTCGCCGGCACCGTGCTCGCGGCCGTCGGCTTCGACGAGCTGATGCTCTCGTGGCTGACCGTGATGGCGCTCGCCGCGCCCGGGCTGGTCGCGGTCTGCGCGATCCACGTCGCGCGCGGGGGCGAGCCCCGCCCCGGATGGGGGACGATCGGCCTCGCCTCCTGGGGGGCGGGCTTCGGGTGCGGACTGGCGCTGCACCTGGCAGGCTCTCCCCTCGCGCTCCCGGCGGCGGCCATCATCCCGGCGCTCGCGTACTGGCTGCTCGGGCGGCCGGGGGAGCGGGATCTGGCGGACGCGAGGCTTGGGGGCTGAGGGTGGCGATCGAGACGGAGACGGCGCGGCGCGGTGAGGTGGGCCTGGACGCCCACGGCATCGAGCCCGCGGGGGCGGTCTGGTGGAACCTGCCGACCGCTGAGCTCTACGAGCACGCGCTCGCGAGCGGCGCCGCGCGCCTGGCCGAGGGCGGCCCTCTCGTCGTGTCCACCGGCGCGCACACCGGACGGGCCCCGAAGGACAAGTACCTGGTGCGCGAGCCCGGCAGCGAGGAGCGCGTCTGGTGGGGGTCGGTCAACCGGCCCATCGAGCCGGCGGTGCACGCCTCGCTGGGCGAGCGCCTGCGCGCCCACCTCGGCGCCCGCGACGTCTACGTCATCGACGCCTTCGCCGGCGCCGACCCCGTGCACCGGCTTCCCCTGCGGGTCATCAGCGAGAGCGCATGGCACGCGCTCTTCGCCCGCACGCTGTTCATCGACCCGTCCGACGATGAGCTCGCCGTCCACCGGCCGGAGGCGCTCGTGCTCCACGCCCCGAGCTTCACGGCCGACCCCGAGGCCGACGGCACCCGGGCCGAGAACTTCGTGAGCCTCCACCTGAGCGACCTGGAGATCCTGATCGGCGGCACCGCCTACGCCGGGGAGATCAAGAAGGCGATCTTCACCCTGATGAACGACCGCCTGCCCCAGCGCGGCGTGCTGTCGATGCACTGCTCCGCCAACGTCGGCGCCGACGGCCGCGTCGCCGTCTTCTTCGGCCTGTCGGGCACGGGCAAGACGACCCTCTCCACCGATTCGGAGCGCCCGCTGGTCGGCGACGACGAGCACGGCTGGGGCGAGGACGGCGTCTTCAACATCGAGGGCGGCTGCTACGCGAAGGTCATCCGGCTCTCGCCGGAGGCCGAGCCCGAGATCTTCGCCACGACACACGCCTTCGGCACGGTGCTCGAGAACGTCGTCATGGACCCCGTCACCCGGCGCCTCGACCTGGACGACGAGTCGCTCACCGAGAACACGCGCGGGGCGTATCCGCTCTCGTCGATCCCGAACCACGTCCCGGACAAGCGCGCCGGGCACCCCTCGACGATCGTGATGCTCACGGCGGACGCGTTCGGCGTGCTCCCCCCGGTCGCGAAGCTGACGCCCGTGGAGGCGATGACGATGTTCCTCGCCGGCTACACCGCCAAGGTGGCCGGGACCGAGGTGGGCGTCGTGGAGCCCCAGGCCGCCTTCAGCGCCTGCTTCGGCGCGCCCTTCCTGCCCCAGCCGCCGTCGGTCTACGCGGGGCTGCTGGGCGAGCGCATGGAGCGCCACGGCGCGCGCGCATGGCTCGTCAACACCGGCTGGACCGGCGGGCCGTACGGCACCGGCTCGCGGATGCCGATCGCCGCGACGCGGGCCATCGTGCGTGCCGCGCTGTCGGGCGAGCTCGACGGCGCCCCCACCCGATCCGACCCGGTCTTCGGCTTCGAGGTGCCCGTGCAGGTGCCCGGCGTCGACGCGGCCCTGCTCGACCCGCGCGGCACATGGGGCGACCCCGAGGCCTACGACGCGTCGGCGAAGGACCTGGCCGCCCGGATCGACGAGCACGCCGCCGAGATGCGCAAGTAGCGTCGCGGATCAGCGCCCGTCGAAGCCGGGCGGGCGCTTGGCGCGGAAGGCCCGCAGGCCCTCGCGGAAGTCCTCCGACGCGAAGGCCCGCTCGCGCCACCCGCGGGCGACCTCCTCGACGTCCGCGGGCGGCGAGCCGTCGGACAGCGCTCGCACGATCGCGCGCGTGCCGGCCAGCGCCAGCGGGGCGCCGGCGGCCACGTCGGCGGCGGCGGCCCGCGCGGCCGCCCAGAGCCCCTCGGGCTCCACCACCTGCTCCACCAGCCCCATCGCCCGCGCCTCGTCGGCCTCGATCGAGGCCCCGGTGAGGAAGAGACGGCGCGCGCGCCCCGGGCCGAGCGCCGCGACGAAGCGGCGCAGGCCCTCGGGCGAGTAGACCACCCCGATCCGCGCGGCCGGCATGCCCAGGCGGGCCCCGGCGCGCGCGATGCGCCAATCGCAGGCCATGGCCAGCTCGAGCGCCCCGCCGACGGCGGCGCCGTTGAGGACCCCGATGACGGGGACCGGGCACTCGGCCACGGCCGCCGCCGCGGCGCGCAGACGCCGCTCGCCGTCGCGCAGCCGGCCGGCGAGCTCGTCGGCGGCGCGGTCGCCGAGGTCCAGCCCCGCGGAGAAGTGGCGCTCGCCATCTCCGCCCAACAGGACGGCGCGGGCGGCCGGCGGCGGCGCGTGAAGTAGGCTCGCGAGGGCGTCGAGGATCGCCTCGTCGAGGGCGTTGGCGCGCCCGGGGTTGGAGATGCGCACGATCAACGCGGGTCCGTCCTCCTCGACGAGGAGGCGGCCGCCGGGGGAGGAGGGCT
>Ga0299914_10002753_pt1 | contig 12217 bp, 12 predicted proteins | sample RVTome_10_FD_201361 | JGI IMG/M metagenome (GOLD analysis project Ga0299914, IMG submission 201361) | Soil microbial communities from uranium-contaminated site in the Upper Colorado River Basin, Wyoming, United States - RVT153D57 (version 2) ... | reverse complement strand
GCGGGGATCACGCCGACACTGGCGCTGGGATAGCGAGCGCATTTTGTGAGCGAATGAACGTCCCTGACGATCTCGCATCCCTGATCGAAGGTGCGGTTCGTCATCATCTGCTCCTTTCTTTGACCGCTACGAGACGCGACGTCGACGATCCAGAAGTCATCGACGAGATTGCGGGGACTATCGGGGGGTTGGAGTTGCTTCAGGTGCTCTACCTGCTCACGGTTGCCGACTCGCGGGCCACCGGTTCGTCGATGTGGAGCGAGTGGAAGGCAACACTCGTTCGGACTCTCTTTACCCGATGCGCCAGCCGGTTTGGCGCCGATCAGCCCTTGGAGACCGCCACGTCACGCGACGAGGTCCTGTCGCTGGCCGGGTTGGACCGCGTTGACGAGTTGGATGCTCATATCGGTGGAATGCCTCGTGACTATCTGCGCAGTGTCACACCCGGCGACGTCGTCTGGCATATGGACCTGATCAGGGGATTGGAAGGCGTCTCAGGGTTGGGAGTGCGAAGCCACGACCCGATTGGGACCGCTGTGGTGGTTGGTCGGTCCCGTGCCGGGTTCCGACGGCGCGCGGCCGAGGTCTTCGCTGCCAACGGGATCGATGTGCTCGAGGCGAGATTGCTGACGAGGGCTGACGGGCTGATTCTCGATTCCTTCCGGGTCCGGGACGACCGCACGGGCGATCGAGTGATGCCGGAGAAATGGGGACCGGTGCGGAGCGATCTCGAAGCCGGTCTGCTCGGTGATCTGGACACCGGGTCCAAGGTTGCGGCGCGGGCCGCTGCCTATGGGGAGGGTGGTGGGACCGACGTTGTCGTCAGCGGATCGATCGACGGAGCATCCGAGGAGCTGGTCTTGACGGTCAAGTGCTCTGATCGGATCGGGCGGCTCGCCGAGATCCTCGGCGCTCTCAGCGACTTCGGGCTCGATATTCGCCTGGCCAAGATCGACAGCCGCGAAGGTGAGGTTGTCGACACTTTTCATCTGACGGGGGGTCCCACAGACATCGAATCCATCGAACGCCACCTGGCCGGTGCGATCATCCCGTGATCCCACTCACTCCTCGCCGATGTCTTCGTTCCAGACATCCGGATGTTGTGCGATGAACCGTTTCATGAGCTCGATGCACTCCCGATCCTCGAAGACCTCGATCGTCACGCCGTGTTCCCGGAGCCGGTCCTCGGCACCCATGAACGTCTGGTTCTCACCGATGACCACTTTGGGGATCTCGTAGAGAAGGATCGCCCCGGTGCACATGGCGCAGGGTGAAAGGGTCGTGTACATGACGGAGCGTCGGTATTGGCGGGCGGGAAGTCGACCGGCATTTTCCAACGCATCCATCTCCCCATGCAGGATCGCCGATCCTTGCTGGACTCTCCTGTTGTGTCCCCGGCCGACGATCTCGCCATCGATTTCCAATGCAGACCCGATGGGGATGCCGCCTTCGTCACGTCCTTCAATCGCTTCATTCAGGGCGACCTCGAGGCCGGGTGGTCTCATGGCGAGGATGTTATTGGTCCCCTCGGCCCCCTAGAACCCGTCACCGGGTCGACGTACGTTTGCTGATATGTATGCAGCGACCACATCGGTGGCGCTCGTCGGGGGAGACGTCAACGCAGTCGAGGTTCAGGTCCACGTGGGTCGTCAGACCGATCAGTTCAAACTGAGCGGATTGCCGGACACGGCGGTACGGGAGGCGAAGGATCGAGTGAGGGCCGCGGTCATGTCCTCAGGGATCCATTTCCCGAATCGGACGGTGACGGTCAATCTCGCGCCCGCACACCTGCCCAAGTCGGGAACCGACTTTGACTTGCCGATAGCACTAGGAGTCCTCGCCGCCAGCAAGGAGATACCGCATCCGGGCCGGTTCGTCGTGGTGGGCGAGCTTGCTCTCGATGGGACCGTTCGCACGGGTGCCGGCACCATTGCCGCCGCCGTGCTCTCGGCGAGATCGGGAGTCCCCTGTCTGGTCGCCGCGAGTGCTGCCGGTGAGGTGGCCGCGGTACCCGGTTCGAAGGTGCACGGTGTGAAGTCTCTTGCTGAAGCCGTCGAATTGCTCAGATTCGGCTTCGACGACCATCCGACGGCCCATCCGGAGTATCCACCCGATCCGCCGCCGCTTGGTGATCTGGACGAGGTACGGGGCCAGCCGCTCGCTCGACGTGCCATCGAGATCGCCGCGGCAGGCGGTCACCACGTTCTCTTGCACGGACCACCTGGGGGAGGCAAGACCATGCTGGCGCGGCGTCTACCGGGAATCCTGCCGCCACTGACAGATGACGAGGCCGTGGAAGTCGCCCTGATCCACGCTGCGGCAGGAGTGCGACGCGGTCTGAGTCGAGCCCGCCCGTTCCGTGCCCCCCATCACACCGCGTCCCGAGCCGCCCTGGTCGGTGGGGGGAGTGGGGTGGCTGTCCCGGGTGAGGTATCGATGGCCCACCGCGGCGTTCTCTTTGTCGACGAGATGGCCGAGTTTCCCCGGGCCAACCTGGACACATTGCGTCAGCCGCTCGAGGACGGCACGGTGACCGTGGCGCGACGAGGGGTGACGGTCACCTTCCCGTCATCTTTCCACCTGGTGGCGGCGACCAATCCTTGTCCGTGTGGATATCTGGGCGATCGACGCAAGCCATGTGTGTGTCGGCCCGCGACCGTTTCTCGCTATCGCCAACGTGTCTCGGGGCCGCTCCTCGACCGTTTCGATCTGGTGGTGAAAGTGGACCGTCTGGATGTGTCCCATACCGATGGCCGGGATCAGGCGCGGACCAGTGACGTTCGAACACGAGTCGCCGCCGCGCACGACCGGCTGGCAGACAACCGGCCCGAGGTGACGCCAGACGCCGAGGGTCTTCTCGGCGCGGCGCTGCGCAACAGCCTGTTGACCGCCCGAGGTGTCGATCGGGTGCGGCGGGTGGCGACGACGATATGCGCTCTCGCCGACGACGACAGAGTCTCCGAGGAGCACGTTGCAGAGGCGATCGCCCTGAGGATCGACTGGTGAACAAGCCGAGGCTGGTGGAACCGGGCTCGGACTGGTACCCGCTGGGTCTCCACGATCTCGAGGAGCCACCCTCGATCTGGGTGATCGGCGAGCTGCGGCCGGCTTCCGGAGTGGCCGTGGTCGGGACCAGACGTTGCACCAGATATGGAGTAGATCTCGCCGTGTCTTTTGGAGCCGCCATCGCACGAGCCGGCTGGACCACCGTCAGTGGCTTGGCGAGAGGCATCGACACCGCGGCTCATCGTGGGTGTCTTCGTCTCTCCGGGCATGCCGTCGCCGTGCTCGGTTCGGGGATTGATCAGTGCTATCCACGTGAGAACAAGGCGATGTACGACGACATCATTGCCATGGGCGGCGCCATAGTTTCCGAATACCCGCCGGGCACGCCGCCCGATCGATGGCGGTTCCCCGCCCGCAACCGGATCATCGCCGCCATGTCGGCGGCCGTCGTGGTCGTGGAGGCGGCCGCCACCGGGGGAGCGCTGATCACGGCGCGTCTCGGTGCCGAATTGGGGCGACCCGTATTTGTCGTGCCCGGTGACGTTGATCGGATCACATCCGAAGGTTGTAACCGGCTGATCCGCGACGGAGCGCATCCCGTACTTGGGAGCTCAGACCTTCTCGAAGAGCTCGGCCTGGTCATCGGCCCGCCGGCCTCTGTCACAGACAACACCCATGGAATCCCGACGGATGGCGTCTCCATCGGAGAACTACCTGGCTTGTGGTCAATGACCGTCACCGAGACGCTGGTCAAGCTGGGCCGTCTCGAGTTGGAAGGCAAGGTGAAGCGTTTGGGGGAATACGTCGTCCCCATGTGACGGCGTTGCTATAGCGTCAGGTCTCGGAAACCACGACCCCATGCTATAGCAACGCCATTTGAAGATCCCCCGTCTGTGAGCGCCACCCAATAGCATCGTATGTGGTGGAAGTGCCACGAACACCCCGTTGGGCCGTGTCGGCGTTGAGCCGGTATCTGGCCAGACTGTCCGATCAGAGGGCGCTCTCTGCCAACACGATCGACGCCTATCGACGCGATTTGTCCCAGTTTTTCGATCATTGCGACCAGCTCGGGGTTGGTGACCCGGTTGAGGTCGATCGCCGTATCGCCCGCAGATACCTGGCGTTCCTCGATGGCCTCGGCTATTCACGTCCGACTATCTCGCGAAAGGCGTCGTCGATCCGCGCTTTCTACAACGACGCGGTGCTCCGTGGCCATGCTCCAGTAAATCCGTTCGACGGTGTGTCCACCCCGAAGCTCCAAAAGCCGTTGCCACACGCCCTGCCGGCACGATCGATGTCAGCAGCCATCGAGGCGATAGACACTTCCGACCCGTTAGGTTTGCGGGACAAAGCCATCGTGGAAACCCTGTACGCGACGGGTCTTCGTATTTCAGAGCTCGCATCGTTGCGGGTGCGCGACATCGCCGGGAGAGACACCGTGACCGTGAAGGGCAAAGGTGGAAAGTTCCGGACCGTACCGCTGGGAAGACCGGCTCGTGTTGCTCTCCAGAGGTACCTCTCCGACGGCCGGCCCCATCTCGTCGCCGACGATTCCGACCAGAGCCTGTGGGTCGGTGTCAGGGGTGGACCGATGGGCTCCAGGAGCTTGCGTCGCTCGGTGTCCAAGCGTCTCGCCACATTCCCCCATGCCATCCGACACAGCTTCGCCACCCACCTGTTGGAGGGTGGCGCCGACCTCCGAACCGTGCAGGACCTGTTGGGTCATACCGATCTGGCGACGACTCAGATCTACACTGCCGTCACACGTAAGCATCTGAGAGGAATGTATGACCAAAGCCACCCAAGGGCCTGAGGAGTCTCAGGTTGACCGGCTTTGGGAGCGCTTCAAGGCCAGCGGTGACGCCGACGTTCGTGAACGTCTCATCCTCCACTACTCACCCCTGGTCAAGTATGTCGCCGGACGCGTCGGGACCGGTCTGCCGCGGTCTGTCGATCAGAATGACCTGGCCAGCTATGGGCTCTTTGGGTTGATCGACGCCATCGACAAGTTCGACCTGGAGCGTGGATTCAAATTCGAGACTTATGCCATCAACCGTATCAAAGGCGCCATCCTCGATGAGCTGAGGGCCCTCGACTGGGTTCCTCGGTCGGTGCGGTCCCGGGCGCGACGCATCGAGACTTCCATCGCCGAGTTGGAGCACAAGTTGCAGCGCCCCCCCACCGAGGAAGAAGTCGCCGAGGATGTCGAGATGGAAATCGGGGATTTCAGAGATGCGCTCGCCCAGATCGGGCGTTCCGGTATCGCCGCACTCGATGAATTCGTATCCAACGACTCGTCGACATCGATGGGTGAGATGATCGCTGATCCGAGGGGCATCTCACCGGAGAGTGAGTACCAGGCGGAAGAGACTCGCCGATCCCTGTTCGACGCCATCAACCGTCTCCCTGGCCGGGAGCGACTGGTGGTCACGCTGTACTACTACGAAGGGATGACCCTTGCCGAGATCGGTGACGTGCTCGGCGTCACCGAATCCCGGGTCTGTCAGATCCACGCCAAGACGATGATGTCGCTGCGCAACCGTCTCGGCGATCCCGCCTGGGGCTGAACGGACCGGGCCCGCCTACATCCCGCTGCCGGCCGGCGCTCTGACCATCAACATGGCGCGTTCCAATTCTGCCAGGGCGTCGGGCACCGACTCGAAGGCGTGACGACGACGCAGGGGAGTCCAGGCGGCGTCTCCGAGAGATCGGGCCAGGGCCCAGTAGGCATGACCTCTGACCAGGGACGACCGATGGGTGAAATGGTCGAGGATGGGGCCAACCGCTTCCGATTCCTCTGAGTTGCCCGCCGCGACCAGGAGATTCCGGCGTAGGAAGCGGGGGTCAGTGTGTGGGATGTAGAACCAATGGAACCTCTCCAGGAGCTCGACGTCAGACAGAGCGAGCATCTCGGCGAACGAAAACGACACCAACGTCTCCTCGTTGCGCGACATTGCCGGAAACCCCGGTGGACAGGAAGTGAGACAGTCGTCACAGCCGTAGATGCGGCGTTCGATGAGGGGACGAATCCAGTGTGGGATGACACCGGGGGCTTGCAACCAGGTCGAGATGCAAAGCCGGGCGTCGAGACCGGCAGGGGTTATCGCACCAGTGGGACATGCGGGGACGCAGGCCACACACGTGCCACAGCCGCGTTTCATTGGAGTGGTCACCTCGAGCATGGCATCGGTCACGACCGATCCGACCAGCAGCCAGGGACCGTGACCGGGAGTGAGCAACATGGTGCTCCGCCCCAGCCAACCGACCCCGGCCCGGGCCGCAGCGGCTCGATCGACCAATCGGTTGTCATCGATGAGGATCTCGGCCTTCGCCCCGGCCCTGTTCAGCTCACGTCTCAAGCCGTCGGCGATGCGACGTACCGACGTGTACTGGTCAGTGGTGGCGAAACGACCGACGACAGACCCTCCTGGTGCGGGGCCCGAGGAGCCACTCAGGTACTCGTGTGCAAATACGACGATGCTGTGCGCCCATGGAAAGCTGAGCGTGACGTCGGTGGCAGTCCCGGGATCGTCGAAAGTGAAATGCAAGGGCCCTGACATGCCATTGTCCCGATGCTCGACCAGCACGGCCCCCGCTTCGTCGAACGGGCTTGCCGAAGTCACGCCGAAGGCCACCGCACCAAGACGGGCTGCGGTCTGCTCCAGATCCGAGGTGGACAACGTCATCGTCTCGATTACCCAAGGCTACGGACCATCCGTAGAATCCGCTTCATCACGCACGCCCGTCAACCCCTCACTGGTCGAGTGAAGCTCGGGAGAGGGCCGCATCCAACGGAAGCGGGGGTCAGACCCAGCGGGCGGAGGTAACAACCAGAAAGGAGCAATTGTGGCTGAAGTCACGATGAAACAGCTCTTGGAAGCAGGCGTCCATTTCGGTCATCAGACCCGACGCTGGAATCCCAAGATGCGTCCGTATATCTATGGGGAGCGCAACGGAATCCACATCATCGACCTGCGCCAGACGGTCAGTCAGGTGGCAGGGGCGATTGAGTTCGTCAAGCAGATCGCGATCGAGGGTGGATCGGTCCTGTTCGTCGGCACCAAGAAGCAGGCGCAGTCTGCGGTGGCGGAGGCGGCCCTTCGGTCCGGACAGCCCTACGTCAACTACCGCTGGCTGGGCGGAATGCTCACCAACTTCCAGACCATTCAGAAGAGGGTCTTCTACATGAAGGAGCTACAGCGTCTCGAGGAGACGGGTGAGATGAACGACCGGCCCAAGAAAGAGCGACTGAAACTTCGCCGCGAGCTCGAGAAGCTGGAGAAGAACCTTGGGGGTGTCTCCTCAATGGCGAGACTGCCCAACGCCGTCTTCGTCGTCGATGTCAATACCGAGGCAACGGCCGTGAAGGAGGCTGACCGTCTTGGCATCCCCATCATCGCCCTGGTCGACTCCAACTCGGACCCGGATGCGGTCGACCACGTCATCCCGGGCAATGATGACGCCATTCGTGCCGCCGACCTGATCGCTAGCGCATTGGCCGACGCCATGGTCGAGGGCAAGGAGATCGGCTCGAAGAAGAAGCAGGCCGAGGCAGAAGGCAAAGACGACGTCCAGGCTGACCAACCGGCCAAGGCCGGAGCCGAGTCCCGATAGAAGTCGATCCAGCCCATGAGCGAAATCACAGCGACCGACATCCAGAAGCTGCGCCGCGACGCGGGTGTTGGGATGATGGACGCCAAAAAGGCGTTGACCGACGCCAATGGTGACTTCGAGAGGGCCTTTGAGCTGCTCCGGGAACGAGGTCAGGCCCAGATGGCCAAACGGGCCGACCGCGAGGCCAGTGAGGGGACCATAGGCGCCTACATCCACATTCAAAACGAGCGCCCGGTACTCGGGGTGCTAGTCGAACTCTCCTGTGAGACCGACTTCGTCGCCAAAAGCGGCGAGTTCAGGGAGACGGCGGATGACATCGCGTTGCACATCAGTTGGGCGGACCCGAAATGGGTCACCCGAGAGCAGGTCGACGAGGCGGCTCTGGCCAAGGAACGAGAGTTGATCGGCCGTCAGGCTTCCGCGGAGGGCAAGCCCGAAGACGTCGTGGAGCGCATAGTGGCAGGCAAGATCGAGTCCTGGTACGCCGAGAACGTTCTCTACGACCAGAAATTCGTCAACCCGGAGCGCTACGACGGCACCGTTGGCGATATGGTCGGCGCTCTGGCCGCCAAGATGGGTGAGAACATCTCCGTCCGCAAGGTGGCGAGAGTCGCCGTCGGCGCCTAGCGCCACCCGAAGGAGACAACTTGAGCGATTCAACCAAGCGACGGGTCCTCCTCAAGCTCTCGGGGGAGGCCTTCGCCGACCCCGATGTGGGCTACGGCATCGATCCCCTCACCGTCCATCGTGTGGCAGAGGAGATCGCGGAAGCGCAGTCGAGTGGAGTTGAGGTCGCCATCGTGGTGGGTGGTGGCAATATCTTCCGCGGTGTCTCGCAGGCTGCCAAGGGCATGGATCCTGCCAATGCCGACTACATGGGAATGCTCGCCACGGTGATCAACGCACTTGCCCTCCGCGATGCCCTGGAGAATGCGGGGGTCACCACCCGAGTGCAAAGTGCGATCACGATGCAGGAACTGGCGGAACCGTACATCCGGCTTCGCGCCATGAGACACCTGGAAAAGGGTCGTGTGGTGATCTTCGCCGCCGGCACCGGCAATCCGTTCTTCACCACCGACACCACGGCGGCCCTCCGGGCGATCGAGATAAACGCAAATGCTCTACTGAAGGCCTCGCGGGTGGATGGGGTCTACGACTCTGACCCGCGCACCAATCACAATGCCGCCAAGATGAGCGAGCTGACATACATGGAGTTCATTGCCCAGGAACTCCAGGTGATGGATACCACCGCCGTTACGATGTGTAAGGAGCACGGTGTGCCCATTCATGTGTTCGACATGACTGTCCCTGGCAATATCGTGAAAGCCGTCCAGGGAGAGCAGATCGGCACCGTCGTCCATTGAGGTATCTCCGATGATCAATGACCTATTGAGCGAAGCGGAACAGAAAATGGAGGGGGCCGTCGATCACGTTGCTGCGGAGTTCGGCACCGTGCGAACCGGGCGGGCGAATCCCCAGCTTCTCCAGCGAATCAACGTCGAGTACTACGGGTCGCCGACACCGTTGCAACAGCTGGCATCGATCGCTGTGCCCGAGCCGCGAATGTTGGTCGTTCAGCCGTTTGACAAGAGCACCGTCAACGACATCGAGCGCGCCATCCAGCAGGCCGACCTGGGGCTCAATCCCAGCAACGACGGTTCCGTGATCCGCATCGCCTTCCCACCGTTGACCGAGGAACGACGCAAGGAGCTGATCCGTGTAGTCAGACATATGGGTGAGGAAGGCAAGGTCTCGGTTCGCAACGTCCGCCGGTCTGCCAAGACCGACATGGAAGAGCTCCACGGAGAGATATCCGATGACGACATCCGTCGTGGGGAAGACGAGCTGCAGAGAATCACGGACAAGTTCACCGAGCGTATCGACAAGCTCCTCTCCAACAAAGAGGATGAACTGCTCGAGGTTTAGTGGACCACGAATGACTGACAAAGAGCGACCCAACGGGGCAGAGGAGGAGGAGCAGGCAGACCCTGCCATCGAAGAGTTGCCTTTCGTCTCAGACGAGGACATCGAAGACGACGAACAGGAGAATCCGGTCGAGGTAGACGATGGCGGTCCCGACTGGGTGGCGACGTCTGGTGATCCCGACATCGACCAGTTCACGTCGGCGGAATACCTGAAGGGAACAACCCAGGAGTATCAGGGCCTGGCAGAAGAAGTGGAACGCGCTTCGACCGAGGAGTGGGAGCTGCAGGCAGTAGCGGCCAATCTTCCCGGCGTCGAATCGGGTTTGGTCGGCTTTGGTGATGTCTCCGGCCGGTTGTCTGATTCCGAGGAGTCATACGAGGCGGCCGAGCAGGCAGCCAGCTCCGACCTCACCATGAGAGTCGGCTCCGCCCTTGCGGTCTTCGGGTTGTTTCTCGGGAGTCTCCTCCTCGGTGGCTGGTGGTTCACCACATTCGTGATCCTCCTCATGGTCGTCTCCGTGGGGGAGTTCTATGCGACGCTCCGCACCCGCGGCTATCGGCCCCTCGCCCTCTTCGGGTTGCTCGGGGTGATCCTCATGGGCGTCGGGGCGAGTGATACCGGCCCCATGGCCGTGGCGGGATGGGCAGCCGCCGCAGGGGCAGCAACGATCCTCTTCTTCTCGCTCACCCCACGTCGCTACGCGATGGCCAACACTGCGGTCACGGTCCTCGGTTTGACCTGGGTGGGCATGCTGGCGTTCGCCATTCTCATCTCCGCCGGACCGCACCCGGTCTCATACATCCTTTTCCTGGTGATCGTCGTCGCCGGCAACGACATTGGCGCCTATTTCGTGGGACGATCTTTCGGTAGGACGTCGCTAGCGCCGGTCGTGTCACCGTCGAAGACGATCGAGGGTTTCATCGGTGGACTCGTTCTCGGTGCACTCGCCGCTGTCGTCCTTGCGGTCTTTCCGCCCTGGGAAGACATCGGAATCGTTAGAGCATTGGTAATAGCGGGTGTCGTGGGAGTGTTGGCACCCATTGGCGATCTGGCCGAGTCGATGGTCAAACGATCCGTCGGCGTCAAAGACATGGGCTCGGTCCTCCCCGGTCATGGTGGGATGCTCGATCGAATCGATGGGTTTCTCTTCGCCGTACCCGCTGTCTACATCCTCTTCAGGGGCTTCGGCCTGTTGTGAATCGCCCGGTGGTCGTCCTGGGGGCGACCGGTTCCATCGGCACTCAGACCCTCGAGGTGGCCAACCTTCTCGAAATCCCGGTCGTCGCCCTCGTTTCGAGACGGCCATCTGAAGCCTTGCAAGCTTTGGCCCATCGCTATCCAGACGCCGAGGTGGTGGTAGCGGGTGGCTCTATCGACGAGCGGGAGAGCATGACGAGAGCGCTGGGCAAGGTGGTGAAACATGGACCGGATGCGATTCTCGACGCTGCCGCGACGGCGGGCCGGGTCGTTGTCAACGGGATCGTCGGTGCCGCGGGCCTGCGCGCCACGGTCGCCGGGCTCGAGGCTGGCAATCGAGTTGCCCTGGCCAACAAGGAGAGCCTCGTTGCCGGTGGCCCCGTGGTTACCGCAGCGCTCGCTGCGCACAATGGGGAACTGATACCCGTCGACAGCGAGCACTCTGCGCTCTACCAATGCTTGCTGGGCGAACCCTCCGATAGCGTGGCGCGGCTGATCCTCACCGCCTCAGGGGGTCCATTTCGGGGTCGACCCAGAGACTCACTGGCCGATGTGACCCCAGAGCAGGCCCTGCAACATCCCACGTGGGCCATGGGACGCCGAATCACCGTTGACTCAGCCACGATGTTCAACAAAGGCCTCGAGATCATCGAGACCCATCACCTGTTTGGTGTGGGATACGAACGCATCGATGTGGTCATCCACCCACAGTCGATTCTTCACTCGGCAGTGGAGTTCGTCGACGGTGCGTGGAAAGGCCACCTCGGGTATCCCGACATGCGGATACCGATCCAGTACGCCCTCACTGCCCCCGGAAGAATGCCGGGACCGGGTGAGCCCTTCAGCCCCGTCGGCCTCGACCTCACGTTCGAGGCCCCCGACCGGGAAGCGTTTCCGGCCTTGGACATAGCATTCGCGGCTGGTGAAGCCGGGGGATCGGCTCCGGCGGTGATGAACGCCGCAGACGAGATGGCCGTCGAAGCCTTCCTGCAAAGTCGTCTCGGCTTTTTGGGGATCTCCGACGTGGTGCAGCGGACCATCGCGGAGGTGGACTGGCGTGAACTGGAAACCGTAGAAGATGTCATCCAGGTCGATGCTGAGGCGCGTTCAGTCGCTGCCGGCCTCATCGCAGGCGTCTGTTGATACGGGTCAGCCGGCGGTAACCTCACCATCATGATTGGGGGCATCTCGGCTGCCATTGCCATCCTGCTCTTCGTCACCGCGCACGAGGCAGGTCACTTCCTCGCGGCCAAAGCGACCGGCATGAAGGCCACCGAGTTCTTCTTCGGATTCGGCCCGAGGATCTGGTCGACCAAGCGGGGAGAAACGGAGTACGGCGTCAAGGCACTTCCGTTGGGGGGCTATGTCCGAATCATCGGGATGAATCCCCTCGAGGAGATCCCCCCGGAGGACATGGGTCGGACCTATCGGGAGAAGAAGTTCTGGGAGAAGTCGGTCGTGGTACTGGCCGGGG
>Ga0299914_10002752_pt1 | contig 12219 bp, 10 predicted proteins | sample RVTome_10_FD_201361 | JGI IMG/M metagenome (GOLD analysis project Ga0299914, IMG submission 201361) | Soil microbial communities from uranium-contaminated site in the Upper Colorado River Basin, Wyoming, United States - RVT153D57 (version 2) ... | reverse complement strand
GTCGTGGTAGCGCTTGCCGTCGGCGTCGTTCCAGAAGTACAGCGGCATCGACGGCATCGGCCGGGTGACGACCAGCTCGCCCTCCTCACCGACCACCGGCTCACCCTCGGAGCTCCACGCCTGCAGGTCCACCCCGAGCGCCGGTGCCTGCAGCCGTCCGGCGTGCACCGGCAGCAGCGGGCTGCCACCGGCCAGCACCGAGCAGACGTCGGTGCCGCCGGATATCGACTGCAGCCACATGTCGCTCTTGACCTGCTCGTAGGTCCACTGCCACGCCGTGGGTGGCAGCGTGGACCCGGTCTGCAGGATGGACCGCACCCGGCTCAGGTCCAGGTCGGTGCCCGGTCGTGCCCCCGCCTTCTCTCCGGCGACCAGGTAGCCGGCACCCACCCCGACCATCGTCGCGCCGGTGTCCTGGGCGACCCGCCACACCGCATCGACGTCGGGGTAGGTCGGGCTGCCGTCGTAGAGCACGATCGTGGCCCCGTGCAGCAGTCCCGCCACCAGGTAGTTCCAGACCATCCAGCTGGTGGAGGTCATGAAGAGGAACCGGTCGTCGGCACGGATGTCCGTGCCGAGGCCGGCCGCCTTCAGCAGCTCGACCACGATCCCGCCGTGCCCCTGCACGATTCCCTTCGGCATGCCGGTCGTACCCGATGACCAGAGGATCCACAGCGGATCGTCGAACCCCACGTCGGCGAACTCCAGGTCGACCCGCCGGTCGAGCACGCGCCGCCACGAGATCTGCTCCACCGCGGACTTCCCGAGACCAGGCCCAGCATCGGAGTCGTAGAGGTAGTCGATCGTCACCACGTGCCGCAACGACGGCAGTGCGGCGACGATCTCCTCGATCGCCGGCCTGCGGTCGTACTCGCGTCCGCCGTAGTAGTAGCCGTCCGCGGCGATCAGCACCGCCGGCTCCACCTGTTGCAGCCGCGCCAGCACGCTGGGGGTGCCGAAGTCCGGCGACGAGGCCGTCCACACCGCTCCCACGCTGGCGGTGGCCAGCAGAGCCACCACGGCCTGCGGGATGTTGGGCACGTAGCCGGCCACCCTGTCGCCGGGCCCTACCCCGACCTCGCGCAACCAGGCCGCCATCGCTGCGACCTGCGAGCGCAGGTCGGCCCATGACGTCTCCACCGGCGACCCGCCCTCGCGGACGGTCACCAGCGCAGGCGCATGATCACTGCCTCGCCGCAGGCATTCCCGCGCGAAGTTGACGCGGGCACCGGTGAACCACCGCGCGCCGGGCATGCGCTGCTCGGTCAGCACGTCGCCGTAACCGGAGGACTCCGACAGCCCGTAGAAGTCCCACACGCCGGCCCAGAACTCCTCCAGGCTCTCCACGCTCCACCGCCACAGGGCGTGGTAGTCGGCGAGCGGCAGACCGCGCTCATCCCGCAGCCACCGCATGAAGGCCGTCACGTTCGCACGTTCCAGGGTGTCGCGATCGGGAGTCCACAGGGGTTCGTGGCCGCCGGTTCCGTGTGAGGTGGCGTTCATGTCTCGTTCTCCACATCTGGTGCCGCCGTCAGCCGGCCCGCCGGCCCGGCTCCTTGGACAGAACCTGTGCCGAGGCGGGGTCGGTGCTCATGCTCGCATTCGGCCTCCACCGACACGACCGCGGCACACGCGTCAGGCCGTGCCTCTCGAGCCCCGCATCGACAACAGGCTCACGGCGCCTCGGACATGGCGGCGTGCACGGAGGTCATCGAACCGGCAGCACGGGCGTACCTGTCGCCCAGCGTGCGGACCTCATCCACCAGCTCCGGGGGGCCGTGCACGGTGAAGCCGACACCGAGTCGTCCGAGGACGAGGGCGATGGCGCTGATCGACTCCGCACCGATCCGCAGGCGACAGGTGTGGTCGTCGATGGGCTCGACGAAGCCCTCCGCGGGCATGATCGCGCCCTCGATGTCCTGCACACCCGCATGCATCGTCACTTCCGCACGGTGTCGCCACGACCTCTCGGGGGCACGACGGGCGACGAAGGTAGCGACATCCTCGGCCGGGAGCCCACGCGCCCGGAACCGCGGACCGGGCGGAGTCAACGGGTGGATCCGGTCCACCTCGTAGATCTCCCACTCGTCGCCTGCGACGTCGAACCCGAGCAGGTACCACCGGTGCTTTCTGTTGACCAGCCGGTAGGGCTCCACATCCCACCTCGAGGAGGCCTTCGGGTCATCGGGGGCATCGCCGTACCGGAACCTGATGCGTTCGAGTCGGTGGCAGTACCCGACCAGGAGCATGAGCAGCGCCGGGTCGACGACCGGCATGGGCTCGGTGTTCGGCACCGGCACCGTGTATCGGTTGAGGTGGTGCACCCGGCGCCGCAAGCGAGGCGGCAGGACCTGCTCCAGCTTGGCGAGCGCCCGTACCGAGGTCTCCTCCATACCGCCGATGATGCAGTTGACGCCCGTACGCAGCCCCACCGCGACCGCGACCGCCTCCTCGGCGTCGAGCAGCAGCGGTGGAAGAGAGGCTCCGCCGGCACCGAGCCGATAGCCGCCGACACCGCCGCGCGCGGCCTCCACGGCGTACCCGAGCTCGCGTAGTCGCTCGATGTCGTTGCGCACCGTCCGGGGGCTGACCTGCATCCGGTCGGCCAGCTGCGCCCCGGTCCAGGTGCGAGGGCCCTGGAGCAAGGACAACAGGGAGAGCAGGCGCACCGCTGATTGGGACATGGCACCACTTTGCCATGTCATTAGGAACGAACCTGGCCTAATTCGTCGGTAACTTCGCGCACGCGGGCACAGTGGCGTGCCCGCACGGGAGCGAGCACCGAGGGAGCACCATGATCGACACGGCCGCGGGCCAACGTCAACGTCAGCACGAGGGTGCGGACCACGACTCGGCTGGTGTGGTCGAGACCGGCGCCTCGGGGTCGACGAACAGCACGAGGGACCTGCTCGCAGCACCGGGGGCGTCCGCGTCGTACCTCGCCGGCTCGGGGAGAGTGCCCCTCCCCTGTCAGAGCCACGACCCCGAGATCTTCTTCGCCGAGTCGCCCAGGGACGTGCAGGCAGCCAAGACGCTGTGCGCCGTGTGTCCTGTGCGCGAGCTCTGCCTGGCCGGGGCGCGTGACCGGCGAGAGCCCTGGGGCGTCTGGGGTGGTGAGCTGTTCAAGGACGGACTCGTGATCGCCTACAAGCGGCCACGTGGCCGGCCTCGAAAGCATGCCGCCTGAGGTGCGGCGCTGACGGTCCAGCCGGCACGCTTCGTCTCAGGACTTGTCCTCGAGCCCAGCGGGGGCGAGACCGCTCAAGGTCTGGGCGATTCGACCGGGCTGCACACCGACTGCCTCTGCTCGTTCCTTGCGGACGAGGGCTTCGCGGACGACGTGTGCACCGGCGTACCGGAGGGGCTCCGGCGGGAACCTGCGACGTCGCGCGTTCACCAGTCCGGCACGCGACCATTCGTCGTTTCGGCCCAGCGCCAGGGACGCCAGGATCCTGCCGCCGACCACACTCGGCCCGACACCGTTGCCCGACCACCCGACGCCGTAGGTGATGTGCCGGCGTCCGCCGAGGTGGCCGAAGATCGGAAGGCTGTCGTAGGTCCGGTCGATGGGGCCCGCCCAGTCGGCGGCGATGGCGACATCGCGCAGCATCGGGTAGTAGCGGCGGAAGTCGGCGGCCACCATCCGGGATCGTCCGGGGTGACGGGTCATCGCCGGGGGCATCCAGCCTCCGAGGCCGATCGCCCAGCCGCCCTTGCCGAACGCGACCCTGCCGTCGGGGGTGGTGCGGTAGTAGCAGACGAGGGTCTGGGAGTCGGTGACTCCCTCGCCGCCGGTCCAGCCGATCCGCTCGAGTCGCTCGGGCGCCGGTTCGGTGATGATCATGTCCGAGGAGACGACGAACAGGTCGCGGTGAAGCTCGCGTAGCCCGGCTGCCCAGGCGTTGGTGGCCACCACGACGCGGTCGGCGACCAGGGTGCCGCGGTCGGTTCGGAGGTGAGCGGGCTGCGACCGGTCGAGTCGCCGTACCTTCGTGTGCTCGAGGATCTGCACGCCACGGTCGAGCGCGTGCCGCCGCAGTGCTCGGACCAGCACCGCGGGCTGGACGGTTCCGCCGGACGGCTCGAGGACACCGGCCAGATGGTTGGGGCTGCCGGACCGAGCCGCCACCTCGGCGGGGGTCAACGGCTGGAACGCGCCGGGCCGAAGCTCGGCACTCCGAGCGACGACGCCGTCCCATGCGCCGATGTGGAACGGGGACGTCGCCGTCCAGAGCCATCCGCCGCGGCGGAAGCCGGCTTGGGGTGCATGATCGCGACAGAAGGTCTCGACGGTGTCGATGGCATCCAGTGACGCCTCGATCAGCCGCAACGCCTCCGCGGTTCCGCAGGTGGCGATGAGGGAGGCCAGCTTGGGCCACCAGGAGAGCACGAAGCCGCCGTTGCGGCCCGAGGCGCCGCCGCCGCAGATGTCCGCCTCGAGGATGGCGACCTCGAGCCCTGGTTCGAGCTCACGCAGGCGCAGCGCGGTCCACAGGCCGACGTAGCCGCCTCCGATCACTGCCACATCGGTGCGCATCCCGTCGACAGACGCGGGGGGTGGGTCAGAGCTCTCGGCGGCGGCCAGGGCCTCGCGCAGCCACCACGACCGGTACGGCTTCGTCGCCATCGGCGTCACCGGTGGGCGTTGAGCCGGGCGGCCTGGCGCGTCAGGTGGTCGCGCTCGGCGAGGTTGGGTGCCTTCTGAGCCGCCTCGGCATACAGCCCTGCCGCCGTGGCCAGGTCGCCGTCGCGCTCGTGCAGGTACGCCGCCACCGCGGTGTGGCGGGGCAGCGAGTCGTCCAGCGCCACGAGCGCAGCCAGGCCGGCGCGCGGCCCGTCGGCCTCGCCGACGGCCACCGCGCGGTTGAGCAACACGACCGGGCTGCCGGTCAGGCGCGCGAGCTCGTCGTACCACTCGACGATCTGCACCCAGTCGGTCTCCTCAGTACTGGGCGCGTCGGCGTGGAGCGCCGCGATGGCGGCCTGGGCCTGGAACTCGCCCAGCCGGTCGCGGGCGAGGGCCGCTTGCAGCATCTCGACGCCCTCGGCGATCGACTCGGTGTCCCACCGGCCGCGGTCCTGCTCGGCGAGCGGCACCAGGCTGCCGTCGAATGTGGTCCGGGCGGCACGACGGGCGTGGTGGAGCAGCATGAGCGCGAGCAGGCCCGCCACCTCGGGGTGGTCGATCACGGCTGCGAGCTGCCGGGTGAGGCGGATGGCCTCGGCCGCGAGGTCGACGTCGCCGGAGTAGCCCTCGTTGAAGACCAGGTAGAGGACGCGCAGCACGGTGGCCACGTCGCCGGGCTGGTCGAACCGCACACCGGAGACGGTGCGCTTGGCTCGGCTGATGCGCTGCGCCATGGTCGCCTCCGGCACCAGGTAGGCCTGGGCGATCTGGCGAGTGGTCAGCCCGCCGACGGCACGCAGCGTGAGCGCGACCGCCGACGACGGCGTCAGCGACGGGTGAGCGCACAGGAAGTAGAGCTGGAGCGTGTCGTCCACCGCGGGCGTGGACCCGGGCACCGGCGCCTCGTCGACGACGTCCTCACGCCGGCGGCGGGCGGAGTCCGCCCGGGTGGCGTCGAGGAACTTGCGCCAGGCCACGGTGACCAGCCAGCCCTTCGGGTCCCGCGGCGGGTCGGCGGGCCAGACGCGGACCGCCTGGACCAGCGCGTCCTGCACGGCGTCCTCGGCCGCCGCGAAGTCGGCTCCGCGGCGGACGAGGATCCCGAGCACGCTCGGCGTGAGGCTCCGCAGCAGGGCCTCGTTCAGCTGCGAGGTCACTCGGTGATCGTGGGCGACACGCCGTAGAACGGGCGCAGCTCGAGCCACTCGTGGATGGGCTTCCCGCCCGCTCCGGGGGCGGCCGACAGCTCCCCGGCCAGCTCGATCGCGCGCTCGTAGCTGTCGACGTCGATCACCATCCAGCCGGCGATGACGTCCTTGGTCTCGGCGAACGGGCCGTCGGTGACCGGCGGGCGCCCTTCACCGTCGTACCGGACGAACGTCCCGCCTGGGGCAAGCGCCTGGCTGTCGACGAACTCGCCGGTCCCCTCGAGCCGGCCCGCGAAGTCCTGCATGTACTGCATGTGGGCCGAGATCTCGTCCGGCGTCCACTGGTCCATGGGTACGTCGTTGACTGCGGCCGGGGCACCTCGGTAGTGCTTGAGCAGCAAGTACTTGGCCATCGTGTTCTCCTCGGTGGTGGTGCGACCCATTCTGGTCGCGTTCACTGCGGGGACGGAGCCAGTCACGGGTTCTCGACATCGGCGGCTGAATCTTTCTTGGCTCTCGTGGATGAACCCGGCCCTGTCATGCCCTGCCCGTGGAGCGAGCGACTGCGCCCGTCCCGGAGCGGCAGCATCGTCGCGCTTGCGAGATCACACTCGACCGGAGCAGGGCGACCGCGAGCTGGCGCGTCGACGGCCGCACGGTGTACGAGGCCCACGGCAAGGCCAGTCCTCACCGGGTCTGCGGGGTCTCAGGAGTCCCGACAGGCGCGGCTGCGGGCGCGGCCGCGGTGACGGCGTGGCGGTACACCACCACGTCGAACCACTGGGCGACCGTTCCGCCCTGCATGTGCGACGCGAGTCCGTACTCCGGGAGGCCGCGAGTCCTGGCCGGCGCGTTCAGCCAGCACTGCACCGCCCGCGGCGCACGGGCGGCCAGGTCGAGACTGAGCTGCTCGGCAGATGCTTCCGCGAACATGTGCTCGAACCACGTCTCGGCGGCTGGGGGGAGGTTCCAGACCCGTGCGTCGTAGTAGCTGCCGTGTCCGAAGGTGAACCCGATCGAGACATACTCGGGCCCGTACCAGGTGTCCATGAACGACCCGACGCCGGCCCACGAGGCCGCAACCTGGCCGTCGACGTAGAAGTCGATCTCAGGGGCCCGAGCCGTGTGCGCGTTCGCCGCCCAGTAGGCGACCTTGTCACCGGAGTGCCGCTGCCACCAGCGCAGGTTCTGTGCAGCGTGCTCATCGCGGTAGGCGTGGTTCGGCCACACCGCGTAGTGCTCGTAGAAGTTCAGGATCTGCCGCGCGTGGTGCGCGGCAAGTGAGTGGTCACGGTCGCCGGCCCCGTGCGGAAGGTCGCGGACCAGCCGCCGCAGCTGCCGCGCGTGCCGCAGGAACGGCGCTTTGTCATCGGCGTCCATCAGGCCGTACTCGGTCTTCCACTCGTTGATCTCGGCACGAGGACGCAGGAAGGCCAGGTGCACGCCGGCCTCGGCCAGGTGGTCCGGTGCCCGCTCGGCGATGTAGGCCTTCACCGCGTCGTACGCCGACTCCCGGGTGGTCCAGTACTCCACCCCGACGAACGTGACCGGATCGGCAGGGTGCGCGCGGTTGTAGTCGCGCAGCCACCGCAGTGTGCCCTCGACCTCGCGGTTGCGGTGCGCCGTGCTCATCTCGCGGATCAGTGACCCGAGGTCACCTTCGCCGGTCTTGATCCACCGGTCGACCTCGAGCCCGAGCGTCCAGTCGTCCTCCCAGGCCACGCTCCTGAAGCCGTGCTCCTCCACGAGGAGCCGCAGGGTACGCAGCTTGAGCTGCAGGAGCTCCTTGGCGCCATGCACCTGCTCGCCGAGGCCGACGACCGACGCATTCGCGACGGCCGGCGAGAGATGGGCGAGATCGTCCAGGCCGGCTCCCGGATCGACGGTGTCGATCGGCGTCGCGGTGCGCTCGATCCAGTGCACGATCCGGCGGTCCGAGCGCGTGGCATGTCCCGGTGTCGTGGCGGCGCAGACCAGCAGGAGGGCTGCGCCGAGTACGGCCACCGCCCGCCACGAAGCGCGAGCGAAGCGATATGACATCAGTGGTCTCCTCCCCTAGGCGTCGGCACAACACTGCCTGCCCAAGCCGCGCCGCCACGTCCACGCAGCGACGTATTCGGCCTACGTCAGCGGACGTAGGCGACACCGGATGCGACGGCAGGCCCCAGCGTCGGGCCTCGGTGTCGGCTATGCACATCCCGTCGAGGTCATGTGAGGTCCCGCTGGTGCAGCAGCGCGGCGGCGATGGTGAACACCGTCGGTAGGCGATGAGTACCACCACGGACTGGGTCTGGCCGGCCAGCTCGGCGACCCCGGCGTGCGTGCCAGGTGCCGGCACCGGTCTGGCAGGCTGATCAGACACCGATCCCGAGGAGGCAGTCATGCAGGTCGCGGTCCTGGGCACGGGCATCATGGGCACGGGCATGGCTCGGTCCCTCCTTCGCGCCGGCCACGACGTACGGGTGTGGAACCGCACCCGGGAGAAGGCGGAGTCGCTCGAGCAGCACGGTGCCACGGTGGCCGACAGTGCGCAGGACGCCGTACGCGATGCCGAGGCGGTCGTCACGATGCTCTTCGACGCCGACTCTGTGCTCGAGGTGATGGCCGAGGTCGACCTCCCGGACGACTGCGTGTGGCTGCAGTCGTCGACCGTGGGCATCGAGGGAACAAGCCGTGTCGCGCGGCTGGCTGCCGACCGAGGCCTCGTCGTGCTCGACGCCCCGGTGCTCGGCACCAAGGCGCCGGCGTTCGACGGCAAGCTGGTCGTCCTCGTCTCGGGGGAGCAGCCGGCGGCCGAGCGGATGCAACCGGTCTTCGACGCCATCGGCGGCAGGGCCGTCTATGCGGGCGACGAGCTTGGTGCCGCCACCGCGCTGAAACTGGTCTGCAACGCGTGGATCGGCACGCTCACTGCCGCGCTCGGGCAGTCGTTGGCACTCGCCGAGGGACTGGGTGTCGACCCTCGGCAGTTCCTCGAGGCGATCGAGGGCGGACCGGTGGACATGCCCTACGTCCACGTCAAGAGCACAGCGATGCTCGACAGCGCCTACGACACGTCCTTCGCCGTCGACGGCGTGGTCAAGGACCTCGACCTCATCCGGGAGGCAGCGGCTCAGGGCGGGGTCAGTGACGCCCTCCTGACCGCTGCCCGAGGGCTGTTCGCTCGAACCAGCGACAACGGCCGCGGCGAGCAGGACATGTCAGCGGTCCACACCGCGTTTCGTTAGTGCGTGAGGTCGCTGAAGGCGATCGGTGGCCTCGTCTCTTACGAGACTGAGTCCTCCGGTTGCGGATAGGTACGTCGAACGCTGGTGCCGTTGCTGAGGTCGGCGCCGTAGACGTGCAGGGTGATCGCGACCGTGTCGTCGGTGTTGCGGACCCGATGGATGTCGTCGGGCGGGGCGGCGCCGCTGACAGAGCCCGGGGGCCGTTGCCGCTGGCCGATCTCGACGAGGCGGTCGCCGTCGAAGCCGTACAAGGTCTCGGTCTCGGTGCCTTGCAGCACTTTGAAGGAGCACCAGACCAGGTGGTCGTGGATCTCGGTGACCTGTCCCGGCCTCCACACGACGGCGAGCAGTGAGAACGTCGCCTCGGCGTGCAGGGTGTGCCTGATGTAGCCCTCGGGTGAGCCGGCACGCTCGGCCTCGGTGAGCAGCTCCGGGCCAGGCAGCATCTCCGTCAGCACGTCAGCCACCTGCTGCGCGATCGTCCGCGCGTCGGCCTGCTGCTGCGCTCGTGGTCGGATCCGTTCGACCAGCTCGGCCACCCCCGGTCGGGGCGGTGACTCGACGGCGGTCTTCGTCAGCTCGGTCATGCAATCGATGGTGGCCTTGCGGTGGCATGGCGTCCAATGCCAATACGTATCGCCTCTCATAGATAACATTGATCCATGCTGAATCTGACGCATCTCCGCGTGCTGGAGGCGGTCGCTCGCCATGGTTCGGTGACCGAGGCCGCGAAGGAGCTGCACTACTCCCAGCCGTCGGTCAGCCACCACCTCGGGCGACTGGAGGCTGCGACCGGGGCCAAGCTCATCCAACGCGTGGGCCGCGGAATCCGTCTCACCCCTGAAGGGGAGCTGCTGGCTCAGCGGGCGACAGAGATCGTGGGCCGGGTGGACGCGGCGTCCGTCGAGCTGGCCGCACATGTGGGGCTGCGCACCGGACGCGTGCGCCTCGCCGGCTTCCAGACGATCCTCAGCACCCTCGTCCCGAAGGCGGCCCACGAGCTGTCCCGGTCACACCCGGGAATCGAGCTGAACCTCGTCGACGTCCACCCGGTCGAGGCCCTGAACATGCTGCGTTCCGGACACGTCGACGTCGCCTTGATCTTCCGGCACGCCGACACTCCGCTCGAGGAGGAGGGCATCCGACTCGTCCACCTGCTGGAGGATCCGGTCTACCTACTCAGTCAGCAACCCGACCAACGTCTCCAGGACCACCGTGACTCCGCCTGGGTCGGCGGTTGTGAGCGCTGTCGAGCAGCCTTGGTCACCGCCTGCGAGCGCGCCGGCTTCTCGCCCCGAATCGCGTACTCCAGCGACGACATCGTCGTCATCCAGTCGCTGGTCGCGTCCGGAATGGGCGTCGCGACGCTCCCCGGACTCGCACTCGAGGCGCACCGGGTGCCAGGGATCCACACCACCGAGCTGACCGACGACGCCCGTCAGGTCTACGCCGCCACGTACGGCGACCCTCCAGACCCGCCCGCCACCACCGCGCTGATCGAGATCCTGCAGGCCATGGCCTAGCAGTACACCAGCGCCGCGGCATGCCGTGGTCGCCAACCCACCGCGGTGGACATCAGGCCGTCGCGGTCACGATGACAATGGCAAGTGCCAAGCCCGCATCGAGGACGAAGCAGAACTCTGCAGCGGAACGCACCACGACGGCTTTGGTCGCGTGATGGTAGAGGTCCCACGCCGAGTGTCCGAGCAGTCCCAGCGCCACCAGATAGCTGCCGATCACGGGGCTGGTGAGCAGTGCAACCGTCGCGATCGCGCCGAAGCCCAGCAGGGCCACCGTCTGCAGCGGCGGTACCTCGTAGCTTGGGCTGATCGCCCCTCGCACCAGCCCGTAGCCCACGAGGACGATGCCCGCACCGAGAAGAATCCAGGTCGGTTCGTACCGATCGTCGAGCATCCTGCCCACGGTGATGACGACGACCGTGGCGAAGAAGAGCGGCCACGCCGCACGTGGTCGCCGCAGGACGGCCGCGCCGAGATACATCACCGCTGCAGCGGCCAGGACCGCAGCGATCTCCGTGCCGGAGGTCATCCCCAGCGCCACCAAGGCGGCGAACCCGAGGCCGGCCAGCGTCGGCCACCGGCGCAGCACCGCAGGGATCCTGTTGGACGCGTCGGCATCCGTCCGCATGGGCGGCGCCCCGACCATGCGGGCGTCGGCGTCAGGTGTCATGGCCCTACCGTTCCCCAGGACCGTGCCGGCGGCGATGCCCCTGGCTTGGTAGGTCCGAAACCGTTGGATGCCGGTCTGGTTTGGCCCCCAGGATGACCAGTGGTTCTGTCCCTGCGATCTGACGGCAAGTGTGAGCGCTAGTGCATGAAGTAGGCTCGCTTCGAGCATGATCTTTCGTACACAGTGCGGTGGAAGCTGCTGAACAGAGAGGGCGCGGCGTGAGTGACCCCATGGACCTGCGCGACGCGCTGGCGGGCGATGGTGCGGTGCCTCCGGACAACAGCCATACCGCACGGGAGATCTGGACCCAGCCGGACTGCTGGCGCCGGGCAGGGGCGCTGGCCGCCGAGGTCCGTGGACTGCCGCAGCGGGGGTCGCGAGTGGCGGTGACGGGCTGCGGCACCTCCTGGTACGTCGCGCAGGCATACGCCCGGCTGCGGGAGAGCCGCGGCCATGGCCTGACCGACGCGTTCGCGACGTCCGAGATGCCCACGCGAGACTACGACCGCGTCGTCGCCATCAGCCGCTCGGGAACGACCACGGAGGTCGTCGATCTGCTCGGCTCCCTGCCTCCCGCCACCGACGTCGTGGTCGTCACCGCCGACCCGAACAGTCCGGTGGTCGAACGGGCCTCCGATGTGGTCGTCCTGGACTTCGCCGACGAAGCCTCTGTCGTCCAGACCCGCTTCGCGACCTCGACGCTGGCGCTGCTGCGGTCGCACCTGGGCGAGGCGATCGAACCGGCGGCCGACGACGCCGAGCGTGCCCTGCGACTGCCGCTCGACAGACTCCTGACGGCGGAGCAGATCACCTTCCTCGGCTCGGGGTGGACCGTCGGCCTGGCGCACGAGGCCGCGCTCAAGCTCCGGGAGGCAGCGCGCGCCTGGACCGAGTCCTACCCGGCGATGGAGTACCGCCACGGCCCGGTGAGCATCGCGCAGCCCGGGCGGCTCGTCTGGATGTTCGGGGAACCGCCCGAGGGGCTGGCCGACGAGGTGGCCCGTACCGGTGCCGCGTTTCACACCAG
>Ga0299914_10002751_pt1 | contig 12221 bp, 10 predicted proteins | sample RVTome_10_FD_201361 | JGI IMG/M metagenome (GOLD analysis project Ga0299914, IMG submission 201361) | Soil microbial communities from uranium-contaminated site in the Upper Colorado River Basin, Wyoming, United States - RVT153D57 (version 2) ... | reverse complement strand
CACGATTCAGGTGTGAGACCCAGAGAGCGTCGTACTTCTTGTCGAACAGCGCGCGCCAGAATCCGAATGAGAGCCCCGCGACTACCCTCCCGCGGGTCGGGGTCCGATGAGCGCGCCTAATGCGATCAACCGTCTCGTCAACCAACCTTTGCGAGCGCTCATTGAGCAGTCCCTCGTCCTGGAGCCAAGTTTTTCTGGGTGCGACGGCTAAGTCCACAGGCGTAAATTGGGCGTCGATCGCATTGCGCAGAAGCACTTCGACGTGATGCAAAGTCTCGAAGGCCGCTGCGGAGACCCGCGCATTCCAGACGTACAACGCAACCGCAGTAGCGTGGTCTCCTCCGGTCTCCTCCAGATAGGGAGCGAACGCGCTTCGGTAATCCACCTCTCGACTTGAATTGGCTGCAAAGCTGCAAGCCGGGGATCGGGAGGCATCGCGCTACACTACATATCGAATGCCCCAGGTAAGGCTCTCCCGCTTCGGCGGTGATCCCCCTGGGGCTCCGTCGTTCTGGGGGCAAAACACGAAGCCCTTGGAGTCCGGTCAATTCGCCGCCCGTGAGCATCGCCGCCGCTCACCTGTAGACCACCGTCGGGCCGACGGAGACGACCTTCCAGCTCCCGTCCTCATCGACGAAGGCGTTGGCGTAGACCTGCGGCTCGCCGGGGCGGGTGTAGATGAGGAAGGCGTTGCCTCTGCCGACGCGCAGGGAGAGGACGTAGTCGATGCGGGCCTCTCTGTCGAAGGCGCGCTCGGGGACGCCTTGCGCCAGCGCTCTCATCGCCTCGGCGCAGGCGGCGTTGCCGCTTCTTCCTCTGACGAAGCCGGCGAACTCCGCCCTCTGGTCGCCGGCGAGGTAGGAGCAGGCCGTGGCCCAGTCGGCCTCGGCGCGGGCGTCGTAGAAGGCCTGCAGGGTCGCGGTCACTTCCTCGCGCTGCGCCGCCGAGGCCTCAAGGCCCCAGGTCTGGATCGAGTTGTCTCCTCCGTTTGAGACGGGGACGCCGGGAGCGGCTCTCTCCGAGCCCTCGACCGGCGCGGCGAGGCTCGCGGTGTCAATGGGCGCCTCTCTTCTAGCCGGCAGGCCCTCGCCTCTGCCCGAGGGCGCTCCCGCGCCCTGCTGCTGCGCCTCGCCATTGCCGTCACCCTGCTGCGCCCCGCCGGCGGCGGGGTCGGGGCGGGAGGTCGTCTGGCTCTCCCCCGCGCCGCCGCCCCCATCGTCCTCGGAGCCCCCGCAGCCGCCAAGCGCCAGGGCGGCGGCGATCGCGAGGGAGGCGAGGAGTGCGAAGGGGGTCGTGGTGGGCTTCATCGGCGTTGGCTCAACGGTAGAAGACGACGAAGAATGCGCGGTCGGCCTTGCCGAATCTGGCGACTCCCTCATCGAAGTCGTAGGTCTGCACCTCAACGCCCGGAAAGCCACAGCCTCCCGGGATCGCGACGTTGGCGATCACCGGCTCGGTGGTGATGCCCTCCGCGGATGCCTGGGCGCCGCGGGGGATGAAGCCTGGGACCGAGAGGCAGTAGGTGCCCAGTGCGGATCTGGTGTTGCCGGCGGCGATCCCCTTTGAGGAGCCGGTGGAGACATTGCCGTTGGCCTCGACCTTGGCGAAGGCGACGGGCTGGGCGGAGTCGGCGTTTGTCGCCGCGTCGGCGAAGGAGGCGCTGGGGACCTGGGAGAGGGTCGACTCGACCACCTGGATGCCGGTGATCGAGTCGATGGCGACCTTGTCGTTGGTGATCGCCTGGTAGCCGATCTTCTCTGTGCCCACCGCGCCTTGGGCGAGGGCCCCGCCGGTGACGGCGCCCGGGGCGAGCTTCGGCGAGGTGATCGCCCCCGCCCTCACCTTCGGCGTCGTCACCGCGTTCTTTCGCAGTTTGTTGGCCGTCACCGCGCCGGTGCGCAGCTGGGGCGCTCCGACCGACTTGCGCGGCGGGCGGTCGAGCGCGATCGCCGCGCCGCCGCTCAAGACCAAGAAGAGGGCGATGGTCGAGATCACGTTGGCGTAGCTGAGGTGGGGGCGCAGGCGCGTCATGGCTTTGCCCTTCATTTCCTCACCTTGCAGCTGCGGTTCATCACCGGGGAGAGCGTCTTGCCGCCCTCGAATACGAATGAGGCCTTGGCGAGGGGGAAGACGGCTCCGGGGAAGCCCTTGGCGGCGGGGCAGTCGGCGGCGAGGTAGCTGTGGGTCTTACCGCCCGAGCGGAAGCGGCGGTCGAGCTTCATCGAGATGCCGGTGACGAAGCCCCACTCGCCGGTGACGCGGGGAAAGGAGGCCTCCAGCGTGGTGCCGTACTCGCCTCCCGTGCGGGCGAGGACGAAGGGGAGCACGTAGGAGGTGGGGACGGGCTCGGTGCCGTAGATGTGGGCGAGGATCGCCGGACGGCCCTTGAATCGGCCGTTGAAGGCGAGCACCTTACCCACCGAGGGAAAGGGCGACTGCTCGGGGAATCTGACGTTGGCGGAGAAGCGCCCGGTGCCGACCAAAGAGCTACGACAGGCGGCGATCGCCTCGGCGGTGGTCGAGGGGTTGATGTGTTTCATCCGGCACTTGGGGATGCCCCGATAGGTGAGGGTGCCGCGGCGGTTGAGGGCGACCTTCAGCGAGAGAAGCTGCGGGGGCTCTTCGCCGTTCACGCCCTTGATCCGGCCGTTGAAGCTGACCGCGACCGGGACCTTGCCCTTGCGGGGCAGCTTGCGGGGGCTGAGGTCGCCAGAGACCGAGACCCTCAGGCCACCCTTTTGGGCGACCTCGGCGCGGGAACGCGAAGCAGCAAAAAGGCCGGCGGTCGCAACGGCGAACACCGCCAAGACAAGAAAAAGGCGGTGCCTGATCAAGCGCGGCAAGGTCGCGCTTCTCACATCGTCCCCTTCGGTCGAATCTCCCTCGGCTGCCCGCAACTCAAGCGCCTCGTATCCAGGTAATCCTACACTTCTCCCAAGAAACACTCTGCTGCCGAAAACGATGCGGGCGTGATGCGTCAGCGTTTGATGCGTGCGCGTACCGCCAGGGCCGAGAGTGCCAGCAGCAGCGGCCCGGCGAAGCGGAGCGCGATCTCGACCGCGAAGCCGACGCCGTTGAGGTCGCTGTCGTCGATCGGCCGAACCAGGCTGGTGGCGGATGCCACCGCCACGCGGACGGCGTGCTGTGCGCTCACATCGCCGACGGCCTCGCGGAAACCCAGCTGCCAGAGGACGACGCTGCCGAGTGCGAGTAGGAGCAGCAGCGTCAGCAGCGAGCGCCAGGCGCGCAGGCCGTAGCCCGAGAACAGCCAGTAGCCCCAAAGGACCCCCCGCTCGGGCAGGAGCGAACGGCGCCGAGGCCACCGCAGCGCCGCCCTGCGCATCTCCATCTCGCCGTAGTAAAAGGACGCCGCGCCCGGAGAGTCCCTGCTCTGCTCGCGGGCGTGGCGCAAGGACCGGTAGGTCTCGGCGATCGAGGCCGGGCTGGGAAGCTCGGTGTGATCGACCGCAAGCGTTGCCGGCGCGTTCGGATGCGACATTCCTCCGGAAAGCCACGCCGGTGAGAGGCGCTCCGGTCCCTTCCACTCCCCATCGGGCTCCTCGAAGTCGCGCCACCACTGCTCCTCGGCGAGCACGTCGCGGTGGCTTCGCCGGTGCCCCGACGGAATGCCGAACCGCAGGCCCGCGCCAAGTCGGACCCCCTCCAGGTGATGAACCCCCGCGAACAGGCACCCGGACAGGTCGACGTTGGCGAGGCTGAGGCCACCCACGTCGGCCCTTCGCAGCGAGAGCACCCTCGCCGGGCCTCTTTCGAAGCCCCCCTCCGTCCCGGAAATCCCCACGCCCGAGATGTCTGAGGGAGGCCCGAAAAACGTCCCGTCGGCGACCAGCTCGCCCGCCAGCCACATGCTCACGCCGCGCGCGAAGTTCGCGCGGTGGCAATGAATGCCCTCCGCCAGGATCCTCAACCGCACCGACCGCTCGAAGTGAGCCTGGTCCAGTACCGCCCATCCGGCGACGGTCATCTGGCCGAACTCAGGCGCTTGAGAGAAGGTGGCCCGCCGTAGGCTGAGACTGCCCGCCCGCGCTTGGTCCGCGTACACGAACCCGTCGAGCTGGGCGTCGGAGATGTGCAGCGTGCCGTCGACCTCGGCGCCGGAAAGGAAGAGGTCGCCCGCGAAGTGAGCGTCGTGAAGGACGAGGTCGCCTCTGTAGCTGCCGACGATGCCGGCGCTGCCCATCCATCTGGTGCCAATGAAGCTCGCGGTGTCCTCCACGCTCGCGTTGAACCTCGCCGCCGACTCGAAAGTGGCGCCGGCGAAGTCAAGCCCGGCGCCGGCGGTGACCGCCTTCTCCCCCCGCCCCTCGCCAACAAATGTGAAGTCGAGAAACGTGCACTCGTTGAATGAGGCCTCCGCGTCGAAGACGACGCCGCCGAACCGGGCGACGCCGCCGAACTGCGAGCCTGCGAAGAACGCGTTCGCGAAACGGCAGCCGCGAATGCGCACGTCCTTTTGGAAGTCGACCCCGGAAGCCCCGAAAGCTCCCGTCACTTCGAGGCCGTTGAGGTCGAAGTCGCCGGTCACGGTCGCGTTATCGAGGAGCAGGTTCTCGACCGCCCCCACCCCGGCCAACGCTCTGTGGAGCCGACTCCAAAGTGACGGCGATATCCCGAGCCCACGCAGATCGACCCTGCGCTCGGCCTGCGGCAGGGCTCCAAGTTGCGCGAAGAAAGCGTCGCGTTCCTCGCCTCCCAGGTGAGCGAGGCAGAGACTGCCCAGTGCGACAGCGCCCTGGCACGTGGTGTAGCGGCATTGCTCCCCCTCCCGCACCCTCCCGCCGAAGTCCTTCACCGCCATTGAGCAGGCAGTTTCGCAGCGCGCGCCGCTAACCGCTCGCGGCTCAGTCCACGACCCAACCGGCGGCGTCGCCGCGCAAGCGGTGGACCTCGGCGCCGTCGGCGTCGAAGGCAACGGCCAGCCACGCCTCGCGAGGGGAGCGGGAGGCGGGCTCATGGGAGAGCCTCAACTCCCCGAATGAGCCTCGCCGGGGCGTCAGCGCGGCTCGCGAAACGGGGGCATCACCCGAGCCGGCGGGAAGAGCGGTGACGCCCACCAGCTCATGGCTTCGCAGGAGCCGCTCGACCCCTTCGCCCTCCGAATAGTCGGGCAACGGTCTCCCCCTGTTGAAGGGGGTAACGACGCAGAGGCGATCGGTCGGGGGCGGCTCGCCGATCGCCAAGGGATGCTGGGCGCCCGCCGAACCATGGTGGGCCGCCTTGAGCGCACCGGCTTCATCGAGCCCGGTCGCGGCGTAAGCGCGACCGATGGCTCTCCATCCAGCCTGTAGCAGGTCGGCCCCCAGCAGGATGCGGCATTCCTTCCAACTAACCTGGATCGGGCTCGAGACCTTGTTCAAGTCCCTTGGACGAGCTCTCGGGAGTCTCGAGGGATGGAGAATCTCGAGTTCGGCGTCTTCAACCGATCGTCTCTCGCCGGCGAGCAGGTCCCACCGGCTCTCAGGCTCTCTCCGCCAGACGTCGTCTATGCGATTCAGAGCCACATCGGCAGCGCCTCGGGAGAGGACTGCGCCCGCGTCGTCATCCAACTGCCAGTCCGACCCGGCGTCCACGTATTTGGCCAGGCAGCCCAACGGCGATCCGGGCTCGCGAAGATCCAACAGACGGGCGAAGCCGCCGACGTGATCCGCATGGGGGTGGGAGAGAACGGCGGCGCTCAGTTTGGCCTTGTGGGCGCGCAGAAGTTCAAACGCGGGAATGACGTCCTCCGGGTCTCGCTGCTGCCGCAACGAGTCCACAGCGATCCAGCTCGGACGCCCGGAGCCGGCACCGCCCGGAACGGCGAGAACGATCGACTCGCCGAAGCCGGGACCGAAGACCACGAGCCAAAGCAACTCGGGGTCGAGCGCCAGGTCCTCCAGCTTCACCGCAAGGCGAACTCGGGGTCTCGGTGCCGCTCAGCGGGCATCGTCGCCAGGCCCGGAGTCTCCCACGGTTTATGTGGCAGGACCCGCACAACCGTCAGCGCTTGCCCCTTCGCCTTTCTCGGGTCGACATATATGCCCATCTCGATGAACTCGCCGACGTCGATGTCCCCGGCACTGACTTCATCGCGACAGTATCCGTCGAACTCCTCGGTCGTCAGCGTCAACCAGGCAATCGTCGGCTCCTCCCCTTCTCTCTCGATTACCGCAGCGCGAACATGGATGCCCTCGTCGTCCTTGCTTTCAACCCGCCCGGCCAGCCAGCGAACTCGCTGCTCGCCGGTCGCAAAGCGGAACTGGAGCAACTCGGGGCCCGATTCCCACCAGCCCGGGCGCAACCGCCACGCGGGAACAACCGCGTTGCCCTCGCCGAGCTGGAGAAGCGCGTCGGCACGCTGCGAAAGGCCGGCGTAGATGTCGATTCCCGCCTGGGCACGCTCGGGAACCTGGTCGAGGACCTCACGGGCGAAGACAACCTCGCCCGCGCTCAGCAGGGCCCCGGCGACCCAGCAGTGCAGGCGCTCATAGGTATCCGGCGACACGCCCGGCCCACCCGCGCCGAGGACCAGGACGGCGTCCTCCCATGCCGCATGCGCCTCGCCGATTCGCCCCCTGCCGATCAGGAACATGACTAGTCGCGACCTCCACCACACGTGATCGGGGTTGAGCTCGACAGCGCGGCGGAAGTGCAGTTCGACATCGTCGACCCGCGTGCCGATGCGGTCGAGGTTGTAAGCGAGGTAGTGGTGCGCGTAGTCGTCGCGGTCGTCCCATTCGAGGGCGGCCTCGAAGGCCCGCACGGCTTCTCTGAACTTTCTGTGCTCATAGGAGAGGCTCCATCCGAGCGCGTCGAGCTGCTCGCTGAAGATCGGCTGGACTCTGTCGATCAAATCGGAGTCGCCACTCAGGGAGGCGAAATGAAATGCCTCCATCGACTCGCGCAGCGCTCTCGGCGAGTCAGCGGCGAGGAAGCTCTCGAAGCGGCCGCGATGGATGTCGAACAGCGTCTGCGTCGCTGCTCTCACGAGCCCCTGGGCGCGTCTGTTCGCTCGCTGCTCGTAACGCCACCGCTGTGCGGCGAGCGTAAGCAGGTCGTGCATGTGAAGCTCCTCCTCGCCGAACAGCAGGCAATGGCGAACGATGTCTCTCTCTTTCGCGGTCGCTCTGGCGGGGATGAGCTCCTCCAGCAGTTCGGCGTCGAGTTCGCGGCGAACGAGCGACAGCTTCACCCATGCCTCCCAGATGCGCCGGTTTGCAGGCGCCTGCGCAAGCTCGCCCACGAAAGAAATCAGAGTGTGCGCGGTCGGGTTGTCGACGAATCGTCTCTCAACTTCCTCAATCGAGCAGAGCGCCGTCGCGGCGATGAGGAGGCGGACGACGAGCGGTGTGGAAGGTCGCTCCAGCAGGGGACTCTCGTCGAGCGCGGCGACGGCGGGCGCCAGCTCGCCCCATGCGGCGCGGTCCTTGAGCCAGCTGTGCTCGACGGTGGGCGCGGTGAGGTCGAAACGGTCGAGCGGGTCAACGGGCACCGGAAGCTTGCCGGTGATCACTCGGCGGCATCCGATGCTGGCGAGCATGAAGGCCGCGTCGAACCCGCGGTCTTGGAAGAAGCCGTCATCGCCTCGACTCGTTCCCCACGAACGAGGCTGATCGCACAGTAGGACGACGTCTCCGCGGTTGGCGGAGATCCACTCTCTCAGCTCGCCGATCCTCTTCGCCCATCTGACCCCCGGCTCCGACCATTCTCGTAGCTCGCCGTTCAGCAGCTGCTGCTCGGCCAGGCCCTCCGCCGCCTCGACCAGGGCGAGCGGGGCCGCGTCCAGATAGTGCGCGGGAGGACCAACCAAGATCGGCTTCAGGTCCGTCTCCGCGAGCAGCGCGCCGATCCGGCCCAGGCAAGCCGACTTGCCGGTGGTGGCCGGTCCGTCGATCTGCCACAAAGCCCTCGGCAAATCATCGGCTTGAGTCAGCCGCTCGGTGAGGTCGTGAGCGACCGTCTCTATTTCGGCAAGCTGTGGCGCCGGCATTCCTCGGTCCAGTCGATCGGGTGGCGAATGAAGCAACTTCAGCCTACCCACCTATCGCCCTTCCTAGTGCAACAAATGCGTTACAGCTCGCGCTCAGCGCAACCTTCGGCCTCGGAAGTTGCTGCGGTCAGGCGAGCTGGATGTGTACGTCCACCTCACGCAGGCAGCCCTTTGAGCCCGGCCTGAAGGAACCCGTCTGCCGACCGCTTATCTCGCTCACCTCGTAGTTGACGAGTCTCACCGGTCGCTTCGCCAGCGTGCCGGCCGCCAGCACCCCCTCGACGATCCGCTGAGGTGCCAACTGCTTGAAGCCGAGTCGCATGACCACGTGACCGCCGGGCTGGACCAGCCTTCCAAGCGAGCGCCAAGCGTCGGCGATCATGCTCCAGTACGCATCCAGCGTGTAGTGCCGGTCGTCCAGGGAAATCCGGTTCCGCGTGGGCTCGGGCGGGCCGCCGAGGAACCAGAGCCGCAGCCACTGATCCTCCTCGAAGTTCGTGATGTCCTGGTAGGGAGGCGACGTGATCACCGCCTTGGCTCCCGCCTCGGAGATCACTCTCTGGCGAGGAAGCTCGCGAATGTCGGCACAAACGACCGCGGCCCGGCGGCGCGGTCGCTCTGACGCGTACCGGTAGTCGACTCGCCCACGCAGGAGCGCGAAGGAGTCGCGCTCGGGCGCGTGCAGCCCTTTCCTCTTCCAATAGCGAACCGAGTAGCCGGGCTTGGTGCTGATCGTCCGCGGCATCTGATTTGAGAGGTAGGACTTCGATCGCGCCGACTCGCCGTGCAACGCCCCCAGCATCAGCGCCGCCAACATGCAATCGACGTCGCTATCGCGCCAGCGCAAACGGGAGCGTATGTAGAGGATCTGACGAAGCGTCTCCGGGGTGTACGCATACTGAAAGAAGGTGGGCAAAGCCTCGGCTTCCTCCGCCCACGAGCCGGAGGAGTACTCCCGCTCCAGGCCCGTAATCCTGCCGCGCAGAGCCGGGGCTCCCGGCGCATTCGTCTTCGCTCGCGTCACGCAATAGGCGACCGGATTGATGTCGCTCGCGACAGCCTGCCTGTCCATCAGCAGCGCCTGGAAGGGGGCGGTTCCGCGGCCGCAGAACGGGTCGAGCACGACGTCTCCCGGCTCTGTCAACTCCTCTATCCACCGCTCGGCGAAGCTCTCCGGGAACATCGCGAAATAGGGGCATATGGCATGGAACCGATGCCTCATGCGGTCGCCGTTCCCATAACGTGGCGGCTGTAGGCGCGGCACCCTCTACGCAACTCGGCCGGTAGCGGGCGAGCAAATGTGGCGATCCGGCAGCGGTCGAAGAGGACGCCCGCGTCGATCGCGGTCACGTCCCATCTCTCGCGCTCCACCCGATGAGGGACGAAGAACGCCCGCATCGGAACCACGGCGGGTCGTTCGGCCATCCATTTCGTCGCCCAGTTCGCGGGAGTCAGTTCCGTCGTCTTCTCGGCCCAATTGCCGCCGGTCGCGCACTGCCCCCAGGCCATGATCAGGCCACGCCGACGATCGGGAAAAGGGCGCCAGGCCACAAGATCCAACGAGGCGTCCTTCTGGTCTCTGCGATTCGGCCGCGACCTGGACTCGACGCCTTCGCCGGTGCGACGGCAGAGATCGTCGACCGCCTCCTGAAACCCCGCCGGCGTCAGCCTTCGCGGAAATCCGAACTGATACGTCTCGACCCCATTGCGATCGCCGCCCAGGCAGTTGGCGATCGCGACCTCGGCGACCTCCTCGAACAGCTGCGCGGCATCGACCCCGTCCGGCCCAGCGTCCCTGCCGAACTTGGACAGCAGCAGCAGAAAGACGTAGATCGAGTCGCGAACCCCCGCTCTTCCCTGCAATACGGAGTCGGAAAGTTCAAACGGGTATGCGCCATCGCACGCGACAGCGCGATCCTCGATCTCCTCGAACGCGGCCTCGGCGATCGGCTCGACGGTTTCGCCACCCCGATCAGCTACCGCGTCATCCGGGCCCTCGATCCCCCGCTCGTCCTCGACCTCTTCGCCGCTCCCGGATCGCCGCAGGGCGCTGGCCAGATCCTGCGTCGCGCTGTTGCGATCGGCTGCGCCGAGGGCCTCCAGTTCGAGCCAGTCGGCATGTTCGACCGGCGAGGCCGTCGCCGGGGGAACCGCCAGGACCGCCATCTACCGCTTCCGCGCCGTCGCGGTTTTTCTACGGCCGTCCCGGCGCACGCGCCTCGCCTGCTCTCGCTTGCTCTTCTGAGCGGCCAGCATCTCATCGTCGATGCTCTCGGCCAGCGTGACGATGTCCTCCGCCACCTGTTTGAGATCGCGCTCCCCCTCATAGCCGGTGAGCAACTTGCCCCGCGCTTCTTGAAGCGACTGGCGCGCGCCCAGGAGGGCCTCCCGAAACAGAGTGTCGTCGCCGCGGCTGATCTCATGGGAGACGCTGAGCCCGAGTCCCCGCTCCAGCGCAGCCGTGCCGTCCTTCGTTTGAAGCACATCGTCGAGTCGCCGAAGATCCGGGTTCTGGGACTTGATCAGCGGCTCCTCCTCGCGGCTGCGACTGCCGTAAAGCCAGACCAACAGCTGGCCGAGCTGGGTCACATTTCTCTTGGGAACCGGTTTGGGGCGGAAGGAGCGGTCGGGTTTGATCCCGAGGTAGGACTCGAATCCCTTGTAGTCGAGGCCTGTGTAGAGGTGGGAGAAGGCAAACTGCTTGCGCGCTCGGTCCTCCACCTGGAAGACGCCGGCCGCCTCGGCTTGGTCGAGCGCCATTAGCGCGCGGTAGAGGCGTCGCACCGTTCGATGCTTGTCCCCGATCTGGCTGGCAATGTCCTCGAGCGAAACCCCAAGCTCGTTGTGAACCCAGCCGATGTACTGGGCCTTGCTGTGGGAGCGCCAAGACTGAGGACCGTTCACGTGCTTGAACCCGACGTACTGCCATACGCCTTCGCGCGGTCCGACGACAACCGGCAGATATTCCAACTCTCTGACCTGCCGCTTGTTGATGCGTGGAAGATCGGTCGCGCCAACCAGGCGCCGCAACTGGGGATGGCGCAGCAGTCGAACCGCTGCCAGGCGTCGATTGCCTTCGATGACCGTCAGGCCATCGCCTTCTCGCGTGGCAAAGAGTGGCTCGTGGGGAAAGTAGCCGTTGGCGGCGATCGACAGTGCGAGCTCGTCGACCGCGAAATCGCGCCATAGGCGTTGCAGCAGATCGTCTTGACTGGCGCCGTCGTCGTCTGCCAGCCGAGGATTCCTGGCATCGAAGCGAAGGTCCTGCTCTGCGATCGACTGTTGCGGCACGGGATCCGCCAACGCGTTCATACCGGCATCCTATGCCCGCTGAAGCAAGGGAAATGCAACATTTCCGTTCCAATGCCGGCTCAGAAGAGTGACGGGCAGAGGGCGCTGGTCGCTATCGCACCTAATTCGCGGTTTCAGAGTCCTCGCCGGCAAGCAATGCTTCGATAGCCGCGAGGAAGTCGGCAGCGCCCTCGACGAACTCGGCGGCTTCTCTGGCGCTGGGCGGAGCCGCCTCGTAGTCGCCCTTCTCGCGGGCCTCCTTGGCCTGCCGGGCAAGGGCGCTGAGGTCCTGGTCGAATCCGCCGGTCGCGACAAAGACCTTGCTGAAGAGCGTCCGAGCGATGACTAGGAGGTCGACGTCAGACTCGGCGTGCGGGCGCCTGCCCCGCGCCCGCGACCCGTAGAGCCAGACGGCGAGCAGATCGTCGCCCGCCTCTTCGCCGAGCATGGCCACGAAACGCTCCACGGTTCGGCGCTCGGGCGGGGGGCACGCCTCAGCCCCGCGCCTTGCAGGTACTCGAAAGCGTCGACGTCAGCTTCGTCCCCCCGTCGAAGGCAAAGGATGTCCGGGCCAGCGGGAACACCGCGCCGGGGAAGCCTTTGGGGGCGGGGCAGCCGGAGCTGAGGTAGCTGTGGCGTCTGCCTTTGTGGGAGTAGCGGCGCGAGAGGGTCATGTTGAGGCCGGTGAGGCGACCCCAGGCGTCCATCGCCTTGGGCAGCGGCGCGTTCAGTGCGGTGCCGTAGGTGCCCTTTCGCAGTCTCTGGATCTTGAAGACGATCACGAAGGATGTGGCGAAGGGCTTGGGCGAGTAGATATGGCCGTAGAGGACGGGCTTTCGTCCTCTACGGCTGTTGAAGACCAGGAGGCGGCCTCTGGTCGGGTAGGGCTCTTGGCCCGCCAGGGTGATGTTGGCGGTGAAGCTGCCCTTGTCGACCAGGG
>Ga0299914_10002749_pt1 | contig 12223 bp, 10 predicted proteins | sample RVTome_10_FD_201361 | JGI IMG/M metagenome (GOLD analysis project Ga0299914, IMG submission 201361) | Soil microbial communities from uranium-contaminated site in the Upper Colorado River Basin, Wyoming, United States - RVT153D57 (version 2) ... | reverse complement strand
GACGAAGGGCGCTCGCACCGGCGGACGGCCTAGATTGGCGAGGCCGTATCCGACGGGCTGAGGAGGTTCGATGGCAGACGTCAAGGGCGGGATCCGCGAGCGGCTCGCGGAGCTCGACTCCGAGAGGCCGCCGGCTCGAGACACCGCTCACAAAGCTGACCGGAGGGAAGGACCTGCCTGGGCGGAAGCAGAGCAGCTCGAATGCGCGTCGCTCAGGCAACACCAGGCGCGCCAAGCGCGGCGAGCGGCCGCGGCAGGTTCTCGCCCACCTCGAGAAGAATCCGGGTGCTCGCCCGAGCGAGATCGCAGGCGCGATCAAGGCTTCGCCGAACCAGGTCCACACCGTGATCGCCAAGCTGCGGAAGGACAGGCTGATCAGGAAGCGCGGTAAGGGCTATGGCCTGGCCCGCGCCGCCGAGCCCGCGACGCCCGCGAAGTCGCCCCCCAACCCTGGGCGCTCCAAGGCCAAGGCTTCCCCGTCACGCCGGAAGAGCGCCGCGACTTACGAAATCAAGCGGCCTGAGGTGTCAATGTTGGCGGGGTCCAGGCCACGGACCTTGCCCGTGTCGGCCGGATGAGAAGCCGTCCTCGACTTCCTTGAAGTGAACCTTGGTGCCCGGAGTCAGACCGCGGCGCTCCGGAGCCGCTTGGGAATCATCACCTGGGCCTTGGGGTCGATCCGAGAAGCCAACCGGCTCAGCATGCCGGCATCACGGCGGGACCGGCGCTGATGGCCGCTGTCGCGGTGGCCCGGACCCCGGCGGCCTGAGGAACCCAGTCCGCCGGGGATCCATGCTCCCGAGCCGCGCTCAGCCCGCGCCACCTCCCGCCACGGCCCGCTGAGAGAGGTCGGGCAGGCCGTGTGCGCTCCGGTAGGGGGCGATCACACGCTCGGCGAGGATCTCGGCTTGCTCGAAATACTCCTCGACGGAGTTCACGCAGAGCGTGATGCAGGCCAGGTGGTCGGCGCCCGCCTCGTGCAGGAGCTCGACCTTCTCCAGCACCTCCTCGGCGCTCCCGACCAGGTTGTTGTCCATCGCCATGCTCGGGTCGCGGCCGGTCTTGGCGAGAGAGATCCGGTGGGCGACCATGCCGCTCTCCATGTAGGCGCGCTCGGCCTCCTCGTGGGTGCGGCCGATCAGGCAGGAGAGCTGCGGCGCGACGATCAGCGAGGAGGGGTCCCGGCCCGCCTCCCCGGCCCGCTCGCGCAGCGTCCGGATCCACTCGCGCAGCTCGTCGAAGGGGCGCCAGCCCGGGATCCAGCCGGAGCCGAGCTCGACCGCGCGGTCGATCGCCCGCTGCTGGTGCCCGCCGACCAGCAGGGGGAAGGGCAGGCGCTTCGGCTTGGGGTGAAGCGAGAGGTTCTCGACGCGGTAGGTCGGGCCGTCGTGGCTCACCTCGTCCTCGGTGTAGAGGCGGTCCATGAGGTGCAGTCCCTCCTCGAGGATCGTGCCGCGGTTCCTTCCGACGATGTCGGGCCGGAATGCCTGGTACTCCTCGCGGTAGGCGCCGATCCCGACCCCGAGCAGGAGCCGACCGCCCGTCAGCTGATCCACGGTCGCCGCCTGACGGGCCACGTGGGGGACCTCGCGGATCGGCAGCACGAGCACCGCCGTGCCCAGCTCGATCCGCTCGGTGACCGCCCCGATCGCGGTCAGCACGCTGAGCACCTCGTAGAAGCTCGGCGGCTCCTCGTACTGCTCGCGCACGTAGTCCTGCGGTGCGTAGTGGTCGTTGCCCCAGACCGAGTCGTAGCCGAGCTCCTCGGCGCGCCTGCCGGCCCGCACGAAGTCGCTGGGGTCGAAGAACGGAATCGGGTTGATCAGCCCCTCCATGCCGGTCGGGAGTCCAAGGCCGAACTTCATGTGCTCCTCCTGCTCGTGGTCAACGCAAACGACGTGCCGACCGCCTCGAGCAGCTCCTCGAAGCTCTCGACCAAGGGCGGCTCGGGAAGATCCGGGGTGGCGCCCACCGACTTGACGCCGCTCGAGCTGTTGACGAGCACAACCTCCGAGTCGGGGGAGAGGGCGCCGGAGCCGAGGTCGGCGACGAGCGCCGCGAGCCCGACCGCGGAGGCGGTCTCGGCGAAGATCCCCTCGCGCTCGGCGAGCAGCGCCTGCGCGTCCAGGAGCTCCGGATCTGACGTCCGGGAGACCCGCCCGCCGGAGTCGCGCACCGCGGTCAGCGCCTGCCAGGTGCTGGGCCCCCCGGCAATCGAGAGGGCGAGAGTCTCGTGTGGCGACTCCGGCGGCGCGAGCGTCTCCGCGTCGGTGGCTAGGGCGCGCTCCAGCGTGCCCTGCGCCTCGCCGCCGCTCAGCCTCGGCAGCCGCCCGCTGTAGCCGTCGCCGCCCAGAAGGCCCATCCCCTCCAGCTCCTTGAAGGCGTGCCAGACGCCCCAGAGCGCGTCGCCGTAGCAGACCGGGAAGTAGACGTCGGAGGGCAACCGGCAGCCGAGCTGCTCGTAGATCTCGTAGCCGATCGGCTTGTAGCCGTCGATCGCATATGGGCTGTTGCCGACCGGGGGGTCGGCGAAGTTGGAGTTCGGATAAAGACCGAGCTCTGCCACGCAGCGGTCCATCAGCCGCCAGCGGTCCGCCTTGGTCGGCGCCGAGACCACCTCGCACCGGTAGGCGCGGACGAACTCCGACATCAGGGGATCGACCCCGAGCGAGAAGAGGACGAGCGCCCCAAGGCCGGCGCGGCGGGCGTGGGCGCAGGTCGCGGCCGCCGCGTTCCCGGTCGAGGCGGCGACCAGGCCGGGACGGCCGAGGGCCTGCGCGTGGGCGGCCGCAATCGAAGCTGCCCGGTCCTTGAAGGACCAGGTCGGGCCCTGCGACTCGTCTTTGATCCAGAGTTGGCGCAGGCCGAGCTCGGCGGCGAGCCGCGGCGCCGCGAGCAGCGGGGTGTCGCCGGCGTCGGGGCTCGTGAGCTGCTCGGCCGAGACCGGCAGCAGGGCTGAGTAGCGCCCGGGGGAGGGGATGGGGCCGCGCAGCGCCTCCTGAAAGTCATTGGCGGCCGCCTCGAGGTCGTAATCGGTGGTCGCGTTGGAGGGGAGCCCCCGGGCGGCGCAGGCCGGGCAGCCGCCCCCGAGCAGGCCGGGGTCGAGCTCTGTGTGGCAGCGGATGCAGCGCAGCCGGGGCTCGGTGTGCGCAGCGCTCATGGAAGCTCCCTGAGCTCGCCGGGCAGCCGGCTGAGCGGGTCGTAGCCGTCATCTCTGACGACCACCATGTCCTCGACCTGTAGCCCGCAGAAGCCGAGCTCGTAGTAAGGGGTTTCGACGCAGAGCACCATGCCCGGCTCCAGCTCCACCTCGCTCTCGGGGGCGAGAAGCGGAGCGTCGTAGCCGTCGCCATGGATGCCGATGCCGTGGCCGACGTTGGTGCGCTCGTAGTGGGGGATGCCAGCCGCCCGCACCGTTCGCACTGCCTCGGCGTGCAGCTCGCCGCAGGTGACGCCGGGCCCGAGCAGCTCGAGCGCCGCCCGCTGCCCCTCGAGCAGCGCGGCGTGGTACCTCCGGGCCCGCTCGGGCGCGGGTCCGAGGCTGAAGCAGCGGGAGAGGTCGGACTCGTAGCCCGCGTAGATCGCGCCGACGTCGTAACGCACCACCGATCCCTCGGCGACGACGTCGCCGGGCTGGTTCACGTTGCCGAGCGCGCTACTGCGGCCGATCGAGACGTTGTCCATCCGTACCGCCGCCTGCCGGCAGGTGACGGTGGTCCGGTAGGCCGCCGCGATCTCCGGCTGGAAGGCCCCCGCCGAGATCGACTCCACGGAGGCGCTGATCCCCCGCTCGGCGATCACCGCCGCCTCGGCCAGCCGCTCCTGCTCCTCGGAGGTCTTCACGCTGCGAAGCTCGCGCAGCAGCGCGGCGCCGGCTTCGCCCGTCGCGCCGTTCCCGGCGAAGCTGGGATCCGCCGGGCCGGCCGGCACATCGAGCGCCACCTGCCCAGCAGCGGCCCCGCATCGCCTCAGCAGCTCGGCGACCAGCTCCAGCGCGCTGCCGAGGTCGGCGCGTGCCTCGGCGGCGATCTCGGCCACCCGGGCCTCGCGCGGCTCCAGCTCGACCCCCTCGGCCGAGGAGCGGAAAAAGCTCCCGAAGGCCCGCACCTCGCAGTCGAGCTGCGGGTCTTCGAGCACGAAGTCGATGTCGGACGCGGGGACGACGAGTACCGGGCGCGCGGGGTCCGCGGCGGTGACGAGCGCCGCGGCGCGGCCGCCCTTCCGGTAGCGGGTCAGGTAGAGGACGTTTGCCGGCCGAGTGGCGACGAGCGCCTCGATCCCCCGCCGCTCCAGGGCGCCCGCAAGCCGTTCCGGCTCGTAGAGCGGCGCCGAGCCGCTCACCGCTCCGCCGCCTCGGCGCCGACCCCGGCCAGCCGCTCCCGCACCCCCGGCAAGACCTCGCCGGCGAGCAGCTCGATCGCCTCCGAGAGCGTCTGCCCCGGGGCGGTGAGAAGCCAGAACCCGAGCTCCCGCAGCCCGGTCCGCTCGGAGACCGCGGCGACCCGCTCGACCAGCGCGGCCGGGGTCCCCGCCCAGCAGAAGGCCTCGACCAGCTCATCGGGCACGAGCTCGCCGGCCCCCTCGAGCAGGTCGTAGTCGCGCTTCGCGATCAGCTCCTCGAGGCCCCCCGGCACCTCGAGGCCGGCCCGCTCGACGAACTTGCGGTCCGGGTAGCTGGTCCAGAGTAGCTTCGCGACCATCTTCCGGCTGCCCTCGACCGCCCGCTCCCCGTCGGCGTGCACGCAGGTATCGACCCGGGCCATCGCCCGCACCTCGCCGGCCGCCCGTTCCGCCTCCCGCTCGCCGCGGCGGACCAGCTCGAGCGCCGCGGCGACCTGCTCGGGCTGCGCATGGGTGGCGAGAAGCGCCCCGTCGGCTACCTCGCCCGCGACCCGCAGGGTGCGGTCGCCGCGGGTCGCGATCCAGACCGGGGCAGGGGGCTGGGGAGGGGAGAAGTGGAGGTGTGCGCCGCGGGCGGAGGCGGAGCCGCCCTCGCCTTCGACCGTTACGTCCTCGCCCGCGAGCATCCCCCGCACGATCCGCACTGCATCCCGGAGCGCGGCCGCCGGGCGGCGGCGCTCGATCCCCATCATCGGAAAACCCGACGCCCCCGCCCCCATCGCGATCGCCGCGCGGCCGCCGGAGACCTCGTGCACGGTGGCGAGGCTCTGCGCGGTGACGGCCGGGTGCACGGCGTAGGGCTCGGCGATCGCGCCGCCGATCCCGATCCGCGAGGTTGCGAGCGTCGAGACCGTCATCCGCACGAACATCTCCCGGTAGAAGCGTTCGTTCGAGTGCCACAGGCAGTCGAACCCGTGACGTTCCACCATCCGCGCCACGTCCGCCCACTCGGCGGTCTCGAGCGGCGCGATCGTCGGCGAGGGCAGCCCGAGATGCATCTTCGGCACCTCCGACGCCGCCGGCAGCGCCGGCCCGTCGCCGGCAGCCGGACCGTTTCCCGAGGTCCCCGCTCCGGAGCTCATGCGACGATCGCGGGCTCGCCGGCCTCGCCGGGCGTGGCCCGCTTCCAGCGGAACAGGCGGCGCGAGATCGTCCGGAAGACCGCGAACTCGACCACGAACATGATCAGCGTGAACGAGAAGACCCAGGCGAGGATCGCGGCCGACTGGTTGAAGGCGAAGAAGTAGTCGAGCCGCTCGCCGATCCCGTCGGCGGCCGAGAGGGCCTCGACCAGGACGACGATCTTCCAGGTCATCGCGAAGCCGAACCGGGCGCCCGAGAGCAGGGCGGGGGCGAGCTGAGGCATGATCACGTGTCGCAGGCGCTCGCGGAATGAGAACCGGAACACGTTGCTCATCTCGACATAGCTCTCGTCGATCGCCCGCGCCCCGTCGTAGATGAAGGTGACGATGAACGGGGTGACGACGACGCAGAGGGCGACCAGCGAGGTGGTTTCGCCGAGTCCCAGCGCCAGCACCGCGAACAGGATGGTGACCGGCGCCGGGACGGCGAGCCCGATGAAGACGTAGGGGTGAGCGGCGGCCTCGAAGATCCAGTTGCGAGCCATCGAGAGGCCGATCGCGATCGCGGCCGTGTAGGCAATCGCCCAGCCGATCCCGATCCGCTGCAGGGTCGCGCCCATCGCGGAGTAGAACTCCGAGGAGGTGACCGCCTCACCGAACTCCTCGGCTACCGCACCGGGAGTCGGCAGGAACTCGAGCGTCTCGGTCACAGACAGAAGCCACCAGACGGCGAGCCCAGTGAGCAGGCCGACGGCGACCGGGATCCCGGTCGTGCGCAGCCGCGAGCTGGCGCCGCGCACCCAGCGCCGCCCGAGGCTCCGCCCCGGGGGCTCCGGCGGAGCGGCGGTGCCGGTGCTCGCGGCTGCGCTCACCGGGCGCGGTCCTGGTCGTAGTAGCCCCAGTGGCCGAGCACCGACTCGACGATCGATCCCTCGATCTCGGTGAGGTGCGGGTCCTCGTACTTGCGCGGCCGCGGCATCTCGATCGTGATCCGATCGAGGATCCGTCCCGGCCCTGCGGTCATCACGTAGATGTGGTCGGCGAGGAAGACCGCCTCGCGGATCGAGTGGGTGATGAAGGCGATCGTCTTCTCGGTGCGGCTCCAGATGTCGAGCAGCTCGCCCCGGAGGAAGCGGCCGGTCACCTCGTCCAGGGTGCTGAACGGCTCGTCCATGAGCAGGATCATCGGGTCGAGCGCGAGCGCCCGGGCAATCGAGACCCGCTGCTGCTGGCCGCCGGAGAGCCGGCTGGGCCAGGCGTCGACGTACTCCTCGATCCCGCACAGGGTCAGGTAACGCTCGATCCGCTCCGACCACTCAGCCTTCGGCCAGCTCGCCGCCTCGAGCGCCAGCTCGAGGTTCTGCCGCACGGTGCGCCAGGGCAATAGGCGCGCGTCCTGGAAGACGTATCCGACCCGCGGCGGCTCGTCGATCACTCGGCGCCCGCTCTCGTAGATCAGCTCGTTGGCGATCCGCACGTTGCCGCTGGTCGGCGTGTAGAGCCCGCTGAGGATGTTGAGCAGCGTCGATTTCCCGCAGCCGGAGGGACCGAGCACGCAGGCGAACTCGCCCTCCTTGATCGCGAGGTTGACGCCCTCGAGCGCCGCCCGCTCGGCCCCCCGGTACTCGAAGCCGAGGTTCTCGACCTCGATGAACGTGGATCCGTCGGGGCCGCCGGATCCGGCGGGTCGCGCTGCCTCCTCGCCCGCGGCTTGTTCAGTTGCCATTGCCGTCAAAACCTCCTTGTCGGGTTCGGGTCGCAATCACCGCTCCGCCCGCTGCCAGCGGAACACGTAGGCCTCGAAGGGCCGGAGCAGCGCGTACTCGACGAGCATCACCAAGGTCACGAAGAAGATCCCCCAGACGATCAGGCGCTCGAGCTCGAAGAACTCGTACGAGCGCTTGTACTGGAAGCCGATCCCGTTCTGCTGCGAGAAGAGCTCGGCGATCACGACGATCTTCCAGGCGAGCGCGTGCACGTTACGGAACGCCGCGAACATGAACGGGGCCATCTGCGGCAGAAGCTGGTGGCGGATCCGCTCCCACCTCCCCCAGCGGTACACCATCGTCATCTCGTTCAACCGCCCGTCCATGTTCGAGAGGCCCTCGAGCAGCCCGACCGTCGCGAACGGGAAGATCACGCCGGCGACGGCGAGGTAGACGCCGACCTCCGAGAGCCCGAAGATCATCAGGCTGATCAGCGCCGTGGCGAGGCTCGGGATCGTCAGCATCGTGAACACGTAGGGAGTGAAGAACCCGTTCCACCACCGCGACTGGTTCATGATCAGCGAGACGATCACGGCCGCGCCATAGCCGATCGCCAGCCCCACCACCAAGCGCCGGACGGTCGCGAAGATGTCGTCGAAGGTGCCCGATCGCCCGAGCAGGTCGACTCCGACGTCCCAGGTCGCGGCGGGCGAGGGCAGGAAGTCGGTCTGGTCCCAGATGATCGCCCAGAATCCGATCAGGGCGCCCGCGATGCCGAGCACGATCCCGGCGCGGATCGCCCGGCGCTGCCAGCGGAGCCGGGCGGCGCTGCCTGGGCCTATTGCGACCGTTGCGGAGCCGGCGCTCACCGCCGGCCCCGCATCGATCGAATCCCTTCCGTCGGCTCAGACACGCCGTGCGGCGCCCCGTCTTCGGTCACGGCTCCCTGTCCGTCCCGCCCCTGACATCACGGGAGTTGGCTCACCGAGCCTGCCGGCGCCTCCTCGATACCGAGGTTGTTCTCGGCCGCGAACTCGATGAAGTCCACAGCGGCCTGCTGGTCCTCCTCGGTCCAGCGGTTCGTGAAGTACTCGGTCTCGGAGATCAGGTCTATGAACGCGTCGATCTCCTCCTGGCTGCCGAGCCCGAGCAGCTCCGGGAACGGATCCTCGCCGAGCCGGCTCGGGTCCTCCTGGATCCACTCGTAGGCGTCGTCCCAGGCGTCGACTACGCACTGCGCGGCCTCCGGGTTCTCCTCGATCCAGGCGTCCCTGGCCATCAGCGAGATGTTCCAGGTGCGGCCGCCGCGGGCCTCCTCCCACTCTTCCCAGCCGGGCCCCCAGACGGAGCGGAAGCCCTCGGCGAGCTCACCCTGGAGGATCAGGGGCTGCGCCATGAACGACGCCTCGAGCTCACCGCGCTCGAGCAGGCGCGGCAGCGCCGCCTCGGGCACGAGCTTCAGGTCGTAGTCCTCGGTGATCGTGACGTCCTCGAACTCGGGCAGCATGATCTGCGCCGCCGTCATCGAGCCGGACTCGAGCCCGTCGTGTCCGACCGGCTCGCCCTCGAGGTCCTGCGGGGTCTGGTAGTCGCTGTCCCCGCGCACCATCAGCTCGACGTCCTGCACGACGAGCGGGTAGAAGGTCGTCACGTCCTCACCCTGGGAGCGCAGGAGCGCCGCCGTGACCGGGTCCCCGTCGAAGGAGACGTCGGACTCGCCCTGGAGGAAGAACTGGACCGAGGCGTCGCCGCTGACCGCGAAGAACTCGGCCTGGCAGCCGTTCGCCTCGTCGAACCCGTTCAACTCGATGATCTCGGTTGCGACGTTGCTGGTGCCGCCCTCGAGGGCGTGGATCTTTACGGTCGGCAGATCCTCCCCGGATGCGGCCGAATCAGCGGACTCGTCGCCGTTGTCGTCGTCACCGCCGCAGGCTGCGAGCAACGTCGCCGCTGCGAGCACCAGTGAGGCGGCAAGCGCGAAGCGCTTCCATCGTCGCGTCGGTCGCTCCCCGGACGCGCCGTCGGCATCGGGTAGTACGGGCATTTCTCACTCCTCCTGATTGAATGGCCATTGATAGCCAGACGCCGAGTCAATCTCTCCCGCACATCCGCATGTGATGTACAAAGTGTGGGACCAATCCAGCGCCCGAATGGAGGGTATTGGGCTATCACCCGGCTTGTCTATGTCATTCACCGCGAAACTGATTGATCTAGAGCGGAACGGCAAACCTTCCCTCACGGCGCAGATCGTCGAGGTGATCTCGGAGGCGATCTCGAGTGGCGAGCTCGCACCGGGAGACCAGGTCCCGAGCACTCGCGAGCTCGCCGAGCTCGCGAGCGTCAACCAGCTCACTGCGATCCGCGCCTACCGGCAGCTCCGCGAGCGCGGCTTGGTCACAGCCCAGGTTGGGCGTGGCACCTTCGTCCGTGAGACCGCCCAGGCGGCGGAGACGACCAACCCCGAGGCGACCGAGTGGCAGGTCTACGCGCTGCCGGAGCGCCTCGAGACCGCGCAGGACCGAGCCGTCTCCGAGCTCACCCGCCACTCCGCGGCGCCTGGCACGATCCCGCTCTCGGTCGGCCACCCGGCGACCGGCTTGCTCCCCGCCCGCGAGGTCCGCGACACACTCGACCGAGTGCTCGACGAGCTCGGCCCGAGCGTCTTGCAGTACGCGCAGACCGAGGGCGAGCCGCAGCTCCGTGCGGCGCTCGCCCGCCACGCGGCCGAGCGCGGCTCCCCGGAGACCGCGGCGAACGTGCTCGTGACGAGCGGCGCCCGCCAGGCGCTCTCGCTGATCGCGCGAGCCGTGATCAAGCCCGGCGAGGTGGCGGCCTGCGAGTCGCCCTCCTTTGTCGGCTCGATCGACGCCCTGCGGGCGGCCGGCGCAACCGTGCGGCCGCTGCCGGTGGACGAGGAGGGCGTGGACGTCGGGGCGCTCGAGCAGCTCCTGCAGCGGCACGACGTGAAGCTCCTCTTCCTGCAGTCGCGGGTGCAGAACCCGACCGGCGCGAGCCTGTCGGAGCGGCGGGCCGACGCGCTGATCGAGCTCGCCCGCCGCTACTCGTTCTTCGTCGTCGATGACGAGGTCTGGGCGGAGCTCGCCAGCAAGGGGGCGGACCGCCCGGGCTTGCGCAGCCGCGACCACGGGCACGTGATCTCGGTCGGCTCCTTCTCGAAGGTCCTGGGCGGGGGGCTCAGGCTCGGCTGGATCCTCGGCTCGGGCCCGATCCTTCAGCACCTGAGCGTCGGCAAGCGCAACGACGACACCCACACCGCGGTTCTGATCCAGCTCGCGATCGCCCGCCTGCTCGAGGAGGGCGGACTGGAGGAGCCGCTGCGGCGGATCCGCGCGGCGCTCAACGAGCGGGCCGAGCTCTTCCTCCGGGCCCTGGAGGAGCACCTGGCGCCGCTTGCCACCTGGACCGAGCCGAGCGGGGCGAACGTCTGGGTGACTCTGGGCGAGCGAATCGACGAGCACCGCCTCTACGCGGAGGCGGTGCGCAAGGGGGTCACCTTCGTCCCTGGCTCGGCGATGATGCCCGGCCGCCCGCCCCGCACGCAGCTACGGCTCTCCTTCGGCTACGTCGAGCCCGATCAGCTCGAGGCGGGTGTGAAGCGGCTCGCCGGAGCGATCGAGGAGGTCCGGGCCGAGACCCACGTGACGATCCCGGTGTCGTGATGGGGGCGCGGGCCGTCGTTGGGGGCGGGGGTGTGGCTGCGGCCGGGGCCGGGGCCTCAGCCGACCGCGATGATCGCCTCGATCTCGACCTGTGCGCCCTTCGGCAGCGCCGCGACGCCGACCGCGGCCCGGGCCGGCGGCTCGTCGCCCTCGAAGAAGGAGGCGTAGGTCTCGTTGATCGCCGCGAAGGCGCCCATCTCGGTCGTGTAGATCGTCAGCTTCACCGCGTCGGTGAGCGCTGCGCCGGCCGCGGAGCTGATCGCGGCGAGGTTGGTGAGGCACTGCCGCGCCTGCTCGGCCGGGGAGCCGCCGGCCATCTCGCCGTCGGCTGTGAGCGGCAGCTGCCCGGAGATGAAGAGCAGGCCGCCGTGGTTGATCGCCTGGCTGTAGGGGCCGATCGCGGCGGGTGCGGACTCCGTGCTGACGACGGTTCGGGCTGCGCTCATCTCGCTTCTCCTCCTCAGGTTGGTTGGTCTGCCTAGGGTATGGAGAGATCGCCGCGATGACCTCCTATGCCTCCGCAGCCGGCCGCCCGGGATCCGGCGCCGGAGTGGGCGCAGACGCCGCGGTCAACCTCTACTCCGACACCCAGACCCGACCGTCCGAGGCGATGCTCGCCGCGATGAGCCGGGCGCCGGTCGGGGACGAGCAGCGCTTCGCCGATCCAACCGTGAACGAGCTCTGCGAGCGGGTCGCCGAGCTGCTCGGCCACGAGGCCGCGGTCTTTCTGCCGACGGGCACGATGTGCAACGCGATCGGCTTCCGGCTGCACCTGCGGGCGGGTGGGGAGGAGGTCCTGCTGCACCGCCTCGCTCACCCGGTGGTGGCGGAGACCGGTAGCCCCGCGGCGCTGTGTGGCACGACCCTGAACCCGATCGACAGCGAGGACGGGACGTTCGGCGCCGAGGAGCTGCGCGGCGCCCTGCATCCGGGCGAGGACCGCTACATGCCGCGCTCGCGCCTGCTCAGCGTCGAGCAGACCGCGAACCTGACCGGCGGGCGGGTCTGGCTCCTGGAGCGGATGCGCGAGGTGGTCGGGGCGGCACGCGAGGCGGGGCTACGCACGCACTTGGACGGGGCGCGGCTGATGAACGCGGTCGTCGCCTCCGGCGTGCCGGCCGCCGAGTGGGCCGGGCAGTTCGACACCGCCTGGATCGATTTCTCGAAAGGGCTCGGGGCGCCGATCGGCGCCTGCCTAGCGGGCTCGGAGGAGCTAATCGAAGAGGCCTGGCGCCACAAGCAGATGCTCGGCGGCGCGATGCGTCAAGCGGGGGTCGTCGCGGCCGCGGCGCTCTACGGGCTCGACCACCACGTCGAGCGGCTAGCCGAGGACCACGCCCGAGCGCGGCGGCTG
>Ga0299914_10002747_pt1 | contig 12227 bp, 8 predicted proteins | sample RVTome_10_FD_201361 | JGI IMG/M metagenome (GOLD analysis project Ga0299914, IMG submission 201361) | Soil microbial communities from uranium-contaminated site in the Upper Colorado River Basin, Wyoming, United States - RVT153D57 (version 2) ... | reverse complement strand
TCGCCGTTTCTCGCCAACCGCGGTTACTGCGTGTTCGCGCTCACCTACGGCACCAACGACAACGTCTCGACCCCGTTCTACCAGCCCGGCGGCCTCGACCGGATGCAGCAGAGCGCGCGGAGGCTGAAGCGCTTCGTCGGGCGGGTGCTCGACGCCACCGACGCCCGCAAGGTGGACATCGTCGGGCACTCGGAGGGCTCGCTCATGCCCAACTACTACGTCAAGTTCCTGGGTGGCGCCCGCCATGTGGACGACTACGTCGGCGTGACGCCCCTCTGGGACGGAACCAATCTCGCGGGCCTGGCGACGCTCGACGCGATGTCGCTGGCCCTGTTCGAGCCGCTCGGGGCCCCTCCGGTCACCTACGACGTGCTGCGGCCGTTCTGCGCCGCGTGCAAGCAGTTCCTCTCCAGCTCGCGCTTCATCCAGAAGATGAACCGCGGTGGCGGCCCGGCGGTGGCGGGCGTGGACTACACGATGATCATGACCCGAAACGACGAGCTCGTCGTGCCCTACACGAGTGGCTGGATGAAGGGGGCGACCAACCACATCGTCCAGCGCCAGTGCGCGCTCGACCAGTCCGAGCACCTCTCGATCATCTTCGACCCGATCACGGCCTTCGACATCCTGAACGCGCTGCGCGCGCCCCGCGATCCGCTGCCGGTGCCGTGCGTGCCCGTGCTGCCCCTGGTCGGCGCGCCGACGTACACAGGGCGCTGAGCGCCAGCAGGGGCCCGCTTGCGAAAATGCGGGCGTGGACTTCGAGGTTCGACGCGGGAGCCGCAGCGACGTCGATCGGCTGGAGCGGCTGTGGCTGGCCCTTCGAGCCCACCACGCGACGCTGCCGGCGATGCCGCCCGTACGCACCCCCGAGGCCTCGTGGGACTTCCGCAGAGGGCAGTACCTCGAATGGCTGGGCGGAGGCGGGCACACCCTGCTGCTCGCGGAACGCGACGACGAGGTGATCGGATACGCATTGGTGTCGGTGGGGGCGGGCGCGGCGACGTGGGACATCGGCGATCGGGTGGCCGAGATCGAGACGCTCTCCGTGCTGGAGGGCGAGCGCGGCAAGGGGGTGGGACGCGCGCTGACCGAGGCCGCGGCGGAGGTTGCGAAGGACGCCGGCGCGGGCTCGGTGGCCGTGGGCGTGGCGCACACGAACGAGAACGCGATCCGCTTCTACGAGCGCGAGGGATTCAAGCCGTTCTACGTCCTCATGCTCAACCGCTGACAGGCGGGCCGGGGGCCGGGGGGTGGCGCCTTTGTCGGGACATCACCCACAAAGGCGCCAGCCGGCCCCCGTGAGCCCCGGTGTCAGGATCCGTCGTCGGCGTCCAGCTCGGCCTTCAGCCGGTCGATCGCGGCGATCGGCGCCGGGTCGAGGCCGCTGCGGGCGGCGAGCTGGAGCGAGACCAGGTCGCCGAGCATCACGCCCCAGAGGATTCGCGCCGTGCGGGTGTCGCCCTCGGTCTCGATCCGCAGCACGGCATGCGCCCCGGGTTCGATCAGCTTCGCAGTCAGCCTCGCCCGCTGGCGCTCGCGTGGGTGCTGATCCGAGTCCTCCAGGAACACCGCCGAGAAGGCGGGAGCCTCCGCGCGGGACTCCCACCCGACGATCTCGTTGTGATCGAGCTCGGGGAGGCTGTGGGTGAAGGCGTGCTGCTTGGCGTTCTCGTTGATCTGGGTCTTCCACCGGTAGGCCACGGGGACCGTGAGGTTGCAGCCGTAGATCAGGGGGATGCTCCCGGCCAGGGCATCCGCCACCTCCGCCGAGCGCGCGACGATGGAATCGCGGTTCTCGGTGAGCCAGGCGGCCGCGCCATCGATCTCGGTCTGGATCGGGCTGGTGGCATCCGTCAGCGCGGCGACCTGCGCGGCGATCGCGAACATGTAGCCCACGGCCGCGCGCGGCTGCAGACCGGAGGGGATCCCGATCACCGGGACCCCCGCCTCCCGAGCGGCCGCGGCGAGCGCCCCTCCCGTGGTGGCGACCAGGCGCGGTGCGCCGAGGGCCTCCGCCCCCTCGAAGCAGGCGAGCGTCTCCTCCGTGTTGCCGGAGTAGCTCATGCAGAGCACCAGCGAGTCCGGGGTGGCCCAGGGCGCGAGCTCGTAGTCGCGCACGATCCGAAGCGGCCGCGTGAGCCGGCTGCCCAGCGCCGCGCGCGCGAGGGCCCCGCCGATGCCCGAGCCCCCCATGCCACACACGGCGAGCCCGTTGGCCTCGATCTTGCCGATCGAGGCGGTCTCGACCCGCCAGAGCGCGTCTGCGAGTTGATCCGGCAGCCCGAGCACATCGTCGAGCTCCCCGGAGCCGTCGACCTCGCGGATGGCCGCCAGGTGATCCTCGCTCACGCCGTGTACTCCTCGCCGGGAGGGACCCTCGCGTCGCCGTCGACGAGCGCTCCGGCCGCGATGCGCGCCCCCTCTCCGACAACCGCGCCGGCCGCCACCACCGCGCCCTCCCCCACCTGGACCTCGCGGGCGAGGATCGCCCCTTCGACGGTGGCCGCGGGCCCGATCCGGCAATGGTCGTCGACGACGGAGTTGAACACCGAGGCGCCCGCGCCGACCCGCGAAGCACAGCCGACCACCGCCCGCGGCCCGATGCGGGCGGCGGCCTCGATCTCGCATTCCCGCTCGATGAGCGAGCCGGGAGCGACCTCGGCGGCGGCGTCGACCGCGGCCGCCTCCTCGATCAAGAGGCCGGCTCCGTCGAGGCGCGCGGCGACCTCCGTCTGCACCCGCCCCTCCAGGATGTCCCAGCTCGCCTGCAGGTAGCGCTCGGGTGTGCCGATGTCCATCCAGTAGCCCACGAGGCGTTGACCGTACAGCCCTTCGCCGACCAGACGAGGGAAGACCTCACGCTCGATCGACACCGCCCGCCCGGCCGGGATCAGGTCCAGCACGTCCCGCTCCAGCACGTACGCGCCCGCGCTGATCTCGTCGGTGGAGATCTGCTCTTGCGACGGCTTCTCCAGGAACTCGACCACCGGGCCGTCGGGCGTCGCCGGCGGCGCGCCGGGCTCGACCGGGCCCCCCTCGCGGCGCACCAGGCCGTAGCCCGTGGGGTCGTCCACCGGATAGAGGGCCAATGTGGCCCGGGCTTCGTTTCGCTCGTGCGAGGCGACCAGGTGGGTGAGGTCGAGGTCCGTCAGCACGTCGCCGTTGAGCACCATGAAGCGCTCGGACAGCAGCCCTCGCTCGAAGGCCAGCCGGATCGGGCCCCCGGTGCCGAGCGGCTCCTCCTCCTCGACGTAGTGAATCTGGGCGCCGCCCTCTCGGCGGCCCCTCAGCGCCTGCTTCAGCAGCTCCGCGCGAAAGCCGCACGCCATCACCACCTCGTCGATGCCGTGGCGCTCCAGCCAGTCCACCATGAAGCGGATGAACGGGCGGTCGACAAGGCGCACCGCCGGCTTCGGCTGGGTGAGGGTGAGGGGACGGAGCCGGGTTCCCTCTCCCCCGACCAGGACGACTGCCTGCATCCCGCGTCAGGCCGCCGCCGGGCGGCCTATGCCCTCGTAGATGAATCCCGCCTCGCGCAGCCTTTCCGGGTCCAGGAAGTTGCGGCCGTCGATGATGAGGGGCGTCGACATCCGGCCGGCGAGCGCCTCCCAGTCGAGCTCGGCGAACTCGCTCCACTCGGTCACCAGGATCACGGCGTCGGCGCCGTCGAAGGCCTCCTCCGCCGAAGCGGCGAACTCCACCTGGGGCAACAGCTCGCGGGCGCGCGCCTCGGCCACCGGGTCGTAGGCGCGTACGAGCGCGCCCTCACCCTGCAGGCGCGCGGCGAGCACGAGGCTCGATGCCTCTCGCATGTCGTCGGTGTCGGGCTTGAAGGCCAGGCCCAGGAGCGCGACGTTGCGGCCGACGAGGCTGTCCAGATGCCGCTCGAGCTTCTTCATCACGCGCCGCTTCTGCAACTCGTTCACCTCGATGACCGAGGTGAGGAGCTGGAAGTGGTAGCCGCTGTTGCCCGCGAGCTGCTTGAGGGCGGAAACGTCCTTGGGGAAGCAGTTTGAGGTGACGAGTCCCCCGGTGGCAACGACCGTGTGGGGGCCAGGCACCTCGAGCGAGTAGACGGGGCCGTCGAACCGCTCCCGCTCGATCGCCACGACGCGCACGCTCGCCACCCCACCGGGATGCGCGCGAAAGCCGGTGGGCGCGATCCGCTTCGCCTGGCGAGCGACGGACTCTTCGATCCGCTCGCGGTCCTCTTGGGGGACGAGAAAGCCGGCCCTCTCCACCTGCTCGGCGCCCGAGATGCGAAGCCAGTAGTTGTCGCAGGTGGACTTCGCAGTGCGTCCGATTCGCATGCTGGCGACGATTCCCAGCTCGCCGAGCAGTCGCAGCGCGCCGTCGGCCAGCTCCGGGCTGGCGGTGCCGTACTCGAGGATGACACTGGGTCCCCGATTGACGAACGACCACGAGCCGTCCCCCAGCCACATCCCGGCGAGCAGCGCCCGCTTGTGCTCGGGTGGCTGGCTCCAGGCGAGATCGGGAATCCGCTGCTCGTACGAGTTCGCGCCCATGCCCAGCCGGTCGAGCCACCAGCGTGCCAGCACCTTCGAAGACACCTGGACGGACTTCGTGGTCGCGTTTTGCCGCACCGTGGCCTTGACTCCGAGCCGCTCCCAGTAGTCCCTGACCTCGCCGACGAGCTCGTCCTCGGCCTCGGGGTGAAAGGACCACTGCAGCCGGTGGCGCTCATGGTCGCCGTCCACCGAGCAATGCCCTTCCGCGATGTACATGCCTCCGACCCGCCAGAACGCCTCGTCGAGCGGGAACTCAAGCGGGACGTAGGTGCCGTTCCTCGCTGTTCCGCCCGACGCCCCGGCGAGCGAGACGCGAAGTGCGAGGGCCTCGTGCAATCGCAGTGCTCCCGTCCGCGTGATGTCGTGGAAGCGCTGAGAGTGGCCGCGGGGGTGTTCGAGCTGCGCGCGTCTGGTCTCGACGGGGAGCGCGGCCAAAGCGGCCAGCTCCCGGGAGGCCGGTCGGACGATGACATCCTCGGCTTCCAGGTTTGCTGCCTGCACCCCTCCGGCAAAGCTAAACCCGGCGCGATTGTGGCGAAGCGGGGGCGCCTCGGCGGCGAGGGGGATCCAGTCGCCGGTGGTCAGCTCCCCTGCGAGCTTGCGGCCCTGGGCGTTGCCCTCCCCATCGCGAACCACGAATGGGTGATCCGGCGTACACCGGATTCTGCGGCCCATCTTGGTCCGGACCTGGAGCAGCTCGCCCCGATGCCGGCGGCGGGTCAGCAGGCCAACCGGGTGATAACCCACCGCCTCCCCGTCCCAGGAGAGCACGCTCATGTCGTCTGGATAGAGAACCTCGGCGTCCGGTGGGGCACCCGTCGCAACCGCGACCTCTGCGAACAGCCTCGTGAAGGTGGTCAGCGATGGAGGGCCATCGCCCCGCCTCACCAGCACGGTCTCCTCCCCGGCAAGGCAGCTGCCCCCGTAGCCGATTCCAGCCTGGAGGAACGACGCGCCGATCCGCCTGTCGAGCCCCATGCCCCGGGCGACCTCGGTGACGTCGGCGCCGACCTCCTCGGAGACGTTGGCGATCTCGTTGATGAACGAGATCTTGGTTGCGAGAAAGGCGTTCGAGGCCAGCTTGATCATCTCGGCCGAGGCGACGTCGGTGCGGACGAGCTCGCCGCCGAGCGGGCGATAGAGGTCGGTCACGGCGTCGGCGGCCCACTCATCGTCCTCGTCGGCCCCGATGACGACCCGGTCGGGGTGCATGAAGTCGTAAACGGCCGAGCCCTCCCTGAGGAACTCGGGGCAGGACACGTACGCGAGCGAGGCGTGGGATCGACGGATCGCCACGCCGGTGCCGGCGGGCACCGTGGACTTCATGACGAGCGCATGCCGGGCCTCGTCCTTCACGCCGGCGACCACCGCCTGCACGCTGGAGAGGTCCGCGTCGCCCGAGTAGGTGGGCGGGGTATCGACGCAGCAGAACAGAAGGCGGCAGCGCTCCAGCACGTCCTCCATCGACGTCGTGTAGGTCAGCCGCTCCCGGTTTCGCTCGAGCAGCTCCTCGATGCCCGGCTCGTGGATGGTCACCTCCCCCGCGCCCAGCGAGCGCACCTTTTCCTCGTCGACGTCCATGGCGACGACGTCCCGTCCGAGGTCGGCAAAGCAGGCGGCGGTGACCAGGCCCACCCAGCCGATCCCGATGACTCCTATGGCCTCGTTGTGCTCGTTCATAACAGACCGCTTCCTCCGGGGGGATCAGGCTCAGGTGCCCGCCTCGCGCAGGTTCTGCGCGATCGCGATCATCTCCGGCTCGTCCAGGAGGTTGTCGAGCGTGTTGGTGACCCAGTACATCCCCCTGCCCTTCCGGAAGGCCAGCATCCTCAGCCTCCCCCCGTCGTAGAAGAGGAGGTACTCGCGTTCGCCGATCATGCGCCGCTCGCTTGGATTGGCGAAGAGCGGCGCCCCGACCCAGTTGGTGGCAGAGATCCCGTAGTAGGCCGTGGGATACGTCGTCCCCGGATACCTGACGACGAACTTGTAGCCGTGCCTGAGGTCGCCGTCGGCGTCGATCCCGAAGAACCGGGTGTCGTCGGAGAGCTCCGACTGCGGGGGCAGCATGGTCGGGTAGAGGATCGGGAAGTTGATGTCCTGCCCGCCCTGGTCTCGGATCAGGGCCGCGTACTGAGACCCGGCCACGGTCGCGTCGAGCAGCTCGGGCGCAGGGGGGCCTTCGGCCTCCGCATCCGGCTTGGGCTTGGGCTTCGGCTTGGGCTTCGACCCCTGGCCTCCGCCTCCGCCCCCGTCTTCCCCGCCCCCGCCGCCCGAGGGCTCCGGCTCCTCGCCGAGGAACTGGGCGATCGCGCCCTGGAGAGGCTTGTCGCTGGCGGTGACGTACCCCTGCTCGTCGAGGCTGTCGAACGGGAACTCGATCTGGTTGATCTGCGCGCCGCGCGCGTCGAACATCAGCTTGAACAGCGTCACCAGCGTGCCCGAATCGTCGATGTCCGAGGTGGTGTAGTCCTTGAAGATCTCGATGAGCTCCTCGCGGTCGTCATAGAGCTTCCCGGGCGGGACCTTCTGGCGCGCCTCGCGGAGGAAGCCCTGCTGGCGCGCCGCGCGGACGATGTCGTTGTCCTCATGACGGAAGCGCACGTACTGGAGCGCCTTGTAGCCGCAGAGGCGCTGGTAGCCGGCCTGAATGTCGATCTCCGCGTACTGGTCGGCGAGGGTGGCCGCCGTGGAGTTGTCGTTGAAGTAGTGGCGGTCGACGTCTATGTAGACGCAGCCGATCGCGTCGACGGCGTCGGCGAAGCCGTTGAAGTCGATGTTCACCACGTGGTGGATGGGAATGCCTCCGCCGGTGAACTGCTTGATCGTGCGGAGCGTCAGCTCGGGGCCTCCGTAGGAGTACGCGGCGTTGAACTTGTCGACCCCGTGGTTCGGGATGTTGACGCGGAGGTCGCGCGGGATCGAGAGCTGCGTGATCACCCCCCGGTCGGGGTCGACGCGCAGCAGCATGGCCGTGTCCGAGAGCCCCTCGCCCTCCTGGTTGGGCCGCACGTCGGAGCCGATGATGAGGAAGTTCTGCGCGTTCGTGGTGATCTCGTCGAGCTGGTCCTCGATGTTGGGGAGCCCGCCCAGGCCCTTGGCGATGTCCGTCAGGTAGACCAGGATCGAGATCGAGGTGGCCGCTGCCATCGAGGCGATGATCAGGAACGAGGCCGCCATGAACCGCGCCCAGAGCCCGGCCCTCGGGGGCTTCTCGGGCTTGGCGTCCTCCTCGCCTTCGCCGGCCGCGGTGGCCGCGACGACCGTGGCGGGCTCGCTCGGCTGCTCTTTTTCCTCCGCGGGCTCGGCCTCGTCCGGCGCGGGGTCCTTCGCCTCGGCAGGTGACTCGGGCCGCAGGCCCGGATCCGTGACCCCACGCTTCGCCGCGTGTGAAGCCGTGCGCGCCCGCAGGCCCTGGAGCGCCGCCTCGCGTGCCTGCTCCTGGTCGGCGATGGCGAGGGTGTCCGCCTCGATGGTGGCGCCGGGGTCCTGCCCGTCCCCGTCGGGCTCAGGCTCGTCGGGGGCGGGCTCTGCGTCCTCGGCTTCCTCGGCCTCGGGCTCATCGTCCTCCGGTTCCACATCCCCGGTCTCCTCGGCGTCCCCCTCCTCGAGCCCGAGCTCGCCGGGCGCCTCGGGGTCCTCGTCGGCCGTCTCGTCTCCGGGAAGCGGAGGGGTACGGTGCTCGCCGGCGAGCTCGGCCTCGTCCCCCTCGGGCTCGTCGGCGCTCGCGCGGCGGCCGGCCCAGGTGGCGGGCGGGGGCGCCTCGGGCGTCTCGCCGGCCCCCGGCTTGTCCTCGCCCTCCGGCGGCTCGGTGGGCTCCCCCTCGGGGTCGCGGGGCTCGTCGCTCATCAAGGGGCTCCGTTGGCTCCGAGCAGCCCGGGCAGCGTCGACACGAAGTCCACGATCGCCCGCCGGTATGAGGTGAGCGAGGAGACCGAGACCCATTCCTCGGGCCCGTGGTGGCCGGCCCCCACCGGACCGAACTCAACAGCCGGGATGCCCACCCGCAGGAACGAGACGACGTCGGAGGCGCCGTCTCGGCCGACGCTGGTCACGCCCTCCGCGTGGTGGCGTCCCGCGGCGCCGCAGAGAGCGCGCACGTAGACGGACTGGGGGTCGACCGTGGCGGGTGGCCGGGAGAACGTCGAGATCACCTCTGCGCCCTCCAGCTCCTGGATCTCGGCGAGGATGCCCGCGGGATCCTGCTCGGGCAGGTAACGGACGTCGACGTCGATGAAGCAGGTATCGGGCACCTTGTTGAGAGCGTCGCCACCGAGAACGCGGCCGAGGTTGATCGAGGGGCGATCGAACAGCTCGGAGCTGCGGGACGCGAACGGTAGCGACTGGATCGCACGGAACACGTCCACCGCCCGCAGGATCGCGTTGTCGCCCAGCCAGGGCATGGCGCCGTGTGCGGCGCGGCCGGTGACCTTGATCCGCATCGCGAGGACGCCCTTGGCGGCGACCCCGACGTGCATGTCCGTGGGCTCGCCGGTGATGGCGAAGTCGCCGAGAAAGCCCCCGTCGACGAGCAGGTCTCCCCCGCGCTCGACCTCCTCCTCCGACTCCTCGTCGGGCACGATCCCCAGCCTCACCCGCACTTCGTCCTGCTCGCGGAGGTCGGCGAGGGCGAGCAGCAGGGCGGCGAGCGCGCCCTTCATGTCGTAGGCGCCGCGGCCAAACAGCCGATCCCCGTCGATCCGTGGCTCGAACTGCTCGGCGCCCCCCGGGACGACGTCGAGGTGTCCGTGCAGGAGGATCGTGGGCCCGGCCGGCGGCCCGACGGTGGCCGTGGTCACGGGGAGCCCGCGGATGCCGACCTGCTCGGACTCGACGGAGCGCGAGTCGAGCCAGCCCTTCACGAACCCGGCGCAGAGCTTGATTCCCTCCTCGGTGGAGGTGTCGTACGCGACGAGCCGCTCGGTCAGCGCCAGTTCTTCGCTTTCCACGTCAGCCAAGCGTTTCAAGGTAGCGGGCGCGGGCGTGCGCCGAGGCGAGATCGACGAAACCGCCCATAGTTGTCGGTTTCGTCGAGTCGCCCCTGCGGCTACCGGTCCTCCGCGATCTTCAGGAACGCCTCGGCGCGGACCTTGTCGCGCTCCGCCGCCTCCTGCGCCGCCGAGCCCTCGTCGGCCTCGGAGAGGCGCTGCTCGGCCTCCTCCAGGCGCGACTTGAGGTCGGCGGTGTCGAGGTCCTCGGGCCGCTTCACCTCGGCCACCAGCACCCGGGCGCGGTTGGCGAAGACCTCCATCCACCCCTCGCCCTGCGCGTAGCGCTCGGGCTCGCCGGAGTCGGATTCGTGCAGCCGCAGCTCGCAGGGCACGAGGCGGGCGATCATGGGCGCGTGGCGGGCGCGCACGCCCACGTCGCCCACGGGGGTCCGGGTGGAGAGCTGGAACAGCTCCCCCTCGAACACCGAGCCCTCGGGGGTGAGGACCTGCGCCTCGAGCTTGTCGTGCTCGGCCAAGCGGCTACTCCTCCGACTCGCCGGACTCCTCGGAGCCCTCCTCGCCGCCGTTGTCCTCGGAGTCCTCCTCGCCGCCGTCGTCCTCGGACTCCTTGGCCTCCTCGTGCTCGCGCTCCACGCCCTCGTCGCCGGAGGCGCGCTCGGAGCTGGCCTCGCGCGCCTGGTCGATCGAGCCCTGCATGTAGAAGGCGCTCTCCGGCAGGTCGTCGTGCTTGCCGTCGAGGATCTCGCGGAAGCTCCGGACGGTCTCGGCGACGGGGACGTACTCGCCTGAGCGTCCGGTGAAGGCCTCCGCCACGAAGAACGGCTGCGAGAGGAAGCGCTCGATCTTGCGGGCGCGGTTGACCGTTTGCTTGTCCTCGTCGGAGAGCTCGTCGATGCCGAGGATGGCGATGATGTCCTGCAGCTCCTTGTAGCGCTGCAGGTTCTCCTGGACCTCCGTGGCGGTGCTGTAGTGCTCGTCGCCCAGGATCTCGCGCTTGAGGATCGTGGAGCTGGAGTCGAGCGGATCCACCGCGGGGTAGATCCCCTTCTCCGAGATCCCGCGCGAGAGCGTCGTCGTCGCGTTCAGGTGCGCGAACACCGACGCGGGCGCGGGGTCGGTGAGGTCGTCGGCCGGCACGTACACAGCCTGGATCGAGGTGACCGACCCCTGCCGGGTGGAGGTGATCCGCTCCTGGAGGCCGCCCATCTCCGTCTCGAGCGTGGGCTGGTAGCCCACCGCCGAGGGCATCCGCCCCAGAAGCGCGGAGACCTCCGAGCCCGCCTGGACGAAGCGGAAGATGTTGTCGATGAACAGCAGCACGTCCTGGCCGCCGGTCTCGCGGAAGTACTCGGCCATCGTCAGCCCCGAGAGCGCAACGCGAAGGCGTGCGCCCGGGGGCTCGTTCATCTGGCCGAAGACGAGCATGGTCTTGTCCAGCACGCCCGACTCCTTCATCTCCAGCCAGAGGTCGTTGCCCTCGCGGGAGCGCTCGCCGACGCCGCAGAACGCGGAGAGGCCCTCGTGTTCCTCGGCGAGGTTGCGGATCAGCTCCTGAATCAGCACCGTCTTGCCGACGCCCGCGCCCCCGAAGAGCCCGACCTTGCCGCCCTTCGCGTAGGGGGCCAGCAGGTCGACGACCTTGATCCCCGTCTCCAGGATCTCCTGGGTCGGCTTCAGCTCCTCGACCGTCGGGGCGGGCCTGTGGATCGGCCAGCGCTCCTCCCCCTCCACCTGGTCGCCGTGGTCGATCGTCTCGCCGAGCAGGTTGAAGATGCGCCCCAGCGTCTCGCGGCCGACCGGCACCGTGATCGGGCCCCCGGTATCGACGACCTGGTCGCCCCTCTGGAGGCCGTCCGTCGCCTCCATGGCGACCGTGCGCACGCGGTTGTCTCCCAGATGCTGCTGGACCTCGAGCACGATGTCGAGGCCGGGCCTCGTGTCGGACTCCGCCACCTCGATTCGCAATGCCGAGTAGATCTCCGGCAGCTCGTCCTCGAAGAGGGCGTCGACGACGACCCCGGTCACCTGCTCGACCGTGCCGACGTTGGCGCCGCCCGTTCGCTCGTTTCCGTTTTCCTCAGCCAATGGGTTCCTTTCCTAGCCGAGGGCCTCTGCCCCGGCGACGACTTCCAAGATTTCCTGCGTGATCTCCGACTGCCGCACCCTGTTCATCTCGAGCGTCAGGTCGCGGATCATGTCCTGCGCGTTCTCGGACGCGCTTCGCATCGCTGTCATGCGGGCTCCCAGCTCCGACGCCGCCGATTCCAGCAGCGCCCGGTAGACCGAGAGGTCGACGTACTCCTCGAACAGCTTCGGCAGCAGCACCTCGGGCTCCGGCTCGTGGAACCAGGCCGCCTTCATGTGGGCCTCTGCCAGGTCGGCGTCGGCCGGCTCCTCCGGGTCGGGGATGCCCTCTCCGAAGACCTCCGCCTGCTGCATCGGCAGCAGCGTCTGACGCCGCACGTACTGGGTGAGCGGCGAGACGTAGCGGTTGTAGACGATGTCCACGCGATCGAGGTCCTCGTCCACGTAGGCGCTGGTGAGCGCTCTCGAGATCTCGCGCGCGTCGGTGAACGCGGGACGGTCGGTGAAGCCGACGTATGAGTGGTCCACCTGCTCACCGCGGAAGTTGAGGGTGGAGTTGCCGCGGCGCCCGACCACCGAGTAGATCACCTCGGCGCCCTCGGAGCGGTACTCGCCCTTGAGCCGCAGGCCCTCGCGCAGGATCTGCGTGTTGAAGGCGCCC
>Ga0299914_10002746_pt1 | contig 12230 bp, 10 predicted proteins | sample RVTome_10_FD_201361 | JGI IMG/M metagenome (GOLD analysis project Ga0299914, IMG submission 201361) | Soil microbial communities from uranium-contaminated site in the Upper Colorado River Basin, Wyoming, United States - RVT153D57 (version 2) ... | reverse complement strand
TGGTCAGCTCGGTGTTCATCTGCTCGGGGATCGCAACCTTCCTGCAGCTGACCATCGGCTCCCGGCTCCCCATCATCCAGGGCGTCTCATTCGCCTTCCTGGTGCCTTTCTTCGCCATCATCGCGGCCCATCCCGGACCGGAGGCGATGCGCTATATCGCCGGCATGGTGTTGGTCGGCGCACTGGTGGAGATGACAATCGGGTTCGGCGGGCTTTTCGGGCTCCTACGCAAGTACGTGACCCCGGTCACGATCGCCCCGGTGATCGCCTTGATCGGTCTGTCTCTGTTCGGCGCGGCGGCAGACACCTCGGCAGGGCACTGGGGCCTGGCCCTGCTCATGTTGGCGCTGGTCTTCGTCTACTCCCTGGTGCTGGCCCCGAAGTACCGATTCTTCTCCCTCTTTCCGGTGCTCCTCGCCATTCTCACCTCCTATGTCGTCGCCCTGGTCCTGACCTGGACGGGTGTCTTCGCGGAAGGATCAGCCGCCGCGGTCAGCTTCGCCGGCATCGGGGAGGCGGACTGGATCAGGGGAGTGAACATCGGTGAGGGCGGCATCCTCTTCCCCTGGGGCACGCCATTGTTCGACTGGACGTTGCTGATCGGCATCCTGGCTGCGTATCTGGCCTCGATGATCGAGTCGTTCGGCGACTACCACGCCATCTCCCGGATCGCCACCGGGCGCGACCCGGATGCCCGCACCATCAACCGCGGCATCGGGTCCGAAGGCGTGGGATGCTTCGCCACCGGTCTCTTCGGCGGGTTCGCCTCGACTTCCTACTCGGAGAACATCGGGTTGGTCGGGCTCACCCGGGTGGCCAGCCGTTATGTGGTGCTGCTGGGAGCCGGGGCCCTGGTCGTGCTCGGTCTGATCGCCAAGTTCGGTGCGATCGTGGCCACGATCCCCTCCCCGATCGTCGGTGGCGCCTATCTCGCCTTGTTCGGTCTCATCGCCGCGATCGGGCTATCCCTCCTGCGGCGGATCGATCTCGACTCGCAACGCAACCTGTTGATCGTCGGCTTCGTGCTCTTCGCCGGATTCGTGTTTCCCTACTTCTTCGGCACCGAGGCCGGCGCCGAGTTCGACTTCTTCGGAATCGGCTGGCTCACCGACATCGTCCGCTCCATTGGCTCTTCAGGAATCGCCACCGCGGCCGTGCTCGGCCTCCTGCTCGACAACCTCATCCCGGGGACGCCTGAGGAGCGAGGGATGTCGGCCGACTACGAGGAGGTCACCACCACCGGCGACCCGGAGGCCGCGAGAGGCTCCGGCGAGTAAGACCGTCTGACAACTCCCGTTCTGTGAAGGTAAAGGGCGCCGTGGGCGCCCTTTACCTTCACAGAAGCGGGTTTTCGCCTCCTCACCTCTTGACATCCACCCCACACTCTGGTTTCAATAGGTGAATCACCTCTCAGTTTTGAGGGATCCTATGAGGAGGATGCAAATGCGAAACCGAGCACTCATGTTGCTCACGGTCCTCGCCCTGGTACTGGCAGCCTGCGGAGACGACTCGGCCGACGAGACGACCACGACCGGTGGAGACGTCGGCGACACGACTACCACCGAGGCCGCACCCGACACCACGAGCGCGGACGAGACGACCACCACCGCCGATGACGCGACCGGCGACCCCATCCGGATCGGGATCATCACGTCCACGTCGGGGGCACTGCAGACCTATGGCCAGCAGTATCTCGACGGGCTGGAAGCGGGTCTCGCCTACGCCACCGACGGCTCCAACGCCGTCGACGGTCGACCGGTCGAGTTCGTCATCAGCGACGACGGAGGCGACCCCGAGGCAGCGATCAGCCAGGCAACCACTCTGGTTGGCGATGGCGTCAACATCATCGCCGGGACCGTGGTCTCCGGCGTGGCCACCCAACTCGCCTCTTTCGCCGCAGAGAACAACATCCTCTACGTCTCGGGACCGGCGGCCACCGACGCCATCACCGGGGTCAACGCCAACACGTTCCGGTCCGGTCGTCAGTCCTATCAGGACGTCGCCACCGCGGCGTCGCTGATCGAAGGGGACTCCGGGACCGTCCTCGTCTTCGCCCAGGACACCGAGTTCGGTGCCGGCAACGTCGCCGCAGTGGACGCAGTGCTCGGTTCACAGGGCTACACGGTGGAATCGCTGCTCGTTCCCGCGAGTGAGACCGAGTTCACCGGTTTCGCCGACCAGATCAACCAGGCCGACCCGGACCTCGTGTTCGTGGCCTGGGCCGGAGAGACATCCGGTGCCATGTGGCAAGCCCTCAACCAGCAGGAGGTCTTCGACACCGCGCCGGTCGCAACGGGTCTGGGCGACATGGTCACCTGGCCGTTCTACGGCGAGGCGGCAACCGGTATCAGCTTCCTCAACCACTACTTCCCCGGAGCACCCGACAACGAGGTGAACGACTACCTGGTGGAGAACGTGGAGGCACCCGACCTGTTCACGCCGGACGGCTTCGTTGCCGCCCAGATGATCGTGCAGGCCCTGACCGAGGGGTCCGCGGACGACGTCGACAGCATGATCGCCTCTCTGGAGGGTTGGACCTTCGATGCACCCAAGGGCACTCAGACCGTACGTGCCTCGGACCACGCCATGCTCCAGCCGATGTTCACGGTGAGCCTGGTCGAGTCCGGCGACGCTTTCGAAGCCGAGTTGATCGACACCCTGGATTCGGAAGCGACCGCTCCCCCGGAGGCTGAGTAAGGAGTACGAGAACAGATAGGCTCGCCCCGCTTTGAGCGCTGAGAAGCTCCAACCGAGAACGAACGGTGGCCCGCATGCTCTGCGGGCCACCGGTCTCAGTTGGAGTGTTGGCGGACTGACCATCGTCGACGACGTGGACCTCGAGATAGGCAGCGGCGAGCTCGTATCCGTCATCGGCCCCAACGGAGCCGGCAAGACCAGCCTGATCAACCTCCTGTCCGGCGTCCACTCCCCCGACAGCGGCAGCATCGAGTTGCTGGGAGAGGACATCACCGGTCTCCGACCCTCCGAACGGGTCAAACGGAGACTGGGACGCACCTTCCAGACGTCGAGCCTCTTTGCCGGGCTGACCGTCGCGGAAAATGTGAGAGTCGCGGCTCAGGCGCCGCTGGGGGGCAGCCTGAATCTCTTCCGGCGTCCCCGGGAAGGAGACGCGGCCCACGACGTCGCCGCCGACGCGCTGGAGATGGTGGGGCTTGGAGGAAACACCGGCGATCAGGTAGCCGAGCTCTCGCACGGTGACAAGAGGAAGCTGGAGCTGGCCATGGTCATCGCAGGCGACCCCCGTGTCGTCTTGTTGGACGAGCCGACCGCAGGCGTGTCGGTGGAGGACACACGGCCACTCGTGGACCTCATCCAACGACTTCACGAAAACGGCCTCTCGGTGGTCATGGTCGAACACCGCATGGAATTCGTCATCGATGTATCGGACAGAGTGGCGGTCATGCACGAGGGGCGACTGCTGACCAGCGGCACTCCCGGCGAGGTGATGGCCGATGACAGAGTCCGGGATGCCTATCTGGGGAGGGGGGAGTGACAGACACGGCCACCGCACTCCTCACCATCGAGGATCTGAACGTGTGGAGAGGAGAGGCCCACATCCTCCACGGCGTGTCCTTCGACGTCCCCAGGGGACAGGTCACCGCCCTGCTCGGCCGCAACGGCGTGGGGAAGACGACCACGCTTCTGGCCCTGATGGGATTGCTTCCCGGCTCGGGGAGCGCATCGATGAGTGGCCAAGAACTGGTGAACGGAGAGACCCACCTCAACTCGAGGCTCGGCATCGGATACGTCCCCGAGGATCGCGAGGTCTTCTCGACACTCACCGTCTCCGAGAATCTCCGTCTCGCCGAGCGTCCCGGCGCCGAGCACCGATATGGCCTCGTATACGAGCTGTTCCCCGACCTCGCCATCCGACCCGACCAGGAGGCGGGCACCCTCTCCGGCGGCCAGCAGCAGATGCTCGCCCTGGCGAGAGCCCTCCTCAACCCGAATGAGCTTCTCCTGGTGGACGAGCCGACCAAAGGGCTCGCTCCGATAATCATCGAGGGTGTCGTCGAAGCGTTGGTGAAAGCGACTTCTGAGACCACAGTCCTCCTCGTCGAGCAGAACCTCACCGTTGCCGGCGACCTGGCCACCGCCGCCGTCGTTCTCGACCAGGGGAGCGTCGTCTACACCGGAGGGATGCAAGCGCTGGCCGGTGACCGCGCGCTGACAGGTCGCTATCTGGGGGTCGAAGTGCGATGAGCAGCCTGATCCTCAACGCCTCGACCGCTCTCGGGCTCGCCGGTCTCTACTTCCTCCTCGCGTCGGGCCTCTCTCTCATCTTTGGCCTGATGAACGTCCTCAACCTGGCTCATGGAGCCTTCTTCGCCATCGGCGGGTACGCCGCGTGGTGGGTCATGGACACGCTCGAAATAGTCTCATCGCTGGGGCTCCGCTTCGTCATCGCCGTCGCAGTCGCCGCCCTCGCCGGTCTCGTGGTCGGCGCCCTGGTCGAGCGCGGCCTGGTGGCCAAGCTCTACGGGAAGCATCTCGAACAGATCCTGTTGACGATCGGGCTGAGCTACGTGTTCGTGGCCTTGCTCGGCGGCTGGTTCACCTACGACCCGCGTCTCATGACACAGCCGGCCTGGTTTGGGACCACCACCGAGATCTTCGGAGCCAACATCCCCAACAACAGGCTGCTGGTGCTCGCCGTCGCCGTGGTGGCTCTCGTCGGGCTGCTCGTCTTCCTGAACAGGACGCGACATGGCCTCATCATCAGGGCCGGCGTCGAGAACGCCCCGATGGTGCGCGCCCTCGGCATCGACGTCGGGAGGAGTTTCACGATCGTCTTCGCCCTCGGTGGTCTCCTCGCCGGTGTGGGAGGCGGCCTGGCGGCGGTGTACTTCAACGGGGTCAGTCCCTCGCTGGGGACTGCCCAACTGATCTTCGCCTTCATCGTCGTCGTGATCGGCGGGCTCGGCTCGGTGCCGGGAACGGCGGTGGCAGCCGTATTGGTGGCGTTCACCCAGGTGTTCGCCAACAACTACCTGGCCACCGGTCTGGGCTCGATCTCGGTCGTCGTGCTGCTCGCCCTGGTGCTCCTGGTCCGCCCCCAAGGTCTGCTGGGGAGGGCGGGGACTTGAAGCGGGTCTACCCTATCCTCATCGTCGCCGCGTTGTTCGCCGTGGCGCCCTTCGTCGACGTGGGGATCCCGTTCGTCTTCGGAACCGAGATCGGCTCGCCGGGGACGCTCCTGGTCCTCGGGATCGCACTCACCTTCGCCGCCCTGGCCGTGTCCTACGACATCCTGTTCGGTTACACCGGAATGCTCTCGCTGGGCCATGCCCTCCCGTTTGCGCTCGGCGTCTACGGGACGAACCTGGTGATGATCCACTGGGGCTTGCCCTACTTCGCCGCCAGCCTCGTCGCCCTGGTGGGAGGGGTCCTCATCGCACTCCTTCTGGGAAGTCTCGCTCTGCGCACGTCGGGTGTGGCTTTTGCGATGGTGACCCTCGCCTTCGCAGAGGCGTTCGCCATCCTCGTTCTCACCGACCCCTTGCGGATCTTCGGCGGCGAGGAGGGCCTCCCCATCGCCGTCGACCACCTCCCGGACATCTTCAGAGGAGTGGTGAACACCCGCTATGTCTATTGGCTGGCCCTCTTGTTCGCAGTCGCCGTCTTCATGCTCGCCAGACTGGTCGTGACCTCCCGCGCCGGGCGGGTTTGGCAGGCCATCCGGGAGAACGAGCCCAGAGTCGAGATGCTTGGCCTGCGTCCGTTCGCCTTCAAGCTGGCGTCGTTCGTGATCGCCTCCGCCATCGCATCCGCTGCCGGCTCCGTCTACCTGCTCTTGATCCGGGGGGCCAACGCCGGAACCACGTCGGCGCTGTTCACGCTGGGCATCCTGGTGATGGTGGTCCTGGGCGGCACCGGAAAGCTCTGGGGCGCGGCACTGGGAGGGTTCATCTACGGGATACTCGACCTCCGGCTGTCGGAGGTGGCCACGTCCGATTTCATCGCCGACATGCCCACCTGGCTGGGCGGTCCTCTGTCCGAGCCACTGTTCATACTCGGCGTCCTGTTCGTCCTGTTGATCCTCTACTTCCCTGGTGGGCTGATCAGCATCCCGGGCCAACTCCGAAAAGCTCGTAGTGCCAGGCGAGTAGGGCAATGACGAACCTCACCGACACACCGGTCCCGATCGCATGGGAGGAAACCGGTGAAGGACCACCACTGCTCTTGGTCATGGGTCTCGGTTACGGACGCTGGGGATGGGAGCCGCTCGTGCCTTTTCTCGCTGCCGACTTCCGGGTCTTCACGTTCGACAATCGGGGTATCGGAGAGTCCGGGCATCCCGAGGGGCCCTATACGGCGGCGATGATGGCGGAAGACTGCCGCTCGGTGCTCGACGATGCCGGAGTCGAGCGGGCCCACGTCGTCGGGTCCAGTCTCGGCGGGATGATCGCACAGGAGTTGGCCATCCAATCGCCAGAGACCGTGGAGCGGCTGGTCCTCATGTCGACCACACCCGGAGGGACGGAAAGCTACCCGATGCCTTCGGTGACGACGGACCTGCTCGCCGAGGTGGAGAACCTGAAACCAGAGGTGGCACTGCGCAAGCTGGTGGAGAACGCCCTCTCCCCGGACGCATCGGAGGAGTTGGTGGAGCGGATAATGCACCACCGTCTCGGCAAACCGCAGCGCCCGGAGGGCTGGCAGGCCCAGGCCGCGGCGGGTATCGGATACGACGGGTCCGGGCGCGCCCGTCAGATCACCGCACCGACTCTGATCGTCCACGGAGAATCGGACAACGTGGTCGACAGCCGGAACGCCGCGATCCTCCACGAGCTGATCCCGGGCTCGAAGGTCGAGCTCGTACCCGGAGGACACCTCTTCTTCTGGGAAGATCCGAGAGCAGCGGCCGGCATCGTGGCATCGTTTCTCCAGGGTGAGCACTGATGGGCGGGGAAATGGCGATCGGCCGCTGGATCCTCGACCGCGCCCGGGTCACACCCGACCGGGTCGCCATCGACTTCTCCGGGGAGGAGACGACCTACGCCGAGCTCGCCCGGCAGTCGCTGGGCCTCTCAGCCGAACTGGCCGGGAAAGGCCTCACCAAAGGGGATCGGGTGGCCGTACTCTCGTCCAATCGGCCGGAGTACGCCGCGGTTCTCTTCTCATGTGCGTTGGCCGGCTTCGTGATGACACCACTCAACTGGCGGCTGACCTCACATGAGCTGGCCTACCAAATCGAGAACGCAGACGCCGCACTGCTCGTCGTCGAATCCGGCCGCATCGACCAGGCCGAACAAGCTCTGACGCTCACGGACATCGAGGTAGCGACGCGTCTCATGGAGGATCCGGTCGGGGATGGGAGCTACGTGACGGATGTCGAAGACGACGACCCGCTACTCCTCATCTACACCTCGGGCACCAGCGGCAAGCCGAAAGGCGCTGTTCTCACCCACGCCAACTGCTTTTGGACCAACATCTCGATAGACCGGATGATGGACGTCACCACCTTCGACGTCGTCCTCCAGGTACTCCCCCAGTTCCACGTCGGTGGGTGGAACGTGCAGCCGCTCCTCGCCCTCTGGAAAGGCGCCACCGTGGTGCTCGAGGAGACGTTCGACCCCGAGAGGGCGCTGCGACTCATCGAGGAGAAAGAGGTGACCACGATGATGGGGGTACCCGCCACCTATCTGTTCATGGCGGAGAGCCCGGCCTTCGATACCACCGACCTGTCGAGTCTGCGCATGGCTGTCGTCGGCGGCGCACCGATGCCCGAGAGCCTGATCCAAACCTGGCACGACCGGGGAGTCTCCCTCGTCCAGGGGTACGGGCTCACCGAGGCCTCCCCCAATGTGCTCGGGCTCGCCCCCGAGCGTGCGGGCGACAAGGTCGGCTATGCAGGAAAGGCCTACCCCCACGTCGAGGTGGCCCTCGAATCGACCGACGGGACAGGGCTCATCGAAGGTCCCGGGACCGGTGAGCTGCTGGTCAGAGGTCCCAACGTGTTCGCCGGATACTGGCGCAACCCCGAGGAGACCGCAGCCACGATGCGGGGCGGGTGGCTACACACGGGGGACCTCGCGGAGCGGGACGACGAGGGTTTCTACCGGATAAAGGACCGGGTGAAGGACATGTACATCTCCGGCGGCGAGAACGTGTACCCGGCCGAGGTCGAAGCCGTCCTCCACGCCCACGAGTCGATAGTCGAAGCCGCCGTCGTGGGGGTGCCCGACACCCGGTGGGGAGAGAGCGGGCTGGCGATCGTGGTTCCCAAGGCAGGCCGTGAGCTCAGCAGCGACGAGGTGATCGAATGGTGCCGGGAGCGGCTGGCCAGGTACAAGGTGCCCATGCACGTTCGCTTCGCCGCAGCGTTGCCCCGCTCCGGCGCCAACAAAGTTCTGAAACGTGACCTCCTCGAGGAGTACGAGGCGGTGGGCGAATGAGCCAGGGACGCTGGCAGATCGAAGACCCGCCCGATCCGACGGCAGTGGGGGGCGCGGCTCTGTCCGCCAAAGGGCTACGCACCCGACAGCGTCTAATCGAGGCCGCTGAGGAGGTCTTCGCCGAGCACGGCTGGGAGGAGGCGTCGATCGTCAAGATCACCGAGGAGGCCGGCGTCTCCCAGGGCACCTTCTACCGGTATTTCCTCTCCAAGCAAGCCGTGTTCGACGAGCTGGTGGAGGATCTGAACAGACGGGTTCGACACGCCATGTCCGAAGGTGCCGCAAGGGGCACCAACCGGGTGGAAGCCGAGCGAAACGGTTTCGAAGCCTTCTTCAGGTTCACCTCCGAGCATCCCGGTCTCTACCGCGTCATCCGCCAGGCCGAGTTCGCCTCCCCAAGAGCGCTCCACCTCCACTACGAACGCATCGCCGAGGGTTATGTCGCCGCCCTCGAGGATGCGATGGAATCCGGGGAGATTGCAGCCGCCGACACCGAGGTCCTGGCTTACGCATTGATGGGGATCGGTGAGCTCATCGGCATGCGTTGGATCCTCTGGGGGGAGGATGAGGTTCCGGGTCACGTCATCGACGAGATGATGAAGTTCATCGCCAGGGGCCTCGGAGCCGAGGAATGAGACGGGTCGGTCTCACCGCGACTGCCGGCTATCTACCGAAACGCTGGATGACGGCGGCTGAGATCGCCTCGCTCTCGGGCGTGCCCGAAAACGTGATCGTCGACCGATTCGGGCTCCGGGGAAAACACATCGCAGGCCCCGACGAGCATGTCTCCGACATGGCGGTCACCGCTGCAGAGCGTCTCCTCGTCGAGCACGAGATCGACCCCACGAGTCTCGACGCGCTCGTCTACTTCGGCTCGACCTGGAAGGACTATGCGGTGTGGCAGGCGGCACCCCACATCGCCCATCGCATCGGCGCGTCCAATGCGTTCGCCCTCGAGCTCGACTACGTGTCGTGCGGGTCGCCGGTGGCGGTCCGGGTCGTCCGTGACCTGCTGCGGGCGGAACCGGAGCTGAAGCGTATCCTGGCGGTCGCCGCGGGCCGTGAGTCCTACCTCCTCGACTACGAGAACGAGCGGTCCCGCTTCATGTTCAACTTCGGGGACGGGGCGGTGGCGGCCCTCTTCGAAGGTGACGCCCGGGCGAATCTGGTGCTCGGAGCCGAGATCATCACGGACGGGTCCTACTCGCTCGACGTGAAGGTCCCCGCGGGCGGTTCGGTGGAGCCTGCGTCCGAGGAGACTCTCGCCAACCGTCGCCACAGCCTCGATGTGCCCGACCCCGCCGACATGAAGACCCGTCTCGACCCGGTGACCCTTCCCAACTTCATGGCGGCCGCTGAAGGGGCGGTCAAGAAGTCAGGCGCCATCCTCGACGACGTCGACTTCTACTGCGGCATCCACATGAAGCGATCGATGCACGAGACGCTCATGGAGCAAATCGGGGTCGATGACGACCACACCGTCTATCTCGACGACACGGGTCACATGAGCGGAGTCGACCCGCTCCTGGCCTTAGACCGGGCAACGCGGGCAGAAAAGCTCCAAGACGGGGACCTGGTCCTCTTGCTGGCGGCGGGCACCGGCTACACCTGGGCCGCCGCCTGCATCAGGTGGGGCCCCGCCGACTGACAACCGTTCTGTGAAGGTAAAGGGCGCCGTGAGCGCCCTTTACCTTCACAGAAGCGGGTTATAGCGCCCGAAGCACTCACAGAAGGTGAATCTGTCGGGGTGGGGCGCGATGTTTTGGATATGGGGGAATTCGATCGCAGCGTCCTGGACGTCGCCGCCGGGCAGAGATTCCTGATCACGAGGGCGCAGGTCTTCGACCTGGACGGGAGCAAGCACCACATCGAGAGCCGCATCCGCCGCGGCTCGTGGCAGCGGGTCCATCCCGGCGTGTACCAGGTGGACTGTCGTCCTCTCGATTGGGAGTCGAAGCTGCTGGCGGCGGTCCTCGCCTCTGGGCCCGATGCTTTGATATCACACAGGGCCGCGTTCGTGCTCTGGGGGCTCGACGGTATCGGCTCCGCCCCGGTGGAGCTGACGGTTCCGTACGACGCCCGACCCATCCCGGAGGGTGTGATCGTGCACCGCACCCGTCGACCGCAGAAGCCCGCCGAAGCCAAAGGTATCCCCGTGACCACCGTGGAACGGACATTGCTGACCTGCTCCGCCGAACTCGGACCACTCACGATCGGCAAAGGCCTCGACTCGGCCATCAGACGCGGACTGACCACAGTCGACCGCTGCTACGACACTCTCGTCGCCGAAGGCGGCCGCGGGGTGAGGGGGACCAGGAGGTTTCGATGGGTCCTCGTCGAACGGAACCACGACACGGCGACTGACAGCGGATCCGAGTTCGAACTGCTCTACCACCTGCAGATGGCACTGCTGCCGAGACCCGAGCTACACCACGAGCTCATCGTCAACGGGGAGCGTCGGGTGCCCGACTTCTACTGGCCGGCCTTGGGCAAGGCGGTGGAGGTCGACGGGGTCGACGCGCATTCGTCGGCTGACCGACTCGATGACGACCTGGTACGACAGAACGGGTTCCTCGACCTGGGCATCGAGTTGCGTCGGTTCAGTGCACGACGTGTCCGCCGCGAGCCGCAGCTCGTCGTGGCCGAAATCCGGAAGTTCCTGGAAGGCTGACACAGTTCTGTGAGGGTTTCGGGCGCTCTCAGCGCCCGAAACCTTCACAGAACGGTCTGGCTACTACCCGTGGGTGGGGAAGCCGAGGTCCACGCCCCGATGTAGTGGGTCGGCCCAGCGGGAGATGACCACCTTCTGGCGGCTGTAGAAGTGGACTCCCTCCGGGCCGTAGATGGCGTGGGACCCGAAGATGGAGTCCTTCCACCCCCCGAAGCTGTAGAACGAGAGCGGGACCGGGATGGGGACGTTGATCCCCACCATGCCCACCTGGATCTCCTGTTGGAACTTGCGGGCGGCGCCACCGTCGTTGGTGAACACCGCGGTCCCGTTCCCGTACGGGTTGGCGTTGATGAGGTCGATGGCGTCCTGGTAGTGATCCATGCGCACCGTCGACACGACGGGGCCGAAGATCTCGTCGGTGTAGATCGACATCTCCGGGGTGACCTGATCGAACAAGGTTGGGCCGAGGAAGAAGCCGCCCTCGTGGCCGTCGACGACGAAGTCGCGACCGTCGGCGACGAGCACAGCACCTTCTGACTCACCCGCATCCACGTAGCCGCGCACGCGGTCGAGATGCTGTTTGGTGACCAACGGCCCCATCTCCACTCCGACCTGATCGCCGGGCCCGACCACCAGCTTGTCGATCCGGCTCTGCACGCCTTCGATGAGCCCGTCACCGGCGTCGCCGACTGCAACCACCGCGGAGATCGCCATGCACCTCTCTCCGGCCGACCCGTACCCGGCGTTGACCGCGGCGTCGGCGGCGAGGTCGATGTCGGCGTCGGGGAGGACGATCATGTGGTTCTTGGCCCCGCCGAGCGCCTGGACCCGTTTGCCGTGCTGGGTGCCGGTCTCGTAGATGTGCCTGGCTATGGGTGTGGAGCCCACGAATGAGATGGCAGCCACATCGGGATGGGTGATGAGGGCGTCCACCGCCTCCTTGTCCCCGTTGACAATGTTGAACACTCCATCGGGCAACCCCGCCTCCGCCAACATCTCTGCGGCCAACTGGGAGGGTGACGGATCCTTCTCCGACGGCTTGAGGACGAAGGTGTTGCCGCAGGCGATTGCGATCGGGTACATCCACATGGGGACCATCGCGGGGAAGTTGAACGGTGTGATCCCGGCAACGACCCCAA